>Ga0066707_10000476_pt1 | contig 12768 bp, 7 predicted proteins | sample GraSoiAngelo_156_FD_66503 | JGI IMG/M metagenome (GOLD analysis project Ga0066707, IMG submission 66503) | Grasslands soil microbial communities from the Angelo Coastal Reserve, California, USA - 14_1009_13_40cm | ecosystem: Environmental > Terrestrial > Soil > Grasslands | place: USA... | reverse complement strand
TCGATTGTCTCCTCGTCGAAGGAAGCGGGCAAGCTCCAAGTGAAAGTGCATCGTTTCAGCGGGAAGCGGGGCCGAGGTGCTGTCCCTCGCCAAAATCACGGCCGATCCGCTCGGGTGTATGGCGCCACCAGTGGTCAGAGAGGTGGGAGTCTATCGAGCGCGGCCACGACCGCCTCGCACGCCGTGATGAGGTCCGTCACCAGACGCTCGTCGGCGGAGAGATCGCCCCTCATATTCGCCGCCGTTGCGAATCTCATGGCCTTTGGCGAGCACCCGCCAGACCTCAGGACCGAGACCGAGCGTGTGCGGAAGCACCTGGAACACCACGTATCGATTCGTCGGACGATAGCCAGCGTGCCGCAACGCCGCGAGGCAGAGGGCGTGGGCAGCGTTGTAGACGAGATCGAAGCGACTCTCCAGGGAGTTTGTGGGCTTCTTCGCGTCGGCGAGTCGTCTGAGACCGGACTGCTTGAGCCCGGCGACCTCCTTCGCGTCCGGTGGCTCCTTGCGCAGGGGGTTGCCCGGCCCGGCGAGATTTTCAAGCGGCGAGGGCACGCTCGTCGCCGATCAGCCAGAGCTTGGGCTGCGCCAGCAGGCGGGTCACGAACGCGTTGCCCTGCTTCACTCGTCGGGACAGCTCCTTCGAGGAATAGACCGTCGGCGAGACCTTCCGTCCGAGTCGTCGAGCGGCGTCCTCCAGCGCTGCGAAGAGATCGGCGTAGGTAAGACGATCGCTGACCACCATCAGGTCGATGTCGCTCATCGCGGTATCCTGGCCCTCCGCGATCGATCCGTAGATGAAGGCCGCCCGGATGTCCGACGAGACTGGCTCTAGCGCCGCGCGGAGCACCTCGGCGAGCCCGAACGTCTTAAGGATTAGCGCACGCAGCTCCTCGAACACGGGTGAGCTGGCGTTGGCCTGGTAGTGCTTCTGCTTCCCCATACGGGAGACGGTTACGAGCCCGGCGGCCTCGAGCCGCGCCAGCTCACGCTGCACCGCGCCCGTCCCGGAATGCGCGAGCCCGATCACCTCGTTGGCATAGAAGCTTCGGTGCGGATTGCCGAAGAGTACACCGAGCACGCGCTGCTGCACCTTTGCGAACAGCGCATCGCCAAGGCCCGGCGCCGCGGCCCTGGAATCCGAGCGGTTCCGCGCCGCGCGCTTCATTCCCATGCTGGGTATGATAAACCCCTTTCTGGGTATGGCCAAGCTTCAGGGCTCGTCCTGCGTCACGACTTCCGCCGTCAGTGCAGTGCGCAACATTGTCAACGGCGGTATCCCCGAGGCGTGGCGATGACGATCACGGGCCACCGGACCCGCGCCGTGTTCGACCGGTACCATATCGTGAGCCCGGCTGACCTCCGGGACGCCGCTTGGAAGCTGACGGGCACATTTCAGGGCACAGCGCCCTCGCCTGCGGTTGACTCGCGTCGCGTAAACCAGTAGATTTCCTGACATGCGCCTGTAGCTCAGGTGGATAGAGCGTTGGCCTCCGAAGCCAAAGGCCAGAGGTTCGAATCCTCTCAGGCGCACCAAGAACTTTGGCACCGATCCGCGTCTGGTCCTGCGCTCGCTGTGATGTTCGTGGTGATGCCCGCGAGGCTTTGGGCGGGGGCCGTGCGACTGGGCCCCGGCGAGGCGCCGGTAAGGCCGTTGCGGACTTGCCGCCTGACTGACCGCCCTCTCGGTGTCGGAGAACTAGGCGAGGCTCGTCGTCGCCGAAGGCCCGAGAGCCCGAAGGGCCCGGTGCGTTTGCCGCTCTTGCCTCTGCTACTACGGAGAGAACTTCTGAGCACCCATAGAGGGTGATCCCGGGGCGATTTGCCTCTGGCAGGAAGACTTACGGTCTCGACATAGACTGGATAAACCACTCGCCCGTTGAGGGCCTGAAGATGCCGAGGTCGGTCACTCCGTCCCCGTTATAATCGCAAGGCACCGGAACGTCGCCGTTCACGCCGCCCCACGCGAACTGTTCCTCTACGCCATCACTCGACCGGATGATGTACCACGTTCCCGTGGTGGGGCGATAGACAGCGATGTCGGTCTTGCCGTCGCCATCATAGTCGGCGGGGACGGGCTGGTCACCGGGCTGTCCCCATTGGACCTGGGTCGTCCCCCCGTCACTGGAGCGCTGGATGTACCACAACCCGGTAGTCGAGCGATAGACGGCCACGTCGACCTTCCTGTCGCCGTCGTAATCGGCGGGGACAGCTATGTCGCCCACCCCGCCCCATTGCGTCTGGGCTACGGCGGGCCCCGCGAGGCTGAGGGCCGTCAGACTAGCCGTTGCGACAACCTGCGAAAGCGGCGGGCGCATGAGTGTCACCCCCTGTCCAACCGCACACGACCGACCCGCCTGCCAGAGCAGCGGATTCACCGCGAGGGCCGCGTGCTCGGCCGCCGACAGGATCCGGTCGTACTCAAAGACGAACGAGATCGTGCCGGTGAAGAAGCCCCCGTTGACCTCGGTTGTGTTGTTCTCCCAATTCCCTCCGATCGCTGTCGAATTTACCTGCGCGATCGGATGCATGAACCCCACTGTTTGATGGGTGTCCAACACCCCATCCACCCAAAGGGTCGCCGTGCCGGTGCCCGGATCGGCGCCATCATGGGTGAAGTCGATGGCCAGAACGTGAGGCTGTCCGTCGATGATGCGCGCCGCCGACCAAAAGTCGAAGCCATCCTGGCGATTATCGATGATCCTGACGCCGAGATTGCCCGCTCGCCCGCCGGTGAACATCTGGATGAGGACCCCGGAGCTCCCCGTGCCATCGGTTTGCTCCCAGATCGACAGATAGTTGATGTCTGTGAGGCCGCTGATCCCAACGACGACCGTACCCGCCCGGTAGCCGGCGTACGTCGCTTCGGGCCAGTGGATGATTTCCCGGGACGACCCGACAAATGAGAGCCCGCCGCCGAACTTGGCTGGCGTGGAGACGACCGTGGGGGCGTTCTGCGAGACGACGGCGCCCGCCCGGGGCGGCATCCACGCCGGCGGCACTCGTTGGTTGCCAATCAAGTAGCGATCGGGAGCGGGTGGCATGGTCAACGCCCGCGCGAGGGCGGGCACGAAGAGGGCCAGTGCGAACACAATTGCCCCGAGGCTACGTCGCATGGCTTCTCCGCCTCTGTGGCGTGATTGGCCGTACCGGGCGGGGCGCCCCATCCTCAGATCCGCCGGCGCAGGTCGGTCCGTACGCTCGGTGGGCTTCCAACGACGGGGGCACCTCACCATAGGCTGGCTGACGCCCGCCGGTCCGAGCGCGTCAGATTCTGCCCACGCTCCTGGTCCCGCGGAGAGGCCGGGGTCGTCGCCCGCGTAAAGGCCCGGGTCGCCTGGAGCGGACGTGGGGTCATCAGCCACGGCTCGATCAGGATCGCCATGATATTTCGTAACCACCCGAGTCGATCAGAAGCGTCCAGCCGCCCCGCGGAGGACGAGCGGACGCGGGATCGAATCCGCCAAGTGCCCGGGCGGCCGGGAACGCGCACGACCGATCCCAGTGCGATCCAGGCGCGAGCCGGTCGTCATTTAAATACCCCGTCTGTGTGCCGAGCGCAGATGGCTTCCGGGTCGGACCCTCGCCCGTCCCGAGTCGAAAGATCCGGCCCGCGAGTCCGGGAGACAAGGTCCCCCTATTGCACGCTCTCTTTTAGAGTCCGAGGGCGATGTCGGGCCATTGGGAGATCTCTGGATTCGGACTTCGGAAAATCCCTAATCGATCATCAGGGAAATACCTGATCTAGTTTCGCAAGTCCTGGCCACCTTAGATCTTTTCTGGCGCAACCAGAATGAGCGTCGGGGCCTTCCGGTTTCGTGGGTGGTGGGCTCGGGTGGGGGACTCGGCCGGCGCCTGGCCCGCCCCAGGGGAGAGTTCGAGACCCGCTTGGCCGGCCACGGAGGCGGCGGGCCGACCTCACCCCTGTCAGGGTTTTCCCCGCATCGGATTCGGGAATTCGTCTGGTAGCGACATCCGATCTGACGGCTAGCTTGGGGCGTAAGCGAGGCTCGCCGGAGCTGCAACGGAGAGGGGCCGCGGCTCGAGGAGAAGGCGCGACCGTTTCACCGCTCGGGCCCGGGCCTCAATTGGGAGGTGGGGAACGCCTGACTATGGGTAGACAGCGGTGTCGCCCGACACCGTCATCAAAATGGAGGGTCGCAGGTATGCATACCTTCCCCTGGAAGCCGCTGCTCCGCGCTGGAGCCGTTTCGCTCGTCCTCGTCGCGTTCAGCGCGCAGAGAGCCCGCGCTCAGGTCGAGGTCTTGACGTATCACAACGACAATGGCCGCACCGGCCAGAACCTCCAGGAGACGAGTCTCGCCCCGGCCAACGTCAGTGCGACCGGTTTCGGCAAGCTCTTCTCGTATCCGGTGGATGGTTTTGTGTACGCGCAGCCGCTCTACGCGTCCAATATCCCCGTCGGCGGAGTGGCGCACAACGTCGTCTTCGTGGCCACCGAGCACGACAGCGTCTTTGCCTTTGACGCCGACAACCCGGATCCGGGGAGCAATGGCGGTCTGCTCTGGCAGGCCAGCTTCATCGACCCGGCGGCCGGGGTGACGACCGTCCCCCAGACCGACGTGCTTTCCCGCGATATTGTGCCGGAGATCGGGATCACGGGGACCCCCGTCATCGACGCCGCCACCGGCACGCTCTACGTCGTGGCGAAGACCAAGGAGACGGGCGACGGCAACACCCACTACGTCCAACGCCTGCATGCCCTCGATGTCACCTCGGGGGCCGAGAGATTCGGCTCCCCGGTCGTCATCGCCGATACGATTATCGCGAACGGGGCCTACACCTACGTCAGCGGACCGTCCGTCAGCGGCACCGGCGCGGGCAGCGTGAACGGCGTCGTCTCCTTCAACGCCCTGCGCCAACATAACCGCACCGGCCTCGTCCTCTCCGGCGGCGTCGTCTTCGCGGCGTGGGCCTCCCACGGTGACCATGGCCCGTATCACGGCTGGGTCATCGCGTTCGACGCCGCGACCCTGCACCAGCTCGCCGTGTTCAACACGAGCCCCAACGGGGGTTTGGGCGGTATCTGGATGGGGGGCGGCGGCCTCGCCGCCGACCTTGGCGGCGGTATCTATTTTTCGACTGGGAATGGCACCTTCGACCAGACCCCACCACCCACCGGCAGGGGCCCCGCCTACGGCGACAGCGTGGTCAAGCTCCTCTTCCCGGCCGGATTGACCGTAGCCGACTCCTTCACCCCATTCAACCAAGCCGACCTGGATAGGTTCGACGCGGACCTCGGCTCGGGTGCGGTGATGCTGCTCCCCGATCAGGTCGCCGCGCGCCCGCATCTGATGGTAGCCGCCGGCAAGGAGGGGAAGGTCTATCTGATGGACCGCGACAATATGGGCGGCTATCAGCGCTGTGGTCCGACCTGCGACGACGTCGTCCAGTCCTTGCCCGGCGGTACCGTCCGCGGCGGCTCCTATGGTACTCCCGCGTATTTCAACGGTCAGGTCTACTATCAGGGCGCCGGCGACGTCATGAAGGCGTTCCAGGTCGTCAACGGACTGCTCTCCACCGCGCCCGTTTCACAATCCAACGTGGCATTCGGGTTTACGGGCTCGACACCCAGCATATCGGCCAACGGGGCGAGCAGCGCAATCGTCTGGGCTCTGCAGGTGAATGCCTTTGGTACCGGCGGCCCCGCCATCCTCCACGCGTATGACGCCACGAACCTAGCGATCGAGCTCTATGCCAGCAACCAGACCGGCCTCCGCGATCAGCTCGATGGCGCGGTCAAGTTCACGACCCCCACCGTGGCCAACGGCCAGGTCTATCTTGGCACCCAGACGAGTGTCGCCGTGTTCGGGCTCTTTCCGGTAGCCAGCGCGCCGCCCGGCGCGCCAACGAACCTCGCCGCCACCGCGGTCTCCTCCGCGCAGATCGGTCTCTCCTGGACCAACAGTCCGGACGTCGCCACCGGCGTCAAGATCTTCCGCTCGCCCGACGGCACGCACTTCACCCAGATCAACACGGTCGACCGCAATACGACCAGCTATACCGACAGCGGCCTGGCCCCGCTGACCACGTACTTCTACCTCGTGCGGGCTACCAGCCAGGCTGGTGATTCTCCGGACTCTTCCCTCGCCAGCGCGACCACGCTCGTTGCCCCGCCGGAGCTCGAGGTGAGCGACGTCGCGGTCGCCGAAGTCACTCTGGCGTGGACTCGGACCGCCGACGACCACTACACCGTCCTGCAGTCCACCGACGGAGCCAACTTCAGCCCCGTGGGGACGGTCGACGCCACGGTCACCTCCGTCGCCGTCACTCCGCTCGCCCCCGGCACCTACTTCTATCGGGTGCAGGCGTTCAGCTCGCAGGGCAGTTCGGCTCTGTCGAATACCGTCCGCGCCACCGTGGGGCCGGTGAGCGTTGACCACTCCGCCGACTTCGCGAGCGTGCAGGACCTGAACGCCAATGGCAGCGTCCGCTTCGTGGAGAATCTGGTCCGCCTGACCGACGGAGGCGGCAGCGAAGCCGGCACCGTCTTCGCGACCGATCGCGCCGGTGTCAGAGGCTTTCGCTCTCGCTTTACGTTCCGGGTCCATGAGGGCACGACTCCCCGCGCCGACGGCTTCACCCTCATCATTCAGTCGAATAGTCCGACCGCCCTGGGTCCCGGGGGCGGCGGCCTCGGCTACGGCCCGGACCGCCCCGGCCCGACTCGCGGGATCCGCAACAGCGTCGCGATCAAGTTCGATTTCTTCGATAACGCCGGCGAGGGCACCAACTCGACCGGCCTGTTCACCGACGGGCGCTCCCCGACCGTTCCTGAGCCCGGCAGCGGCGACGTCCTCGTGAAGCTGGACGGGACCGGCATTGATCTGACCAACCAGAACCCCAAGCAGGTCGACCTCGCCTACGACGGCACCACCCTGACCGAAACGATCACCGACTTGTTCACCAACGTCTCGTTCTCCACGGCTTATAGGGTGGACATCCGCACCATGGTGGGCAGCGACACGGCATTTGTGGGCTTCGGGGGCGGTAGCGGGGGCCTCACCGCCATTCAGGACATTCTCAGCTGGACCTACACCGAGCAGGAGGACAATCTGCCCCCGCGGGCCCCGAGCGATCTGCGCGTGGTCTTCCTCCAGCCCCAAGACGCCACGACCTCCAGCGCCACGCTGGTCTGGAAGTCCAACAACTCCTACACCGCGACGGGCTACTCCATCGAGCGCTCCCCCGACGGCACGCACTTCAGCCCTGTCGGCTCGGTCGACGCCAGCACGACCAGCTTCACCGACACCGGCCTCACCCGTGGCACGTACTCCTATCGCGTCCAGGCCTTGGGTTCCTCGGCCAACTCCGCCGTCTCCAACGTCGACAGCGTCTTCGTCGGCGATTCCACCTCCGCCACCGTCATCGATCACTCCGCGGGGTTTGCCGGTGCCACCGACCTCGCCGCGAACGGCAGCGCGAGCTTCGTCATGAACGCGGCCCGGCTCACCAATGGTGGCACCGGGCAAGCCGGGAGCGCCTTCATCCGCGACCGTGTAGGCATCGCCACCTTCACCAACACCTTCACCTTCCAGATCCGCCCCGGCTCGACTCCCATGGCCGATGGCTTGACCTTCACCATCCAGGCTGTCAGTCCGACCGCGTTGGGGCCCGCGGGGGGCGGCCTCGGCTATGGCCCGGCTCGGCCCGGCCCGGCCCGCGGCATCCGCTCGAGCATCGCCGTCAAGTTCGACGTGTTCGACAACGCCGGCGAGGGCACCAACTCGACCGGCCTGTTCACCGACGGGCGCTCTCCGACCGTTCCCGGCTCGACGAGCACGGACGTGCTGGTGAATCTCGACGGAAGCGGCATCGACCTCAAGAGCACCGATCCGTTCCGGGTAGACATGACCTACGACGGTGGGACGGTCTCTGTGACCATCACCGATACCGTCACCCAAGCATCCGTCAGCCAGGCCTACACGATCGATCTTGTATCCGTGGTCGGCGGCAACGTGGCCTATGTCGGCTTCACCGGGGGGACGGGCGGGCTCACCGCCGTTCAGGACATCGTGAATTGGACGTTCCGATCCCCGTGAGGGTCACTCGGATGGCCGCGCCCGCTAATCGAGATTTTGCGAAGCGCGGCTCAGAGTGAGGGTCTGGGACTAAGCTCTTCGCCCAGTCTGGGTCGACCACTGAGTTTGTCGCGTCTCCTCGCCGAGAGGAGACACGCGACGGCCCCATCAGGCCCGGTTCGGAGAACTCGCCGCTCAAGGCCCGCGGCGGGACCCGAGGATTCAGGACCCATGAGAAACTCCCTGCGCCCCTCGTCGGCGGGCCCGAAAACAGGCTCCCGGCGTGATGCCCGAGCCGCTCGAGGATCCGAATCGCCGAAGAAAGGTCCAAGGAACAGCCCTGTCGCGTCCTGACATCGTGGCATTGAGATGCCCTGGTGACATGGCCGGAGGAGTCACCTCGTGGCGAGTGCCCCTTATATCCCGGGGAGTTCAGGCCCGCGTTGGGTCGCTGGCGTCCCGCTTGCTTCTCCTCGTCGTGGGGCTCTGCGACCCCCGGGAGGGGACCACATGGAGGAACGGCGACAGCATCAGCGGAACTCCGTTGCGTGGCCTGTCCGTCTGTGGCTCGACGACCACGCATTCGTGTCTGGGCGAGCGGTGGAGGCCAGTACCCTCGGCGCCTGGCTCTATCTGAACTGGCTTCCCACCGGCGGCTTCAGGCCCGGAGACGCCTACCGCCTCGAGGTCCAGAGTCCAGAGACCGGGACGTGGCTGACCTGCGTCATCGAGATCCGGCACGTGAGCCAGAAGGCCGTCGGCGTGCGGCTGAGAGAAGCCTTCCCCGTTGAACTTCTCGACGCCTCCAGCACGCGTGGCGGTCCTTCGGCCGGGCATGCCGAGTTCGTGGCCCTTGATCGGCGGGTGTTTGCAAGGGTCCTGATCGTCGACGACCACAATTCGTTTCGCGAAGTGCTGAGCCATGCGCTCAACGAGGAGGGCTACTGCGTCACGGAGGCGAAGACGGTCGCGGAGGCGATCGCGGCGATCCGCCGCGACCACCCCGATCTCGTCCTGCTGGACATCGACCTGCCCGACGGGAACGGGGTCGACCTTCTCCGGTCGATTCGCCGAGACTATCCGACGGTCGGAACGATCATGATGACGGCGAACGACGATCTGACCTTGGCGTTCGACAGCATCAAGACAGGCGCACTCAATTGTCTCTTCAAGCCGCTGAGCCTGGACCTTCTCAGCCGGGCCGTGGCGCAGGGGTTGACGAAGGTCCGCACCGCTGCCGTCGGCGCCAACGTCGCCCACTGTCAGACGGTGAAGTGAAGGACGGTCTCCCGACGCACTGCTTGCGCCCCACCGCGAGCGCGTGAGTATCACCGCTGGTATTCCATCTGGCACCGTGAGGCGAAACGCGGCCGCGCGGCGCCGCTCTGGGCGAACTCGTGGTATGCTCTCTTTCGCTTTGTCTGCCGTTAGTTGGCGCCGGGTCCGGGCCGTTAGCTCAGTTGGCAGAGCAGCTGACTCTTAATCAGCGGGTCCACGGTTCGAGTCCGTGACGGCCCACCATTGTTGACGGGCACTTCGGTGACAGCCGGGGTGCCCGTCGTCCTTTTTGCTACCACTTTGCTACCACTTTCCTCGTCGAGCTGATTCACGGCTGCCTTGTTGCCCAGCGGCAGCCACTTGCCGTACGTGTCCACGGTGAGTTGAATCGAGGCGTGCCCGAGCTGTCGCTGCACGTAGGCAGGTGACTCGCCCTGTTGGAGGAGCAGGCTCGCGAACGTGTGGCGGAGGCAGTGGGGCGAGAAATGCATCGAGAGCTGCGCCGCCTTCAGCGTCTTCCGCATGACCTTCCGGACGCGACTCTCGTCGGGCAGCGTCCCGGCCTCGGTGCAGAAGACCCACTCGGGCGTCTTCGACCATCCACGCTTCAGCGTCTCGGTCTTGCGTTGTACCTGGAGCCGCAACAGGACTCGCGCGAGCTGTTCGCTCATGTCCACGGTGCGGCCGTGCCCGCTCTTGGGCTTTTCGATGCGCCCGCCCGATAGCGCTCGGGCAACGCGGATCTCCTTCTCCGCGAAATGGACGTCGTCCCATTGGAGCGCGAGCCCCTCACCAAGTCGCATGCCCGTGCGCCCGAGCACCAGGAAAAGCGGGTAGTGGCGGCGCTCGTACGCGGTCGGCGCGTTCCGCGCCGCACCGAGGAAGACAGAGAGTTGATCTCGCGTCATCGCTTTGACCTCTTCCTGCCTGGTCTTGGCGTTGACCACGAGCCGGAGGCCGCGACCCAGCTTGTCAGCGGGATTCGCGATGATGATGCCATCATCGACGGCCGCGTTCAGTAGCGCCCGGAGCGTTGCGTGGATGATCCGCACGCTGTCGCGAGCGAGCGGGAGCCGAACCTCTCTCGTGACCTCGCCCTCCGCGACTGTGCTGACCTTGCCCTCGCGGAGCCTCTCAATGAGGAACGATTTGATGCGCCCCTTCTGCAGCATCCGGACCTTCGTCGACCCGAGTGATGGCAAGATGTGGAGCCGGAGCGCCAGGCCGTAGCTCTTCTGCGTCTTCGGCTTGATCGTGACGGCGATCTCACGGAGCCAGCGTTCCGCATAGGCCGGCACCGTGATGTTGGGGTCGACGACGGGATGCGTCGCCTGGCGGGCCTCGCGAGCCTTGTCGATCAGGACGTTCCGCGCCTCGGGCTCGGTCTTGCACGTGACCCACCGGCGGACGCCGGCTCCGTCGCGATAGTCCACCACATACTTGCCGCGGCGCTTTCGAATGCAGGCCATTCAGTCCCCCTTACGCTTCCGGTTCGACGCCTCGACCGTCACGCGGATCAGTCGCGTCATCGGCTCCGTGATCGTCCGCTCGTTCCGCTCCCACCGGGCCACGGTGTTCGGCGCGACGCCGAGCGTGGCGGCGAGGGCCGCCTGGGTCAATCCGGCGCGCGTCCTGAGCCGCCGCAGCTGGAACCCGTCCACGGGCGCTACTATACCCTTGGTATAGTGTACTGTCAACCCCATTCGTGGGCCCATTCTTCATGAAGCTGTCGACGGCGGAGGCGCTGACGCGAACGTACTTCCCGGACCGCACGGCCGGCAGGTGACCGCGGCGGATGAGCTCGTACACGTACTGCTCGGTAAACTGGAGGATCTCAGCGACCTTCGGGATTGCGAGGAAGCGATCCTGCTCCGGTGATGCGGCCTCTCTGAACGTGGCGCGCGCGATCAGGGCCATCTGAAGATCGGCGGCAAGGCGTGCGGCGCGCCGCGCCCTCTCCGCGAGGACGGAAACCGCCAGAGAGTCCGCGAGCGCTAGATCGGCTTCCAGGTCATCGAGACCCGGCCGGGTCATCAGAGGCGAAGGCGACGTCAGCCGTGTTTGCATCTTCTACGGGCCCTGAGGGGGCGTGGCTGATGTGGACCACCAACACCGATAAGAGACGCAGCAGCCTGCTGCAAACCCTCGGGGTGCCCTAAGCATCCCCGGCTCCCGAGCCGGTTGCTGTCGGTGGCCATGCTTCGTGGCCCCTACGGTCCCGAAGTCGCTCTGTGTGTGGGCTTGAAGCCACGCCGGAGAGCTTCCTCGGGCGCCAGCGTGCGCCGGCGCCGAGCTTTGATGACGCTGGCCATCTGCTCTACGGCTTCGGGCGGGAGCGCATGACCAGGCGCCGGGATGGCCCCGCCTCACGTCGGGGATGGCCCAGGGCTTCTGGAAGACGTGGGGCCACTCAATCTGGACCGCGAGGGCGCCGCGCCGCTGCTCCGATACCTGTCTCCGACTCGTCTCGGTGATCACCGTGGTCGCTCCTGCTCCGAGAGCCTCAGCTCGCGTGACGCCGCGCGGCCTGCCCGAACCAGGCGCGGACCGCCGCGACCGAATGTTCGCGCCTCGCCGGTCCGGAGCGAAGGGCGTGCCAACGCCGTGGGGAGGCGCCGGCGGTCCCCGTGTCGGCCCGATTCTCGAGCACTTGTGAGACGGCCCGACAACCGGGGGTGCCTGTCATGACCAGTTCAGGCCGATTCACAATGCGCCACTGGTGGGAAGGTTACGCCGGGCCCGAGACGATGATTATCCCGTGCGATGTGCGGGTTACGTGACCGTGGCGCATTTCGCTCCGCCGGTGCCCACGATGCTCCAGGTCGACGCCTGGGTCCGCTGTCGCGGCGGCTCCGCAGAGTCCGCCAACCCGGTCCACGGATGAGGCTCAAGAGAGTCCGAGACGGCTCGCTCCGGTGGCGCTCAAAGGCCGTGGGCTAGGCGACCTTCGCAAAGCTCTGGCCGCGCACGCGGAGTACTACCGCGCGATACACGGCGAGGTGATCGATGTGTGGCCGCTCCCGGTCCAGATGCTGCGCGCCTTTGTGGCCGCCGGGCGCGGGTCCCACGCGTGGCGGCTGCGGGCCCGGGGAACTCTCGACGGAGGGCCGGCCGGATCTGAAGACGGGACTGGAATGGACTCAGGGAATGGGTAGGGACAGGACCCGGCTCGTCATACAGCAGGATAAAGAACAGTTCACGGTGTCGCAGAACCCCGTGACTTCAGGGAACAAAGGCCGTAACTCGCGCCACACCCAGTGTTCAACGTTTGCCCTGCACCACTGGCCCCTCTTGGTGGCCCTGATCAGTGTGGCCGGCGCTGCCATCGGACTCCGTCTCGGCGTGGGCCTCAACGTCTCCCGAAGCGCTCCCCGCGGCATCTACCGGGCGGTGGGGGAGGCCCCCACTCGCGGAGCCCCTCGTGGTGGCCTGCCCGCCAGGCGCGGTT
>Ga0066707_10000470_pt1 | contig 12842 bp, 12 predicted proteins | sample GraSoiAngelo_156_FD_66503 | JGI IMG/M metagenome (GOLD analysis project Ga0066707, IMG submission 66503) | Grasslands soil microbial communities from the Angelo Coastal Reserve, California, USA - 14_1009_13_40cm | ecosystem: Environmental > Terrestrial > Soil > Grasslands | place: USA... | reverse complement strand
ACGCGGGAACGCTGGACCCAGCTACACAATAGTACCAGCCAGATACTCAACACAGTCCTCCGCGACCTACAGATGAGAGATTGGGAGAAGAGACTCAAAGAGATCGAAGAATACAGACACCTGAAACCAAGAATCTGAACAGGAGAGAATCTTGTCTGCTCGGCTACAGGCTTTGAAGGCTTTATCAGACTAGTTCAGAATTCTCTCGACCCAACGCGGGGGTTGCCAAGCCAGGTCAAAGGCGCGAGAACTCAACCCTGCCAAGAATGGTTGAGGGACGCGAAGCTCAGGACCTCGTCCCGTAGGGGTTCGTGGGTTCAAATCCCACCCCCCGCACCAATAACAAACCCCCCGCTCCGGGTTTGGTCATTGAACACTCGCTCGACTCCATTGTCCCTCGACAGACACACTATTTATCGGGCGGCGGGTCGTCGTTCCAGATGTCGACGACACACTTCCAAGCACCCCCGCTCTCCGTCCGCCAAATAGTCACGGCCTTTCCTCGCAACGTGAATCGATTACCACTCTCGTCGTTGAATGAAACTTGGTTCGCCCCGACGCCGTACGCGAGGTCGCAAGCTCGGGCGATCGTAAACCGAGTCGTCTTCCATTGAATGCTGAAACCCGGGATCTTTAGGCTCGCAGTCACGTAGTCCCGAATTGCATCTTTGCCGATAATAGCAAGTTGTCCCGGCGGAATAACGATCGCATCGTCAGCCCAAAACGAAACGATTCGCTCAACGTCACGCTCGGCTGCGGCTGCGGCCCACATCGCATCGACTCTTTCGAGTTCTGCTCGCGCCCTGTCCATATCTCGTTTGTCGCCCACGGTATCCCTCGCTTTTCATCCCAGCCTGAGGCGCGCTAATAAGCATGGGCGCACATGAAAACTAAGACGAAGATCAGAGAAAGGCGATACCGGTTGTCAAAATTGACGGGTCGGCTAACTTCTCTCCTCCCTCATGACACTATTAGCTGAAGGGGAAGAGAGCACCGTCAGCAAGTGGGTCCCGGCGGATGGTCGTTTGTTTCGAGAATTTCTTACTTACTCCACCGAACTATGGAATAGGCAAATGCGTTCGCACTCGCTCTCAAGACAACAAGTAAACGAAGACCCCTGAGGATCGTGGGGTTAGTGCGAGCCGTCTGGATCTTTTATCACTAGATTTTTCGGTTATCAAGAAGTGACATTTTTGTCCACGTTACAATAATAACCAGACACAAAGAAGAGAGACCTCTGTTTCTTGGTAAGTCTTGCTGTTGCTAGCAGTCGTATCCTGAGCCTGTTTGTGGGTATGGAGTCGCAGTATTACAGCCCCCTATGCTGGCCGGGTTGAGGAACATGCTGTTAGGGAGTGAGGGATCATCCTCTTGCAATTGGGGTGCGGGCAGCCCGTCGAAACTGTTTGCTGACCCTGTCGCTATGCCCGATAGGCCCGTCCACGTGTAGGGGCTTGTCCAGTTCAGCAGGTAGAACCTTGAGACGCCGCTGATCTGTGAGAGACCGATAGTTCCTAATCCGTTGGGTGCGCCTATACCCTGCTGCCAGTGAGTACAGCCCGCTGTGCCCAATGGTTTGAGGAAGCAGTTTGCTAGGGTGCTTGCAAGGCGTTCCTGGTCCTTCATCTTATACCAGAACTCTTTCAGTTTGGTGTGAACCGACTTTGAGTTAGACTTAGCAAGTTCAAGAATCTGGTCGGGGTTCCAGCCGCTGAACTCCATGAACTTGCGCAAGTAATACTTGTAGTTCCGATGAGTTCCGACGCTTAGATTGAGCAGCCACTGGCGGACACACTCGTACTGGTTTGACAAGTCTTCCACCGGCAGGGGTGCTCCCCAAGACACTGGTTTCGTCGTTTTTGACAGGAGATGAGGACATGAACCCGACGCCACGATTACTTGAGCGAAACAGCTTCCGTAACTCGATTAATCGTTGATCGGTTGGACTCGACTATTATCAAGTCCAGACCCAAAGATTTCGAGAATAACTCTTAAGCCGCCTCTGGATCAAGTCGAAAGTCATGGTCTAACTGGCGGCTCTGAATTCTTCCAAGTTCATGGTGGCTTGTTCGTCTATCGCCGCCCCGTGACATGCTGACTTTCTAAAAGTGCACAATCACGAAGCCTTTTATTGGCTGGTCCAATACAAATGACTCGCCGGTATGTGACACACGTTCTTCAAAAAGGGGCGTGACCCAACTCGAAGGTGTTGCTTCGCGGCTCGTCTTCGGGTTGGGTGGTACCGGCAATCCAGTTTCTCTGGAGAACCGTACGCTGGTAGTACGGCTATTAGCCGGAATAGGATATAAGGATATAATGCTTTATGGCTTCTTCCCGTCCACGGGGTTGTCGTGGGGTGGGGAGTACGGCGGGGTACCCTACGGTAGCCGTCGGCGTATCCGGTCTAACCTATCTTCTGGGCTAAGGAATCTTTCCCGTGCCCTTGCAGACTGGGCATATCCTCACAGTCATCACTGAGTTGGGGTCTCTCCCCGTTCCTTGACAGAAAGCGCACTTTGACGACCTGCCCTAAGCTCGAACTCGACATTTTCACGAACATGTGCGTGTTCGGAATGGGTCTCGTCATTGCAATTATAGGATTGGCACTTCACTTCCTAGCGAGGGGTATTCACTCGTCGCTAAGTTGGGAATGACATTTACTGCCGCAATACTATACGTAGAATTACTAACTCGCGCGAGAGATCCAGAGAAAAGGTTGGAGGATATTCTGAAGGAAACTGAATATTTTGACCCGAAGGATATTGTCCAGAAACGCGAGAGGGTTCAAGAACCGAGTTCAAGCGGAATCACGTCGTAGGGATTGACTCCATGCTGTGGTTTGAACGCCTTTACGCGAGACTTCACCTCCCTTTCTACGTTGGAGTTCCCCTGTTCGGCGCCTTGATTCCAACCCTTCTGTCAGTTGCGAGGGTTTACGTCGAGACGGGAGTTATACCAACAGACCTTCAGTCGTTGAGGCTGTACATTGGTTGGACGGCGATTGTCATTGCTTCTCAAGTGGCGTCACGACACATTTGTCGGAGGATGAGCAAGCTAGATGCTTACGTTCAATTGATGAAACCGGATGGAGGCCCGACAGAGGTGGGTCTTCTCGGCAGTATTTGGGGAGCGAGTTGGGTCTACTTCCTCTTCTTCCTATGGTTGTGGTTCGGGTCTGGATATACCGGCATCTTAGTCGGAACTGCTCTGGTTTCCGTCGTACCATTTCTCGCCACTTTCCTCTGGGTTTTCATAGCGGCGTTCTATCTCTTGATAAGAACGGCCAAGCTTCCTCTAAGGCTCAAGTCATTCATCGAGGATCCCACGATGGGCGTGAGGCCATTAGTGACTGAGTCACTTCGTTTTGTGACTCTTTATGAGGCCTTATTGCTAGGAGTCTTCATTTATCCAGTCGTGATTCGTTATCAGTGTGGATGTTCGTCTGCGCCGGACATATTCTATGAGGCCCTTTTTACTTGCGCATTCCTAACAGGCTTGATCATGTTCCTATTGCCCTTGTCCAGTCTTCACTCAAGATTGAGAAGCCTAAAGCGGGATGAAACAGCGTGGATAAACAGTCAATACTCCGTTCTCTTCAGGAAGCTCAAACTGAATGATGAGAGCGTTTTTGATGAAAAGACCAGCATGGCACTTATCGCCGTGGATAAAGTCCGACGAGACATTCGCCAGATTCGTGAGTGGCCGATTGACGGCGGGATAGTAGCTAAGATCGTGACTGCTCTTGGACTACCGATAATTGTTCAAGTGGTCGTCGTGTTAATCACTCACTTAGTAAGTATTTGAGAAATCAATCGGAAGAAGCGAAAACCAGATTCTGATAGTGTGGTTTGAGTTACAACGGACTTCTCGGCAGAACGTTTCGGTTGGCGTTGTGCATAGAGTGCTCCGAACAGCATGATTTCAATACACTCATTAACAGGATGGCCTGCCCCAATCCGGCATGTCACCTATCAGCTTCTACAAATTGACAACCGTAATCTTGATCATTATTACCGCTGGAACAACTTCTGCTACAGCACTGTATTACGAACAGCGGAACACAACTCTAACCAACAGAATAACTACCCTCAACATTGACCTAAACAGCACCCAGCACCAACTCGACACTCAGACAACGCAAATCGACCAGCTCCAAAACACCAACAGTCAACTGCTAAACACCAATGCACAACTTGCCTCAATACTCCAGCAACTTCAAAGACAAATCAACGGTCTCCAAGGTCAACTTGCCAACCTTACGAAAACGATTCTGAAGACAAACTACACTCTGGTCAGCAATGGCTCCATCGCCATATACGAATACGGTCCAGCGCAATTTATTCCATTCACCTCTACGCTATCACAAACCAAGTTGAATATTACATTCTCCGGAGGACTCACCATTGCAATGCTCCTCAACCAGAGTCAATATGACACCTTCCTCACCTGCAACTGCTACAACTACGACAATTACACCTCATCAACATGGTCATCACCCGCATCGACATTCTATAATACAATAGTTGCCATTCCAGCACCCAACTCTTGGTATGTCGCATTCGTAGAACCAGCCAACAACCCCAACCGAGGCTACTTCACTGACACCGAGACTCTACAACTCATATCCACGTAAGCGCTTCGAGAGTGTTCGAGCCTCAGTCCCATGCTACCATTCCCGTCTCGCTGTCGATTTCGGGCAATTTGATTGTGCGACAGTTGCCACATGCCGGGCAAACGTAGCATAGTCCTTCAAGCTCGTGCTTCTCGAACGAATATTTCCAGTAAGCACTCATTCACTTCGGATAGATTCGGAACACTGACTTGGAAAACCTTCCCGGTTAGCGGCCCGAGCATTGCTCGATTACAGACTGGGTTTCCGCACTTCAATGTCGAACGGTGATGCGGACTACGATGTCATATCTGATAGAACGCTGAAACTCTCCGCCCACCATATTTACGCATAATTAGTCGTGAACTTGTTCGATAGCCCTGAACAAATCAATGGGTTATCGTCGCTTCCGGGATTTGAACGTCATGACAACTGCGATTGTAATCAAACATCCCAACGACGCTGTGGAAATCAGCAAGTTTCTACTTAGACTCATGAGGACGTTTGCAATCGAGAAATCCACGACGGAAGTTGCACTGCTACCAGTAGGGGCCGGTGTCGCTTGGTTCTTCACGGTCACACCTAGAGTTGCTGTGTGATTGGGTAGTCCTTGTGATGAAGCAACGATCGTAAGAGAATAGTTTCCTGCGACACCAGCTTCGACAGTCAATGTAGATGTTGCTGGATGTTTAGCAGACAATGTGATGCTAGTCGAGGTCAAGGTTATGACGAGCCCAGCAGAAGGGATGAGTGCAAGGTTGATTGTGCCAGTAAATCCATTGATAGATGTAACAGTAATCGTTGATGTGGCGAGGGTGTTGGGTGCTATGGGAGACGTTACCGGGCTTACTGACACTTTAAAATCGACGCCGATGTTCACAGCCACTGAGATGCTGTGAGATAGGAACCCGGTCGCGGACCCGGTAATGACTAATGAGTAAGTTCCGGGTGAGCCGCTTACTGTCAGTACTGCCACGCCGGACGTGGCAATCTGACTTGGGCTAATTTTGGCAATCAATCCTGGTTGACTCGTCGGAGTCAGAACTACGGTGCTGTTGAACCCAAAAAGTGATGAGACTCTTACCGAAGATGTAGCATTTGCAACGGACGGAAAGAGGTTAATGACGGTCGGGCCTGAAACGACAAAGTCGCCCACGTCAACTATCACAGTAAAGCTGTGCATCAAACCCTTTGAGAGACAAGTGATCGGAACAGAATAGGCTCCCGGAGACATTGCGCTAACGCTGATTATGACAATGTTCAACTCATTTCCCGGACTCAATGTCAAATTATTCGCACTGAGAGATACAGCCAGACCACGAGAAGGCCCGATCAACAAGGTCACGGTGCCAGCAAACCTGCTAATCCCGGTTACGTTGATGTCTGAATGGCCTACGATTCCCGGAGGGAGCGGTCCAACCATCAATGGCGTGGCGGAGACGATGAAATCTGGTGCCAGGACGGTAATTGTATGAACCGCGGTTGTGCCTCGTGGGGGAACAGATGAGTCTGTGACGGTCAGAGTGACATTGAACGGTCCGGACTTGGCATAGATGTGACTGGGTGAAGTAAGGTTGCTTGAACTCCCATCACCGAAAGTCCATGAATAAGAGAATGGCGAAGTCCCGGTCGTGACCCTCGGTGTGAATGTCACGGTCTGGCCAATCTGCGGGGACGTTGGTGAAAACGAGAAGTTTACCCCCAAGCCATATGTGGCGCCTTGTATATTCTCGGGGAGACTGGTTCCGAACGCGTCAAACACGATAACGCACACGTCTGACGACGAACTGACGCTGCTTTGTCCAATACAGCCCGGTGCTGAGGGATAAGTAAACTGGGTCCCGGCCAGAGACTTCACATCATATGTAATGGTAAATGCCAATCCAGAACAGGGGTAAATGCCACCGCATTCGTTGCCCCCTGAACTTTCTATCGTGGTAACCTCAAGGACGCCGAGACCGTTCGCGGTTCATTTTGTGCAAGTCCCAGTCGTAGGTGAACCGTTGATGCATATAGACGTCAGCGATGGGGTGGCAATCAGGGGGCCGAGGGATGCGCTGACGGGATTAAGAACACTAGGGTCGGTCTTCACATAGATATCGTAGCCGCCCATAGGATCAGAACCTTGAATGAAAACGCCGACGGTTAGGCTGGAACCGATTGTAGATGGAGCAATCGCAGCGGAGCTGTTAGGACAATTCGAGGGAGTAGCCGAAGCGGTAATGCAGACAAGACCACTGGGTTGCGCGCGAGCGTAGGGAACAACTTGTGATAATGCAAACAGCGAAACGATCAGCATCATGGGCAACACCCAGAGACGATTCAATCATGGATCACATTCCGAGAAGAGTTATCGTAATTCTAAGAACCCTTAAGAAGTTTTGGTAGGAGTACCACACGGTAAGAAGAAGAGGCAAATCAGCTTGGTTTGTGAGATGCAGCTAGCTTCAACCAATCTCTGGTTTTCTGATTCGCAAACTGTTAGATTCGATTCGCCCGGGCCAGGGACTATGGGAATCATCGAACCATTGCCCGCACGTGGCGCATTGAGACCTGGTCCAACTAGCTTGACCATCCTCTCTAGTTTATGCCGACGAAACGACCGTATTAACGGTCTTCTAACCGACGCGAACCGCTGCTTATCTCGCCATTTTGGAGGGATTAACTTCATTTTTTCCCAGAGGTCATATGACCCACGTTTTGGATTTCCGGGTGTCGTACCGTCGTTGTGTTGTCAAATTGCTAACGCCGGACGCCGGGTTGGCGAGCGTTGAGCCTATTCTCGCATTAGCGGACAAGAAAAAAAAGGGAGAGATGACCGTTTCCGGGGTTGAGTTAGTGAGGACAGAATCCCGAGCAGTATACGTAAATCGTTGGTACACCAGGTTGGGAGGTGAATCCGCCATTGTCCGTCACACTGAGCGTAGGATAGTAGATTGATGGGCTGACATCTGTGCTAAAGGCATAGGTGTGACTTGGGTTCTGGGAAGAGGACCCCCCGTTTCCATCATTGAACTGCCAATTGTAGTTGTATGGAGCGACTCCTCCAGAGCATGAGGCAGAGAATTGTACAGTAACCACCTTCGTGCCACTCGTGGGATTCGCGCTGGCAGAGCATGAAAGAGGTGCAACCGTGTTGAGCGTTACGCTGCCAGGGGACACATTAGTGATGCTTTCTCCGCATCCGTCGTTGTTGACCGTCAAACCCCATGCAGGGGTAAGATATTGGAAGAATTGTGTGTTTGCCATCTGCATCGAATAAAATGTAGTGCTGCTGGCTGGATAGTCGGAGCAGTTTTGAATACCAAAGACCTCAAGAGTGACGCTGGCATCATACATTGCAACGTGACACTCCGGTCGCCCCGTGGGGTTTCCACAGAATACACTGTTTCCGTAGCCAGTAGTTGTATCTGAGGCACCTACTTGCCAGTCGCAAGCGTCCGGGTTGCAGCCTGAAGAGTCAATGCTCCCGTAGATAGTGTCCCCAGGGTTAACATTCTGGATTGTTCCGTATAGGACATTCGTGTGTGAAGTTAAGATCCAACTGTTGATAGTCCAGTAAGGTCCACCTCCATCTGAACCGACACCCCATTGTAACACTGGCTGATCCAGCGGATATGAGGTACCACCGCCGTTTGGCTCAAGCGCCGTGAACAGGTAGATCAACTGACCATGATTGGTAGTTGGAGCCTGGGGTACGTGCCAGTAGCCATCGAAGTAGAATATCGCTGGAGGAATCCGTGGACAATAGCACCAAGTCGCATACTCAGCCCAACTGGTGTCGCACGCTCCGTTTGGACAGGGACTAGGTCGAGAACTTCCTTGCACCTCATGACTTGTGCGAAGGGACTGAGGACATGGTGACAAATTGATCACATTTCCATTAGACATGCGCACTGTATCCCCGATTCCGTTGACACTGGGCAAAAGAGCGGCGTTATCTCCCACGAACACAACGCAACTTCTTGGGAGTAGCCCGAAGGGCGTTTGAACTAGTGGGTCGTTTGCGGAGGCTTTCTTGATCGCAAGCCCATTTGCGTTTGCAATGGGAACAATAGCTAGCGCGACGATAAGCAGTATGCCGACTGACAAACTCTTTGACCAGAAGGTCGCAGGGCTTCGATGCGTCTCGTATGGTTTTTTCCTACTCAGCATTCGAGACCAAAAGCTAGTTCACTTGCGAATATATCTTAATAGATCTACGTGCACAATTGAACACATTTGGTGGAGCATGCGGGAAGTTCGGAGATCATGGCAAAGGGTCGAGTCAGTCGATATTGTAACGTCTTCTAGTGTATTACAATGTGGGAAGGTTACAGCCAATAGACTATTCGATCCAAGAATCCCATTCGTCCTCACCGATTTGTTTAAGGTGGTGATATGGATTCAGCTTCAGATGAAGCGCACGATGAAAGAAGCAGTATAGAGTATCACAAGTTTCGCAATGAAAGATAGGTGCATGTTTGTCTGCGTAAGCGCATTGTTTGAGCTTTGAACGGCTTTTCCCTCCCAAGCCTTGTAACGACGCCACGTTGTAATACAGTGAAGAACGTTACAAATTTTTCTCAGCCGATATAGCATGTCCGATCTGCGTGCCGCACTCTGACGTGTCTGTCTTTCCCATGATGTTCTCGCCCCATCTCACCACATTTGCTGCATTTCCGGGTTGCGTTTCAACAGATTTTGGACGACCCCGATGTAACAACTGCGATCGCGTTCGTGGAAGAAACGCTTCTCATTGCCGATTGTCCCGAACCCACTTCCAAACTCTCCACATTTAGGGCACCGTTCGCGCCGTTCGAGTCTTCTGGCTTCACGAACCCAGGAATGTCCGCAAACGTGCGCGTTTTCCAGCAAACGGAAATCCAGCCGCGTGAATATGAGCCGCGTAAGATACCCAGTTGAGGGATTCTTCAGTTCCTCCAGATCGAGCGTCAGGACGTTCGGCAATAGGGAGTTGTGAACGCTCATGTTGTACTCGACGATAGCCGATCTGTCAGTTTCGGATGGATTGTGGTTCGGGCTCGGACGAGCGAGCGAGTTCGACGTAAACGTGACCGCTGAAATAATTGACTATATGCTTGTGTCACATTATCGAAACCGGACCAAGCGAACTCGTCAAATTTCTCTTGGCGAGAGGCATTTGCATTAGGGATAGAATTTCTTCACTGGATTCTATCCTACAGCGTAAAGGTTACCGTCGCCACTCCCCACATAGATGGTTCCGTCCGAACCAATGGTTGGGTCTGACACTGAAACTATGGGACAATCGAATGTGGCGCATGTTACGGTAGGGTGTATCACAAACTTCCATGCCAGAGTCCCATTCGGGGCGACCGCGTACAGACTAGCATTTCCATAGCCTGAGGGCACTGGTGCACAGTTACAGAATCCCTCGACTCCGACTCCGAAGTAGAGAATACCGTTCGACCCGATAGCAATAGAAGAGAGCCCAACAATGCCGTAGAAGCAGCAAGGATTTCCAGAGCCGCTGGGTCTTTCGATTGGGAACACCCATCGCAAAGTCCCGTCTGGGTTGGTTGCGAAGACACCATTATCTACAGAACCGTAGACAGTTCCGTCTGGTCCTATGGACGGAGAACGGAACCCCGGACTCCCCCATTTTACCGTTCCATCTGGATTAATGGCATAGCCATTGATGTAGACTGTACCATCCGAACCGATAGCAGGCCAGGAGAAACCCGCTCGCTTCGGTATTGCACTCCATCTGACCGTCCCATCTGAATTCAATGCCAATAGACACTGATCACACGATCCAGAAGGGTCTGGGTCGTCAACTCCAACATACAAAGTGCCGTCAGGGGCTACAGCGGGAGAGTCGAATACTTCGCCATCAGTGGTCAGTTGCCACTTGAGAGTGCCGTCCGGGTTCACGGCATAGGTTCGGAAGCCCAGTTGTGATGTGTAAATTGTTCCGTCAGGCCCGATGGTAGGGGAAGAAAGTGCGGGCCCCTGCAATGCGAGGATGGTGAGGTTCCAAATCATTCTCCCGCCCGGGCTAATCGCGTAAAGGACACCATAGCAGGGCGGCTCAATGCATCTTATGTGAGATGCTAGGTAGATTGTCCCATCGGAACCTATCGCCGGAGTAGTCATGATTGGCGAAGGCGTTTGGAACTTCCAGAGCAAGACTCCTTGCAGATTCAGGGCGTACAGGTTGCCGTCATAGCTGCCCACATAGATTCTTCCACGGCCAACTGCTGGTGGAGAATAGACTGGGCCACCTGTCTGAAACATCCATCTAAGAAAGGGAAGAGCGGGACCGGGGAACGGGGACAGTCCCGTGTGCTGAGCGTTCTGGTGAGACATCGGCCACACGCTCGAAGCGGATGGGCCCGTCGAAGGTTGGATTGATGGCGAAGATAGGAGAGAGAGCGCAACCAGCAATAGCACTGCGACAGTGCTCAAGGTCCTGCCACAAAGGAGTTGCCTCCCTTTATCTCTGCCGGAGTGAAAGATACCCTCGGAATCGGGAAGAAACAGGAATAAAAGGGAATACGGAGGGTTGGGTCAAATCTACAGCGTAGAGTTGATTACTCCGTCAAATCTACTCGGAAAACCTTCTCCGCTACAGTGAAGGTCGAATAATTGACCATATGCTTGAGCCACATTATCAAACCGGGACAAGCGAAACGAGTCATCTGATCGCGCAAATCTTGACGCATTATGTTGACTATCCCCTCTCACACTCGTACGCAAGCGGTTGGACCTTAGAGGGGCCCCTAGAGGGGCGTGGGAGAAAGAAAGGCCACTTTCGGACACCGAATAAGACAGTATCGTATATCAATATCAGGATATAGCTTGTCCATAGAAAGAGGCCTGTGTATGGGACGGCGTCGATGAGAAAATCCTCGCCTGAATATCCGGCTACGCAGTTGGGCGGTTGGGAGAGCCGCATAATGTTTGCCTGGCAGGTCGGAGTCGGCTCCCATCTCCAGTAGAACGGAAACCCGTAGCTATCGAAGTATAGCGTGTCTCCCGGGTCTGACGCCCAATAGTTCGCGATCAGAAAACCGCTCAGAAAGCTGAGACCAAGGCCGACGATAAGAGGCAGCGGGATCTGCAATGTAGCTTTTGTCACCTTTCTATCTCGCATGACTCGCATTATGGTAAGTATCAGGACTGCTCCATAAAGGAGCAGAAGGATTACTCCCGTGAGTAAAACGAAGCCTAGGTAGAAAGAGACAGTCCAGACTGATTGTAAATTGTCGGAGGCGAGGAGTCCGCCCGCGACTCCCATGAGAATGGTGGCGGACGACCCTATCGCGAGAGGGCATAGTAGGACCAGTACAGGCTTCAAGAATATCAGAATCTGCTTTCGTTCATGATAAGATTATCGCGGTCACTGCTCACACTGCTATCGAATAGTGCTGGATACGTGACTATCGCGGTCGCGAAGTGCGCCGGGCCATCCGCAAGCTCTGGCTTCCGCTACTTTACAACACTTCGTGATAGTTCCTTGATTCACGCGACGTTACACATATACTGTCGATGTGGTTCACGGCGAGGATTGGTGGATAGAGTGAGTCATCGGCGTCAGGTTAGAGAGATGGGCCCATCAGGGCAATGGAACCCTGTTAACAGGACCTAGTTGCTCTTGTATTCTAGGGATGTATTCTCCCGTTCAAATCCCACCCTCTCTCACCATTTTTGTTAGCTAGCTGATTAGTGCTCCAAGCCTGGTTTCGCGCACAGCTGAAGAATAGTCTATCCACCCTATGATGGGCAGTGGAGCCTAAGTGGTTGCAATGATGTTTCTCGCGAGCTGGTCGTAGATTCTCAATCTTTCCAGCGCGATGTCAGCTCCGATAACTTTGTGTTCGCTGAAGAATTTCTCGACCTTAGCTAGGCGGCCGACGCCGACAATCGATAAGTATTCTCGCAAAATGATCGAGAACTGTGCTGTCCCGGAGTACATCTCTTCTAATCTTGCCATGTTCTTCTTGAACCATTGCCAGACCGCAGTTTTTGCGTTTGGGTTGGCTGTGGCGTAGAGGATCACGTTCCGCACGTCTTGCCGCTTTACCTTCCCACTCAACGCGAAGTCTAGCGTTTTCTCTACGAGTTCAGGATTCTTGAAGCTGGCCAATCCTTCCAAGTATCTTAGACGCTCTTCGTCTGTAGTGCTTTTTGTGTATCCGCTGACTAGGCCGTCATAATCGTTTGAAGATCTAGCGTATCCCATAACGACTGACCGTTTCATGTCCGGCTC
>Ga0066707_10000469_pt1 | contig 12844 bp, 11 predicted proteins | sample GraSoiAngelo_156_FD_66503 | JGI IMG/M metagenome (GOLD analysis project Ga0066707, IMG submission 66503) | Grasslands soil microbial communities from the Angelo Coastal Reserve, California, USA - 14_1009_13_40cm | ecosystem: Environmental > Terrestrial > Soil > Grasslands | place: USA... | reverse complement strand
CGCGAGGGCGTTGCGCGCACTGTTCCGTTTGCCAATCCGAACAGTCCGGAAGCCACCGGCGGTGGAAGCCTTGGCTACAATCGAACCGTCCCACACTGGTGAGAGGTCGCAGGATTGACCACAGCATCGCCGGCAACCCGGAAGCAGACAAATGACGGAGATGTGGCGATTTCCGCTTTGTGCCCCATTAGCAATTGAATGCAGCGAAGCAAATGCGTGCTTATTCGGCCACCTCGTCGGCGAGCGCGAGGCAGCTTGCCTGGAATATGGCTCGCTTCCGTTTCTTAATAAAATCCGACTAGTCTGCTTGCCGGCCGCGAAACCAGCAGGCAACCTTTTACGATGAGCTCGGTAACAAGAAGCCCCATAGCGGAACGCCCGCCCACCGTCGGCGTCGAGGACCTCGTCATCGTGCCGTTGGTTGTGGTCGCGGTAGCTGTCAGCAAGCTGCTGAAGGGGGTGCTTTCCATCCTGATTTACGTTCTGGATTACGCCTTTGCCATTCTGCTGCAACTGATGCGAATCCCGCTACTTGCCGCCCGGTTGTTTGGCGACGGCATGGAGTTCTTTTTGGAGGGCGTTGTCCGCTGCCTCCCCGTGTCTAGTGCAAAGCGCGATGCATGGCGCGCATGGATGCGTCAGCAGTGGATCTGGTTCCGGCGCAACATCAGTTATCAGGCGTTCGAGCAGGCGCTCCACCACGCCTTTGAAGCCGGAATGGCTCGGGTATTCAGAAAATGCCGGAGGCTGACGCCTACTGGCGCGTTGCTGGTCCTCGCCCTCGCGGTGCTGTGGCTGCCTATATCCTTCGGCACGGCGACGGCGCTGCACGCCACTCTCATCACCCGAGCCACGTCGTTACCGGCGTGGATGCAACTGCTGCACCCCTTCGCAACCTTGATCGCCAAGAGCAAATTGCTCGTATTGCCTGTCTACCCGGCTGCTTGGCCGCAGGCGAAACAACATCCTATTGTGCAGAGGTTTTTCCAGTTCTGTCGCTATTGCATGAACCTCGATATCCTCAAAAAGGCGCGATATCGATACCAGCAGACTGAACGCGGCGCCTCTGTGGTGGGCAATAGCCTGGGGCGCGCGGCCGTTCGCATCGGTCTCGCGGATTGGCTCAAAGCGGTGCGCGTTCCTCTTACTGATACGCTCACATGGTTCCGCAAGCCCTGGCCCGAGGTCATGTTGCGGCTGCTCGAAACGTTTTCCGGAGGGCCGCTCGTCAGCTCGATCATGGACCGTTACTTCGCACGATATGGAAGCGTGTACACGGCGCGACCGAGCGAGCAGGTCCGCGGACTGTTTGAACGATGGTCGATCAAGTTTTCGGCCGACTACTATGAGGCCAAAGACCGGGAGGAAGATCGAAAAGGTCCGCGTTCGGATTAGCTGCTTCTTAACGACGGGGCTGCCGGGATTACCGCGGAATCTCGGTCCTCTTGCAAGCCCGCTCAGCGTCACTTAGGCCAGACTAGGAGGACCGTCAGCGCGCCTGGCGATCAAGGATTGCCATGACTCGCGGAAGGAGCGCGGCGGCGATCATAGCGTGGCCTTCACGCGTCAGATGGATAAAATCAATGGTGTAATAGCGCAGCGGGATCTCCTCATCGTACACGATTACCTTGATCCCGCGAGCCCGCAACCGGCGCGCCATCTCCGCGATGTTGGCAGCACGCTGTTCTCTGCTGCCGAAGAAACGCAGATCGTTGCCGCCCGGTTGCAGAATCGCCACGTCGGTTCCATTCGGCACATCCTTGTCGACGCGGCGGAGCATCATCGCCGTGGTGTCAAACGGCACGCCAGCATTGGTAACCTGAGCATCGATACCCTTGGCTCTGAGCATGGCCTGCAACTGCGCGGGATACGCGCCTTGGTTGCCGACGTACCAGCCATGGGTATTACTGGCACCGATCGCGACAATCCTAAGCGGGGCCGCATTGCCGGTGATGCTTCCGCACACAAGTGCCGAGAAGGCTAACAGGACCGCGCCACTGAGCAGCGTGATCAATTCTCGCGGCCTCATGCGCTCCCTCCACGCCGAGACTCGCACAGCCTATCACATTGTCGCATAGAGCTACGATCGTTACGCATCACGGCATAAACAGCCGTCGATGTCCGAGTTGGATCGCCGCGCCGGGACACGCAGGCAACGATTTGCCGGATGTCCGCTGTGCCTCCAGTAGTGAGGAGGGCGCGCCGCGCAGATTGAAACTTCCTTCGACCGTCGATGACGGTATTATTCGAGGTGCAATCGACTGATCGACACGCCTGATCATCCGGCCTATCCAGTTGGAGGCAAGTTAATGCGAGCTCATTTAGTCCTGCGAATGCTAATCTACACGACGCTCACGGTGGTCTCGGCGGGTTTCTTGATGGCGCAAGATCTGCCGTCCTACATGGCGCCAATTTCCGGTCGCACAGTTTCCAGCCCGGCCGAGACCGCCATGAAGAACGTTTTGGCGCTGAATACCAGCATGTTCGAGCTTTATGATAACGCTCACAAAGTCTTCGAGAGCAACATTCTCAGCAAACATCCCGTCATTCTCGGCCTGTTCTCAGGCGCGGGCGGCAGGTTCTTTCTTTATCGGCCCGGGATGGCGCCGCTCGAGGCGTCGTCGGTGCCGATCGTTTATCAAGTCCTCAAATCGGTCGATCACAGCACCATGGCGCTCGCCCAAGTCGTGGGGCCCTATCTCGACAATCCCGCCGATCAGTCGTGGCGCGCCCCGATGCTTTCTTATCGCGCCCGCATGCAGGCCGCGCTCGATGGCCTGAACGAGCTATCGATGCCGGAGGACTGGCGCGACAACGATCGCACCATTCTGCAGAACAACATTTCGTTCATGGACGATTGCTTGGCGAAGAGCGCTGTCTCCTTCGCCGCATTGGAGGCATTTGCCAGGAAGCAGGCCCCGCATCTGAAGCTTGACATCGAGTGGGCGGCGCAGACCCAGGCCGCTCACTGGATGAAAGTGCTCGCGGAATGGAAGACGATGCTCGGTGCCGATTGGCAGAAGACCTACGCGGCCAGCAATACGATCTATGCGACGCGTCAAAACAACGTGTTATTCAGCGTGCTGGCGCAGTTTTTTGGGCCGGAAGCCATGAACGACCGGCTGATCCTCATCGAGACGATCTCGTTTACCACATCGCCTGACGAAATGATTGACGCTCTCACCCGGATCATTGCCGACCGCGCGGATGGCGCGCTGTTCTTCGGCAATTATTACATGATGGATTACGAACTGATGGGCAGCGATGCGCGCGCGGCAATCATCGCCGAAAGCGCCAAATTCGGGACCCAGCCGTTCCTACCTCCGGTGGTACCGTTCGAGTCGAAACAGTGGCCGATGCGGATCACTCCTGGGCCAGGACCCGGTTCGCTCGCCGACCTTCCATGAGCTGAGGGGGACGCTGCCAGCCCCGCATTTGTGGCGCGCCTCGCCATTTTGGGTCTGTCCTGGCAAACGCCAGCCGTTCGCTATCAATTCGATGGGCGCTCAAATTTGTCCGCGGCTTGACGGGTTGATCGGTAGCCGTCAGGACGCGGCGTCAAGGTCCGTGCAACCTCGCGGGCGTGATCCGCGTTGCGCGCGATTTCGTCGAGATAAGGCCGCACGACGCGCCCAAGCCGCGTCAATGCGATCGTGGGCTTGCGGTCAAACAGCGCTCCGCCCAGTTCCTGCTCCAACGCGATGATCGCATTGGTCAGCGTCGGTTGCGAGACGCCGCAGCGGCGGCCTGCCCGGGTGAAATTGAGCTCCTCGCACAGCGCCAGGAAGTAATGGACCTGCTGCATTTGCAAGGTTTCGCCTCCCGTTCCCTGAGCAGCGCAAGCGCCCTGCCCTGACCCTCGCGCCGATGGCTTTGATGGCCGGTCCGCGCCATGCTTAGCCTGCCACAGGCCGATCGGCTGGTCCTTGGGTCAGATCTGAAATGTTCTGAATCGAGCTGTAGCGCTCCCGATCCGTGTCCAAGCGACCCTCATGCAAGCAAACGCGACTGTCGCTTGTGCCCGCAGCGGGCATTCGGATTATCGGCCTGGGTAGTTCTCAATTCTGAGCAGGCTCCGTATCGTCGCGGTCGAAAGATGAAGGAGGCTCGTCAGATGACCCCGATGCGCGTCGCTCTCCGAGTCCCCGTTGGCCGGCCCTTGCCCGAGCTCGCTACCTTCATCGGCCGCTGCGAGGAAGCAGGCTTCCACGGTGTGGGTATCCATGATCATCCCTCGAGCGGCCGGGACGCGTATCTGGCGCTGGCTCTGGCGTGCCGGGCGACGCAGCGCCTGCAGCTATTCCCCGCCACCTCAAGTCCCTTGGTTCGCCACCCGCTCGTTCTCGCTTCGCTTGCCCACAGCCTGCATGAGATTGCACCGGGGCGCACCTACCTCACTGTGGCGCCCGGTTTCATTTCGACGCGCAGTGTAGGACAGCCGCGCGCACGCGTGGCTGTCATGCGGGAAGCGATCCGCGATATTCGAAAGCTCCTTGGCGGAGAGAGCGTCGAGTTCGGCCCAACGGCGACCCGGCTGCGGAACCGAAGCGCGACACCGACGCCGGTTTATCTGCTGGCGGCGGGACCCCGCATGATCGAACTTGCCGGCGAGGTGGCCGACGGCGCCTTTCTCATGGTTGGTCTGCATTCGGCATCGATCCGCGCAGCGCTTCGTCACCTGGAGCAAGGGGCAGCGCGGGCGGGCCGCTCACTGAGCGGCTTCCCGGTGGTGTTCGTGATCACGCTCGGTCTCGGATCCGCCGAGGCGGGCACGCGATGGGTGCGAAGCTGGTTCGCTCCGGGGCAACCCTTTCTCGCCTATCCGAGCGCGTCGAATCTTTACTGGTTGAAAGAGGCCGGGTTCGAGCTCGAGCCAACGCACGATCCTGCGGCACTGGGTGAGGATCAAGCGCGGCAAATTGCGGATGCATTTGGATTGTTCGGCCCACCGGAAACTTGTGCCGAGCGCCTTCTGCAGGCGCGGGAAGAGGCAGGCGTTGAGCACGTGTTCTTGTTCCCGGCGCATGACCTCGAGCGCGGCTACAACATGCCGGAAGCCGAGCTCCAGGCTTTTGAACGGGTGATCCGGCCGCGGCTCGGAGGATAGCGGCGTCACACGGCAGCGTGTTTAATAGTGGTAGATCGCTTTTGACGCACGAGTGCTATACGCGGCGGAAAGGATTTTTTCGAATGAGCGGTGCGAGCGCAGTGTTGGATCCTGGGGTGCCCGTCACGATTGCGCCGGGTGGATACGTCGGCTTCGAGATCAAAACTGGTCAGCGGCTGCGCCTCATCCAGCCGGAGGGAGAGCAGGTCGCAGACTTCATCTCGTTCAATCGCGATGACCTGCGCGAGCTCCTTAGCATGCACTCGAGCCGCGCCGTGAACCTGAGCTGGAAATTCACCGCGCCGCACAGCCTCTACAGCAACCGTACCCGGGAAATGTGGAAGATCGAGGAAGACCTCACGGGTGAGAACTATTGCGGCGGCGGATATTGCAGCGAGCACCTCAACATCGCGCGCTACGGCGAGGTGGGAAAGGGCGCACCGAACTGCCAGTCAAACTTGGAGGCAGCCATTCGCGGCTACGGCATGGATCGGTTGAACTTCAACATCGATGCCTGCTTCAATATCTTTATGACGGTCGCGTACGATGCGGACGGCAAATGGGAGATCCGCCCGCCCAAGGGCAAACCGGGCGATTACATGGTCATGCGCGCCCTGATGCCGCAGATCGTCGCGATCTCCAATTGTCCGGTCCTGTTCAACGCCTGCAATAACTTCCGTCTCAAACCGCTGACGCTGGAAATTCTGAGGTAACGCCATGTCCGACCTCGCCGCAGTTTCGCAGCCCTGGTATCGCTCACTTGGCCGTGCCCAATGGAACACGCTGATCGCGTCGAACCTCGGCTGGGTCTTCGATGGCTACGAAACCTATGCGCTCGTCATCTCGGTCGGCGTCGCATTGCGCCAACTGCTTGATCCTGCGAGCTACGCCCAGATCCCGGTCTATGCGGGCACGACCATCGCGCTCACCCTGCTTGGCTGGGGAATCGGCGGCTTGATCGGAGGCGTGATCGCCGATTACATCGGGCGCAAGCGCGCGATGATGTTGGCGATCCTCGCCTATTCGATCATGACCGGGCTGAGCGCTTTCGCCTGGGACTGGTTATCCTTTGCGGTGTTGCGCTTTCTGGTGGGGATTGCGATCGGCTCCGAATGGGTGACCGGCACCTCGATCGTGTCCGAGCTCTGGCCCGACAAGAACCGCGGCAAGGGTGTCGGGCTGATGCAATGCGGCTTCGGCATCGGCTTCTTCCTGGCCTCGCTCGCGTGGCTCTTCATCAGCCCGCTCGGCCCCAGTGCTTGGCGCATCATGTTCTTGCTCGGCGTTGTGCCGGCGCTGCTGACGCTGTGGATCAGGCGAGCCATCCCTGAATCCGACAAGTGGGAGCGCGTGAACGAGCGGCGCGTCGCCGCGACCGAACGCAAGCGCAGCGGCGCGGCTCTGAGTGGCCAGGAGGAAGCCCTTGCTCGTTTCACCGTGGTTGATCTCTTTGCGGAGCCCGAGATCCGCACCCGCCTGATCCTCACCTTCCTGATGTCGCTCGCGTCCACATTTGCCTTTTGGGGAATCTCCGCCTGGATGCCGCCCTACATGGCGAGCGTCGCCGCCAAAGCCGGGCTGCCGGCGCAGCAATGGGCGAGCTACGTCGCGATGGCCGCCAACGGCGCGGCCATCATTGGGTATGCCGGATTCGGCTTCCTTGCCGATGTCTTTGGTCGCAAGCCGGTCACCATGGCCTATGTTGCGCTCGCGTTCCTTTCGGTGCCGGTCTTCTTCATCTGGACGCAGGACCTGACGCTTCTGTTGTTGGCGGGAGCGTTCAGCGGCATCTTCGTATCCGGCCAGTACACCTGGATGGCGGCATGGCTGCCGGAACTCTTTCCGACGCGCGTGCGCGCGACCGCAGCGGCGTTCGTGTTCAACACGCCCCGCCTGATTGCATGGATCGGTCCATTGATCTCGGGCTGGCTGATCGCGAATTTCGGCGGATTCAGCCAGGCCGCGGTCGTGATTGCGATGGTTTATATCCTCACTCTCGTGGCGGCGCCTTTCCTGCCGGAGACGCGCGGAAAGCCGCTGCCGGAGTAGTTGTGACGCAACTTTGAGCGTCCGCAGCACGCAAGGCTTAGATCGCTCAATGCACTTCGAGCAAGATCCAACGGCAACTCAAAAACAAATGCACGCGGCGCTGTGGCCCGCGTCGCATCCGCTCGATGCTGGGCTGAGGATGCAGCAACGTTGACCCAACGAACGGCGTCGGTCCTGTGGTCCTCGTGTCTGGCGATGCTCGCGGTTGGGGCCAACAGCACCGCGATCATGGCCGCCTTGCCGAACATGCGCGCCGAGCTTTCCCTCACCTCGGCAGGCGTGGAGTGGGCGGTTAATTCCTATCTGGTCGTCTCGGCCGCCTTTATCGTGGTTGGCGGGCGGGCGGCGGATCGGTTCGGCGCACGGCTGGCGTCGATGGTCGGATTGGCGCTTTTCGGCATCGGCTCCTGCATCATTGCCGCCGCCGACACCCAAGCTGCGCTGCTGGCAGGACGCGCCTTGCAGGGCCTCGCTGCCGCGGTCGCGGTGCCCAGCACGCTGGCTGCGGTCGATACGAGCGCGCACTCGGAGCGCAGGGCAGCAGCCATCGGCGCGTGGACCGGCTTTCTGATGCTTGGCTTCAGCATCGGACCGCTGGTCGGAGGTACGCTCACTCACTTCACAGGCTGGCGTGTGATCTTCTGGTCCAACGTCCCGCTCATGCTAACCGCTATTGCCGGCCTCGCCTGCGCGGGCTCGGGGACCGCCCATGGTTCGCCGAGCAAAAGCCCCCGCGCGGATTGGATCGGCTTTGTCTTGCTGGTCACGTTGATGGTCTCGCTCGTCTTTGCGCTGCATGCATTGCCGCATGCGCGGGCCGCACCGTTCCCGGTTGTCGGCCCATTCGTAGTGGCGGGCGCGGCGCTCTTTCTGCTGCTAAGAGTCGAAACGCGCGCCGCGGCGCCGCTCGTCGACTTGAGCTTCTTCGCGCGCCGCGGCTTTGTGATGGGGCTCGCCATCGGCTCGCTGTCGATGTTCAGCATCATGAGCCTGCTGCTCTATTTCAATCTCTATGCGCAGAGCCGGGAAGGATTAGGCCTGACGGCGCTGGAGGCCGGCGCTTACCTGCTGCCGCTGAGCGCGGCGCTGCTTGCGCTCGCTCTTTCGGCTCCCGCGCTGGCGGCTCGGATTGGGCTGCGCAATGCGATGCGGGGCGGCATGGCGCTGATCGCGATCGCAAGTGGCGTGATCGGCTTGAGCACTGCTGGAGGTGGGATGGTCCTTCTGGCGATCGGGTTTTTTGTGATGGGCGCCGGTCTCGCCGTACCTTACGCGCTGGCGCCGCGCCTGGCGCTGTCGGCCCTTTCGCGTGGGCAGGCGGGGCAAGGTTCCGGGATCGTCAACGCCTGCACGTTTCTCGGCGGCAGCTGCGGCGTTGCAGGGGGCGCCAGCGCGCTGGCGCTGGGAGGATTTCCGGCCGTGCTGATAATGATTGCCCTCGCCGGCATGATCGGCGCGGCCCTTAGCTGCTGGATTTCGGAGTCGGCCTAGGCGCGTTTCTACGCGACCCAATCGGGTGACGATCCCGCGAGGTCACGGCCGAGCTCAGGCTGCCGGCTTGACGATGAGCGATTGGGGAATGGAAGCGCTCCAGTGTGCTCCGGTCGGCAACAGCTCGAGCTTGGCGGTCCCGCCGAACATGTCGCCTGCCATCCGCTCGAGGATGGTTCGACCGAACCCAAAATGGGTTGGGGACTTCACCGCAGGGCCGTCCCTTTCGCGCCAGCTGAGGCGAACCGACTTCGGGACGAAGTCCCACCGGATCATGATTTTCCCTGCCGGTACCGAGAGCGCCCCATATTTCGAGGCGTTGGTCGCAAGCTCGTGCAGAATTATTCCCAATGATTGGGCTGCTTGAGCTCGCAAGGAAATCGAAGGTCCCGTGGTCTGGATCCGCGCCTGATCCTCCACGAACGGCATCAATTGCGCGAAGATCAACTCCAGGAGCGGCGCGCCGCTCCAGTTCTGACTGACGAGGAGATCGTGCGATTGCGACAAGGCTCGAATGCGTCCCAGAAACCGGTCCTCGAAATCTGAATAGCTTTCGCTGTACCGCGCCGTTTGCGAAGCCATTGCTTGAACGACTGAAAGCAGATTTTTCGTGCGGTGAGACAGCTCATCCATGATGAAGCGCAAATTGTCTTCTTGCTTCTTACGCTGGGTGATATCGACGTTGACGCCGGTGATGTGCCGGCGTCCTTGGTGCTCGACCACCCGCGACCGCCGCTCGATCCAGGATGAATTCGCGTTCGGCCGGAGAAGGCGCAGCTCGACTTGAAGCTGAGTGCCCGGTTCGCCTTTCTTTTCTTTTTCGCGGATATCGGCGAGGCGCGCTTGATCATCGGGATTTACGCGCTCGCGAAACGCTGCCAGAGACGGCGTGACTTCGCCCGGAGCATAGCCCAGCTGTCGGTACAATTGCTTTGTCCAGCGCACCTCGCCGGTCTCGGAGTCGTACGCCCACGGCGCGACGTCCCCTGCTTCTTGCGCCATTTCGAGCCATTGGTGGATCTCGTGCAGGTCGCGTTCGGAGCGCTTGCGTTCGGATATGTCGCGATGGACAACCGAGACACCCACCACGTTTCCACTCGGGTCCCGGATCGGGCCGGAGCTGATCCCAACCTCGACCAGGCTTCCGTCTTTTCGTCGCCGAGACGTTTCGAAATAAATCTGCTCGCCTTGAAGGACGCGCAGGAATCTCTCCCCCGGCGCATAGTTCGTCGGATCGGGGGCGAGCAGCTTTAGCGACTGGCCAATCGCTTCGGCAGCCATGTAGCCGTAGAGTTGCTCAGCGGCCGAGTTCCATGTCTGAATTCTTGCGTTTGTGTCGATGCTGAAAACAGCATCCATCGATGAGGCGACGACTGCGGCGAGAAGAGCATTCGTCTGCTCGGTCGGACTGCTCTCGGTCATGGCAGCGGCAACTAAGTAAGGTGCGCCAGTCGAGCAAGTGCTCGCGTTCATCCTTGCGGCCGAAAAGATAGCACAGCTCCAGCCGCCCTGCAGACTGGTCCGCTGCGTAATGCGTCCGCTTTGTGCCCTCCTGCATTACCACGAGGTTTTACAGCTGGCGCGCGGATATTGGTCCCGAGTTCTCCTCGTTACTGGAGATCAGCACGCGTGATCTTGCACGACCGGAGGGCCTCTTGGTGCCTCCGCAAGGATCCGGCTCACTCGTCGTAGACCAAATCCCCGAAGCGTACCCAGCGCCTGCCGTCGAAGCGCACCAGCTGCAACTGCTGGACCGGATAATAGTCGGTCGGGCTGGTGTTGACCTTGATGCCCGGCAGCAGCATTGGAAGCTCGACGTCGCGCAGGTTCGTCGCTTGCCGAATGATATTCTCGCGCGAGAGATCGTTGCCGGCCTGCTTGAGCACCTGCACCAGCGCGGCCGCAGAGTTGTAGCCGAAGACGAAGCTCGACCGGCGCACGTCCTCACCCGGCAGATATTTGCTCATCCAGGCGCGCCAATCCTTCAGCCCAGAATCATTCTCAAAGGCAGGGTCGAGCGGGTCCTTCACGTAGGCCGAGGACAGCAACCCGATGCTGCTCTCGAGGCCCGCCGGCTGGAGGACAATGGGTATCGAGGTTGAGACATTGTTCATGAAAAAAATCGGCTTCCAGCCGAGATCGCGGACCTTGCGGAGCGCCTGCACGGCGAACGGCGGGAGGATCGCAACGATCAGCGCATCGCAACCCGCGGCCTTGAATTGGGCGATCTGCCGGTCGACCGAAGCATCCGTGGATTCGTAAGTCGCTTCCCTCACGGCACCGGCGTATTTGTCGCCCAGCACATCGCGCACGCCGGCGGTGTAGTCGCGACCGAAGTCGTTGTCCTCGTAGAGAATGCCGATCTTTGCATTCGGATTCTGCCGGAGAATGTATCGTGTATATAGACGTGCTCCCAGCCGGTAGCTCGGGCGCATGCCGCCGATCGTGTAGGGTGTCTCCTTGTAATTGCCCCAGCGGTAGGCGCCGCTCTCGATGAAGAGCTGCGGAATCTTTCGCTCGTTGAGATATTTCGCGACCGCGAGCTGGGTAGGCGTCCCTACCGAACCGAACGTAAAGGCGACGTGGTCCACTTCGATCAGCTTGCGCGTCTCGTTCCCGGTTCGCCATGGCAGGTAGCCGTCGTCGACACTGATCAGGTTGATCTTGCGACCATTGATGCCGCCCTGATCGTTGATCATTTGGATATACGCCTTCTCCGCCACGGCAATACTCGAGATCCAGGCGACCGGACCGGTGTAAGGCATCGTCTGGCCGATCTTGATCTCGCGATCGGTCACCCCCGGCGCGTTCTCGGCCGCGGCCGAGAACGCCATCGCGCCGCTCACGAGCAGGCTGCCGAACAAGCGCCGAAACAGTGCGCGCCCGCTTTCGAACCCGCGCCGCCTCATGTCAAACATCGGCTTGCTCCCTCGGCATAACCCAATCGCAAGCATGCCACAGACCTGCCGGCGAGTCCTAAAAACAGCCCCCAATCGTGCTGGATCGCGGCGGCTCCCTTTGTGACTTCGTAGGTGAGCGGACCCGATGCGGCGCTTGCGTGCCGCGCGGTGAGGTTTGCGCGGGTCAACCGCGACCGCTCCCACCCACGTTGCTTCCAAGGCGCAATGATATGGACGTGGTCAGGCTGGCGTTTCGCCCTTGAGCATGAGGCGGTAGAGGTAGCGGCGCTCGCTCATGTCATAGTCGGGGTTGGCCTGATGCATGACGCTGCGGTTGTCCCACAAGACCCAGTCGCCATCACGCCACTTGTGACGGTACTCGTATTTTTTCTGCGTGGCATGCCGCATCAGCGCCTCGATCAGCGCCAGCGCCTCCCTATCCTCCATGCCAATGATGGATTCCATGCGCACCGGGTTGAGGAACAACGCCTTGCGGCCGTTCTCCGGGTGCGTGCGCACCAGCGGATGGATGCCCGGGTCTGGCAGCTTGCGGCGGCTCTCCTCGGTGATTTGGCCGAGCGGACGCGGGCTGTATTTGCTCTGGTAGACGTGAACGGCCTTCAATCCCTCTATCCGTCGTTTGGTCTTCTCGGGCAGGTCGTCGTAGGCGTCGTGCATATTCACGTACTGCGTGTCACCGCCGCTTGAGGGTAGTTCGACTGCGAACAGCATCGTCGCCTTGGGCGGGCACGGGTGATTGGAGTGATCGGTATGGAACGTCTCGCCCGGGATGATGCGTCTGCCGTTCTCGATCTGGTCGTTGGACACATAATCGACGCCGGGATGGCCGGGCACGTGGCGCTCTTTCTTGTCGTGCGGCTGAATCTCGCCAAACAGCTGCGCGGCGGCCTTGAATTGGTCCGGCGTGAAGTGTTGGTCGCGCATCACCAGCACGTGATGCGCGGCGAATGCGCGGCGCAGCAGGGCGCAGTTCTCGCGATCGATCGGCTGCGTGAAATCGAGGTCGGTGACCTCGACGCCGGTGTGAGGCGTCAGGGGCGTGATGGTCAACGTCATTGCACGACCCTCCACGCGCATGTTTGTCGAGCGAACGCTAGAGCCGCTCGGCGCGAGGGTCAAGCAGCGGCAAGGATCACTCGGCCTTGAGGCCGCTCGCCTCGATCAATTGGCCCCATTTCTTTAGTCCGCTTCGATGATGTGGCGCATCTCACTCGCACTATTGGTGGCAGGCTCCAGACCCGCAGCAAACAGAACCCTCTGCACGAACGGCAGGGTA
>Ga0066707_10000444_pt1 | contig 13014 bp, 13 predicted proteins | sample GraSoiAngelo_156_FD_66503 | JGI IMG/M metagenome (GOLD analysis project Ga0066707, IMG submission 66503) | Grasslands soil microbial communities from the Angelo Coastal Reserve, California, USA - 14_1009_13_40cm | ecosystem: Environmental > Terrestrial > Soil > Grasslands | place: USA... | reverse complement strand
GGGCTCGAGGGGTTGCCCGCGCAGGCGCTGCGGCAGGCGGATGACGGGCGGACGGATCTCGCTTTCCCCTCGGTCCGTGAGCGGCACGGGACCGACGCACCCGCCGCCGCCCGCGGCCACACGGATCTCGCGGGCGGTCGACCACCGTCGCCCGCGGTTGCAGTGGGCACTGACCTGCACGGTCGAGCGCCCGTCGTCGAGGCGCACCTGGAATGCGAGGTAGACGTGGCCGTTGGCCGGCGTGAAGTGGAACTCGCCCTTGGACGGGATCGGATCGCGATCGTTCACCACGCGGACCGAGGTGACGTGGTGGCCTGGCTCCATCGGGTGGGTCATCTCGACGACGACCGGGACCTTCGCGCCGTTCTCGGTGAGCCGCGACAGCCTCAGAACCGGTGGCTCGCCCCCGTCGTCGGCAATGCCGGACGGGGGCCCCGCCGACTCCGCCGGGCTCCGCATCCCGAGCAGTCCGAGTCCTGCGACGACGCCGCTGTGCAGAAACGCTCGCCGTGGTAGCCGACTCGCCCTCGCGGTCACCGAAGCCTCCAACGATAGCTCGGGCGTCCGACCTCAGTGCCGACCGGCGTCGAGCCGCGAACCGCGGTTGGACCAGTAGATGTAGGCTTCCAGCGCCTTCATGGCGTCTGAGTCGTCGTTGATCTTGATGCCTTCGTTGGGCTTCTCGATACACCAGTTGATCATGTCCCGGAGCGTCGCGAACTTGTTCATCTGCTCCTGGAACTTGGGGAACTCGTGCGGATGGGTGTCCGAGGCGAAGGGATGGCACATGGCGCAGGCCATACCGGTCTTCGAGAGCTGCGCGTTCAGCTTCTTCTCGGTCGCGCCGTCACCGTGGAAGAGCAGGTCACCGAGCTTGACCTGCTCCATGAAGAGGTCCTCGAAGATCTTGAGCTGATCGGGTGTGTGCTTTTCCTTGTGCGCCAGGGCGCGATTCGCCCCCATCGTCATCAACGCCACCACCGCCAGGAGCACTGCGGAGACCGCGAGCGTGGAGCGCGTGAGCCTCATCGTAGCGTCCTCCCTCACTTGTAAGACCCGGGGTACACCCACTCGCGGTCAGCCAGGCGCGGGGTCAGGATCTGATTGCCGTTGTCACCACAGCCGGAATCCGGCTGAGCCTCACCGAGGATGTGATCCTTCTTCCGCCACATCATGTATTCGTTCTCCACCTTGCCGGCTGCGGCCACCGAGAGCTGCGCCCACCCCACGCCGTCGAAGTGGTCGCCCGGATCCGCACGCAGGTGGCACTTGGTGAGGGCCGGCACACCGTCCGGCGCGTACGGCCACGGCCAGGAGGTGGCCAGCATGCCGATGGAGCGCATCGTGCCGATCTCGTTGTAGAGCACCTGGTGCGTGTGCCCGTGGATGTTGGTCACGTTCTTGTAGGGCTTCAGGACCTCCTGGACCTCCCGCCAATCGCGCACCCAGAAGTTCCAGGGCGGGTAGTACTCGTAGAGCGGGTTGTGGGTGAAGACGATCACCGGCCGGTCCTTGGCCCAGCTCGACAAAGTCTTGTTCAGCCACTCGAGCTGGTCGCGGCCAACCCCCGCCCAGGCCCCGGCCACCGAACCGTCCAACGTGGCCATGTGCCCCATGCGCTCCGTGGGCGTCATTTTCTTGGCCGTCCAGTAGTCGGCGGCGCGGCTGACGGTGTCGAGACCGACGAAGCGCACCCCCTTGTGGTCGAAGGTCCAGGGCTGCTTCCCGAACAGCGCCTCCCACTTCTTCCCCATGTCCAGGTACCAGTCGTGCTCGCCCGGGATGAAGACCTTGCGGATCTTCACCTCCTTGAGGATGTCGTTGCCCAGGTCCAGCTCTACGGGGTCACCGAGCTGGGCCAGGTCGCCTCCGAAGATGAGAAAGTCGGCCGGCGGGTTCATGGCCTGAACCTCTTTCATCGCCCGCACGGCCTTCTCGACGAAGCGGGTGTTCACGTTCTTCGGGTAGAGATGAGTGTCCGAGACCCACGCGAACTTGAACGCGGTCTGGCCCCAGGCGAGGTCGACCGTGTTGATGAGCGGGAACCATCCGAAGGTCGCGGCGCCGGCGGCCACCCCGGCGGTGAGGAGCGACTTGTGGACAAAGGTCCGTCGCGTGATCTGCAGCGACGGATCCGGCCTGGCTCCGGGCGTCTTCAGCGCCCGGGCGATTTCACGTCGTTCGTCCTGGAGGTGATCCATCACTCTGCCTCCTTCCCGGGCCTCGCCCGCTACTTCTTCGTGAGCTCCACCGTGATCGACGTCGGCTCCTTGGCCTTGACCGCCACCGGCGCCTCCACGGGACCGGTGAACTCCTGCCAGGCCACCAGCGTGTAGCTCCCGGGAGGGACGTCGGTGATGGTGAACGTCCCATCCTTGGAGGTGATCGCGTAGTAGGGGTTGTCGGCCACGTACGCCCACCCGAGCATCCAGCCGTGGGCGTCACACTCGATCCGCATGATGCCGGTGCGCTTGATCGAGCGCGTGATTCGCTGGCCTTGATTGGGCAGCGCCAGGTTGAAGACGGGCGTCCTGTCGAAGAAGCTCTTCGTGTTGTGCAGCACCGGATCCGAGTTGACGACCACCAGGTCGCCCGGGGGAATCACCTGCACGTGGGGAACGAAATCGCACTTGAGGTTGTTCACTTCCGGCGTCTTGGCCGGCTTTGGCCACGCCTTGCCCTTATCGACCTTGGCCAGGTAGACGATCGCCTCCTGGACGCCCTTGTCCGGGCCGACCGTGATCTGGTCCACCTCGCGGATTCCGCTCCCGCACACCTCACGGTCCTTGGTGGGCACGATCTTGCGCTTCGACGGCAGCGGTCCGTTGAAGACGACCTTGCCCTTGACGCTGCCGCCGTCGGCGACGGCCGCCTCCTCGTAGGGGGCTGCCGGATCGGCGACGAGCACCAGGAAGAGCGCCGCACCCGCAAGCGCCATCAAGCCGTGAGTGGCCATCCGATTCATTCCTGCTTCTCCTCCAGAGACGTTCACCGATGAGCGGACAGGGTGGCGGCAGACTCGCGGATTTCCTCCGGCGAGTGGCACACGACGCAGGCGCGCCCCCCGATCTCCGAGACCAGGGCGTAGCCGACACCGTTTACCTGGGACCGCCAGACGATCACGTCGTAGCCGCGGCTGGTCACGAGCCTGAACCGCGGCGGCTCCTTGAGGCCGAGCTTGCGATAGGCTTCTCCGGGCACGATGAAGAGCGACACGTCGCTGCCCTCGACCTCGTAGCCAAGGGCAGCGGTCTCCACGCCGTTCAGATGCCAGATGCGGCCGCCGCGGAACTTCAGGCGCTCGCTCGGCAAGTCGGGGAGACTGATGTTGAAGTTCAGGCGCTTGCGGAACCAGTCCTCGGCGATTTTTGGCGACACCCCGTGGATGTCCGGGGGCAGCACGTCCCGCGTCAGGCGCTGGTGCTGCTCCACCGCGGCCTCAGCGAGGTCGACGAGCGATCCGCGGGAACGGAAGACCGATTCCGCCAGCAACGCCGCCCCAGCGCCCACCGCGACGAAAAGAGCGGCGACGGCCGCCACCGCCACCCGTTTGCGGAGCGCACGTCGCGGGCGAGCGCGGGTACCAGCCGTGAGGTCAGCCAGGACCCGGGTGAGCTTCTCCCGTATCTGAGAGGGGACCAGCTGGGGGCGTAGCCGGCGAGTGTAAGCGGCCTGGAAGCGGAGCTCGAGGTCGACCAACCGAGAGCAACCCTCGCAGCCCGTGAAGTGCGTCTCCATCTCTGCAAGGGCTTCGGCGCCAAGCTCCCCGTCGACATAGGAAAAGATCCGGGCCTTGACGTCGTTACAGTCCACGGTGACTCTCGGCGCTCTTGTCCTCCGCCTTCTGCTCGACGAGAGAGCTACGGAGGAGGTTCCGGCCCCGATACAGGCGTGACATGACCGTGCCCATGGGCCGCTTCACGATGACGGCGATCTCCCGATACGAGAGCCCTTCGATGTCTCGCAGCTCGATGACCTCCCGCATCTCAGCCGGCAGATGCCGGATGGCCTCCTGGAGACGCTCCACGCTCTCCCGGTGCGCCAGAATGGCTTCAGGGTCCAGGGGAATGGCGTAGAGCGGACTCTCACTGATCTCAGCGGCTCCCTCGGCGAGCCATTCTGGGGTCTCGGGCCGCAGGGCGTCGCTCTTGCGCAGATGGTCCACGTGGATGTGCCTGATGATCGTGAACATCCATGCCTTGAAGCTCAACGACCGGTCGAAGAGCTCGAAGCGCTCGAATCCTCTCGCGAGGGCGTCCTGGAGTAAGTCCTGCGCTTGATCCGATCGTCGGGTCAGGTTGAGCGCGTAGTTCCAGAGCGAATCGAGCTGCTCGAGCACCAACCGCTCGAAGTCGGACGGTTCCGTCATTGAACCCCGCATCGGTCGGTCTGCGGCTAACTAGTACTACGGAAGTGCTATCACGTTTATTCCCGGACTGCCGGCATTGGATTGCCGTCTGCTCGCCCGGTCCGATAGAATCGCCGCCAGCTTCCGGGGCATGCGCCGGGCGCGTTGGAGGCTGAGCCGGTCACGAACACCATCGCGACGCCGCTGGACCCGGTCCCGGCCGCTCCGCGGCTCCTACGCGCGGAGCACGTCGTCATGGCGGGCTCGGTCCTGGCCCTGGCCGTGCTAGGTCGTGCTGCCGCTGGCGTTCCTGGTATGGGGTAGCGCCACCGCCGACGGCCATCGGAGGAATCGGCGCAGATCCTCGGCGCCTCCGGCACTACCACTTCGTCCTTCTCGAATACGACGTTACGCGTCGCGCCATCTGGAATAGCTTGATCCTCGCGAGCGCGACCGCCACGCTCGCCGTCCTGCTCGGGAGCCTCGTCGGCTGGATCGATCTCCGGACCACGCTCCGGGGCCGGAAGCTCCTCGACTACGCCTCGCTGATCCCGCTGGGGCTGCCGGGGATCGTCGTCGCTGTCGCCCTGATCCAGTTCTGGCTCCGCGTTCGGCTCCCAATCTACGCGACGCTGTTCGACAGCCAGCAGAGCAGCGTGTTCGGCTAGAATCCGTTGTGCGAGCCGCAGGCCGTCGCGGGGCTGGGGCCCCGCCGGCCGAGGCGAGCGAGATGAAGATAGGCGAGCCGCAGGCCGTCGCGGGGCTGGGGGCCCCGCCGGCCGAGGCGAGCGAGACGAAGATAGGCGAGCCGCAGGCCGTCGCGGGGCTGGGGCCCCGCCGGCCGAGGCGTGCCCATGAAGTGGGGGGAGGCGACCATGGCGGTCCAGACGACGCGGACGGTCGAGGAGCTCGAGGAGTATTGCGCGCGGTTGAGAGCGGCAGGGCTCGACGCTCCGTGGTCCCGGCCGGGCCCGCTCATCCCGCCGAAGCCCACCGCGACCCAGCCGCGTCACTGGCGCTGGCGCGACATCGAGCCGTTGCTGCGGGAGAGCAGCGAGTTTCTCAGTCCTCATCGCGGCGCCGAGCGACGGGTCCTCCGGCTCCACAATCCGGGTGTCCCGGAGCGGACCGTGGCCCATAGTCTCGTCCTCGCGATCCAGTACCTGTTGCCCGGCGAGGTGGCGCCCGCGCATCGCCACTCGCCCACCGCGATCAGGTTCATGCTCCACGGCGATGGCGCTTTCACGACCGTCGACGGCCAGAAGTGCGCCATGAAGCCGGGGGACCTCGTGCTCACCCCCGGGATGGCCTGGCACGACCACGGTAACGAGGGAGGCGCGCCGGTCTACTGGATGGACATCCTGGACTGGCAGATCGTCCGTTTTCTCGAGAATCTGACATTCGAGCCGTATCCCGACGAGCAGCAGCCCGCGCTCCGGAGCCCGGGTCGCGACATCTATTTCCCGTGGACGGAATCCTACGCGGCCCTGCAGAGACGCGCTCAGCAGGATCCCGATCCCTTCGACGACGTCCTGCTCGAATACGTCGATCCGGTGAGCGGCTCCTCGCTACGCCCGACCGTTGCCTGTTACCTCCAGCTCCTCCGGCCGGGCATGCGGACCCGCGCCCACCGCGAAACAAGCTGCGCCGTCTACCGCGTGGTGCAGGGACGGGGCACCACGACCGTCGGCGACCAGACATTCACGTGGGAGCCGGGCGACTTCTTCGTCATTCCGCCTCAGGCGCGACACGCCCACACGAACCTCGGTGCCGAGCCGGCCGTGCTCTTCACCGCGCAGGATGTCCCACTGCTCAAGCTCCTGCGTCTCTACCGGATGGAGCCGGCTGACTGAAACATTAAACGAAACCGAGATTTGTAGCAGGGCAGCGAAGAAGATCCTCGACCTCCGAGGACGTGCCCCACTGATCGGCTCGGTTGTGCTAAGTTCTCGCCGAGAAGCTGTGAATCGACGCCCGCGGGAGGACCGCCTATGGCACGCGCCGGGTACCGCATCTTCGACGCCGACACTCACATCATCGAAGCCGCAGAACCCATCGAAGCCTACTTGTCGGCCGCCGACAAGGCCAGGCTGGCGGCGCTCGGACCGCTCGTCGGGCGCGCCCCGGGCAAGGGAGGGGTGTCCCGCTATCGCGTCGGCAAGCGCCCCGACCTCAACCGTCTCCTCGGCTCTCGCGAGCGCGTTCCTCCGGCCGACTCGGTCACCCGGGGCCTGAAGGACGGCGGCACGCCCTGGGACGTCCGCTGGCAGGGGCCACCCTTCCCCGACGACCGCGTCAACTTCGACTCGCACGCGCGGATCAAGGACATGGACATCGAGGGCGTCGACGTGAACATGGTCCTGCCCTCAGGAGGGCTGGCGGCATTCAGCGGCCTGGACGACGTCGGGATCGAGCTGATGATGTACCAGGCCTATCACCGCTTCCTCAAGGACTACTGCGCGCCGTACCCGGACCGCCTCACGAGCGTGCTCCACGTCTCGGTCCGCGACGTTCCGGCGTCCGTCGCCGAGATCCGTCGTTGCGGCAAGGAGACCTGGCCGGTCGGTGTCTTCCCGGTCTGCCCGCCCGGGATGACGCTCGACGATCCCGACTGGGAGCCCATCTGGGCGGCGGCCCAGGAGCACGACCTGACCGTGGTGATCCATTCGTTCACCATGTCGGTCCCGTACCCGCCGGGCATGTGGGACAACTGGGACAACATGTTCCTGGTTCGTTCCGCCAGCCACGTGTGGAATGCCCAGCGGAACATGGCGGCGCTGATCGGAAGCGGCGTGCTGGACCGCTATCCGGATCTGCGCCTGACGTCGCTCGAGTGTGGGCACGGGTGGCTCGCGTTCTGGGCCTCGCGCCTGGACGAGCAAGCCGAGATGAGCCAGCACGCGCTGCCGCGGCTCAAGCGGAAGCCGAGCGAATACATCCGGGGGCCGCAATACTTCCAGAGCATCCAGCTCCACGAAGGCGAGCTCTCGCTGCGCCAGGCCATCGAGGCCATCGGCGACGACACCTTGATGTTCGCGACGGACTACCCGCACTCGGAGAGCTGGTTTCCCAAGTCGGTGGACGCGGTGCTCAAGTGGACGTCGATTCCCGAAGCGGCCAGGCGGAAGCTCCTCTGGGAGAACGCCGTGCGCTGCTACCGGCGCTACAGCGGCAAGAAATCGGCGGTCGTCGAGGCCGTGCCCGCCGCTTCCCGATAACGAGCGTGACGAGACTCAACCTCACGCTGGCGTGCGGCGACTACGACCGGACCCGCGCGATCCGGACGGGCGAGGTCCAGCCCGACGGCGTCGAGCTCAACGTCGTGACGCTCGCCCCGGAGGAAATGTTCCATCGCATGGCCCGGTTCCGCGAGTTCGACGTCTCGGAGCTCTCGCTCTCCACCTACACCGTGCTGCGAGGCCGCGGCGAGCCCCTCGTCGCCATTCCGGTCTTTCCGTCGTTCAGCTTCCGCCACTCGTCGATCTTCGTTGGGGCTCACGCCGGCATCAAGGAGCCGCGCGATCTGGTCGGCAAGCGTATGGGCGTGCCGAAGTACCACATGACCGCCGCAGTGTGGATCCGCGGGATGCTCGAAGAGGAGTACGGTGTCGCGCCGAAAGATCTTCTCTGGTTCGAAGGGGGCGAGGGATCGAAGGTGAAGGAGGTGGACGTGACGCTTCCGCCCGACGTCCGGCGGGAGTCCGTCCCGGCCGGCCGGAATCTCGGCGACATGGTGGCGACGGGCGAGCTCGACGCCTACATGGGTGCCCGGCGCCCGGCGGCATTCGGGGCGCGCGTGACACGGCTGTTCGAGGACTTTCGTCGCGTGGAGCGCGCCTACTACGAGAAGACCGGGATCTTCCCGATCATGCACACGCTGGTCGTGAAAGAGGAGCTGGCACGGCAACACCCGTGGCTCCCGCGCACCCTCTACGACGCGTTCGTGGAGTCCAAGCGGTTGGCGTACGAGCGCCTGCAGTTCACCGCGGCGCTGCCGGTGAGTCTCCCATGGCTTGTGGCGGAGGCCGAGGAGACGCGGACGCTGATGGGCGACGATCCGTTTCCCTACGGCGTCGCCAGGAACCGGAAGACCCTGGAGACGCTGGCGGGCTACACCTACCGGCAGGGGCTGGCGCCCCGCCGGCTCAAGGTCGAGGAGATGTTCTGGGAGTCGACTCTGGCGCTCTGAGTCGCGCGGCGCGCGTTGCTTGGAACGGACGCCGCCTCATCGTGGACGATCGAAGATGCTACGGCGATGCAGGCTCTGGGGGCGTCCGGAGCCGTCGATCAAGGCGCCGTTGCGGATGACGAGCATCCGGTCGCCGCCGGCCGGCCTAGACATGGATCACGACCTTGAGGGCGTTGCCGATCCGTTCCGTGTACGTGTGGAACGCCTCGTGGATCTGATCGAGCCTGAAGTGGTGCGTGATGATCGGATCGGCCAGGATCTTGCCCGCGCTCATGAGCGCCAGCGAGCGACCGGAGTTCATCCCGCCCTCGCCGCGCGCGGCGTAGATGCGCACGTTGGAGCGCACGGCCAGGTTCATGTCGACCTCGACCGGGCCTGCGTACCAGGCGACCACGCCGATGCGCCCGCCCCGCTTGACGTTCTCGAGCGCCTCCTGCATCGAGGTGGGCCCCCCGGCGCACTCGAGCACGCAATCGGCGCCGCGCCCGCCCGTGATCTCGCGCACGCGCTCGACGAGGCTCTCCGTGCGGACGTTGATCGTGAAGTCCGCCCCCAGCCGCTTGCCGATCGTGAGCCGCGAGTCGCGGGTGCCGGTGAGGATGACGCGCGCGGCGCCGAGAGCCTTGCAGAGCTGAACGGCGATGAGCCCGATGGGCCCCGGGCCCTGCACGAGCACGGTCTCACCGGCGACGTAGCCGCCCATCAGGTCGATGGCCCAGAGGGGCGAGGCCGCTGTCGTCACCATGCAGGCTTGCTCGAAGCTCAGGTTCTCCGGCAGCCGGTAGAGGGTGTTGATGTGGTTGACCGCGTATTCGGCGAACCCGCCATCGCAGGTGAGGCCCTTCGCGCGGTGGCCCTTCGAGACGTCGCCGTAGTTCAGGCAGGAGGTGTACCAGCCCTTGATGCAGTTGTCACAGCGGTCGCAGCCCTTGTGCACCTCCACGGCCACCCGATCGCCCACCCGGAACTCGTCGACGCCCGGACCCAGACCGGCGACGGTGCCCGCGTACTCGTGCCCCATCACGAAGGGACCGGCGGGCTGCCCCATGAGGGTGCGGTGCAGCACCTTCACGTCGGTGCCGCAGATCGACGCCACCTCGACCTTCAGCAGCACCTCGCCCGGCCCCGGCTCGGGTCGCGGCCAGGCCTCGACGTGCATGTCGTCGGCGCCGTGGAGGACCACGGCCTTCATGGTGGCGGACGTCGGCATAGCTTCCCCCGGCCCGAGGTTCCACGGGCGGTAAGCCACGTTAACACAGGGAGTCCGGCGGGCAGGACGGGTGTTGCGCTCCTGCCGGCGGTCCTCCTGTGTGCTCAGGCGATCTTGATGATGCCCGGCTCGACCGGCTTGAACCGCTCGGCGACCTGCGGATCGTGACCCGCGACGATCAGCTTCGCGGAGCCCGCGAGGGTGTCGATCGTCTCGAAGGCCGTGAGCATCTCCGGCAGGCTCGTGATGATCTGAACGGGCTGGCGCGTCTCGACATTGTGGTAGAAGTGCGAGGCGTCCGACGTGAGGACGACGGTGCCTCGCCGGGTCTCGACGGTGACGATCTGGAGCCCGGCGGTGTGGCCGCCGACGCGGTGGACTCGGATTCCCGGCCACACTTCGTGGTCGCCGTCGACGATCCGGATCTTGTTCGCGTAGTTCAAGGTCACCAGTCGCGCCAGCGCGTCGACGTTGGCCGACCCCCGAAAGGCCGGGGTCCGGCCGAAGGGCCCGGTCCAGAACGCCACTTCTTCTCCCTGGATCCAGAACTCCGCATTCGGGAACAGGCTGTGGCCGGCCCAGTGGTCATAGTGAAGATGGGTAATGAGCGAAATCGGAATGTCGCTGGCCTTGATCCCCGCGCGCTCGACCATCGCCGCCGGGCTCACGTAGTTACGGATCCCCCGCGCGCGCGCGTCGTCGTCGAGGAACCCGGTGTCCACCAGGAGCGGGTGGGGACCGCCGAGGATCAGCCACACGAAATAGTCGAGGGTGAGTTTCTCGTGCGAGGACTCGCGATAGAAGAACTGGCATTTCGTCGTGTCCCGCTCCCCGTACTTGAGCGCAAAGACTTCGTACATGGCGGATCGCCCTCCTGGCGCGCAACTGTACTATGATCGGCTGACGTGAATCCGACGCTTTCGCTGCGCATCGCGTCGCGCGCTCCGGGAGGCTCAGCATGACCAGGCGCGAGCGCGTCATGGCGGCCGTACGGGGCGCGCCGGTGGACCGGGTGCCCGTGAGCCTCTGGCTGCACAACTTCGCCACCGAGAACTCGGCCGAGACTCTCGCCGCCGAGACGCTCCGGCTGGCGCGCCGCTTCGAGTGGGACTTCCTCAAGCCGCAGAGCCGAGCTCAGTGCTTCGCCGAGATGTGGGGGCTCCGCTACGCGCCCTCGCGCGAGCGGGCCACGCCTTACACGGTGACCCGGGCGCCGCTGGCGACCGCGGCGGACCTGCGCCGGCTCGAGCCCGCCGATGCCCGGACCGGCGCGCTCGGCGAGCAGCTCCAGGCGCTGCAGGCCATCCGGAAAGCGATGGGCTCCGAGACGCCCATCATCTGGACGGTGTTCTCACCGCTCATGGTCCTGCCCTATCTGCTGGTGGGAGGACGCACGACGGCGCTGCCGCTGATGCGTTCGGAGCCGGCGGCGATGGACCATGCTTTGGACGCGATGGCGGTGACGCTGGGAGACTATGCGCGCGCCGCCGTGGAGGCGGGCGCCGACGGGCTCTTCTACGCCACCAACATGGCGACGCGGGAGCTCTCCAGCGCCGCGGAATGTCGCCGCTTCCAGCGGCCGTACGATCTGCGCATCCTCCGGAGCGTCGAGACCGCGCCCTTCAACGTGCTCCATGTCTGCGGGCCGGAGGTTCTCTTCGACGAGTTCGCCGACTATCCGGCGACGGTACTGAGCTGGGCCACAGTCCCCGGCAACCCCTCGCTGGCCGACGGCCATCGGCGTACCGGCCGGGCCGTGCTCGGCGGGCTGCCCGCCAAGCCCGTCGTGGCCGGCCTGCCGCCGAGTGAGGTCGAGGCCCGCGGCCGCCGGGCCATCGCCGAGATGCGCGGGCGCTTCCTCTTACTGGGTCCCGACTGCTCCATCGACCCGGACACGCCCGAGGCGGTGATGGACGCCGCCAGCGCGGCGGCGCGCTGAGGGCCGAGGCCCTCAGCGCATCACCCCATGATCCTCCCTCCGGTCGTACCGTCGAACAGCAGGACTCTGTCCAGACGGAGCGTGAACGACCGGCGGTCACCGACGGCCAGCTTCTCCTCGGCATCCACTTTTGCGACGAGCGAGGCCGGCCCGCCGTAGTCGAGGAAGACGAGTGTCTCGTCGCCAAGCGGCTCGATCAGGCTGACCGTGGCCGGCCAGCTCTCACGCCCGTCGGCGAGCCGCACGTGCTCGGGTCGGATGCCCAGGCTGGCCGGACCAGCGACGATCGAGTGTCCGGGGAGGGTCGCGCCAAGGGCCTGGGCCACGAAACGAGCGCCATTGGTCTCCGGGCGGAGCTCGCCTTCCACGAAATTCATCGCCGGTACCCCGAAGAAGCCCGCCACGAAGCGATTCGCCGGATCGCCGTAGATCTCGAGCGGCCGCCCCACCTGCTGGATCCGCCCCTGGTGCATGACGACGATGCGGTCGGCCATCGTCATGGCCTCCGCCTGGTCGTGGGTGACGTAGACGAATGTCGACCGGAGCGCCGCGTGCAGGCGCTTGAGCTCGGTCCGCATCTCGACGCGAAGCTTGGCGTCGAGGCTGGAGAGCGGCTCGTCCATCAGGAAGACCGTGGGTTGCACGACCAGCGTGCGAGCCAGCGCCACCCGCTGCGCCTCGCCGCCCGACAGCGTGGCCGGGCGCTTGCCGAGCAGGTGTCCCACGTGGACGGTGTCGCTGACCGTACGGACCCGCCGGGCGATCTCCTCGGCAGCGACGCGCTTGATCCGGAGCGGAAAAGCGATGTTGTCGAAGACCGTCATGTGCGGAAAGAGCGCCAGGCTCTGGAAGACCATGCCCAGGCTGCGCTCACCGGGCTCCCAGTCGGTGACCCGGGCCGCGCCGATCCAGATATCCCCCGCGGTCGGCGCCTCCAGCCCCGCGATCATGTTGAGGGTCGTCGTCTTGCCGCAGCCCGAAGGCCCGACCAGGACGACGAACTCGCCGTCCGGGATCGTCAAGTCGATCCCGTCGACGGCGCGGGTGGCGCCGAACACCTTCGTCAGTCGCTCCAGCTGGATCCCGGCCACGTCTTATTTCCGGAGGAGCCCGAAGCTGAAGCCACGCAGCAGGTGCTTCTGGATGACGAAGCCCAGCACGATCACCGGCAGCGTGGCGATCGTGCCGATCGCGGCCTGCGGTCCATAGTCGCGGCCCTCGTTGGCGGACTGGAACTTGTTGAGCTGGATGGGGATCGTGGAGACCTCGGTGTTGGTGAGCGTCATGGCCAGCAGGAGCTCGCTCCAGTTCAGGATGAAGACGAAGAG
>Ga0066707_10000441_pt1 | contig 13041 bp, 12 predicted proteins | sample GraSoiAngelo_156_FD_66503 | JGI IMG/M metagenome (GOLD analysis project Ga0066707, IMG submission 66503) | Grasslands soil microbial communities from the Angelo Coastal Reserve, California, USA - 14_1009_13_40cm | ecosystem: Environmental > Terrestrial > Soil > Grasslands | place: USA... | reverse complement strand
GACCGTGACGGTGCGGTTGTCCTCGGCGCGGCCTATGTGAGGCCGAAGGTGTCCACCGCCTCGCTCGCGATCGGACGCCACATCGCGGGACTGGCCGTGGACACCTTCGGCCTCACATAGGCCGCGCCGAGGACAACCGCACCGTCACGGTCCCCTCCGACTACTCGCGCGCGACCGCTATGCAGACCACGCCGGCGAGCACGACGGAGGCGCCGGCGAGCCGGGGACCGAGCCGCCCCTCGCGGAGCCAGAGACTCCCGATGAACGCCGAGAAGAGGATGGAGAGCTCACGCGCCGCCACCACGTAGCCCACCTTCGAGAGGCGGAAGGCGAAGAGCACGAGCAGATAGCTCGTCAGGTTCATCGCGGAGGCGACGAGGATCGCCCGCCAGTGGCGGCGCCACTCGCGGGCGATCGCGGGGCGATCCGAGAGGACGACGGGGGCGAGCAGCGCGCTCAGCCCGAGCCCCATGAGCGCGATGTAGGGCATCGGATGGAGGCGGGCGACGCCGGCCTTGTCGACCAGCGAGTAGGCCGCGATGGTCAGTCCCGTCACGAGCGCCCACGCGGTCCCCGTGCCGAGCCCGTTCACGGGCAGCGCGGAGGGAGTGACGCTCAACGCAGCGATCCCGAGGACGACGAAGCCCACCCCTAGCGCGCCGAGCCACGACAGGCGCTCACCGAAGACGGGCAGCGCAACGAGTGGAACGAGCGCGACGCCGAGCCCCCGCGCCATCGGGTAGACGCGCGAGAAATCACCGTGCCGGTACGAGCGGCCGAGCGCGTAGAAGTACAGGGCATGAATGGCCACGCTCGCGGCGACGAATGGCAGGCCGGCCGCCGGTGTGCCCTCGGCGGGAAGCCGCGCCAGGCCCGCCGGCAACAAGAGCAGGGTCGCGAGCGACACGGAGGACCAGAGGAAGACGAACTGGTTGTCCGCGCGCTTGGCCAGAGCGTTCCAGATGGCGTGCAGCACCGCGGCGCAGACGACGAGGGCGATGGCCGGGCCGCTCACGGGGTGATCTTACCGAACTTCAGGTGTCCAAATGGCTGAAAACCCCTCTATTGACAGGGGTTTGCCGATCAGTTAGACTCCGAGGCCCATGATTACCGTCCCGACTCGCCGCGTGAAACAGTTCGGGGTCGAGTTCTACCAGGCAGGGCTTTCCGCCAAGGATATCGATCGGTTAGTGAAGTTCGAGGTCCTCGGCTACTCCGGCGGTCCGAAGAACGAGCCCGCGAAGAAGACACGGATGAACCGGTCGCGCGTCAACTGGGACAGTCTCGAAAAGCGGATCGGCGAGAGCGAGGCGGCCTACCAGCGGCCGGTGATCCGCCGCAAGATCGACGAGCTGGTCGCCTACTATCGCGAGTGCAAGGACGCGGCGACGCTCCCCGCCATCCCGGGCGCTGTCATCATCACCTCGGAGAAGCGATTCACCTTCACGCCCGTCGCCGGCCAGCACGACCTCGGTCTGCTGCAGATCCCCGAGGAGCACGGGGTGCTGCGCGTGCTGGATGGCCAGCATCGGCTTCTCGCGCTGCACGCGCTCTCTCAGGCGGGCGAGAACATGACCATCGAGGTCCCGGCGGTGCTGTTCGACTCGCTCGACGCCCGCCAGATCGTCGAGCTCTTCGTCACGATCAACGCGAAGCACACCCGGCTGAACCCGTCGCACATCATCAGCCTGGCGGGCCGCAAGCTCTACCCCGACGCGAACCAGGCGCTCGCGCACGACGTGATCCGTTCGCTCAACGAGGACGACACCTCGCCGCTCCACGGCGAGATCAAGATGCTCGGCACCGGGCGTGGTCGCGTGAGCCAGGCCCCGCTGGCCGAGGAGATCGTGGACTTCTTCGAGACCGTCGAGAAGGTCGGCAGCGGCGGCAAGCTGCAGGAGCTGCGGGGCGGGGCCAAGCGCTTCTTCCTGAACTACATCAAGGCCCTCTCGACCACCTTCCCGGCCGCGTGGGCCGGCCGCAAGTACTCGATCAAGACCGGCGCCGCGCTCCGCGCGTTCATCCGGGCCGCGCCCGACGTGATGGCGCGCGCCCGCGAGCTGCGCCGCGATCCGTTCGACCTCAACGCGATTCGCGAGGCGATCAAGCCCTGGGGCGAGCGGCTGCGCGACCGGCGCTTCGAGACCGAGGGCGAGTGGAAGCTGAAGCTCGCCGGCGGCACGCGCGGGACCGTCGAGGTCCTCACGCGCGAGCTACGCGACGCGCTCCGCTAGTCCCTCGCCGGCACGCGGGCTGATCACTTCTTCTTGAGGGCCACGTCCTCCAGGGGCGCGGACCAGGGGTATGGGTCGATCTTCAGCAGCGCTGGCTCCGCCACCCGAGGTCCGATGCCGCTCGGCCAGATGTATTCCCACATCGGGCCAAACCTCACCCGCTCGTGGAGGAGCTGCTGGATCTGGGAGAGCATCGCCTCGCGTTTCTTCCGATCCGTCTCCCGCGCCTGCTGCTTGTAGAGGACGTCCACGTCCGGATCGGCGCCCCGCGAGAAGGATCCGTCGCTCGGGACGAACTCCGCCATTCGCGAGGCCGCGTTGCCATAGGTCGCGTGAATGCAGACACAGATCCCCCGCAGCTTCTTCGACAGCCACGCGGTCTGGAACGTCGCGCGCTCCATGGTGTGGAACTTCGTCTTGATACCGACGGCGGCGAGATTCGTGGCGACCGCCTCGCCCAGGGAGAAGTAGGGCGGATACGGATACAAGTCGCCGGCGTCGAAGCCGTTGGGATAGCCCGCCTCGGCCAACAATTGCTTCGCCTTCGCCGGGTCGTAGGAATACGGCTCGATGGCCAGCGCGAACTCGAATTTCCTCGGGACGAGGCTACCCGTGAGGCGCGACGCTCCCAGGTTCTCCGCCTCGTTCAGTGACCGGAGGTCGATCGCGTAGTTGGCGGCGAGCCGCACCCGCTTGTCGGCCCACGGCGATTTGGGATCCCACTGGTCGAAGAAGTCGAGGAAGTGGATCCCGATGGCCCCCGAGAACGCCAGCCTGAGATTCGGGTCCCGCTTCAGCTCCAGCGCGGTCGGCGCATCCAGGAGATAGGCGATGTCGACTTCCCCCTTCTTCAGCATGGCCGCTCGCGTGGTGGCTTCCGGGACGCTCTTGAAGACGAGGCGCTTCACCGAGGGCATCTTGCGCCAGTAGCTCTCGTTGGCTTCCATGACGATCTCGACGCCGGGCGAGTTGCTCACGAACTTGTAGGGTCCGAGCCCGACGGGCTGCTTCTTGAACCCGTCGTCGCCGACCTTCTCGATGTACTTCTTGGGCACCACCCAGCTCGACGCGGTCGCGAGCGTCCCGTAAAAGGCCATGAAGTCCGGAAACGGCTCGTGGAGATGGAATCGCACCCGATACGGATCGACGATCTCGACCTCGCGGACCTTCTCCTTGAGGATTCGGGAGCTCTTGGCGCGCAGGAAGCTGAATTTCACGTCTTCGGCGGTGAAGGGGTCGCCGTTGTGGAACTTGAGCCCCTGACGCAGCTTGAAATCGTAGACCCGGTGGTCGGGACTGATCGTCCACGACTCGGCCAGACTCGGCGTCGTGAGGTTGCCGGGCATCGGCTTCACGAGGGCATCGTGAAGGCCGTAGAGCACCCAGAATGGCGTGATGAAGCCGTGCACCTCTCCCGGATCGAGCCAGGCCGGGGGCACCGTGACGTACAGCGCCCAGCGCATCTCGCCCTCGGGTTTTTGCTGGGCCTCGGCTCTCCCGACGAGGCCGTTCGCGGGGAGGGCCCACAGCACCACGCCGATGAGCGTCCACACGACCCAGCCGGTCAGCGCTCGTCTGCCGTTCACGCGGCGTCCTCCCTCATCGGTCAGCGCTCCGCGCCGGGGCTCCGGAGCGTGCTGATCACTTTGTTCTCCATGTCCACCAGGTTTCCGGGCCGGAGCGCTTGCGGACCGCGCGCGCGGCTAGACGACCGCGTCCTTGCGGAGGGCGGCGATCTCCTCGGTGGTGTACCCAAGCTCGCGCAGGATCTCGTCGGTGTGCTCGCCGTGCGTGGGGGCGGCGCGGCGAATCGCGCCCGGCGTGCGCGAGAGCGTCGCCGGGAGCCCCTGGACCAGCATCTCCCCGCGCTCAGGATGTCGCACGGCCTGGGCCATGCCCAGGTGCCGGATCTGCTCGTTCTCGAAGACCTCCCTCACGTTGAGGATCGGTCCCGAAGGCACCCCGGCGCGGTTGAGCGCCTCGATCCACTCGGCGCTCGGCTTCTTCACGAGCACCTTGTCCAGCTCGGCGTTCATCGCCTTGCGGTTCTTCGACCGATCGGCCAGCGTCTTGAAGCGCGGGTCGTCGATCAGCTCCGGCGCGCCGATCGCGGTGCAGAGCCTCCGGTACATCGTCTGGCCGGACGCGGCGATGTTGATGTGGCCATCCGAGGTCGTGAAGACGCCCGTCGGAATGCCGGTCGGGTGATCGTTGCCCGCCTGGGGCGGGATCTCGCGGTCGACGAGCCAGCGCGCGGCCTGGAAATCGAGCATGGTCACCATCGCCTGCAGGAGCGAGGTGTGCACCCACTGCCCCTTCCCGGAGCGCTCACGCTCGAGCAAGGCGACCAGGATGCCCTGGGCGAGGTAGAGCCCGGAGGTGAGATCCGCCACCGGGATGCCCACGCGCACGGGCCCTTGGCCGGGCAACCCGGTGATGGACATGAGCCCGCCCATGCCCTGGGCGATCTGGTCGTAGCCCGGCCGCTCGGCGTACGGCCCGGTCTGCCCGAAGCCCGAGATCGAGCCGTACACGAGCCGCGGATTGACCTTCGACAGCGCCTCGTAGTCGATGCCGAGCCGCTTCTTGACGTCCGGCCGGAAGTTCTCGACGACGACGTCGGCGCGCGCGGCGATCTTCTTGATGATCTCCACACCGCGCGGATGCTTGAGGTCGAGCGTCATCGAACGCTTGTTCCGGTGCAGGTTCAGGAAGTCGAAGCCGAGCGCCGTGGAGTCGCCCTCCATCTCCTCGCGCGCTTCGACCTTGATGACGTTGGCGCCCATGTCGGCGAGCTGGCGAACCGCGGTCGGGCCGGAGCGGGCGCGGGTGAGATCGAGGACCGTGTAGCCTTCGAGGGGTAGTGGCATCAGCGTGTCTCCGCGGGAAGGACGGCCGAGCCCGTCTGGGAAGCGGGATTGCGTCGCGTCCACTTCCCCGCGTCCACCGCCGTGAGGAAATCGAGCACGGCGCGATTGAATGCCTCGGGCTCTTCCAGGTTGATCGTGTGGCCCGACTTCGGCAGGACGACGAGCCCCGCCGTCGGGATCTTGCGCTTCATGAAAATGCCCGGCTCGAGACACGGGTCGTCCTCGTCGCCGGTCATGATCAGCGTCGGCACGTCGAGCTTCTCGAGCGCCGGCCCGAGGTCGAGGATGGACGGCCGCCGGATCTGCACGCCCCGCTGCGTGAGGGCGTGGCCGCGGGCCGATCCTTCCACGAGCTGCGCGTGGAACTCCCGCCAGCCGAACGGATCCTTGTCCATGAACTGGACGCGCGTCGGGCCGCGGGAATACATCGCGGCGGTCCGCTCCATCCCGTCTTCCTCGAAGCGCCGCGCGACCACCTCGGTGTCCCGACGGAACTTCTCGCGGTCGCCCGGCACGCTGCCGTAGCCGGCGCCGGCGACGACGAGCGAGAGGGCGCGGTCCGGATGCCTGAGGCCGAAGTGCAAGGTCGCGTAGCCGCCCATCGAGAGACCGCAGACGTGGGCCTTCTGAATCTTCAGGCCGTCGAGCAGTCCCCGGATGTCCTCGGCGGCGCGGTCCTGCGAGTAGGCCTTCACGTCGTCGGGAACGTCGGACGGCGGATAGCCGCGGGCGTTGAAGGCGATCGCCCGGTAGCGGCGGGAGAAGAAGCGCATCTGCAGGTGCCAGCTCCGGTGATCGCCCGCGAACTCGTGGACGAAGACCAGTGGCAGGCCCTGACCCGACTCCTCGTAGTAGAGGTTGACGCCGTCGACACGCACGTTCGGCATGCTAGCGCCTCAGTCCGTCCACGGGAAGTTCGCCTTGATGATGTCGAACGTTTTCTTGCCGCCGGGGAGCTGCGCGGTCACCCGGTCGCCGACGCTCTTGCCGATGAGCGTGCGCGCCAGCGGCGACAGGATCGAGATGCGTCCCCGGGCGGGCTCGGTCTCGTCCGAGCCCACGATCTGGTAGCGGATCTCCTTGCCGCTCTCGTCCTCGAGCAGCACCGTCGAGGCGAAGGTGACGCGATCACCCGCGGTCGGGGGATCGATGACCTCGGCGTTTCCGACCTTCGCCTCGAGCTCCGCGATCCGGCCCTCGATGAAGCTCTGCTTCTCGCGCGCGGCGTGGTACTCGGCGTTCTCCGAGAGGTCGCCGTGCGCCCGTGCTTCGGCGATCGCCTTGGTGATGGCGTGCCGGTCGAAACGCTTGAGCCGGTCGAGCTCGTCGCGGAGCCGCTCGTAGCCGGGGCGGGTCATCGGCGTGCGCTGCACGGACATGGCCCCTTAACTTATCACGAGCTCGCGCACCCGCGAGGCCGCCGCCTCGCGGCTCTCCCGGTGGGTTGTTCGAGCGCCGGCTTCGCCGGCGCAACGATCTATTGATTAGACCGAGAGGGGTTCCGGTGGGGGAAATTCGGGGGGAGCGGCGTCGCTCCCCCCCCGATGTCAATGGCAGCTAATCCTCATCCTCGCCGCGCGACCGCTTGAGCGCCCGCCGCCGCTTCTTGCGGGCCTGGGCCTGCTTCCGCTTGCGCTTGACCGAGGGCTTCTCGTAGTACGTCCGCCGCTTCATCTCCTGGAAGAGCCCCCCCTTGAGCATCACCTTCTTGAGGGTCTTCAGGGCGGCTTCGATCTGGTTGTCCGCGACCTCGACCTTCGCCCGGGTCAGACTCGCCATCGGCCACGCAGGTGTGAGGTGGAGCGGTATGGCCGCGGGGGCTCGGACCGATCTACCGTGTCCATCTGCCCGAGCCGTCGCGTCCCTTCGGCGACGGCGATCGCGATCGTCCCGAACGCATCACGCGATTCCTCGACGAGGTCGCCCGCGTAGTTGACGATGCGCCACCGCCAGCCGGGCCGGCTCGGCGTCGAGAATGCCATTACGTGCATGACGGCCTCAACGGTCGCGCCACCCGCCGCCCCCGCCGCCACCGCGCCCGCCGCCGAAGCCCCCACCGCCGCGACGCTGGCCACCGCCCGAGCCCGCCGGTTTCGCGATCTCGACCTTGATCTGGCGGCCATCGAGGTCGGTGCCGTTGAGGCGCGACACGGCCGCGGTCGCCTCCTCATTCGTCGCCATCTCGACGAAGCCGAAGCCGCGTGACCGGCCCGTGTCGCGATCCGTCACGACAGTCGCCGATTGGACCTCGCCGAAGCCGGCGAAGGCCTCGCGCAGGCGCTCGTTCGACGTCGAGAAAGAGAGGCCACCCACGAAGAGCTTGACAGCCATGGGGATTGTCCTTTACTGACTTCCGCCCCGTGCACGGCCAGAACTCGGAAGAAGCTCGGGTCGCGGCCTACCAGTGAGGTGGGTTCAGTTGAACCGACTATTCACCGGGCAGCACTAGTGTACACGGCTACGGTCCGACACAACACCATTAGGATCTGAAGAATGCGGCTCGGCCGTCGAACGTCCTCACCTCGCGCCAGCGCGGATCTGAAGGACCCGACTGAGGTTACCCCCGGCGCGACGCAGGCAGGTTCGTCTCGATCTTCGCGTTCGCGCGGGCGACGTTGAGCCAGGACTCCCACGCGAGGCTCTGTTTCTGCGCGAGCACCTCCTTCAGAATCTTCTCGCGCTCCGGCGCGAGCCCGCCCATGTCGGGCTGCACGCGCTCGAGCACCTTTACCAGGTAGTAGCCCTGCGGGGCCTTGACCGGGGCGCTGAGCTGGCCGGCGGGCGTCTGGAGCGCCGCCACCATCACGTCACCCGGCAGCCGCTCGGCCGGCTTCGCGCGCGAGAAGCGCGCCGTCTCGCCCGTGACCGCACCTGCCTTCCTCGCGGCGCCCGCGAGGTCGCCGGTCTGGGCGTCGGCGGCGAGCTGCTTCGCCCGCTCCAGCGCGGCCGTCTCCGCCTTCTGGCGCTTCACCGACGTGGCCACTTTGTCCTTGATCTCGGCGAGCGGCGGCACGCCGGCGCCAATGGCTTCAACGACCTTGAGCACGACGAGCCCGGCCGGCGTCGGCACCGGGGTCGAGACGCCGCCCAGGGCGAGCGCGAACGCCGTCTCCTCGAGCGAATCGGGAGCGGTGAGCCCCGCCACGCGGTCGAGGCGGGCCATGGTCGTCTCGACCGGTTGAAGGCCGAGCTGCTTGGCCTCGGCCATGAAGTCCTTTGCGGTCTGCAGCGCCGGCCGGACCTGCTCGGCCCTCGCCTTCGCCGCCCGGTCCGCGGCTTCGTCCCCGAGCCGGCTCCGGATCTGGGGTGCGACCTCCCTCAGGGGCTTGCGCCCGCTCTCCCGAATCTCGAACACCTTGATCGCATGAAAGCCGAAGGGTGTACGGACCGGCTCGGACGACACTTCGCCCTTCTTCAACGCGAAGAGGGCCTGCTCGAACTGCGGCACCACCTCGCCAGCGCCGACGAGCCCGAGATCGCCCCCGCGCGGTGCCGTCCCGGAATCCTCCGAGATCTGCTGCGCCAGCTTGCCGAAGTCCTCGCCCGCTTTCGCGCGGCGGATGACATCGGCGACCTTGGCGCGCGCTTTGTCCTCCCCCTCGCTCCCCCCGGTTTCGGGGATACGCACGAGGACGTGCGCGGCGCGGACCTGGCGCGGGCTCTCGAACTCCTTGATGTGCGCGTCGTAGAACTTCTCGACCTCCGCGTCCGTCGGCGCGGTCACGAAATCCTTCCGGCTCAGCGTCACGTACTGCACGCGCCGGCGGTCAGGCTGTCGGAACTCGTCAGGGTGCTGGGCGAGGTACGCGGCGAGCTCTTCGTCGGTGGCGCTGGTGGCGGTGACGATCGGCGCCAGCTCGACCAGGGCCCACGCCGCGCGTACCTCCTCGCGCCGGAGCCGGAATGCCTGCTCGAGCTCGCCCTCCGACACCTTGACGCCGCCCCGGACGGCCGACTCCACCTTCGCGCGCGTCAGCTCGCGGCGGATCTCACCCTCAAAACTCGCAGGCGTGAACCCGCGCCGTTTGAGGGCGTCCTGGTAGCGCCTGAGCGTGAACCGTCCGCTCTCCTGGAACGCCGGGATCGCGTGGATCCGGGCGTTCAGCTCCTCGTCGCTGACGACGAGTCCCTCGGCGTGAGCGCGCTGCACGACCAGAGCCTCCTGGACGAGGTCGCCGACGACTTGCTGCGGCAGCCCGAGACGCTCGGCCATCTCCGCCGAGAAGCGGTCGCGGTACATCTGCGCGTACGCCTCGAGGTACGACTGGTAGCGACGTTGAAAGCGCTCCAGCGGGATGGTCTCGCCGTTGACCGTCGCGACTCGGTCATGCGGCGGCTGGCCGCCGTCGCGGGAGCCGGTCGCACCGAACACGAACAGCGAGGCGACGAATGCCGCGATCACGGCCAGGAGGCTGATCTGGAGCGATTTCCGGTACCGCCGCATCAGCGTGATCATCGCGCTCAGTCCTCGGGCGCGAGGCGCCGCAGCCGCGCATCCGGCGCGCCACTCTCTTCCGGCACGACCCGCCGCGCGACGGTGATGAATCCGGTGTGGGCGACCATGCGGTGGAACGGCCGCACCGACTGGCCTTCGATGTTCCACGGCCGGTAGAGCGTTTCGAATGTCTCGACGAGCGCCCAGTCGCGCTCGCGGTTGAGCGTTTCGGCGATCTGGTGCGACTGCACGATTGTCGGCACGTAGCAGAGGAAGATCCCACCCGGCCGCAGCACTCGCGCGACGAGACCCGTCAGCTTCCAGGGCTCGGGGAGATCGAGCAACACCCGATCGACCGGCTCCTCCTCGCCGAGGCCGTCCTCGACGGGCCGGAGCCGCACGGCGAGGTTCGCCACCTCGCCGAGCCGCATGTGGATGTTGGCCAGCGCGCGGCGCGCGAATTCATCCCGTTGCTCGTAGGTGATGACCCGGCCCTCGGGGCCCACGGCCCGCAGGAGAGCCAGCGTCAAGGCACCGGAGCCGGTACCGGCTTCCAGGACCCGGCATCCCGGGTAGATGTCGGCCCAGAAGAGGATCATGGCCAGGTCCTTCGGGTAGATGACCTGGGCGCCCCGCGGCATCTCCAGGACGTACTCGGCCAGCGTCGGGCGTAGCGCCACGTAGCGAAGCCCCATCGAGCTCCGCACCCAGCTCCCCTCCGGCTGGCCGATGACCGCGTCGTGCGGCACCCAGCCGCGGTCGGAGTGGAACGTCTCCGACTTGCGGAGAAAGATCAGGTGGCGCTTGCCACGCTGATCGATGAGCAAGACCTGCTCACCGTCCTGGAACGGGAGCCCGTCGTTCACCTGGCTTCGGGGACGCTCGGAGCCGGCAGGAATCGGGTGGCGGCGAACGCCGCCAGCGGCGTCAGGGCGCTGATCCACAGCGCCGGGGACAATCCGCAGCGGTCGGCGACCCAGCCCAGCGCCGTCACGCCGAGGCCGCCGGCACCGATCGCGAAGCCCACGATCAAGCCCGAGGCCGTGCCGGAGTTGCGCGGCAGGTACGCCTGCCCGAGCACGATCGACACGGAGAAGCTCGACGTCAGGATCGCGCCGAACAGGCCGAGCATGACGAACGCAAGCACGCCTCGGGTCATCAGGAAGAGCATCCCGAACGGCAGCGCCGCGAGGAGCACCCACTTCATGAACACGCGCGGGCCCCATCGGTCGGCGAGCGGCCCGGCCACGACGGTGCCGGCCGCGCCGGCGCCGAGGAAGACGAAGAGGAGCGGCCCGACGAGCCGTGGATCGGCGCCGAGCTCGTCGATGTAGTAGAACGGCACGAATGTCGTGAAGCCGAGACTCGCCCACGAGCGGATCGTGACGACGAGGATCAGCAGCGCCATCGCGCCAGGCATGTTGACGCCGCGGACTGCGGCCGCGGCGGTGGCCCGGGGTGCGGCGGTCGGCGAGAGCGCGGGCAGCGCGGCGAGCAGCAGCGCCGCAGCGACGAGGGTGGGCGCCAGCATGCCGAGGCTGCCCGCGAGACCGAGCGCAGCGACGAGCGCCGTGATCACGGGCGGGCCCAGCGCCACGCCGACGTTGCCGCCCAGCGAGAACCAGGAGAGCGCCGTCGCCTTGCGCTCCCCGGCGACGCTCGTCGCCGTCTTGTACGCCTCCGGGTGATAGGCGGCCACGCCGAGGCCCATCACGATCACGAGCGCGAGCAGGGCCGCGTATCCGGGCGCCAACCCCATCAGCGCGAACCCGACGCCGGTCAGGAACACCGAGGCCGGGAGCATCCAGCGCCGGGCGGTCTGGTCGGCGAAGTAGCCGAAGAGCGGTTGCACGAGCGACGAGGCGACGTTCGCGGCGAGCACGATCGTCGCCGCCGAGGCGTACGACAGTTGATGCGCCGATTTCAGGAACGGCAGCACCGCCGGCAGCGATCCCTGGTTGAGATCGACGACGAAATGTCCGAGCGACAAGAGCGCGATCAGCTTCGCGTTGGGTCGGACACGGTCCGTGGTCGACGCGACGAGAGCCTGCGCGGCCGGCGCGCCGTAGGCCGCCGGCTTCGGTTCAGCCATGGCCTCCCAATGTTACACCACTCTGCGACGGACGCACGATCGCGGGCGCCCATCCGCGAGCGCGCGTCGCCTCGGCCGCCCGCTCAGCGAACGCGGGCTGATCCGGGATCCCGCGGCGCCGGGCGCACGCGCCACATCGAGACGACGCCCGCCGCCAGCGTCAGCCCGACGAAGCCGAACGCCGGGTAATAGCTCCCCCACACGTCGAAGGTTTTCCCGCCGAGCCACGCGCCGAGTGCTTCGCCCGGCCCCACCGCGAGCGTGAGCCAGCCCCAGATCGCGCCGAACGACGCCCCCGCGAAGAGGTCTGCGGCGCGGGCGGACGCCACGATACCCGAGGAGCCCTGGGCCATGCCGTAGAGCGCGACGTAGAGCACGAGCCACCACGAAGCACCCGTGACCCCGAGCGCCGAGAGACAGCCGACGCCGAGCGCGGCGCTGGTGTAGGTGAGCGTCAGCGCCGGCGCCCGACCGATCCGGTCGCACAGTACGCCCGTCGTCAGGCGTCCCGCGAGGCTCACGAGGCTCACGGCGCCGAGCGCCGCGGCGGCGGTGGCCGGCGCGATCCCCTGGCCGATGGCGTACGCGACCATGTGGACGTTCATGACCGGGAAGGCGCACGCGCCGAAGAAGCGGGTCGCCGCGAGCCACCAGAACGAGGCTGATCCGAGCGCGTCGGCGAGCGTCGTCCCCCGCCGCGGGCCAGCTACGCCGTCGTGCCCGACGGCCGCGCCTTCGGGCGAATCTGCGGGTTGCCCCTCGGGCAGTCGCTGGAACGCGTTGAGCGGTACGACGACGAGCACGAGGACCGCCGCCCACACGAGAAGCGTCGCCCGCCAGCCGAGTGCCGTCACGAGCGCCTGACCGAGCGGGAGAAAGCAGAAAGCGCCGACGGCCGTCCCGAGGTCGACGACGGCGATCGCCCGTCCGCGCGCCGCCGGATACCAGAGCGCCGCGACCGTCATGTTCGTCTGACTACCGAGCGCGGCGAGCGCGAGCCCGCCCCATAGCCCATAGGTCAGGACCAGCAGCGGCAGCGAGGTGACACGGCTCGCGACGACGAGCGCGGCCGCGGCGAGCACGGCGCTCCCCTGGAAGAGTCGCCGCGGCCCGAAGCGGTCGAACGCCGCCCCGATCAGCGGACCCGTGACGCCGCCGAGCAGGAGCGACGCCGACTGCACGGCCGCGACCTCGGCCCGTGAGCCGCCGAATTCGGCGACCAGCGGGAGGTAGAGGACGGCGAAGGACATGAGGACACCGCTCTGGGCCGCGAGCGTCACTGCGGCGATGGCCAGGCTGAGCCTGGCGTGGCGTGAGCCGGCCGGGTTCAGCGGATCAGCTGGCGCCTTCCGGGCCCGTCTCGAGCCGTCGCATCGCCAGGGCGGTCTCGATGGACCGCGAGAGACTCGA
>Ga0066707_10000440_pt1 | contig 13054 bp, 10 predicted proteins | sample GraSoiAngelo_156_FD_66503 | JGI IMG/M metagenome (GOLD analysis project Ga0066707, IMG submission 66503) | Grasslands soil microbial communities from the Angelo Coastal Reserve, California, USA - 14_1009_13_40cm | ecosystem: Environmental > Terrestrial > Soil > Grasslands | place: USA... | reverse complement strand
GCCTTCGAGAACCAGGCGGTCCGCGCCGTTCAAGCCGCCACGTCACAGATCCCGGTGGTCTTCGCTCACGTGAGCGATCCGGTCAACGCCGGCTTCGTCAAGAGTGTGGCGCGGCCCGGCGGCAACCTGACGGGGGTCGCGGACTACCTGGGGGAGCTTCAGGACAAGCGCCTCGAGATCCTCGGGGAAATGGTCCGGCTCCGGCGACTGCTCATCCTCACCGATCCCACCGACCCCGCCACACCGCGGCTGACGGGCGACATCGAGCGCGTGGCTCGGCAGCTCAAGGTCCAACTCGTCGAGCGGCGTGCGACCACCGAAGCCGACCTCACGAAGATCTTCGCGGCGCTGAAGAAGGGCGCCGTGGACGGTATGCTGATCATTTCGCCCAAGTTGATCACGAACTTTCCTGGGCAGATCTTGCGGCTGAGCCTAGAACACAAGATCCCGTTCGGGCACCATCGCGATGCTCTGGTGGAACAGGGGGCGCTCTTCTCCTACGGACCGGACTACATGGAGGTCGGTCAAAATATTGCTGGATACATTGACCGCATCATCAAAGGGGCCCAGCCCGCGGACCTCCCCGTCCAGCAGGCGGCGCGCCTCAGACTCGTCGTCAATCTCAAGACGGCCCATGCATTCGGGATCACCGTTCCACAATCGGTGCTCCTGCGGGCGGACCAGGTGATTCAGTAGCGCGTGCTCGACCAACGCGGCCGACTCCGAGGCGGCGCTCGGTTTCGCCGGGCTTCCCAGGCCGTCGTATGACCGCGCCATCTGGGCGCTGCGTTTCTGGCTCGACTCCTGGGCCGGCATTGGGCGGGTTGCGATCGGCATGGCGCGCCAGGGCTACGATCTCCAGCTTACGCGGTACGACGAGCGCGGCTGGCGAGCGACCTTCTACACGACCGGCATCGAGCACTCGATTACGAGCGCCACGGCCTCGGCGTGGGAGCGCACGCCGTGGCACGCAACGCAACGGGCGGCGTGGGAGGCGTTGAGGAAAGCAGGTGCCATAGAAGGAGAGCCATATGGATAACCTTCTCGTCCGAACGGCCCAGTTTCAGCCGGCGGCGCGAGCACGGCGCTTCTTCTGCTTCTTCTTGAAGGCGGCGCGTTTGCGCGCGGTCTTCCTGCGATTCTTCTCGCGCATGGCAGTCTCCTATCGACTGGGAGAGGGGCTGCTACCGTCGTGGGCTGGCTAAGCACGGTGGCGATCTTCCGCCATCCGTCGATCCGACGCAACTTGATCTGGCCGCTGACGACGAGGCTCAACTGCGCCTTGGGTTGAACATGCCATAAGCGTCGGCAGTTTGGCCGATGCTGGCGCCAACTGGCCGTGCACCCATCGGATGTCCGCGTGATACGCTCACGCCGTCCTCGAGGGGAGGGTGGTATGCGATCGAAGATCCGCTGGGTAGTGACCGTCGTCGTGACGGGGATCGCGGCCCTGACGGCCGCGACGCTCGTCGCGGGCCAGACGGTGCCGGCGACGCCCGCCTACCGCCCGGTGGGCACCGCGCAGGAACTCGAGCTGGCGGGTTACGCCAAGGTCCTCTGCTCGGCCGTCTTCGTATCCGGCCGCGAGCCGGTCGAAGCGGCGAAGAACAGCGGCGGCGACGACAAGGGCGCGTGGCACGTCGACCGCGAGCAGAAGCTCGTGCGCATGACGCTCGGCGGCGTCACGCGCGAAGCCCGGTTCTACGGCGACCAGGGCTGCATCATCCAGAGGCCGGACAAGCCCGGCATCTTCTTCACGCCGGTTAAGGTGACGACGACGCTGCCCGACGCAATGTCGCAACCGTGGCCGATGGGGGACCGGCTGCCAGTCGAGCCGCTGCCGCCGGAGGTCGATCGCGCGAAGCTCGACGCGGCAGTCGAGGCGGCATTCGATCCCGCCGGTCTGACGGCCGCGTTCGTCGTCGTCTACAAGGGGCGCCTGGTCGCCGAACGCTACATGCCCGGCATCACGAAGGACACGCAGCTCGAGAGCTGGTCGATGGGAAAGAGCCTTACCGCCACCCTGTTCGCCCTGCTCGTCAAAGACGGCACGTACACGCTCGAGCAGCCGGCACCCGTGCCCGAATGGAAGGCCCCGGGTGACCCCCGCGGCCAGATTCGCGTCATGGATCTCCTGCGTATGAGCAGCGGGCTCCGCTTCGTCGCGCCACTGGATCCCGACTACGCGCCCGACCAAGGCTATCCCGACCACCGCTACATCTATACGGGCGCGGTCGACGTCTTCGAGTATTCCGTCAACCAACCGCTGCAGTTCCCGGTCAACACGCAGGGGCGCTACCGCAACTGCGACCCGCTGACGATCGGCTACCTGATCAAGCAGGCGGTCACGAAGCGCGGCGAGCAGTACCTGACCTATCCGCAACGGGCGCTGTTCGATCGGATCGGGATCCGCCGGCAGGTGCTCGAGACCGATCCGTACGGCAACTTCATCCTCTCGGGCTACGATTACGGCACGGCGCGTAACTGGGCGCGCCTGGGCCTTCTCTACCTGCAGGACGGCATGTGGCAGGGCCAGCGCCTGCTGCCGGAAGGCTGGGCGACATTCGTGAGCACGCCGGCGCCGGCGTGGCGGCAGCGGTACGGCGGGTTCTTCTGGCTCAACCGTACCGGCGTCTTCGACCTGCCGGCGGACGCCTACTACGCGCTCGGGGCCGGGGGCCAGATCATGCTCGTCGTGCCGTCTCGTCAGCTCGTCGTCGTCCGTCTCGGGCACTCGACCGGCTCGCAAGTGGGGATGCGCGCGCTGAACAACGCCCTCGGGCTTTTGACCGGAGCGATCCGCGAGCGCTGAGGACGGACCGGTCGACCCGCCGGGAACGGTGTGCTGGCCGAGCTCGGTCCGCGTCCGGAGGGTCACTCCTCGGGCGCGGGCGGCGGCTCCATCCGCTCGCCCTGGCTCCGCGCGCGCTCGTTCTTCTCGGTGCGGACGCGGCGCATGAACGAGATCGGCACTCACCCTCCGCTCGAATACGGGCACACCTCGGTGAGCACCTAAACATTCCAGGCGGGTTCGGTCGCGTCGCCGGGCATGGGGCCGTGCGGGCGGTGGTCGTGGACGAACGCTTCAAGGTCGGCAAAGAGGTTCACTGGGTTCACGGGATGAGTTCATCGGTATCGACCACAGACCAGCCGAGCTTCCTCAAGGAGGGTTGGGGACGATGGCGTCGCTCCACTCGCCGCCGCTCTACACTCGAAGACGTACGTTCAGGCGCTCGACGCTCCCCTTCACGACGGTCGAGGACGACCCTGACATCGCGCCAGTCCTCAAAGTGGCGGCGCAGCTCTTCGTGCCGATCCAGACGTGTGCGGGCCACGACAAAGAGGAGCACGTCTAGGCGCTCGCGCTCGCCAGAGGGTAGGGCAAGGTCATGGTCCAGCCTGAAGGTAAGCGGGGACGGGAGCGGCCAGCCACCACTGCATTGGCAGTAGGCTAAAGCCTGCCGGGAAGTGAGTCAATGGGGCGTGCCAAGGGTGCCAAGGGAGTCCGCTTTACGAGCTAGGCCCTGGGGACCCTGAGCCACTCCTCTCCGGGACCCGGTCCGAGGTGCCGGTCGAGGCCCTCGCCGACGTGTTCATGTCGTTCCGGAGCTGATGTTCAAAACTGAGAATTTCTCAAGAGTGCGACGTCAACGCAGAAACGCTCGACTGTCGGTTGTGATCTACCGCGCGACTCGTCGATCGACCCAGCGTGTGCTGAGCAGCCTCACGTATCCGGTCGCCTGCCTCTAATTTCTCAATTTTAAAAACCTCGGCCTGATGCAGGAGCGCTTGGCATCACGCCTGCACTGAGCCTGCGAGGGAAGACTCAATCGACGCCGAGGCGATGTGCACTGATGCGTAGGAGGATGGCCATGAGTGTGACCGAGCACAAAGGGTGGCAGATCGAGTCGCGATCCTACGAAGCAGACGGCAATCGTTGGTATCCCAGAGCTCTGATAGGCGTCTTCGAAGGCGGACGGCTCTACACACACGACGTGGTGGCATTGCTCAACCTGACGTTCGACACCGCGCTGGATGCCGATGACTACGCCATCAAGATGGCGAAGGCGTGGATCGAGGACAGAACCTCCGCCTTGGCGCGCTAGCCCGCCGCACCGCGCTGGCCTCCCCTGAGTAGTAGGTTCCGCGTGGCAGGAGAGTGTATAAAAAAGAGACATGGGGGTGTGGGCCACCGTCCTCTGCATCCTGAGCGTCATGGTCGCTCCGACCTTTGGAGAGCCGCTCGACACCGTCTTCCTCGAAGAGCTGACGTGGCCGGAGCTCCGGGCGCTCGTCCAAGCGGGGAAGACGACGATGATCCTCCCGATCGGCGGCACCGAGCAGAACGGTCCGCACATGGCGCTGGGCAAGCACAACGCACGCGTCAGGATGCTGTCGGAGCGGATCGCGCGCACGCTCGGCAACGCGTTGGTCGCACCTGTCATCGCGTACGTACCGGAGGGCGCACTGAGCCCGCCGACGGGTCACATGCGGTTTCCGGGAACGATCACGGTGCCCGAGGACGTGTTCCGGCGCCTGCTCGAGTCGGCGGCCCGCAGCGCCCGAGTCCATGGCTTCCGCGACGTCGTCTTCCTCGGCGATCACGGCTCGACCCAGGTGGGCGAGAACATGGTGGCGGCGCGGCTGAATCGCGAGTGGGCCGCCACGCCGGTCCGGGCGCACGCTATCGAGGAGTACTACCACGCGGCCACGGCGGGATTTCGCGCTCTTCTGAGCGCCCGCGGCTACCGGCCCGAGGAGCTCGGCGACCACGCCGCGCTGCCCGACACCGCGCTCACGCTTGCCCTCGATCCGAGCCTCGTGCGGACCGGCCTGCTACGCGACGACCGGGCGCCGGGCGCCGGCTCGGGGGCCGACGGCGATCCGCGGCGCGCGAGCGCGGAGCTCGGCCGGCTGGGCGTCGATCTCATCGTTGCTCGCACGGTGGCTGCGATCAAAGCATCAACCACTAACCGTCGGTAGGGGACTCATGGGATCGACGACTCGGCCCCGTCTCCTGGTGGCAAGCCTCGTGATTGCTGTTGCCTTCTGCGCTGGGCGCGCGGATTCGCAAGGGACGACCGGCATCCTGACCGTGCCCGGGATGCCGCCGGTGGTTGATCCAAGGAACCTCTACAGCGAGACTCGATCGAACAGCTTGAGCCCGGCGGTCGCCAATGCCCCGGCGCGTGTCTACGTTCCCCATCTGCAATCGAACGACGTCTACGTCATCGATCCGGTAACCCTCAAGGTCATCGATCGCTTCAAGGTGGGCAGAAACCCGCAACACGTGGTCCCGTCGTGGGACCTCACGACGCTGTGGGTGACGAACAACGCCGAGGGCCGTACCGATGGCACGCTGACGCCGATCGATCCCGTGACGGGCACGCCTGGCAAGGAGCTCGCCGTCGACGATCCCTACAACATGTACTTCACACCCGACGGCAAATCCGCTGTCGTCGTGGCCGAGGCGATGAAGCGCCTCGACTTCCGCGACCCGAAGACGATGGCGCTGCAGGCCTCGGTGTCGGCACCTCAGTGCGGCGGCATCAACCACGGCGACTACTCGGTCGACGGCCGGTACCTGATCATGACGTGCGAATACGCGGGCCGGCTCGTGAAGATCGACTGGGTGCGCCGAAATGTCCTCGGCTACCTGACGCTGCCCGGCCGCGGCATCCCTCAGGACGTCCGCGTCAGCCCGGACGGCAAGCTCTTTTACGTGGCGGATCTGCGCGCGGGAGGTGTGCACCTGATCGACGGTGACGCGTTCAAGCGTGTCGGCTTCATCAAGACCGGTGTGGGAACCCACGGGCTCTATCCGAGCCGCGATGGCACGAAACTCTATGTGACCAACCGTGGCTTCTCGAAGATCGGCGGCAGGCCGGGCGTTGGTAAAGGCAGCGTATCGGTGATCGACTTCGCCACGCAGAAGGTCGTCGCCACGTGGGCGATTCCAGGCGCCGGGAGCCCCGACATGGGCAACGTGAGCATCGACGGCAAACAGCTCTGGGTCTCGGGCCGCTACGATGACGTCGTCTACGTCATCGATACGGTAAGCGGAGAAGTCAAGAGCATTCCCGTCGGTCGGGAGCCGCATGGTCTCACCGTGTGGCCGCAGCCGGGACGCTACTCGCTGGGGCACACGGGCAACATGCGGTAGGTCCAGCGGTTGGGACGCGGTGAACCGCGTTTGCAGTAACCTCCGATCCGCCGGGATCGCCCTCAGCTCGGCCGCCCGTCGCTCTTCAGGGCGACGCGGCGGGCAGCGGTGGCAGCGGGATCGACGCCGCCGTTGACCAGCACGCAACCGTAGTCGCGCTCGGCGCCCTCCGCGCTGACGTAGCCGAGATCGAGATCGCGCTGCACCTCATCCACCGGACGATCGAGCGGATCGCCGTAGCCGGCGCCGCCGGCCAGACGAATCTCGAGGATCTGGTCAGGCGCCGAGAGCGTCACGAGCGCGCCGATGCCATAGTCGTGAACGACCCTGCCGGCCGGGTCGAGCATCACACCGCGCACGGCGCCACCCGGGCGACCACCGAAGAGGCCCGGTGTCCGCGTCATGACCCCGTCGGGGTGCAGGCTGGCCAGCGTCGGGCGGCCGTCGTCGAGGAGCTTGCGGACGCGGACCACCTGACCAAGACCGCCCCGGTGACGGCCGGCGCCGCCCGTGTCGGCGACGAGGCCCTTTTCGAGGACGAGCACCGGCGTGCGCGTCTCGAACAGCTCGACCGAGGTGTTGGCGGCACTGGTCGGCCAGAGCAGCGCCGACTTCCCATCGCCCTGCGCTGACGCGCCCTGCCCACCCCCCTGGAAGAGGTGGTCGTTGTAGACACGGCCGTCCGGGCCAACGCCGTACGCGAGCAGCGAGGCCGGCAGGCCCGTGAACGCTTGGACCTGCTGCGGCACCGCGCGCGCGAGCGCCATGAAGAGATTGGGGGCGATGTACCAGCCGGTGCGGGTGCGCGTGTTGACGGCCATCGGTCTGGTGCAGTTCAGGATGCTGCCCTCGGGCGCGGTGACGGTGAACGGGCGGTAGGAGCCAGCGTTGGCGGGCACCGCCGGCGAGAGGATGCACTTGAGCGGGTACGTGGTGTGGGCGGCGGCGTAGCCGAACGTGCAGTTGGACCCGCCCCGCGGGGCCTGCGGCGGCGCGCCCTCGAAGTCGACGCTGATCGCGTCGCCCTTCACGACAACCTCGACGGGAATGCGCTCGGGCGTGCCCATGCCGTCACTCCAGATCTCGCTCGTGTACACGCCGTCGGGCACGCGGCGGATCGCCTCGCGCATGGCGGCCTCGGCGCGGTTCTGGATCACCGTGGCCAGCGCCTCGAGATCCTCGAGCCCGTACTCGGCCATGAAGTCGAGCAGTCGCCGGGCGCCGGACGCATTGGCCGACACCATGGCGTGGATGTCGCCGACCACCTGCTCACTCTTGCGGACGTTCTCGGCGAGCAGGGTCACGAGGTCCTCGTTCAATACGCCGGCCCGGTAGAGCTTCATGGGCGGGATCTGAAAGCCCTCCTCGTAGATCTCGCGGGCGTTCAGGCTGTCCTTGGTGCCGCCGATGTCGGCGACGTGGCCGATGGTGCCGATGATGGCCACCACCTTCCCGTCGCGGAAGACGGGCATGACGATGGCCACATCGAAGAGATGGCCGGCGCAGATCCACGGGTCGTTGGTGATCAGGATGTCGCCGGGCTGGAGCGTCTTCACCGGGAACCGGACCAGGATCGCCTTGACCGCGAGCGGCAGCGTCAGGTTGAAGACCGGCATCGCGCGGGGCGAGTGAGCGAGCGAGTTGCCGCGCGCGTCGAGGATCTCGCAGGCGAAGTCCTGGGCCTCGCCGATGATCAACGAGAACGCCGTCCGCCAGACGGTGAGCCAGCACTCCTCGACGAGGTTGACGAGCCGGCTCCACATGATCTCGAGCCCGATCGGGTCCCGTTCGATCCGGGCCATCGCTTGCTCGAGCGGCTGGGCGGCCGCGCGGAGCGGCTCCGGCGAGGTGTTCTGACCGATGGTGAGCCGCAAGTTGAGGCCGTCGTCGACGGTGAGCCGGTCTCCCGGAGGCACCACCGTCGTCGACTCGCGCTCTTCGACGATCACAGGCCCCTCGAGCGCGTCGCCCGGTCTCAGCGCGTAGCGATCATAGACCGGCGTCTCCACCCAGCCTCCTGACTCGGCGAACCAGGCGCGCCGCGCGGCTTTGATAGGGGCGCGCGGGGTCGAATCGAGGCGTGGCTCCGTGACGCTATCTGGATTGGCAACGTGGATGTCCGCGGCGCGAATGTTCGGAGCAGGGCCCGCGCAGAGCACGCGCCAGTTGATCGCCTGGATCACGGTACCGGTGTAGAGGTGGGTGTAGAGCCTCGTGTACTCGGTCGCGAACGCGGCTTTGACGGCGTCCATGTTCTCGCGCGCGAGCAGCTCGGCCGGGAGCGTCACCGTGATGTCGTGCACCTGGCCGAGCAGTCGCATCTCGGCCCGCCGCGTGACCGTCACCGCGACGGGCGCCACGTCGGCCTCGGTCAGCAGGGCGCGTCCTTTCGCCTCCAGGTCACCGAGCAGCGCGTTGACCGCGTCGAGGTCCAGCTCGTCGAGCACGCCAGGCAGCGAGGTGACGAACTCGAAGCTGATGGGCGCCACGAGGAACCCGAGCGCCGCGGCCGCACCCGACGCGGGCGGAATCACGACCTCGCGCACCCCGAGGATGCGCGCGACCCGAGCGGCGTGCGCGGGTCCGGCTCCGCCGAACCCGACCATCGCGTAGCGCCGAGGATCGCGTCCCTTCTCGACGAGGTGGACGCGGGCCGCCGCCGCCATGCTCTCGCAGACGATCGTGTAGACGCCCCACGCCGCCTCCAGAGTGGACAGCCGGAGCGGCGCGGCCACACGCGCCATCGCTACCTCCGCCGCCGCCCGGTCGAGATGCATGCGGCCGCCGAGGAAGAAGTCGGGATCGAGGTAGCCGAGCAGCAGGTTGGCGTCGGTGACCGTCGGCTCCCTGCCACCGAGACCGTAGCAGGCGGGTCCTGGATCGGCCCCGGCGCTTCGCGGGCCCACCTTGAGCAGGCCGAGCTGGTCCACCCGAGCGATGCTGCCGCCGCCGGCTCCGATCTCGATCATGTCGATCACGGGCGCCTTGATCGGCAGCCCGCTGCCCTTCTTGAAGCGGTGGACGCGCGCGGCCTCCATCATTGGCGCCACGTCGGGCTTGCCGGCCCGGATGAGGCATGCCTTGGCGGTCGTGCCGCCCATGTCGAACGAGATCACGTCGCGATGTCCTGCCTGATCGCCGAAAAACGCCGTAGCCAGCCCGCCCCCGGCCGGGCCCGACTCCAGCAATCGCACGGGGAACTCGCGCGCCATGCGGGGCGAGGCCGTGCCCCCAGCGGATTGCATCAGGGCGAAGCGGCCGCCAAAGCCGCGCTCGGCGAGCGCGTCTTCCAGGCGGGCGATGTAGCGGTCCATCAGGGGCTGGACGTACGCGTTCGCGGTCGTCGTGGTGCCGCGCTCGTACTCGCGCAGCTCGGGCACGACCTCGCACGAGAGCGACACCGCGAGCTCGGGGAACTCGCGCCTCAAGAGGTCCTTTACGGCGCGCTCGTGGGCCGGGTTCTTGTACGAATGGAGGAAGCAGACGGCCAGGGCCTCCACTCCTCGCGTGACCAGGTCGGCGACCTCGCGGCGCACCTGGTCGAGGTCGATCGGCGTGATGATCACGCCGTCCCGGGTCGTCCGCTCGTCGATCTCGCGCCGCAGATCCCGGAGGGCCAAAGGCTCCGGGAACTGCAGAAAGAGGTCGTAGATGTCATAGCGCTGCTCGATGCCCATCTCGAGCGCGTCGCGGAACCCCCGCGTCGTGAGGAGCCCGAGCGTTGCACCCGCGCGCTCGATGATGGCGTTGGTGACCAGCGTCGTCCCGTGGATGAGCTGATCGATCTGCGGGAACGTGAGCCCGGCGGCTCGGAGCAGCTCGTCCAGCCCCTCGAGCGCACCCGCCGACGGGTCCTTCGGCGTGGTCAGGCACTTGTGGATCCGGATCCGCCCGCTCACCGCGTCCAGCAGCACGAAGTCGGTGAAGGTGCCCCCGATGTCAAAGCCGATCCGATACCGATCGTCGCGCCGCGCCGAGGTCATTGGCGGCCTCCCAAGTAGAGGGACTCGAGCCCCACCAGCCGCTCGGTCATGATGACCACGCCGAGCGTGATCAGAATGTTCACGGTGCCGACGGCCGCTGCCGTCGGATCGAAGGAGAAGCGCAGGTAGTCGAAGACCTGGATGGGCAGGGTGGTGGTCCCGACACCGCTCAGCAGCAGCGAGATCGGGAACTGATCGAACGAGGTGATGAACGAGAAGACGGCGCCGGCGATGACTCCCCCCTTGATGATCGGGAGCGTGATCCGCCGAAACGCCGTGACGCTCCCCGCCCCGAGGCTGCGCGCCGCCTCCTCCAGCGAGCGGTCGAAGTTGTAGAGCACGGCCGCCACCGTCAGGAAGGCGTACGGCGTGCACACGACCACATGGCCGATGAGGAGGCCGAGGTAACTCGTCCCCCCGAGCCCGATGGCGTAATAGAAGATCAGGAGCGCCAGCGACGTCATGATCCCCGGGAGCTGGAGCGGCGCCACCAGTAGGAGCCGCAGCGCGTTGTTCCGCCGGGCGTGGCGGACCACGTAGAGCGCCGCCGCCGTTCCGATGACGGTGGTGATGACGGTGGTGAGCGCGGCCAGGCGGAGGCTGAACAAGAACGAGCGGACGAACGGCCCGCTGTTCATGAACTTGACGTACCACTGCAGCGACAAGCCATCGGGCGGGAAGACCAGGAAGCGCCCTGCGTTGAGGCTGGCGACCACGACGATCACAATCGGCGCGATGAGGAAGACGTAGAGCAGGGCGATCAGCGCGAGAAACGCGGCGCGCGCGAGCCGCCCATACCTGCGGCTCACGCCGAGAGCCCTCGCATGGCTCGGTTCATCAGCTTGAAGTACAGCCCGATGCAGGCGAGGGAGGTGGCGAACAGGATCACCGCCTGGGCGGCCGCTCCAGGCCAGTTGTGCACGTCGACGGCGGTCTGCACGACGAGCAGTGGCGTGGTGATCACCTTGAAGCCGCCGAGCAGCACTGGGATGACGTAGGAGCTGACGGCGAGCACGAAGACGAGCAAGCAGCCGGCGAACACGCCCGGGAGCGAGAGCGGGAACACGATGCGCCAAAACGCCTTGGTGAACGACGCGCCCAGGCTGCGAGCGGCGAGCTCGAGGTCGGGCGGGATGTTCTCCAGCGCCCCGGAGAGCGAGAGCACCATGAACGGCAGATAAATGTGGACGGTACCGACCAGCACCCCGAACTCGTTGTACATGAGCTTGAGGCCGTGAGGGGCGAGGCCCCAGTGCTTGACGATGGAGTTGATCAGCCCGTTGTCGGCCAGCAGCACCATCCAGCCGAAGCTCCGGACGACGACGCCGACGAGCAACGGCGACAGCAGGAGCACCAGCAGCATGCCCTTCACCTTGCTGCCGGCGCGGGCCAGGTTGTACGCGAGCGGGTAGCCCACGACCAGCGTGAAGAGCGTAGTGAGGAAGCCGAGCTTGAGCGTCCGCCAGAGTATCCACCACTGGAAAGAATCGCCGAGGGCGCTCGTATAGTTGCCGAGCGTGGGGATGGCATCGTACGGTTCTGCCTTCCCCGGCATGAAGAAGCTCATGACGAGCAGGTTGGCGTAGGGGAGCACGAAGAAGACCACGACGAGCGCCACCGCCGGCACGACCAAGAACCAGGGACGGCGGGAGCGCCGCGCGCGCATCAGCACACGCGCTCCTCGCGCGCCGGCACCGACCAGGTCGAGTGGGGCTGAAAGGCGGCATCGACGGGGTCGCCGACCGCGAACGGCGCGTGCGGATCACCCTGCACTCGCAGCACGACTCCGGACGCCACCTCCACACGGTAATCGACGAGGTTGCCGAGAAACGCGCGGGCCCGCACGACGCCTCGGAGCCGATTCAACGTCGGGTCGACACCCCGCGGTCCGGGCATGTCGTCGCCCGCGCCGCTCGCACCGCCCCCAGAGCGTCCGCTGAGCTGGATCGCCTCTGGCCGCACGGCGATCAGACGCTCGGGCTTGGCGTCCCTGCCTGGCGCCAGGCCGCCGCAGCGCAGCGTCCCCAGCGCGGTGTCGACGACGAGCAGCTGGTCCCCCTGGCCGACGACCTTCCCTTCGATGAAATTGGTGAGCCCGACGAACTCCGCCACCATCCATGAGTGCGGACGGTGGTAGATCTCCTGCGGCGCCGCGAGCTGGTGGATCCGGCCGTTGAACATCACCGCGATCCGGTCGGCGATCACCATCGCCTCAGCCTGGTCGTGGGTGACGTAGATAGTGGTGATCCCAACCTCCTGCTGCAGCGAGCGAACATAGAAGCGCATTTCCTCCCGGAGCTTGGCGTCGAGGTTGGCCAGCGGCTCGTCGAGCAGCAAGACGTCGGGGACGACGACGAGCGCCCGCGCGAGCGCAGCGCGTTGCTGCTGGCCACCCGAAAGCTGGCGCGGGTAGCGTCCTTCGAGGCCCGTGAGCTGGACTTTGGCGAGCGTGGTCGCCACCCGCGCCCGGATAGCCAGCGCCGGCTCTTTGCGCATCTCGAGGCCGAAGGCGACGTTCTGCGCTACCGTCATGTGGGGGAACAGCGCGTAGTTCTGGAAAACCATCCCGATGTTGCGTCGCTCCGGAGGAAGGTTCGTCACGCGGTGATCTCCGAAGTCGATGTCACCGGAGTCCGGAAGCTCGAAGCCGGCGATGGCGCGCAGGGTCGTCGTCTTGCCGCACCCCGAAGGGCCGAGGAGCGCCATCAACTCGCCGTCCTGGACGTCGAGGTGGAGGTCGTCGACGGCGACGACGTTACCGAAGCGCTTCGTCAGGCCGCTCAGCGTGATGGCCGACATCGGCGCCGGTTGCCGGTCAGGTTGACATCTCACGGTTCCAGCGGTCGATCAGCTTCGGCTTCTGGTCGTTGATCCAGAGCCAGTCCCACTGGAGGATCTTCGGGATGTC
>Ga0066707_10000438_pt1 | contig 13060 bp, 9 predicted proteins | sample GraSoiAngelo_156_FD_66503 | JGI IMG/M metagenome (GOLD analysis project Ga0066707, IMG submission 66503) | Grasslands soil microbial communities from the Angelo Coastal Reserve, California, USA - 14_1009_13_40cm | ecosystem: Environmental > Terrestrial > Soil > Grasslands | place: USA... | reverse complement strand
ATTCATCTCCGGGCCGTCGGTCTACATTTGCAATGAGTGCATCGCGCTCTGCAATGAGATTCTGGCGGAGGACGAAGAGCGCGAAGTCGCCGAAGCCATCACGCAGGTCCCCACGCCCGCGGAAATCAAGGATGTGCTGGACCAATACGTGATCGGGCAGGACCGGGCCAAGAAGACCCTCGCCGTTGCCGTCTACAACCACTACAAGCGCATCAACTCCCATTCGGGCCGCGATAACGAGGTGGAGCTCGACAAGAGCAACATCCTCCTCATCGGGCCGACGGGCGTCGGCAAGACGCTGCTGGCGCAGACGTTGGCGCGCATTCTCGACGTGCCGTTTACCATTGCCGACGCCACCACGCTCACCGAAGCCGGCTACGTCGGTGAGGACGTAGAGAACATTCTGGTGCGCCTGCTGCAAGCCGCCGATTTCAACGTTTCCGAGGCCGAGCGGGGCATCGTCTATATCGACGAGATCGACAAGATCGCGCGCAAGTCCGAGAACCCCAGCATCACGCGCGACGTCTCGGGCGAGGGTGTGCAGCAGGCGTTGCTCAAGATTCTGGAAGGCACGGTCGCGAGCGTGCCGCCACAGGGCGGCCGCAAGCATCCGCAGCAAGAATACATCCAGGTCAACACCAAGGACATCCTCTTCATTTGCGGCGGCGCGTTCGACGGGCTCGAGAAGATCATCGAGTCCCGCACCGGCCGCCGCCAGATCGGCTTTACGAAGGAAGAGGTGGCCGAAGGCGTCGCCGAGAAGCTGAAGAAGAACCCGTTCGTCGATGTCGAGCCGGACGACTTGCTGCGCTACGGGCTCATCCCCGAGCTGGTCGGCCGCCTGCCGGTCACCGTGCCGCTCGACGCGCTGGACGAGGAAGCGCTGGTCCGGATCCTCACCGAGCCGAAGAACGCGCTCGCCAAGCAGTATCAGAAACTGTTCGACCTCGAGGACGTGCGGCTGACGCTCGAGAAGGACGCGCTCAAAGCGATCGCGGCGAAAGCGATGAAGCGCGGCACCGGCGCCAGAGGACTGCGCGCCATCCTTGAAGAGATGATGACCGAGATCATGTTCGAGCTGCCGAGCCGCGATGACGTGCGCGAGGTGGCCATTACCGCCGAATGCGTCACATCCGGCCGCGCGCCGCTGCTCGTCACCGAGCGTCCCCGCCAGAAGAAAGAAGCCTGACCGACCCCAGATTCATCGGCTCATTTCCCCGGGCCGACACGCAGCTCGATCCCCCACTTCCTGAAGTCGCGTTCGTCGGCCGATCCAACGTCGGCAAGTCGTCGTTGCTCAATGCGCTGGTGGGGCGACGGATCGCAAAAATCTCCGCCACTCCTGGCAAGACTCGCACCTTGAACGTCTTCCTGATCGAGGAGTCGCATTACTTTCTCGATTTGCCAGGGTATGGATATGCGCGCGCGGGCAAAGCGCAGCGCACCGCGTTCCGAGCCCTGGTGAAGTACGCGTTGCAGCGTGAACGGCTCAGGGGCGTCGTGTGGCTGCTCGACATCCGCCACCCCCCGTCCAGCGACGACCGGGCCATGCAGGACGTCTTAGCAGAAGGGGAGACGCACGTGCTCGCGGCCCTCACCAAGAGCGATAAGCTTTCTGCGGCGCAACGACGCAGGCGCGAACGCGAGCGACGTGACGAGCTGGAACTGCCCGAGGATCAAGTAGTCGTCACCAGCGCGAAGACTGGCGAAGGGATCGTAGACTTGAAGGAAGCGATTGCGGGACTGATTTCGGGAGCGACGCAGTGATCTACGCGCTGCTGCTGTGTCTGGTCGCGCAGGATACCGTGCCGACAGGCTACGGCACGCTCCGTCGCGACGACGTCGCCGTCCGCCTGGCCACCGGCACGATCGAGATTCAGGTGCTGCCGCTGGACGAACAGGTCATCCGGCTGCTCGCGCCCGACACCTATCGCTCCCTCGCCGAGCTCGTGCGCAGTCGCGCGGCCGAGATCGCGGATGCCGCGGCGCGGGGTGGGACGGAGAACCCCACGCTCGTGATGGTGACGTTTCTCGGAGTCGTGCCGCAGGCGCGCTTCAATCCGGAGGAGCTGAACGTCACGAGCCGCGGACGGCTGTTTCGTCCCATCGGGATCGTACCGCTCTCGCCCGGGTGGAGCTCATTTCAGCTCGACGCGCGGCAGCAGGCCGCGGCGCTCTATCTCTTCGAGCCGGGCATCAGCTTCGCCGAACAGCTCACCGTCAGCTACCAGGGGCTGTCCAGCGACGCCTGGAGCCGCTCGGTGCGCCTGTTCGAGCAGGAGCGTGCGCGGGTCAAGGCCCGCGCGCAGCTGGAAGCGAAACGCGATTCTGGAGCTCGCTAGTCCACCGCACGCCCGCGGAATCGGCACACACCACACTCAGTCCCTCGCGGTTCGTCAGGGCACGGTCGCAACCCAGCGCGAGAAACGTCGCGGCCCAGGCGTTCGCCGTCAGCGCGTCGGGAGCCAGCACCGTGACCGAGCGCGCGGCGCCGCGCGGCGCGTTGCGCTGCGACTGCGTCCGCACTGACCCACCGTGCAGCTCGACGGACGCCAGCATGCGCAGCGTATTGTCGGGATCCGGAATGCCGACCGTGCGATGCGTCGGACGCGCGGCGGCTGCCACCCAGCGATATTGACCGCCCAGATCCAGCAGCGCGCTGTCCACGTCATGGCCCAGCGCCAACGCGGCGCGCTCGAGCGCATAGCCGGCCGCGATGCTGTCGCCTGCGAGTGCGACGCCGGTGCCGCGACGGATCTCCCGCCGCACGGAATCGAGTGCGGCGATTCCGACACGACGTTGGACCAACGCATCGATGTGATCCACGGAATCGTGCGCGGCTTCCAGGGCACGGGCAACGCGTGTGCTGTCCGTTCCCCACGCGGCGGCGGACATCATCGTCCCCATCTCGGGCCATATGCGCGTCACGCTGGGGCGGTGCGCGTCGGCGCCGCACGCCGCGATGGTCAGGCACAACAGAAGATTGATTCTCAAGATGTATAGTTGAATATAGATGTCCATGGACCAGCTGCGACAACACGCACTCGAGTTCGCGACGATCGCGATCGCGCTGATTGTCGCCGGCGCGGGTCTCGTGGTGTGGCGGTTCCGGCAGCGGTTGCTGCACTCCGAGCACGAGCGCCGTCGCGCCGCCGAGGAGCTCAATCGCCGTCTGTCCGAGCTCTTTTCCCTCCAGGAGCTGTCGTACGTCCTCTCGGACTCGCTCGAGCTGGACCGGATCGTCGAGCAGGTGGTGCGCTACGCCGTCCGCTTTCTCGACGCGCAGGGCGCGCTGCTGGCGCTGCTCGGGGATGCGTCGCACGATCCCCTGCAGGTCGCCGCTGCCGAAGGCACGCTGGCCCCGCTGCGCGGCCAGAAGATCAAAGGGGACGACGCCGGTCTGGTCGCGCGCTCCACGGGCCGCGAGCACCTCGAGCTGATCCGGAACTCGGGGTCGCAGCCGACCGTGATCGTACAAGGCTTCGAGGCCGCCGCCGCCGCCGCAGTGCCGCTCCGGTCGCACGGCATCGTCATCGGCACGCTCATCATCACCGACCCGAAAGAAGGCGTGTTCGTTCCCGAAGACATCCGGCTGCTGTCCACCCTGGCGACCCACGCCGCGGTCGTCATCGCGAACGCGCGGTTCTTCGAGATGGTGCGGCGCGCCAAGGAGCAGTGGGAGACGGCCTTTGACGCCTTGAGCGAAGGCATCGCGGTCGTGGACGACGAGGGACGCGTGAAGCGTTCGAATCGCGCGCTCGCCGACCTGCTCAACACACCGCTGCATAACGTCGTTGGCACGCCGCTCGGCGAGGCGCTGCTGGGCAAGCCGAACGCGCTGCAGGAGCTGCTTACGGCAATCCGCCGTGGCGAGCGCCCCGCCCCGCTGGTGGCGCGCTCGGAGCGGCTGAAGCGCGCGGTCCGCGTCAACGCTGCCCGCATCCCGGGCGCCGCGACCGAGCAGAGCGTGGTCGTCATGGTCGAAGACGTCACCGAGCAGCAGGCGCTCGAAACGCAGCTCGTGCAGAGCGAGAAACTCGCCGCCGTGGGTCAGCTCGTCTCCGGCGTCGCCCACGAGCTCAACAACCCCCTGACGTCGATCGCGGGACTGTCGGAATTCCTGCTCGAGCAGAAGGAGCTCGGCAAGAAGGATCGCGGCCATCTCCAGGTGATTCAGGAACAGGCGGAGCGCGCCGGCCGCATCGTGCGCAATCTGCTCACCTTCGCGCGCAAGGGTGCCGCCGAGCGCGTGCCCGTGGACCTCAACGACGTGATTCGGCGGACGCTGTCGCTGACGTCGTACGACCTGAAGCTCAAAGACATCCAGGTGGAGCGTGAGCTGAGCGGCGCGCTGCCCGACGTGTTCGGCGACCGGCACGGCTTACAGCAGGTCGTGCTCAACCTCGTGACCAACGCGGCGCACGCGGTCGCTGAGAATCCGCGCGAGCGCTCCCGCGAGATCACGGTCTCGACCTGGTTCGACGGGCAGGTCCATCTGCGCGTCGCGGACACGGGGCCCGGGATTCCCGACGAAATCGCCCAGAGCGTGTTCACGCCGTTCTTCACCACCAAAGAGCCCGGCAAAGGCACGGGGCTGGGTCTGTCGATCACGTACTCGATCGTCGAAAGTCACGGCGGGCAGATCACACTCGAGCCCCGCGGCACACGCGGCGGCGCGGCGTTCCGGGTGGACCTGCCTCCGGCGCCGGCGGACGCCGTGCGGCCGGCACTGACGCCCGTGCATGGAACGCCGGCCGTCAACGCCGCCTCGACGGTGAAGCGCACCATTCTGCTCGTGGACGCGGATCCCGCGGTGCAGCGGACGATCAAGGCGCTGTTCGCGCGCGACGGCCATGACGTGGAAGTGGCGGGCGATCCGCAGCACGCGCTCGATCTGGCACAGCGCGGCGCCTTCGACCTCGTCATCACCGACGCGCGCGCGATGGCGCCGGGGAAACGCGGGACGCTGTTGGCGGAGGAATTGGTGACGCGGATGCCGGCGCTGCGGGATCGAATCATCGTCGCGACGGGCGACGTGCGCCCGACGACGGAAGAGACGCTCGCGCGTCTCGGCGTGCGTTACGTGCGCAAGCCTTTCAACCTGCGTGATCTCCGCGTCGAGGCGGCGCGCTTGTGGGAGGCGACGGCGCTGTCGTAGGCTTCCGACGGCCAGCCATACGTCCCCAGGTTCACCGCCCCCCCTCCACCCGGCGCGAACCGCACGCCTTCACGCAACAACAACGCGCGCTGCAGCACCGCGCTGTGATCCTGTCCCGAAAAAGAAATACGCCCGGCCGCGTTGATGACGCGCCACCACGGTACGTCGTTGTCTTCGGGGAGTGCGGAGAGTGCCCAGCCGACTGTGCGCGCGGCGCCGGGCCGACCCGCGAGGCGCGCGATGATACCGTACGTCGCCACCCGTCCCTTGGGGATGTGACGGACCACGCGGTAGATCCGATGATAGAATGGATTCACAAGGGAGCCTGCGTACTAGCTTACTCGCAGGACGTCTTCGAGCAAGCCCGCGTCCCCACCCCCCACTATTGACAAAATGTCGTCCATTGCTCTCCGCTCTCGCGGCCAGGCAAACCGCGCCGCCGCGTCTCGGGCCTTCAGCCACTCCGCGCGATCGTGCTCCGCCGAGAGTTTTACGCTCGCGCCGGGCGCGACGAAGGCGGCGAACACCGGAATCAGCGCCAGCTCGTCGGTCTTGTGCTGATAAAACGCTTCCGTGCGGCTGAGATTGTAGAATTTTTCCGGCACGAGGCCGGTTTCTTCGCGCAGCTCACGCAGCGACGCTTGCACCGGCGTCTCGCCGGGCTCGATCGTGCCGTGCACCGTCTCCCACGACCCGATGTTGCGGCCGTGCGGGCCGCGCCGGAGCGCCAGCACCTGGAGCTGCTCACCGGCACCCCGTAAGGCATATGTATCGACGAACCGAACTCGAATTTCAGTCACGAGACTGAGGGGCTAAGGGCGAAGAGACTATCGGCGGCGGCCGAGCACCGCTTCGAGACGAGCAGAGAGAGCGCGCGCGCGGAATGGCTTGGTGAGAAAGTCGTCGGCGCCGAGCTCGAAGACGCGCACTTCGTTGTCCTCGTCGCCCTTCGCGGTCAACACGATCACGGGAATGTTCGCGGTGGCCGGACGCGAGCGCAGGTGCGACAGCACGCCGTAACCGTCCAGGCCTGGAAGATTCAGATCGAGGACGATGATGTCGGGTCCCACGCGATCGACCTGATCGAGCGCTTGCACGCCGTCTCGGGCCTCGGTCACGACGTAGCCGTCGCGCTCCAGCAGATCGCGCATCACCTTGCGCAGGCTGTCTTCGTCGTCCACGAGCAGCACTTTCGACGCCGGTTGACCGTGCGCGCCCGAGCGGCGTGCCGGGGGTGCCTGCTCCTCGAGCAAATCGAAGACGGTGGAGACGGGCGCGGCCGGCTCGGGTGGGACGGTGAACGTTCCCGGTGCGGGCGTACGCCGCACCCCAGTGCCGCCGCGTGAGGCCCGCGTTTCCGGAGGTGGCGGAGCCTCAGGTTCGTCAGGAATATCCACCACGCGGGTGAGCTCTTCGAGCGTGGACTCGCCGCGCGTTACGTGGGCCAGCCCCGAATCCCACAGCGATTTCATCCCGCCGCGTTGCGCGGCTTCCGCGATCCGGTCGGCGACTTCGCCCGCCGCAATCAGCCGCTCGAGCTCGGGTGTCATCGTGAGAATTTCGAGAATGGAGAACCGGCCGCGATAGCCGGTCATCGCGCAATCCGGGCAACCCGCGGCGCGATACAGCGGCGTCCCCTTGGGAATCCAGCGCCGCAGGCGCTCGGGCGGCGCTTCTATCCAGACTTCCTTGCACGTGAGGCACAGCTTGCGCATCAAGCGTTGCGCCACGACGCCCCGCAGCGAGGCCGCGATCTTGTAGGACTCCACGCCGATGTCCACGAGTCGCGTGACCGCGTTGGCGGCATCGTTCGTGTGCAGCGTGGAGAGCACCAGGTGCCCGGTGAGGGACGCCTGGACGGCGATCTGTGCCGTCTCCTTGTCGCGGATCTCGCCGACCAGGACGACGTTCGGGTCCTGCCGCAGGATTGACCGCAACGCCGCGGCAAACGTGAGGCCCGCTTTCTCCTGCACCTGCACCTGCACGATGCCCTGCATCCGGTATTCGACTGGGTCCTCGACCGTGACGATGTTGACGCCTTCGCTCTTGATCTGATTGATCGCCGAGTAGAGCGTCGTCGTCTTGCCGGAGCCAGTGGGACCGGTGACGAGGAGGATGCCCTCGTGGTTCTCGAGCAGCCGCTTGATCGCTTCGGCTTCGCCGGGATTGAGTCCGAGCGAGTCGAGCGACTTGACGGTGGCGCGGGAGTCGAGAATGCGGATGACGACTTTTTCGCCGAGCTGCGCCGGCAGCGTCGAGACGCGCAGGTCGATCGGCTGGCCGTTCACCGCCACCCGCGCGCGGCCGTCCTGGGGCCGCAGCCGATCGGCGATGTCGAGCGACGACATGATCTTGATGCGGGAGATGAGCGGCAACCCCGCCTGGCGGGGAATCTTCATGACCTGGCGGAGCACACCGTCGATGCGGTACCGAACCGCGACGCCGCCTTCCTCGGGCTCGACGTGGATATCGCTCGCGCGGGACAGAATCCCTTCGGAAATGATCATGTCAACCAGACGTACGACCGGCTTCTGGCTGGCGTCGGCCTCGGAGATGTTGAGCTCTTCGGGATGCGGCGCCTCGGCCAGGGTCATAACCTCTTGATCGCCCATCCCCTCGAGCAGCTTGTCGATCGCCTTGTCCGACCGGTACATCTCGTCCAGCTTCTCGCTGATTTTCGACGGCGCTACCAGGAACAGCCGGATCTCGCGCGCGGTCGCGAATGCCAGAGCTTTCTCAGCGTCGAGATCGAAGGGATTCGCTGTTCCCAGCTCGAGGTAGGAATCGGTGAGCCGAAGCGGGAGCACACGGTAGCGGCGCGCGAGCTGTTCGGGGACGCCGTCACGCGCCGTGACATCGATCTTGGAAGCGTCCCCGACCTTCAGCCGGAAGCGATGCGACAGCTTATCGATGATTTCGGCATCCGTCGCGATCTTCTGAGCGACCAGGCATTCCCACAGCGTCCGGCCGGACTCCGCCTTCCCCCGCAGCTCCTGAAGACGCTCGGGCGTCAGGCCCTCGAGAGATTGGGCCAACCACTCGTCTGGGAATGCGGTTACCGGCATGAGGTAGCCTCCAAGCTAGTCCCGAAGGCCAATCAGTCCAGTATCCGACATCACAAAATGTCCCAAAAATCGCGCGTGACGTCGAAGGCGACGTGTAACTGGCGTGTCTGCACCCCGTAGCCCGCTTCGAGCCGGAGCAGCCCGAGCCATTCCGCGCCGAGCCCCAGGGTCACCCGCGTCCCGGGCGTCGCCCGCCACGGCGTGAGCGCGATCGCCTGATCCGTCCATCCCAACGCCGCGTACGGTGCGAGGGTGATCGTTCCCGGCGTGCGCGCCGGTCCCGCACTCAGACGAATGAACGGAACCGGAGTGCGCCACTCGAAGTGCACGAGCGCCGCGCGGCGGCCGCCCCACTCCCGGAACTCATCGCCCAACAGCGTCCCCCGGCCCCCGAGGACGAACGCGCGGTGCGGCGGCAGGTAGCGGGTTGCGACACCGAATTGCACTCGCGTCAACAGCCGGCTCGCCCCCGCGCCGAGCGGCACGAGCCAATGCGCCGCCCCACTGACCCGCGTGTAGCGTTCGCCGAATTCCAGCGTCGTCTCTCCCGCGACATCGCGACGCACGGCAAAGCCTTCGCTGCGGCGCCGCAGTGTCACCGAAGCGGTGGAATAGTCGCCATCGCTGATCGCGGGATTCGGGCGATAGCGTCCGGTTGCCGGAGTCGCGTGCACGGCGAGGGATGCGACATGCTCGCGCGCGGCAGCGAAACGCCACTCGCCGCGCGCACCGATGCCGGCGCGCACGCTGAGCCGCGCACCCGTCGCGCGGTAATAGTCGCCGTAGTCGTCGCCAAATTCCTGCGACGCAATCGAGTTGAGCAGCGGTGCGATCACGGGCGTGTCTCCGATGTCTCGCACTTGGGCGTACGCCGTCAGCTCGAGCCCGTCCGCGGACGTGAGGGCGAGGAGGCCTTTCCCCTCACGGTCGCCGAACCCATAACTCCCCAGGCCGCGAAGCTCGAAGCCATCATCGGACGTACGCCACACGAAGCCGGCCCCCGCCGCCAGACCTTCGACGCGATTGACGTGGACCAGCTCGCTCAGCGCACGCGCGCCGAAACGATGGCGCTTGAGGCCGGTGAGCGCGCGGCGGCCGGCGATGCGACTGACTTCGGCGCGGACGTGTTGGAGATCGTTTTCGCGGACCGGTTCGGCGACGTCCTGGATCGCGGCGCTGAGGGGACCAGGCCAGGGGAACGAATCGCGCTGCGCCTTGGGCAGCGCCGTGATCTCCTCGCCGCGGAAAAAGCTCGTCTCGAGGCCGAGGTTGAACACGTAGCTGTCGATCTCCCAGCGGCCGCGGATGATGCCGCGCGCCGGGATGTCGAGCCAGGTGGCGCGCCGGCGGATCTCGATCTCCTGACGGTAGGGGAGCCAGAAGCCTTCCCAGAGCGCGTTGTCCAGCACGATGCTGACGTCTTCGAGCTGCGGATCGAGATAGGCTGTGGGCGTGAAGTTGAACGCCAGGCGCACCAGCTCGGCGGATCCGACGTCCACGAACAGCGTGCCGACGATGGCGGCGGTGCCGAAGTGCTTGGGCCGCACCCGCAGCGCGACGACGCGCACCGCACGCTGCGACAGCACGATGGCCGTCGTGTCGCCCAGCGCGAAGTCGTACCGGTCGGTGCCGCCGGGCGCCAACGGGTGCGGCACGTCGCGCACTTCATCACCCTCGCCCAACCGGATGGCGGTTCCGAAGTTGTTCTGCACGATGCCGAGGTGATCGCGATGGTAGTTGATGTCGGTGGGGAGCTCGGCGCGATCGCGCCAGCCGATGATGCGCTGCTTGCTGAGCTGCGGCGCCTTCCAGTACACTTCCAGCTCCAGCTGATCCGCCTTGACGAGCCGCGGCGGCTCGGTGAGCCCTTCGCCGAACTGCCCGAGGAAGAAGAGAAACCCGTGAGCTTTGGCCTTGTAGTCACGCAGCGCTGTATCGACCGCGGTCTGCGCGCGGCGCTCGATGGCGCGCCGCGCGAGCGCCAGGGCGGAATCGCTGTTCCAGGCCTGAGCCGGCGCACGGGTGGGCGTTGCAAGGGCGAACAGCAGCACGGCAGACCAGCGCATGGCGGAGAAATTTAGGCCATGGACCCACGCGACGCATTTCTGGAGCGCGCCAAGGGCGGCGGGATCGTGCCGGTGATTCGCGAGGTGGTCACCGACGCCGACACGCCCGTGGCTGCTTTCGCGAAGATCGCGCGGCCGCCGTTCGCGTTTCTCCTCGAATCACTGGTCGGCGGGGAGCGCTGGGCCCGCTACACGTTCCTCGGCACCGAGCCCCGGGAAGCATGGCGTTATCGCGGGCAACAGGTGGACCGGTGGACGCCGGCGGCGGGGTGGGAAAAGGCGGGCGAGACCGCGGATCCGGTCGCGCACCTCGCTGACCGCATGCGGGCTCTTCCCAGCGTCGCGCTGCCGGGGTTGCCGCGCTTCATGGGCGGCGCCGTCGGGTTTCTCGGTTACGACGTCGTGCGCAGCATCGAGCGCCTGCCCGCGGGCCCGACCGATACGCTCGGCGTGCCGGACGCGGTCGTGATGATCGCGGACTCGCTCGTGATTCTCGACAACGTGTTCGGGCGCGCGATCGTCGTGGCAAACGTCGAGGTGCCGGCGAAATCGTCGCCCGCACAACGGCTGCGGCTGTACGACGTCGCCCAGGAGCGACTCGACACGTTGATTGGGCGCCTCAGCGGGCCGCACCAGCTGGCGCCGCTGGCCCTCGACGACGACGGTCTGGCGTTGCGGCCGCCGCCGCAATCCAAGTATCCGCGCGCCGCCTTCGAACGCGATGTCGCGAAGATCCGCGAGTACATCGCCGCGGGCGACGTCTTCCAGGCGGTGCTGTCGCGCCGCCAGGTCGTGCCCGGCGCGGTCGAGCCGCTGCGACTCTACCGGTACCTGCGCGCCCTGAACCCGGCGCCGTATCTCTTCTATCTCACCCTCGATGATGTGACGCTCCTCGGGAGCTCGCCGGAGGTGTTGGTCCGCGTCGAGGGCAACGAAGTGACGGTGCGGCCGATCGCCGGCACGCGCCCCCGTGGCGCGAGCCCCGAGGAAGATGAAGCGCTCGCGACGTCGCTGCGCGGCGACGCGAAGGAGCTCGCGGAGCACCGCATGCTCGTAGATCTGGGACGCAACGATGTCGGACGGGTGGCAGCGTACGGCACGGTGCGCGTGACCGAATCGCTGCAGATCGAGCGCTACTCGCACGTGCAACACCTCGTGAGCGAAGTACGCGGCCGGCTGAAGGACGGGTACGACGCGCTCGACGTGTTGCGCGCCTGCTTCCCCGCCGGGACGGTCAGCGGTGCGCCCAAGGTGCGCGCCATGGAGATCATCGACGAGCTGGAGCCGGAACGACGCGGCCCGTATGCGGGGGCGGTGGGCTACGTCGGCTGGGGCGCGACGAGCATGGATACGGCCATCGCGATTCGCTCCGCGCTCGTGCTCAAGGATCAGGTTGTCGTGCAGGCGGGCGCGGGGATCGTCGCCGACTCCGACCCGGCGCGCGAATTCGCCGAAACCGAAGCGAAGGCACAGGCTGTGCTACGGGCGCTCGCGCTGGCCAAAGCAGGCGATTAGCTTCGGGGCCTGTGTTCAAGCTGCTGAGCACTTCGGGCGAACAATCGATCGACCTCCAGCTCGGGCGGAAACTCGTGGTGGGGCGCGCGGTCACGAGCGACGTCCCCATCTACGATCCCACGATCTCCCGCCGCCACGCCGAAGTCGTGCTGACCGAAAGCGGCGTCCGGGTCACCGACCTCGGCTCCTCGAACGGCACGTTCCTGAACGGGGCCAAGATCACCGAGGCGGAGGCTGGGGCCAACGACGTCGTGACCTTCGGCAAGGTGGCGTTTCGGGTGAAGGAAGTGACGGCGCCGATGCCGCGGCCTCAGGTCGTGGCGCCGCCCGACTTCCCGAGTCCCAAACCCGGTGCCAAAGGCGGCGCCGGCGGCGGGACGATCGTGCGGCAGCTGCCGGTCAGCGGCGGCGTCCCAGCGATCGTCATCGACCAGCCGCAAGGCTCCTCCCACCTCAAGGTCCATGCGCAGAGTCAGGAAGAGCGGCGCGAGAAGAAGCTGTCGCTGCTGCTCGAGGTATCGAAGGAGCTGTCGAAGCAGCAGGAGCTCGACCGCCTGCTCGACAAGGTCGTGGACTTCACGTTCCAGATCATGAACGTGGACCGCGTCTCGATCCTGCTGCTGGACGGCAAGTCGGACGAGCTGATTCCGCGCATTTCCAAGAGCCGGACGGGCGACGCGAGCGCCGCCAAGCACGTCCCGCAGTCGATCGCCCGGAAAGCGGTGGAGGAGCGCGTCGCGATCTTGTCGGACAACGCGGCCGCCGACGAGCGCTTCAAGGGAAAATCGATTCTCATCCAGAGTGTCCGGAGCGCCATGTGCACGCCGCTCATGGGCTCGGACCAGAAGGTCCTGGGCATTCTCTACGTGGACAACCTCACGGCGACGCATTCATTCGCCGATGAGGATCTCGAGTTTCTCATTGCGTTCGGCGGTCTCACCGCGATCGCCATCGAGAACTCGCAGCTGTCGGAGCGGATCCGCCGCGAGGCGCTCGTGCGCTCGAACTTCGAGCGCTACTTCTCGCCCAACATCGCGTCGGTCATTGCCGAGCAGCAGGACGCCGGGAAACTGCCCAGTCAGAAACAGCCGGTGGTCGTGTTCTTCTCGGATATTCGCGGCTTCACCCCGATGTCGGAAACGATGAACCCCGACGAGATCGCGGGACTGCTCACCGATTACTTCACCGAGATGGTGGACATCGTGTTCGAGCATTCCGGCACGCTCGACAAGTTCATGGGCGACGCGATCATGGCG
>Ga0066707_10000426_pt1 | contig 13143 bp, 9 predicted proteins | sample GraSoiAngelo_156_FD_66503 | JGI IMG/M metagenome (GOLD analysis project Ga0066707, IMG submission 66503) | Grasslands soil microbial communities from the Angelo Coastal Reserve, California, USA - 14_1009_13_40cm | ecosystem: Environmental > Terrestrial > Soil > Grasslands | place: USA... | reverse complement strand
GACATTTTGTAGCGGACCCGACTCGTTACCAAGACTAACGGTTTTATGGTTGCGCGGAGTTTAGAGTTGAGGTTCTAATTGCGGGAGGGCTCACGTAGACTCGCTGCAATCATGTTCACTGACATGGTGGGCTACACGAGCCTCGGACAGAAGAACGAATCACTCTCGCTAGCCCTAGTCGACGAACAGAGAAAACTGATCAGACCGATTCTCAACAGACATGACGGAAGGGAAGTCAAGACCATGGGAGACTCTTTCCTCGTCGAATTTTCGAGCGCGTTGAACGCAGTAAAGTGCGCGTATGACATCCAGCGAACTGCAAGAGAATACAACATCTCCCTACCCGAGGAGAGGAGAGTCCACTTGCGAGTAGGGGTTCACTTGGGTGATGTGCTAGACACTCAGGGCGACATCTCAGGTGATGCAGTAAATGTGGCCTCGAGGATTAATTATCTTGCAGATGATGGGGGTGTATGTCTCACTCGTCAGGTTTACGATCACGTTCAAAACAAGTTCGAGTTACCTCTGACGAGTCTTGGGCCAAGATCCCTCAAGAACGTGAATATTCCTATAGAAGTGTATAGGATGGAAATGCCGTGGGACGAAAGGAACACCACTCACCTGGCAGAGCTGGACAAGAAGCGGGTCGCGGTTCTGCCGTTTGCGAACATGAGTCCTGATCCAGCGGATGAGTACTTTGCGGACGGTCTGACCGAGGAACTGATCTCCAAACTTTCGCTCGTGAAGGGCTTGCGAGTGATAGCCAGAACTTCTGTGATGAGCTACAAGAAGAAGGACAGGCGGATCTCTGAAATCGGCACGGAGCTGGGAGTTGGATCTATTGTAGAGGGTAGCTTCCGGAAGGCGGGCAACAAGATACGGGTAACTACTCAGCTAATCGACGTGAGGGACGATCAGCATGTCTGGGCCCAAAGCTACGATAGGAACCTTGACGATGTTTTCGCAGTTCAGACCGACATTGCGAAGCAGGTCTCAGACACACTCAAGGTCAAGATTTTGGAAGCGGAGATCGACGGGATTGACAGAAAGCCAACCGAGAGCACCGAGGCCTACACCCTCTATCTTAGAGGCAGGTACCACTTCAACAGAAGAGGGGTAGAGGACATAGTGAAAGCTTCAGAGTATTTCGGTCAAGCGGTCAGAGAAGACGAGAGATTCGCACTTGGATATGTTGGTCTCGCTGACAGCCATGCGGTACTTTCCAACCTAGGGATCGACTCTGACGCGAACCATCAGAAGGCCAAGACTGAAGTCGCAAAAGGCTTGGAGCTGGATGGAGACCTTGCAGAAGCACACGCTACACGAGGGCTCATACTCTTCCATGAGTTCAATCTCAGGGAGGCAGAGGAAGAGTTCAGGAAAGCGATCGAACTGAAGCCTAGCTACGCTCCCGCACACCACTGGTACTTCCGTCTACTCCTAGGTAAGGAGAGGTGGGACGAAGCGCTCAAACAAATCGAAAGAGCGGTAGCACTTGACCCGTTCTCGCAGATCATCAACCTCAACCATGCGCATTACTATAGAAGAAGGGGAGACTATGACAAGGCACTGGAACTGTACAAAAAAGCGGTTGAGTTGGACCCCAACTTTGCAATGGCGCATTATGACTTGGCCGTGATCTACGGCATGATGAAGCGGTCGGCGGACATGAAGCGCGAGGCCAAGATTGCCATCGAGCGCGGGGCTCGCGAGGCCAAGATTGCCGTTGGGCTCGGCCGAGCTCCATACCATAGGCCGGTCAAAATTCTCGACGTGCTCGTCGCATACTTTGATGATGACAAGGAGAAAGTCGGAAAACTGCTACCTGAACTGGAAGCGAATTTTGGGGAGCCTCTGGCAATTTCCGCCCTGCAGGCGGCCGGTCTCCATTTCTATCTCGGCGAGAACGAAAAAGGATTCGAATGGTTAGAAAAATCGTATTCAAGAAAGGAGGATGACCTCCTGTACATTAGGACGGACGAATTGTTCGACGGCATCCGAGACGACCCAAGATACCAGAATCTCCTGAAGCGAATCGGATTAGAGTAACCCCCACGATTAGTCAACAGAACCTCGGTTTGTAGAAAGTGATAGCCTCCAAGGTCTTCCCAATTACGAAACGATTGCTTCGAAGCGAAAGCTGTCGCCGCAATCACGAGAGATCATCCCGAGCTCTTCTCGAACGTCAAAAAACGGTTTTAACTTCAAGATATACTTGGATGCAGGAGGTCTGATTTGTCAAAGAGCGAGCGTAGACTCGCTGCGATAATGTTCACCGACATGGTGGGCTATACGGCTCTAGGCCAACGGAACGAATCCCTTTCGCTTGCTTTGGTGGAAGAACAGCGTAGGCTAGTCAGACCTGTCCTCAATCGACATGGTGGTAGGGAGGTCAAGACCATGGGGGATGCATTCCTCGTCGAATTTCCGAACACGCTGGACGCGGTTAGATGTGCTTGCGACATACAGAGAGTTGCGCGCGAATTCAACATATCTCGGCTCCCAGAGCTCACGGTTCACCTTAGAATCGGCATTCACGTGGGCGACGTTGTGGAGTCTCAAGGTGACATTCTGGGCGACGCTGTTAACGTTGCGTCGAGGATCGAGTCTCTGGCAGAAGATGGAGGCGTCCTCATCAGCCGTCAGGTCTACGACCAAGTCCAGAACAAATTCGAATTTCCCCTCAAGAGTCTCGGGGTCACGCCGTTGAAGAGCTTGAACATGCATCTGGAAATCTATAAGATCGGGATGCCATGGGAAGAGACAACTATTTCGTCCAGTCAGCTCAACAAAAAACGAATCGCGGTCCTGCCCTTTGCGAATATTAGTCCTGATCCAACTGACGCGTATTTCGCGGACGGTATGACTGAGGAATTGATCTCGACAATGTCTAGAATCAGCGGCTTGAAGGTCATCGCTCGGACCTCAGTAGCGGGCTACAAGGGTAGCCCAAAGAAAATCAGTGAAATTGGAAAAGAGCTCGAAGTCGGGACAGTTCTCGAGGGTAGTGTCCGGAAGGTTGGGAACAGGCTACGCATCAGCGTCCAGCTGATCGATTCCCAGACGAGCGAACACCTATGGGCTGAGAACTACGATAGGGAGCTGAAGGACGTATTCGCGATACAGAGCGAGATCTCGAAGACCGTAGCTGAAGCGCTCACCGTCCAGCTCTTGTCTAAGGAGAAGGCCGTAATCGAAAGAAGGCAAACGGTCAGCCCAGAAGCGTATGCCCTGTACCTGAAAGGCCGCGTCTACTGGAATGAAAGGACAAAAGAAGATGTGAATAGGGCGCTGAAGTTCTTCGAGCAAGCTGTCAAGATCGACCCAAAATTCGCTCTCGGATACTCGGGGCTGGCGGACTGCTACAACATCCTTGAAGGGTACTCGTGGATTGCCCCGAACATCGCCCGCCCTCTCGCAATGGATTCTGCAACAAGGGCGTTGCAACTCGACGAGAGTCTAGCTGAGGCACATGCGTCGCTAGGCCTTACGCTGACGAGCACTTGGGATTTCAGGAGGGCGGAGAGGGAACTGGAGCGTGCTATCGAGCTAAGACCCAACTATGCTCCCGCCTACTATTGGTACGCACAACTGTTACTTTTTCAAAGGAGGTACGATGAGTCCCTTTCGCAAGACCAGATGGGATTTGACATCGACCCGTTCTCGGCCTTGGCCAATGCGAGAATGGCCAATTCTCTAGCCGATGTGGACAGGATTGATGAGGCTATGGAACGATTCCGGCGCGCTATGGAGCTATCTCCAAACAGCGCGGGCGTGCACGCCTCAAAGAGTGTGCTTCTTGCACGGCTTGGCGAGAGTGACGCTGCGATTGAGGAGGCAAGGAAAGCGGTCGAACTGGAAAAGAGTCCAGATACGGAGGTGAACCTCGCGTGGGTCTACGCTGTTGCCGGAAAGAAGAATGAAGCCAAAACGATTCTCAGCGAGATCGAGAACAAAGGAGCCGACGAGTATTTCTCTCCAGCCTTTATCGGAGCAGTGAAGCTCGAGTTGGGGGAATCCGAAGAGGGATTTCGTCTGATCGAGAGAGGCTTTGAAGAAAGGGAGGACGGCGTTCTTTATTTCGGCAGTCTACCCGAGTTCAAGAAGTATTGGTCGGATCCCAGATGGGTCCAGATCGAAAGAAAAATTGCCGCATTGCAGAGCCCAGAAAGATCAGCATCTTAGAGAGGCAAGCGTCCGTCCCCCGCCCTTTCTTAACAATATCGCAGAGCGCGATTTTGCCAGCAAGCTACCTGTCACCCATTCATATCTCGCCCGCCCGTCAGCCCTACTCAGGCACCGAATGAGATCAGGTCATCCGAGCGGTGTCGGAAGCATGCAGCCTTCTCTAGTCCCAGCACTCCCATAACGAATTTATCAACCGAACCGGCAATGAACTTGCGCAACAAGCTTGTCCTATAGGCAACGGAGGCTGGCCGCGATCATGTTTACAGACATGGCAGGCTACACTGCTCTCGGGCAAAGAAACGAGTCACTAACGCTCACTTCAGTCGAAGAACAGAGGAAACTCCTTCGGCCAATTTTTGGCCCCGCTGGGAACGAGGTCAAGACCATCCGGGATTCGTTGCTAGGAGAGTTTGCTAGCGCACTGAATTCTGTTAGAAGTAGCTAGGTAATGAGACCGGATACCAAGTACGCGAGAAGCGGGGATGTACGAATCGCTTACCAGATCACAGGAAGCGGACCAATCGATATGGTCTCCGCCCCTGGTACGGTTTCTCATTTGGATCTTGCCTGGGACTGGCCGGCTACGGCACGTTATATCGAACGGCTGAGCTCGTTCTGCCGTCTGATTCGTTTTGACAAGCGCGGAACTGGGCTGTCTGACAGACCAACGAATGCGGCGACTCTGGAGGAGAGAATCGACGACATCAGAGCAGTCATGGACGCAGCGGGGAGCAAGGATGCAGTCATTTTCGGGGCGTCTGAGGGTGGATCGATGGCCTGTCTGTTTGCGGCCACTTATCCAACCCGGACTAGGGCCCTCATTCTATGGGGTGTCCAAGCCCGCTGGATAAAGAGCGAAGACTATCCGTGGGGTCTGACGCCAGAAGAAAATCAGAGCATGGTCGATGATCTCCTCGAAAATGGAGTAACGCTTCAATATTTGACTGGTACGGGAGCAGGACTCGGGAAGGACGTCGATCCTGCGCATCTTGAATTTATCCTACGACTTGCTCGGGCTGGAGGTAGTCCCTCGGCGGTCGCAGCCCTAGAGCGAATGAACGCCGAAATTGACACCCGCGATATCCTGCCCACAATACATGCACCGACCCTAGTGATGAATCGCACTGGAGACCCGCTGGCGAACGTAGAAGGGGCTCGCGACTTGGCTTCGAGGATTCCTAAGGCGAGATTCTTGGAATTCCCTGGAAATACTCACTCTATGGCTGGCATACAGGATCAGGTCATTTCCCAGATCCAAGAATTTGTAACAGGCACCAGGTCTCTCCCGACTTCAGACAGGGTTCTAGCTACGATTCTCTTTGTCGATATCGTCGGGTCGACGGAGACTGCGAAGAAAATGGGTGATTCCGAGTGGCGTGATCTTCTGAAGAAGCATAATGACTTGGTTCGGAGCGAACTCGCCAGTCATAGAGGAAAGGAGATCAAGACCATGGGCGATGGATTCTTAGCCACTTTTGACGGTCCCACCCGAGCCATCGAATGCGCCATAGCAATCAGAGAATCGGTCAGCGAACTCGGAATTCAAACCCGAGCAGGGCTACACACGGGCGAATGCGAGCTGATGGAAGACGACATCGGCGGAATAGCCGTCCACATGGCTTCGAGAGTGGCAGCGCAGGCTAGACCCAGCGAGATTCTCGTATCAAGCACGGTCAAAGACCTGGTTGCAGGGTCCGGCCTCCAGTTCACCGACCTTGGCAACAGACTGCTCAAAGACTTTGGAGAGAGGCGATTGTTCGCGGTCATCTGAACCTGCTAGTGTTGGAAGCCACGCAGTCTGCTCTAGTACCGGCATTCCCATAACGGATTTATCAGCCTTGCGGGCAATGAACTTTCGCAACAAGCTTGTCCCATGGGCAACGGAGGTTGGCCGCGATAATGTTCACAGACATGGTAGGTTACACCGCCCTCGGACAACGGAACGAATCCCTTTCGATCACTCTGGTCGACGAACAGAGAAGGCTCATCAGGCCTATTCTCCTCAGGCATAACGGCAGAGAGGTGAAAACTATCGGTGACGCGTTCCTTGTCGAGTTTTCAAGCGCAATGGACGCTGTAAGATGCTCGTATGATATCCAAAGAGCAACCAGAGAATTCAACATCTCGGCACCCGTAGAGCAGAAGCTTCACCTCAGAATTGGTCTTCACCTCGGTGATGTAGTGGAATCACAGGGCGACATCTCCGGAGATGCAGTAAACATAGCGTCACGGATAGAACCGTTGGCAGAAGATGGAGGAGTCTGTCTCAGTCGACAAGTCTACGATCATGTTCAGAACAAGTTTGAGGTGCCACTTACAAGCCTGGGACCCAAGTCGTTGAAGAATGTGAGCTCATCAATGGAGATATACAAAATGCTGATGCCGTGGGACGAGGCAAGGGCCGTCGCTCCGACCGAACACGACGCGAGAAGAATCGCCATTCTGCCGTTTGCTAACATCAGCCCTGATATCGCGGACGAGTACTTCGCTGATGGAATGACGGATGAGCTGATCGCAGTTCTGTCCAAGATAAGCGGTCTCAGGGTTGTCGCAAGAACTTCCGTCATGCGATTCAAAGGAGAGAAAGTTACTGCAAATCGAATAGGCCAGGAGCTGAGGGTTGGTTCTCTGGTTGAGGGAAGTGTAAGAAAGTCCAAGAATCGAGTCCGAATAACGGTCCAACTGGTCGATACACAGACTGAAGAGGACCTTTGGACCGAAACGTACGACCGAGACCTACAGGACATTTTCTCCGTCCAGAGCGATATTGCCCAACAAGTAGCGAAGGCGCTGGAACTCCGGCTGGGAGTTCGAGAAAGCTCAGCCCTACGACAAAAGCAAACTCGGAGTCCAGAGGCTTACTCTCTTTACCTCAAGGGAAGAAACCGATGGAATCTTAGATCCGAACACGATCTTAACCGGGCAATCAAGTATTTTGAAGAGGCAATAGGAAAAGATCCGCGTTACGCCCTTGCTTATGCCGGGCTGGCTGACTGCTACAGCATACTCGGATATTACGGCTATCGCCGTGCATCGGTTGTATCCCCTAGAGCGAAAGAGTTGGCAGAAAAGGCCTTGTCACTCGACGAGAATCTCGCTGAACCCCACGCGTCCTTAGGACAAGTCTTGATGAACTACTACTTTGATTGGAAGAGATCGGGTTCGGAGTTAGACCGTGCTCTGGAACTGAACCCGAGCTATGCCACTGCACATTTCTGGCGCGCTACTCATTACATGTCCCATGGAAGATTCGATGATTGTCTCGCCGAAGTGAAGAAAGCCGTAGAACTCGACCCATTGTCGATGATAATTCTAACTGATGCGGCGAAGGACTTCTACTTGTCGAGGCATTATGATGAGGCTATCGACCAGTACAAGAAATCTCTCCAAGTGGATCCCAACTTTCCAATTGCCCACAAAGGTCTCGCAGAGGTTTATGCGCAAAAGGGAATGAACAATGAAGCAATCTTAGAGATCGAAAAGGCCATAGAACTCTCGGGAAAAAGTGTCTTCATCCTAGACGACCTCGGCTACATCTACGCTCGAGCCGGCAGAAGAGAAGACGCGATGAAAGTACTCGAAGACCTCGAACGAACAGCCGCGGATGAGTATGTCCCAGCATATGGGAGGGTAGTAATCCATGCGGCGCTGGGAGATCACGAGAAGGCGCTGACTTGGCTAGAAGAAGCGTATGAGGAGCGAAGCTTTCTGATGTACCTCAAGGTCGATCCGGCCTTCGACGCGCTTCGAGTAGAAGAACGATTCGTCAAAATCCTTCAAAAGATCGGACTCTAGACATGCCCGCCCTTGATCCCTCTTCCCAACCTCAGAGAAGACTCGCGGCAATCATGTTCACCGACATGGTTGGATACACCGCGCTAGGACAACGTGACGAATCGCTGTCGCTAGCGCTGGTTGAGGAGCAGAGAAAGCTTCTGCGCCCCATTTTCAAGAGACACAATGGCAAGGAAATCAACACGATGGGAGATGCGTTCCTAGTCGACTTTCCGAACGCACTTGATGCTGTGAGATGTGCCTACGATGTCCAGCGAACTTCGAGAGAGTTCAACATCTCCCAACCGCCTGAGCGGAGAATCAGGTTGCGGATAGGTCTGCATCTCGGGGACGTGCTAGAATCACATGGCGACATCTCGGGTGATGCGGTCAATGTTGCATCTAGAATACACTCGTTGGCCGAGGACGGAGGCATTTGCGTCACACGGCAGGTCTATGACCAGGTCCAGAACAAGTTCGATCTTCCACTCAAGAGCCTCGGATCAAGGTCCCTGAAGAATGTAAGTGCCCCACTCGAGGTATACAGGATGGTGTTGCCGTGGGAGAGGGAGCAGAAGAGCACTGCCGCGCAACTAGAAACCAGTAGGGTTGCTGTGCTACCCTTTGCCAACATAAGCCCTGACCCCAATGACTCGTATTTTGCTGATGGCATTACTGAGGAGATAATCTCAACGCTTTCAGGCGTAAGCGGGCTGAACGTCGTTTCACGTACTTCTGTCATGGGCTACAAGGGGACAACCAAGAGAGTGAAGGAGATAGGCGGTGAACTTGAAGCAGGGTCCGTGCTCGAAGGCAGCTTCAGAAAAGCCGGCAACAGGATACACCGGGTTCGGCTGGCTCGAGCAATCCTACTCCAGAAAGGAGTCACAAATCATAGACATTGCCCACGATGAAATCTTTGATGGAGTCCGCAATGACCCAAGGTTTCAGACTATCTTGAAAAGACTCGGATTCGGGCAACCTTTGCAAGTTCTTGCATTCACATAACCGAACAGTTCCTATTCGGTTTACGCTCCCCATTTTCGATTGAGACCACTTCCGGAACAAGGGGTTCGAATCCCAACCCAGTTGACTTGAGCGTTACAAACGATTTTAGCCTGAAATGATCTAGGCACATGGGATTCAGTTGTCGCAGGGCGAGCGCAGACTCGCTGCAGTAATGTTCACCGACATGGTGGACTACACAACCATGTCGGAAAAGGACGAGGCACTCGCGCTCACCCTGCTCGAAGAACATAGACAGTTGCTACGCCCCGTTTTTGCGAGACATAGAGGTCGTGAAGTCAAGACTATTGGCGATGGCTTCCTCGTCGAATTTCCAAGTGCTCTCGAAGCGGTAAGATGCTCCCTGGAGATCCAGCAGCTCATGTACAAGCGGAATCAGGACGTTCCTTCTGAGAGGAAGATACTGCTGAGAGTCGCAGTTCACCTTGGAGATGTTGAACACCGGGACGGAGATGTCTATGGAGACGCCGTGAATATCGCCTCAAGAATACAGTCTCTAGCGGACCCCGGAGGAGTTTGCATAACTCAACAGGTCTTTGATCACGTACGAAACAACGAAGAATTCCGTACAGAGGCCCTTGGACAAAACCAGCTGAAGAATGTGCAGATATCTACGATGGTTTACAGAGTTCTGCCCTCAACTGAAAGGACCAAGCTCACTAAAAGCGACATTCTCGAGCCCCGAAGGGTCGCCGCACTACCGCTGGCCATCCTCAGCTCTGACCACGAGGACGAGTATTTCGCGGACGGCCTTACCGACGAGATAATCAACACGCTCTCCTCGATTTCTGGACTGAACGTGATTGCGAGAACATCCGTGATGAAATACAAACAATCAAACAAGAGCGTGGGCGAGATCGGACGAGAACTCAAGGTCGGAACTATTCTTGAGGGAAGTGTGAGGAAGGCTGGAGGCAGACTCCGGATCAGCGTACAGCTGATCGATGTCGGAAGCGAGGCGCCTATCTGGGCACAGAAGTACGACAGAGAGCTGGAGGACGTTTTCAAGATACAGACTGACATCGCGGAACGAGTGGCCGAGGCGCTGAAGGTTCAGCTTCTCAGAGAAAACAAAAAACTAATCGAAGACAAAGCTCCCGAAAACATAGGAGCCTATGTCCTCTACCTGAGAGGACGATACTACTGGAGCAAGAGGACGAAGGAAGACCTCGAGAAGGCAATAACGTATTTCGGGGAAGCGATAGAGAAGGATCCCAACTACGCCCTGGCTCACGCGGGAATGGCGGACTGCTATACTCTGATGGGGCGCCATCTCTACCTCCCCGTTAAGGAGTCCTTCGAGAAAGCTCGAAGCTACGCGAACAGGGCATTAGAACTTAACGATAACCTTGCAGAAGCACATACTGCACTCGCCGCCGTTCTGATGATTTACAACTGGGACTGGGACCTGGCAGAGGAACAGTTCAAGCAAGCGATCCAGTTGAACCCGAACTACGCAAACGCGCACTATTTGCATTCCGTGCTCTTGCAAACGACAGGAAGGCTGCAAGAATCGGTTGCGGCAGCCGAGAAGGCCCAGGTACTCGACCCCCTCTCTCCTGTTATCGGAATGGGCGTTGCATCGGCCTACTTCTTCTCAGAACAATACGACAAAGCCCTCTATGAATGCCGCAAGTATCTTGAAATGAATCCTAACTTCGTCGTAGCCCAAGACTATCTAGTCCACCTGCATGTGCGAAACGGACTGTTCGAAGAGGCTGTTGTTGCCGCGAGAAGATTGGTTGACATTAGTGAAAGAAGGGCAGAAGCTACAGCGCATCTAGCATACATATACGCTACGTCAGGAAAGACCGAGCAAGCCAAGAAACTATTCGAAGCATCGATGGCAGACTCAAAGCTTGGATATTCAAACCCGACAATCTTCATCACAGTCTACTCGATTTTAGGAGACCAAGATAACGCGTTCCTATGGGCTGAAAAAGCTCTCGAAGCCGGCAAGATTGCCTTCCCTTCTCTCAGGTGTAGCCCTGACCTGAAGAAGTTTAGAACCGACCCCAGATACAATTCTTTGCTAGCGAAGGCCGATTTGTAATAGAGGGCGTGGACCATTGGTACCTCGAGGCCGAGATTCCTATACTTCTAGGATTTGATGATCTTTTGCCACGACTATTCTTCCATCAAAGACTGCTGAGGCCTGAGTTAGATATCGCCTTTCGGCACCTTCGTTCCCAGGGGAGAAATGTGTTAGGACGAGCCTTCTCGCCTTAGCAAGCTTTGCTGTGTTTGCCGCGTCTCTCGCGGTAGAGTGCTGGGTTAGAGCTGCCAGCGATTCTTGTCCATCGAGGTAGGTAGAGTCATGAATCAGCACGTCACATCCCTTTGCAAATTCTGAAATCTTCTCCGACTTGGCTGTGTCTCCGATGTAGACAAGATCGCCTCGGTCTGTCTGGAATCGATAGGCCAGATTCTCAGGGTCATGGACGGTCGTGACAGACTTGACGCCCACATCTTCCGGTCTCACGAACGTAATGTCAAATTTCACCCAGGCATAAGGGGTCGACTGGAGATCAAGGATTCGTTCTAGTGCGGTTCCGGTGCTGGGGGAGCTGACTACACGTAGGGGCTTGGTTCTGCCGTCCATCGCCATTGCCCAGACAAGTCCGGTGAAGTCTCCGATATGGTCCGAGTGAGTATGGGAGATGTAGAGATCGTTGATTGAATCGAGCTTCTTCCGTGATCTTACCAGGTTCGTGAGAACTCCGAACCCCACATCGAGCAGCTTGTCCTCGAACAGGATGCCGGCACACATTCTCTCCTTGGTCAGAACAGAGCCGCTTGTCCCAAGGAAAGTAAGCTTCGCCATATGGCATCTCACCCAGAAGCAAGTATTTGGATTTGTGCCGAATCAAATTCTCTAGACATCATCGGAAATATCGCGAAAAGTGTAGGAGGAAGCCCGCCCAGGTGAATCCGGGGCTAACGCTTTAAGTAAGGAGACAAAATCGACCTGGTATCAGTTGACATAATCCTTGGACAAGAAAGGAAATCCGCAAACCGCTAAGATGCTGGCAGAAGTTCCACTCTTTGCTGGCTTGAAAGGGAAGCAGATCAAGTCGGTTGCAAGCGCCTTCGCTAGAGAGCGTTCCTACGGCGCGGGCGAGGTCATAGAAAAGGAGGGAGGGTCCGCGGTTGCGTTCTATCTCATAACGGGTGGGTCAGTCGAGGTCCGTAAGGGAGAGAAGCTGGTTACGAAGCTGGGTCGAGGCCAGTTTTTTGGAGAGATGGCTCTCATCGATAAGCAGCCGAGGTCCGCCACAGTGGTCTCCGCGGAATCCGGCACGAAGGCCCTTGTGATGCCGCTCTGGAACTTCAAAGCGGCGATTGAAACTGATCCCAAGATCGCCATGGGCGTCATGAAAGAACTCGCTAGGCGCCTGCGCGAGACGACGAACGCTCTCACCGAATAGACGTTCAGCCCTCTGTGGCGCGAGATCCGAGTACGCCCCCCGGCGGTCGAAAAGATCTTCGCGCCGACCCTGAAACTTCTTCTTGGAAGAAGAATTCTTCATGCTTTTTTGAGTTCAGAATGCGCGCGGGTCAGCCGCCTTCCAAGCTATAGGAACGAGTCCACGCTTAATCACCTAAGAATCCCCGGTACCCAGCACACTTGTCCCGGACAACTGAGGAGATAAGGGACTCCCCATCAGAAAGAACAGCCTTCGCGTCGACTTTCTTTTCACAAATTCCAACTTGAGAAGCCAACGTGACAAATGTTAAATTGACAAGTGGGACCCTTTGCAACTCGGTAGGTATGACCAAAGAAGTTGCATGTTCCCAGTGTGGATTCCGAGTACGAGCCGATTCCGACGACGAGTTGGTAGAGGACTTCCAGCAGCACAACAAAGCGTTTCATAACATGGACCTAACCCGGGAGCAAATCCTGGCCAAAGCCAAGACCGTCCAAGTAGCAACCGCCTAAGAAATCTACAGAAATTCGTCACGAAAACCGCGTTGTCAGGTTAGCAGGAGCTACGTTCAATGATGCGGGTCGATCATGGCAGATCATCTCTCCCAAAGCATCTCAGTTGGTCTACAGAGCATAGCGGCAATTCGGGCATTCCCACCTCAAGATTACCCCCTCAGTGTTCGTGATCTTTTCCAAGAAAGCCTTTCGACAATTGGGACAGAGAACTT
>Ga0066707_10000405_pt1 | contig 13301 bp, 11 predicted proteins | sample GraSoiAngelo_156_FD_66503 | JGI IMG/M metagenome (GOLD analysis project Ga0066707, IMG submission 66503) | Grasslands soil microbial communities from the Angelo Coastal Reserve, California, USA - 14_1009_13_40cm | ecosystem: Environmental > Terrestrial > Soil > Grasslands | place: USA... | reverse complement strand
GGCGAGGACATCACGGACGCCGACCCCGAGCGCCTGCGCGAGATCCGGAGAAGCATGGGCATGGTGTTCCAGCACGGGGCGCTCTTCGATTCCATGACGGTCGGAGAGAACGTGGGCTACACCCTGCTCGAGGACAAGCACGACGAGGAGGAGGTCGAGCGGATCGTGATCCGGACCCTCGAGCTGGTCGGGCTGGACCCCGCGGTGCGGGACCGCATGCCGGACGAGCTTTCGGGCGGGATGCAGCGCCGCGTCGCGATCGCGCGGGCGCTCGCGGCGCGCGATCCCGAGATCCTGCTCTATGACGAGCCGACGACCGGCCTCGATCCCCAGAGCGCGGAGCGGATCACGGACCTGATCGTCACGCTGCGCGACCAGATGGGGAAGACCTCGATCATGGTCACGCATGATATTGCCGATGCGTTCAAGGTGGGCGACCGGATCACCGTCCTCGACCGCGGAATGGTGAAGTTCGAGGGCACTTCGGCGGAGCTGAACGCGTCGCGGGATCCGTTCATCGAGGAGTTTCTGGCGCCTTTCCGGAAGGGGGTGGCCGCCGCCCTGCAACGCCAGGATCTCGATCGGAGCGCGCCGCCCCGATACCAGCCGCCCGGTCCGTCCCGTCCGCAACCAGGAGGAGCTCCGTGAAGCGAACCGGCCGCGTTCCGTTCATGAGGCTCCAGATCGGTTTCTGGGTGCTGGTCGCCTTCGCCCTTCTCCTGTGGGCCACGTTTCAGTCCGGAAGTCTCAAGTTCTTCGGAAAGGAACAGAAGATCGAGCTCGTGTTCGACGGAGTGGGCGGACTCGAGGAGGGCGCCACGGTCCGGCTGCACGGCGTGCCGGTCGGGCACGTGCGGGACATCTCCCTCTACAAGACCGGAAACAAAGTGGTGGTCGAGCTGGGGGTGAAGCCCGGCACCCGCGAGAGGCTCCACCGAGGCGCGAGCGCGCGAATCACCTCCACAGGCTTTCTCGCGGAGCTCTACGTCGAGCTGACCGGCGGCGATCCCACCCAGCTCCCGATCGGAAGCGATCTCGAAATCGCGGTGAGCCAGCCGCCCGACCCGAACGCGGCCATGAAGAAGGTCGAATCGATCGCCGACAGCCTCGAGGTGCTCCTGGGGAACCTGAACACGGTGGGCCGGGAAATGGGAAATGGGCGCGGCACCCTGGGCCGTCTCGCGCGCGACGAGCGGCTCTACCAGGAGCTGGTGGAGCTGAGCCGGAACGCGAATATCCTGACCGCCCGGCTCAACGAGACCCAATCGCAGATCTCCAGGGAGTTCACGTCGGTCACGGTCTCCCTGGATAGCCTGGTCCAGAAGATGCAGTCCGGACAGGGCACGATCGCGCAGCTCGTGAACGACGGCACGCTGCACCAGAGGCTGGCCTCGAGCACGGCGCGCGCCGACTCCATCCTGGGGGCGATCTCGCAAGGAAAGGGAACGTTCGGGCGCCTCTACGCGGATTCGACCCTCTACGACGACACGAAGGCGCTGATGGGCTCGATGAAGCGGCTCATGGCGGAGATCGAGAAGAACCCCAAGAAGTACTTCAAGTTCAGCCTCTTCTGAGGGCGCGCTGCGCGCGCATTTCCATCTCGCGCGCCCGCCCGTGCGCGTCTCGCTACACCCAACCCGCCTCGCGATACCACCGCGCGGTCTCCCGGATCCCATCCTCGAGCGCGGTCGCGGGCGACCATCCAAGCTCCGTGCGGATCCGGCCGGAGCTCACGATCCAGTCCCCCGAGGTGATCTCGCGGATTTTCTCGCGCGAGAGGAAGGGGGTCCGGCCGGTCACGGCCCCCACCAGCTCCCCCGCGAGCCCTGCCGCCTGGAGCAGGAAGCCGGGAATCTGGAACGGCAGAGACCACGTCTCCATGGCGCGCTCGATCATCCGCCCCGTCTCTTCGAAGCTCGTGAGGTCCGGTCCTCCCACGAAGTAGATCCTTCCCACGGCCCGGTCCTGCGTCAGGGCTTCCCACACCGCGCGCGCGTGATCCACCGCGTAGACGATGCTGAAGCGGCGCGATCCGGGAAGGCGGGGACGGACGTGGCACTTCACCGCGCGGAAATACTTGAGGAGCGCCTTCTCCCGCGGTCCGTACACGGCGGGCGGCCGGAGGGCCACGACCGGAAGGCGGTCCCCCGCCTGCATCACGAGATTCTCGCCGGCGAGCTTCGTGCTTCCGTAGGCGGAGACCGGCCGGGGCTCGAGATCTTCCGTGACCGGAGCGCCGTTCCGGCTCGGTCCCGCGGCGGCCTGGCTCGAGATGTAGAGAAATCGCCGGGGAGCGGGAGAGGTGCCAAGCGCCGCGGCGAGAATCTGCTCCGTGCCGAGCACGTTCGCGCGATGGAACTCCTCGGCGCTCGGGGCATGCGTCAGACCGGCCGCGTGCACGATCCAGTCGGCGCCCGCGACCGCCGCGTCCAGGCCCTTGCGGTGGCGGACATCCCCCTCGGCGAAGTCGACCGGTTTTCCCTCGAGCCAGCGCCGGGAGGAGGTGGACCGCAGGAGGCAGCGCACGCGCGCGCCGCGACGGAGGAGCTCGTCGACGATGTGGCTTCCCACGAACCCCGAAGCGCCCGTCACGAGCGCCAGCGGCGCCGTCACAGACTGCGCTCGTAGATCCGGTAGGTCTTGTAGCGGTCTCCGTTCACCGCTTCGATGAGGCCGTTGATGAGGTCGTTGTCCTCGAGGGTCCAGCCCACCTCACACCAGGTGTACCCGCGCGCGTGGCTCACGACGGCAGCCCGGTGGACGAGGGCCGCATCGATCCCCCGCCGCCGGAACCCCGCCTTCACGCCCAGCGCCATGAGCCGGAGCGTACGGATACGGGGAAGCGACCAGAGGAGGCGCACGATCCCGAAGGGAAAGAGCCTTCCACGGATCGGCTTCAGGACCACGTTCACGTCCGGGATCGCCAGCGCGAATCCCACGGTCTCGCCGTCGATCTCCGCGAAGAGCGCCAGCTGCGGGACGATGGCCGGCTTCAGCTGCCCGGCCATGTGGTCGATCTCGTGCTCGGTCATGGGGACGAATCCCCAGTTCTTCTCCCACGCGGAGTTGTAGATCACCTTCACCTTCTGCAACTCCTCCTCGAAATGCTTCATGTCCAGGGGACGGACGTGGATGCGGTGCCGCTCCGAGCACTTGCGCGCGATACGGGTCACCTGGGGAATCTCCTGCTCCGGGGATGCGGGAATTGGAACCCTGAAGGCGAAGAGGTCCTTGGCCTTCTTCATGCCCGCGGACTCGAGCCACGCGGCGTAGCTCGGCGGGTTGTAGGGCATGAGGATGGTCGGCGGCTCCTCGAAGCCGCGGATCAGGAGCCCGCAATCGTCGTTGGTGGTGAAATTCATGGGGCCGCGCATCACCTTGGCGCCCCGCTCCCTGCCCCAGCGCTCCGCGGCGCGGACCAGCGCCTCCACCGCCTTCGCCGATTCCGCCTCGAGAAACCCGAAGGCCAGCTGCCGCTCGCCGTGAATGGAGTCGTAATTGCGGTCCACGCTCGCGGCGATGCGCCCTACGTCGCGGCCGTCCTCGCGCGCCAGGAAATAGGCCGCTTCCGCGTGCTCGAAATAGGGATTCTTTCCCGGAGCGAGCCGGATCTTCTCGTCGGAGGGGAGCGGCGCGACCCAGTTCGGATCGTCGCGGTAGATCTGGTGCTGAAGCCGGATGAAGCGGGTGAGGTCGTTCGGACTTACGACGGGGACGACATCCACGGCATCCCCTGGCGCGACGTGGCGTTCTCGGCGGAGGCGAGGGAGAGATCCATCTCCGCGTCGACCTCCTTGACGATTCGCAGGATCGTATCGAGCTGATGATCTTCGTGCGTGGCCATGAACGAGGTGCGGAGGAGGTCGCGCCCCGGCTGCACGGCCGGAACGATGATCGCGTTCACGAACACGCCGCGATCCAGGATGCGCCGCCAGACCTGCATGGTCTTGACCCGGTCCCCGATGAAGATGGGAACGATCGGCGTGCCGTTCCCGACGCCGACCTCGAGCCCCATCGCCTGGAACCCGTTCCGCATCTTGTCGGAGATCTGCTTCAGCCGCGTGCGCAGCTGGGGCTCGCGCTCGATGATGTCGAGCGAAGCCAGGGCGGCCGCGGCGCTCGCGGGGGTCACGCTGGCGCTGAAGATGAGCGCACGCGCGTGATGGCGGAGATAATCCATGACCGCGCGGGGTCCCGCGATGAATCCGCCCAGCGAGGCGAAGGACTTGGAGAAGGTGCCCATCACGAGGTCCACCTGGTCCTCGACCCCCAGCATCTCGGACGCGCCGGCGCCTCGCGTCCCGAGCACGCCGAACCCGTGCGCGTCGTCCACCAGGAGCCGCGCGTGGTGCTTCTTCGCCACCTTCACGATCTCTTTCAGGGGCGCGATGTCCCCTTCCATGCTGTAGAGCCCGTCCACCACGATCAGCTTCCCCGCCTTCGCGGGGATCGAGCTCAGCACGCGCTCCAGGTCGCGAACGTCGTTGTGCTTGAACCGCTTCACGTCGGCCGGGCTCAGCCGCGCGCCGTCCACGATGCAGGCGTGAGCTTCCTTGTCCAGCACCACCACGTCCCCCTTGTCCATGAGGGCCGAGATGCTGCCGAGGTTCGTGAGGTATCCCGTCGAGTAGACGAGCGCCGCCTCCTTGCCGGTGAATTTCGCGAGGCGCTCCTCGAGCTGAACGTGCAGCTCCAGCGTTCCGTTCAGGAATCTCGAGCCGTTGTTCGAGGTGCCGAAGCGCCGCAGCGCCTCGTCCGCGGCCGCGATCACCTTGGGATGTTTCGTGAGCCCGAGGTAATTGTTCGATCCCGCCATGATGATGCGGCGGCCGTCGATCGTCACCTCGGTGCCGTGATTTTCCGCGATGGGGAGGAAATAGGGGTAGATGCCTGCGGCCTTTGCCAAGCGGTGTTCTTTGAAGCGATTACACTTGTCGAATAGATCCACGCGTACCCTGGGTTGTGGCCATGAATTTCGCTCGCGACTCAGAGCGTGGAAACCGAGGTGTGCAATGCTCGCACGGGAGATTAGCCGAATCCCCAAACCCCGTCAATGCACCTTGATCGGAGCCCTCCATGGGCCTACTATCCCGCCGTAGCACTGGGACTTAGCCCCTTTCCCGCACGGAGGCTTCCATGTCCACGCTGATCCGGATCCTGATCGCCCTGATCCTCTTCTCCGCCCCCGCGGAGGCCACCTTTTCCATCGTCGCGCGCGACCCGGAAACCGGAGACCTGGGGGTCGCGGTGCAGTCGCACTATTTCTCGGTGGGCCCCATCGTTCCCTGGGCGGAACCCGGCGTGGGAGCCGTGGCCACGCAATCGCTCGTGGAGGTGAGCTACGGTCCGCGGGGCCTCCAGATGATGAGCAGCGGCCGGGGCGCCAAGCAGACTCTGGAGGAGCTGCTCTCGCAGGACGCGAACAAGGACGTGAGGCAGGTGGCGATGATCGACTCGCGCGGCGAAGTCGCCGCGTGGACGGGAAAGAAGTGCATCCCCGCGGCGGGCGATCGCATGGGAGCGCAGTATTCCGTGCAGGCCAATCTCATGTCCAATCCGAACGTCTGGCCGGCCATGGCCATCGCGTACGAGAACACCGAGGGGGACCTCGCGGACCGGTTGCTGGCGGCGCTGGAGGCGGGCCAGGCCGCGGGAGGGGATATCCGCGGCCAGCAGTCTGCCGCGATCGTGATCGTGAAGGGCAAGCGCTCGAACAAGCCCTGGGCGGACCGCGTCATGGACCTGAGGGTCGAGGACAATCCCCGGCCCATCGCGGAGCTGAAGCGCCTCGTGAAGACCTGGCGGGCCTACCGGAACGTGGATCAGGGAGACGCATACGCGACCGAGGGGAAGATCGAGGACGCGATGAAGTCCTACGCCGAGGGAGCGCGGCTGGCTCCCGGCAACGACGAGATCATCTTCTGGCAGGCAGCCTCCCTCTGGCAGCTGGGGAGGGAGAAGGAAGCGACGCCTTTATTCCGGAAGGTCTTCGCCCGCGACCATCGCTGGGTGGAGCTGGTCCCGAGGCTGGTTCCCGCGGGCCTTCTCAAGGACGATCCCGAATCCATCAAGCGCATCCTGGCACTGGCGCCGCGGAGGGCGCGCCGCGGATGAAGTGCCTCTCCGGCTTGCATCGGCGCATCCAAACGAGCACAATACGCGCACACCATGCTGCGCCACACCGTTCCGGAGGAGAGGTAGGACCATGACGGAGCGCACCGCCCCCGCCGCAACGCAGGGACCCAGCCCCGTGCCCTTCGTCCCTGGGCTCGCCGACGTCCCCGCGGCGCGCTCGAGCATCTGCTTCATCGACGGCGATCAGGGAATCCTGGAATACCGCGGATTGTCTATCGAGTCGCTGGCGGAGCACAGCACCTTCGAAGAGACGAGCTACCTCCTTCTCTGGGGAAAGCTCCCCAACAGGACCGAGCTGGAGAAGTGGAGCAAGGATCTCTCGACGAACCGGGACGTCCGGTTCCGTCTCATCGATCTCTTGAAGACGCTCCCGGACACCGGGCATCCGATGGAGGCGCTCCAGGCCGCGATCGCGGCGCTGGGGATGTTCTATCCCGACCGCGATCCCATGAACCCGACCGACCGCTACAACTCCGCGGTGCGGATCATCGCGAAGGCTCCAACCCTGGTCGCGGCGTATCACCGCCTGAGCCTCGGCAAGGAGTACGTGTCCCCGCGCGAGGACCTCACGCACGCCGAGAATTTCCTCTACATGGTCGCGGGCGAGCTGCCGGAGGCGGACGTTGCCCGCGTGATGGACATCTCCTTCATCCTCCACGCCGAGCATTCGATGAACGCCTCCACCTTCGCGGGGCGCGTCACCGCGTCGACCTTGGCGGATCCCTACACGGTGGTATCCTCCGCGATCGGGGCGCTGACCGGCCCTCTGCACGGCGGCGCGAACGAACAGGTGATCCACATGCTCCAGCAGATCGGCGAGGTCGAGAAGGTCCGGCCGTACATCGAGGACCTGATCCACCGGAAGCAGAAGATCATGGGCATCGGGCACCGTATCTACCGCGTCAAGGATCCCCGCGCGCTCGTGCTGCAGAAGCTCGCCGCCCAGATGATCGCGAAACGGGGCACGGATCCCCTGCTCGCGGTCGCTCAAGAGGTGGAGAAGGTCGTCGCGGAGCATCTCGCCGCGAAGAAGATCTATCCCAACGTGGACTTCTACTCCGGCGTCGTCTACGAGGCCATGGGAATGCCCGCCTCGCTCTTCACGCCCATGTTCGCCATCGCGCGCGTGAGCGGCTGGCTGGCGCACTGGCTGGAGCAGCTGGAGGACAACCGCATCTACCGCCCCTCGCAGATCTACACCGGCACCCACAACGAGCCTTACGTTCCCATCGAGGAGCGCGTCTAGCTCCACGATGAGGCGTCGCGCCGCCTCACGACGTCCCGAATGTGCACGCTGATTCTGGGCCTGGGAATTCTGGGGCCGGGATCGTTGCTCCTGGGGGCAAACCGCGACGAATCCCCGAAGCGCGCGTCGGCGGACCCCGGCGTGCTGCTCGCGCCCCCGCGCGTCGTCGGCGGACGCGATCTCGTCTCGGGGGGAACCTGGCTCGCGATCCGTGAGGCCCGGTTCGTGACCGCGCTCATGAACCGGAGGCCCGCCGCGGGCGATACGCGGGATCCCAAGACGTTCCGTTCGCGCGGGCTCCTCTGCCTCGACGTGGCGGCCCAGGGGGGCGCGCCGGACGAATCCCATCTCGACGTCGCCCTGCGCCTCGTGGAGCGCGATTCGTACGCGCCCTGCACGCTGGTCGGTGTCGGGTTGGACGGCGAGGCCTGGGCACTCGAGACCGGCGCGGGCGAGCCGCGGGTCCAGCCGATCGCGCGAGGATGGCACGTGATCACGCACCAGGACCTGGACGACGCGGGAGAGCCCAGGACGCGCTGGATCTACGAGGACATCCGGGAACGGCGCCCCTCGACGGTGGATGAGGGGTTGAAGCTGATGGCGGGATATCTGCGCTCCCACGGGGAGAAGGGGGAGCCGCCCGTGTGCCTTCATCGCGAGGTCTTCCCCACCGTCTCGAGCAGCCTGATCGCGCTCGGGGAGGGCGGACCGCGCTACCACCATGCGCCCGGCCCGCCGTGCACGACCGCGTACCGCGACGTGACCCAGCTCCTGAGAACCCAAGGAGGATGACGTGAACGACAAGCTCGTCGTGTTTTCCTACTACGCGTATTTCGCGCTCTTTCTCCTCGTGGAGTTCGTGTTCACGCGAACGCGCCTGGGTTCCGGAGCCAAGGTCACGCGGGAGGACCGGCGCTCGTTCCTCTTCTTCTTCGTGGCGCCCTTCGTGGGGATGTTTCTCTGGATGATGCTCGTCAGCAGGGACCGCGTTCCCGCCAATCCATCCTGGCCGCTGTGGATTCTGGGATACGCCGTGGGGCTGGCAGGCTTCGCGATCCGCATCCTCGCCAAGCGCACGCTGGGGCGATTCTTCACCGTGCGCCTCCAGCTCGAGGAGGATCACGAGGTGGTGGACCAAGGGATCTACGCCCGGATCCGGCACCCGCTTTATCTCGGGTTCATGTTGGAGTGGATGGCTCCGCCCCTGATCCTGGGAAGCCCCGCAGGATTTCTCTTCGTCACCTTGCCGATTCTGGTCGGCGTGCTCGTGCGCATTCCGCGCGAGGAGGAGCTGCTTGTGGAAGGACTGGGAGAAAAATACCGGAGCTACATGGGGCGGACGAAGCGGCTGATCCCGGGAGTGTGGTGATTGAACCTAAGTCTTCCGTTCTCGATGCGAACACCGACTCCGTAGCGCACTGTTTTTCCGGTATCATGATTGCTTCCTGAAACCTGCGATCCCCTCGACAGGCGATCGCCAATCGCCCCCAACAGGAGGCATTCATGGTTTCTCGCTGGCGCGTCGCAACTCTGGCCATCTTGGCAGCAGCGCTTCTTCTGGTCACCACCGGACACGCCCAAGCCCATACCAGCGCAGGGCTGCACGGGGGCTTCAGCTCCAGCCCGGACCAGTTCGTGATCGGTCCGCACCTGAATCTCTCCGCGGTCGGCGAGGACCTCTACGTCGTTCCGAGCGGAGAGATCGGATTCGGAGACAACGTCCTGACGCTCGCCTTCAACGGCGACCTCCAGTACCGGTTCGTGGTGCACCGGAGCAAGGTGCGCCCCTACGCGGGTGGCGGCATGACCATGTTCTTCTTCGATCCGGACGGCCCCGGAGGCAGCAGCACCAACCTCGGCGTGAACCTCCTCGGCGGCATCTTCTTCGGGGAGATGAACCGGCGCCCGATGTTCCTGGATTTCAAAGTGGGTCTTACCAACGAGGTGCCGGATTGGAAGCTTCAGTTCGGCTTCAATCTCTAGACGACCTCTACGCTGAAGCTCAGCTCCACCTGCTCGGGCGCCAGGCATCGCTTGTCGTCGCAGGACTGGAAACGCACGCGCGCCACGAGGGGCGTCTTGCCCCTCGGCGCGGACGGGTCGGCCTGGATCGGGACCCGGATCGTAACCCTCCCCGTGTAGACCGGGAGCTTCTCCCCTCCGAGAGGGGCGAGCGAACCCTCCGGGAATTTCATCTCCCCGGGCGTGAGCCCCTCCGCCAGGCCCAGCTCCACCGAAGTGGCTGCCCGGTCGTTGCGCGAGGGATTGGCCGATTGCACGTGCCAGCCCGGCTCGATCTCGAGCGTGAGCCGTAGCTCGAAGGATTCCCCGGCGCGGATCCGCCGAGTTCCGTCCGCCGAGACGATGACCGGGCCGCGCTGAGCGCGCGCGAGCGGCCCGCGCGTTCCGCCGCCCGATTCCGTGGCACCGGGGGCGAGACCCGCGGCCTGGCCCCTTCCGGATTCCGATGCTCCCGCCGAGGACGCTGCCGCGACCGCTCCCGGCTTCGACTCGCTCCACGCCATGAAGGCAAGGAGCAGGTGCTCCGCGGCGCGCGGCGCATGCTCGAGGATTCCGGCGAAGAGGCGGAACATCTTGGCCGCGTATTCCTCGTATCGCCCCTCCCCGCTCAGGAGCCAGAGCCGCACGAGCAGCCGCGCCGCCATTCCGTTTCCCGAGGGGACCGCCTGGTCGAAGACCTCCTTCGTCCGCGCGATGAGCGATTCGTGATCGTTCGCCACGAAGAAGAATCCGCCTTCCTCCGGGTCCCAGAAGCGATCGATCATCGCGTCCACCAGGTCTCGCGCCTCGTTCATCCACTCGCTCTCGCCGGTGACCTCGTGGAGATCCAGGAGTCCCCAGGCTAGGAACGCGTGATCCTCGAGATAGGCGGGGAGACGCGACTCGCCGGCCCGCCAGGAGCGGAGGAGCCGGCCGTCGCGCCGGAGCGCACGCAGGACGAAGCGCGCGGCGCGCGAGGCCGCTTCCACGTAGTCACGGCGATCGAAGACCCGTCCGGCGCGCGCGTAGGCGCCGATCATGAGCCCGTTCCAGCTCGTGACCACCTTGTCGTCCCGGCCCGGCGCCGGGCGCTGCATCCGAACCTCGAGAAGACGCGCGCGTGCACGATCCATACGCGCGCGCAGCGCGTCTTCCGGCATTCCCTCGGCGCGCGCCACCTCCGGCCACGGTCGCTTCATGTAGGGGATGTTTCCGGGCTCCTCTCCCGTCACGGGATCGACGAAGTTCGCAATCTCCTCGATGCCGTACACGCGCGAGAAGAGGTCTCCCTCCTCGAGGCCCAGCACGTCGGTGATCTCCTTTTGAAGCCAGAGGTAGTACGCGCCCTCCCCCCCTTCCGAGTCCGCGTCCAGCGCGGAGAAGAAGCCCCCCTCCTCCGACGTCATCTCGCGCGCGATCCACCCGAGGGCCTCCTCGGCCACGCGGCGGTACTCGGGGTTCTGCCACCGGGCGAATGCCTCCGTATAGACCGAGGCGAGCTGGGCGTTGTCGTAGAGCATCTTCTCGAAGTGCGGCACGACCCAGATGGCGTCGGTGGCGTACCGGTGTAATCCTCCGCCGACCTGGTCCCGGATGCCCCCCATCGCCATGCCGTCCAGGGTTCCGCGGATGATCCGCTCCAGGTCCTCCCGCGGCGTCATCGACGTCGCGCGGAGCAGAAGCTCGAGCGCGCCGTGCGGCGGGAATTTCGGCGCCCCGCCGAATCCGCCGTAATGGCGATCGTAGGTCTGGATCAGCTCCTCGATCGCGCGCTCCGGGACGGAGCGGTCGAGCGCCCCCGTCGCCACGAACTGGCGCCCTCCCTCCATCTGCCGGAGCGCGGCCGACAGCCGGTCCGCGGCGGCCTCCACCTCGGAGCGACGGCCGGTGTAGGTGTCGGACAGGGCGCCGAGGATGGACGCGAAGCCCGGCCGGCCTCCGCGGTCGTCGGGAGGGAAATAGGTCCCTCCCCAGAAGGGTTTCTGGTCGGGAGTGAGGAAGACCGACATGGGCCATCCTCCCGAGCCGGTGAGGAGCTGGACGGCGCGCATGTAGATCTCGTCCACGTCGGGGCGCTCTTCGCGATCCACCTTGATCGAAACGAAGTTTTCGTTCAGGAGCTTCGCGATCGCGTCGCTCTCGAAGGACTCGTGCTCCATGACGTGGCACCAGTGGCACGAGCTGTAGCCGATCGAGAGGAAGACGGGCTTGTTCTCGCGGCGCGCCTTCGCGAATGCTTCCGGACCCCAGGGATACCAGTCCACCGGGTTCCACTGATGCTGGAGCAGATAGGGGCTCTGCTCCTTCGCGAGTCGATTGGGCTCGCGCTCCCCGACGTGCGCCGCCTGGCTCATCCGCGGAGTATACGTGCCGCCGTGCTACATTCGCACCCATGGACTCTGCGCGGAAGGGCCCGGCCATCACGGCGCGGGAGCTGACCAAGCGATACGGCGACGTCGAGGCGGTTCGCGGCGTCTCCTTCGAGGTGGCGCGCGGGGAGATCGTGGGGTTCCTGGGACCGAACGGCGCCGGGAAAACCACCACCGTGCGCATGCTCACCTGCTTCCTTCCTCCGACCTCGGGCACGGCGTGGATCCACGATCTGGACGTGCGCGAGCGGCCGCGCGACGTGAAGCGCATCCTCGGGGTCTGCCCGCAGGAGGACAACCTCGATCCCGATTTCCACGTGCTCAAGAATCTCCTCGTGTACGGCCGCTACTTCGGGCTTCCCCGCCGGGTGGTCCGCGACCGCGCGCTGGAGCTCCTCGCGTTCGTGGCGCTCTCGGACAAGGCGCACGCTCCCATCATGGCGCTCTCGGGCGGCATGAAGCGCCGGCTCATCCTGGCCCGGGCGCTCCTGAACGAGCCCCGCGTGCTGATCCTCGACGAGCCCACGACCGGTCTGGATCCCCAGGCGCGGCACGCGATCTGGGATCGGGTCCGCGGGCTGCGGGCCCATGGGACGACGGTGCTCCTCACCACCCACTACATGGAGGAAGCCTCGCAGCTCTGCGATCGCGTGGTGATCATGGATGGCGGAACGATTCTCCTCGAGGGAACGCCCCAGGAGCTGGTGGAGCGCGAGGTGGGGCGGACGGTGGTCGAGGCCTGGAACTACGGCGAGGATTTTCTGAATTTCCTGCGCGCGCTCCCCGGACGGCTGGAGGAGCTGGGGGGCCGGCTCTACTTCTACCCGCAGGAGGGGGATCACATCGAGCGGACCTTCGATCAGCGCTTTCCGCAGCAAGACCGGCTGATCCGCCGTGCGACCCTCGAGGACGTGTTCCTGAAATTGACCGGAAGGGCGCTCCGCGATTGAGCACCATGCGCGCGCTTCTCCGCAATACGTCCCTCCGGGCCTTCCGTGTCTGGCAGCGGGACTTCGAGGTCTACCTGACCAACTGGAAGACCGAGTTCCTCCCACCCCTCTCCGAGCCCATCCTCTACGTGTTCGCGTTCGGGTTCGGGCTTGGATCCCTGATCCACGAGGTCCGGTACGAAGGGCGCGATCTCACCTACCTGCGCTTCATGGCGCCCGGGATCGTGGCCGTGGCGATCATGTTCTGGAGCTACTTCGAGACGACGTATTCCTCGTTCGTGCGCATGTACTATCAGCGGACGTTCGACGCCATCCTGGCGACGCCGCTCCTGGTCGAGGACGTCATCCTGGGAGAGCTTCTCTGGGGCGCGACCAAGGCCCTCATCGCGAGCACCATCATGATGGCCGTCCTCACCGCGCTCGGTCTGGTGGCCTGGCCGTCGGGCCTCTGGGTCATCCCGGTCGCCGCGGTCGCGGGAGCGATGTTCGCGGCACTGGGCCTCATCATCACCTCGATCACGAAGAACATCTCCTCCTTCAACGTACCCATGTTTCTCATGATCATCCCGATGTTCACCTTCAGCGGCACCTTCTTCCCGG
>Ga0066707_10000398_pt1 | contig 13325 bp, 10 predicted proteins | sample GraSoiAngelo_156_FD_66503 | JGI IMG/M metagenome (GOLD analysis project Ga0066707, IMG submission 66503) | Grasslands soil microbial communities from the Angelo Coastal Reserve, California, USA - 14_1009_13_40cm | ecosystem: Environmental > Terrestrial > Soil > Grasslands | place: USA... | reverse complement strand
GAGCCGCCGCGCGGACGGCGCTGGACGAATCCTGACTCCTCGCGATCGAGCTGAGGACGCCGCGAGCGCCGACGCCATCCCGCACGCCGTGACCTATCGCGGAGGCGCGGGGCGGGACGCCACGTGTCCGCGAGCGAAGTCCTCGGGTCCCTCCGTGGAATCCTCGTCGCGGGTCCCGAAGAGGGCCCCGGGTGGGGCGCGACCGTCTCGACGCGAGATGCCGGCGTGAGCGCCTGGCGATCCTTGCGTCACCCCTCGCGCCCGGATGGGCCGCCGGGGTCGGTCGCAGTGGCTCTGGAGAGGGAGAATGATCGCCCCGGCGGCGCGCCGGCGAAGCGATCAGCGTCTTGCCGATCGGGACCCCGTCGGGGCTCGCGGTGAGGATCTCGCGTTCCGGCGATTCGCCGACGCCGTCGACCATCGGGAGAGGGCGAAGTGGCCCGGGGTCCGCAGGTCCGCCGGGCCGGGCTCAGGCATCAGCGCCGCCATTTTCTGGCGGTGACGGTCGTTCCCTGGCCGGAGACGGACTTGATCTCGCAGTCATCCATCAACCGCCGGACACCGGCCAGGCCGAGGCCCAAGCAGCCGGACGTCGAATAGCCATCCACCATGGCCAGCGAGACGTCACGGATGCCGGGGCCCTTGTCGACTGCGACGATCTCGATGCCCTGCGTCGTCTCATTCTCGATCAGCCTGAGGAACATCTGGCCCCGCGTCGCGTACCGGACGATGTTCCTGGCGAGCTCCGAGATCGCCGTGGCGATGAACGTGGGATCCGGAGAGGCGAAGCCGGCCTCGCGGGCTATTTGCTCGCCTCTTTGGCGGGCGGTGACGATGTCCTTGTCGGACGTGATTGTCACCCGCACTTCGCGAACGAAGCGCAGGCTGTGGACGTCGCGCAGTGTCCCGTTCCGCTGTGCCCCATTCTCGACACCTGGCGACTCCGACACGGTCTGCCGGCGACCAATGAGCCGTGTTGCGCGGATCAAGTTCAGGTGTCCCTCCTGGATGCGCTAGCCTTCGAGTCCCATCGTGACCGCCCGGGGCGCGAAACGGTATCCGGTCAATCCCCGGAATGGGGAGCGGAAATGTTTGGAAGAGGGCGCCCCGCGAAAGAGTCGTCCCCCCCGCTCCCCTGTCGCCCGACCCGCGCCGACAGACCGGCCGAGTTCTCGAGCGGCAGGCCGGGGGCACGGAAACGCTGGACTTTCCCCCTCCGCGTTCGGGTATTCACCCGATTATTCCGCCGCTGATTGTGACGCCACCATCTCGCCTTGAGCGGGACGCGCGGTGTCGGCTCTAAAGACGGCCGCGTCGTCGACCCTCGCCGCACTCGCACCACCGGGAGAGGCTCGGCACCGTCCGGTCGACGGATGCCTGCTCCCGGCGGCGGGGGCGGTCAGGGCCGGAGGTACCCGGAGGGGGAGAATGTGATGGTCGAGCGCCGTCGCTATCCGAGGTATCCGTGCTCGGTCCCGGTTCGTGTGTGGTTGACCCAGAACCGCTCCCTGTTCGGGCGCGCCGTGGACGTCGGCCTACACGGCATGTGCCTCGTGCAGTCGAGGCTCACGTCCGGACCGGTGGTCAAACTCGGCGAGGCGTACCGTGTGGCCGTGACTCCCGACCCCCGCGCCGAGGTTCGCTGCGTCGCGACGATCCGCCATCAGCGCGGCAACGTCATCGGCCTGGAGACGAAGGAAGAACTCCCGGTCGAGCGGCTCTCAGGGCGTCGGTCCTCGGCCGCGGTCTGACACTCGGGCGGTGCGGCGGCGGCGGGGCCGCGCTGCGTCGACTGACGGTCCGTGGCGAGTGAGCACTCGCCGCGGACCTCGCCCGGTCGAATCGAGTGGTCGCCCCCGGCAGAGCCGCGGGCCCCGGCCCCAGCCTCGGTTCGGGCCGTCAGTACGGTCCGGATCGATCGGCCGCGCGGCCGGGACGGCGCTCGTCGCGCGGCCGCCGGACCGAGGGTTGTTCAGGCAGGCAGCTCTCCGTTGGACGGCCAGGGTCGGGAGGCGACTGCCCACCTGGGCCGCGCCGCCAGCCGTGCCGCTCACACCGCGTCCGAGACACTCCCGGCCGCGGGGGCAACCTCTAGCGGGGTGACGCCGAAGACGTCCCGCGCCTCGTGCTCACCGTCGGGCTCTTCCCGCGCGCCGCCGCCACGACCGCCGTGTTCGAGGTGCCGGACTCTCCGGTGTTGGACTGACTCAGGACCTGCCCGAGGCTCTTTTCCCTCACGAGCCCCTGGGCCCTCAGCCGCTGGAACACCTGGCCCCAGCCCAGACCGCTCTGCTTCATCGCGGCGATCTGGTCTCGCGTATAGCCGGTCGCCGTGCCCATGCTGCCGGCGGCCGACGTCCTCTGGGCTTTGTAGAGCGCGTCGACGATCCTTTGATTGCCCGGCGTCAGCTTCGCGTACCCGCCCGGGCTCGAATTCGACGGGGTCGCCGTCGGGGTCTTGGCCGACGGCGACGTCCTGGTCTGGGCCGCCGCAATCGTCGCGAGCGGCAGCAGAAGCACACCACTGAGCAGCGCGATCCGTGTCATGTGCCGACTCCTCCCGCCGCCGTGCGGCAGCTGCCGCCGGCGGCCTGGTCCGATTTACCGCGCGCGCGAGTTCCGGCGCGTCGAACGTCTGAGCGGTCCGACGAACAGCAAGAACGGTGCCGAGCGGTAACGTTCGCGCCCACGAAGACTTGGTGGTCGGCAGGAGTGTCAGCGTATGAGCGGCCGGTCACCATCCCAACACCGGGCCCCCCGTGACCTGACGGACCGTGCATCGCCACGGAGCAGGGCCACGCTCGGCTCCGGCCGTGATTTCTAGGGGAAGGCCCCGACGCGGCTCTTCGAAGACTCACCGCCGACCCCGGCGTTGGCGTAAGTTCTCGGCGAACGACGGAAGGTGGCCCTGGCGGGCGAGGCCGCCGACCGCCAGCCGTGGGGTCTCAGTGGGAGGCGTCCGGATGCGAACAGGCAACCCTGCCGAGCTCCAGACGGACGTCCCCCGGGCGGGGTCGAACGAGGCACGACGTGGCCGTCGTGCCAGCGCAGCCGAACCCGCTGGCCATGACGAGGAGGAGGGGCGACGACGATCGAGCGGCGCATCGACGATACCCCGCGTCAGGAGGTCACGGGGGCCCGCGTGCCGCTTGTCGGGGGCGGCGCGTGGCGCCGGGCAGACGACGCCTGAACGGCGCCGTCATGTGGACGACAGCGTCCCTCTACTCTTCGACCGCGACCCTGAGCGGCTGGCCCTTCTCGTGCACCAGGAACACGAGCGCCCTCACGGGAGCAGTGATGTTCTTGGCTTCCGCGACGCGTCGCGCCGGCTGATGCCGCAGATCACCCGCGTTCACTACTTGGGGGGCCTTCCCGTCTTCCGCCCACGTGAAGGAGCCCTCCAGCAGGTAGAAGAACTCGTCGCCGGGATGGTAGTGTCTGCCCGGCTTCGCGCCCGGCGCAATCTCTGCGAGCCCGATGACGGCCTCCTTTCCCTCGATCCCGGCTAACTCGGCTCGAAGCAATTCCGTAAACTTCGCCTGCGGCGGCTGTGCGCTCAGACCGCGCCCGCACGATGCGCCGAGGACGATTCCCACCGTCAGGAAGAAGCCGGCGAGCAGGATAGGCCGTTTCATGTGCTCCTCCTCGTGACGCGAGGGACAGCGAGGCAGGGCAGAAAGGCGAGTATCGGCGCCGCGCGGGACACCCACGCCCTCGTCGCGGCGGCGCCCAGGCCGACCGCGCGGACGCGGGAAACCGGTCAGCGGAGAAGCCCTCAAGGACTCTCCGGCACGCCGGCTCCGAGCGTCACGGCTTGTCGATGGGGACGTAGACTCCCGTGACCTGGGCGCCTAGCTTCATCGCCACAAGCCCCACGAAGTAGCGCAGGACGAAGCCGGCGTCCTTGCCCGTCATGCTCGCGATCACGTCCGGCGCGGGGTGGTCGGCCGGGTCGCGCCCCCGAGCCGGTCTCACGGTCACCACACTCCTGAAGCGGCCCTTGTGGCGGATGGTCAGCGGACGTGCCCGGACCACCTCCCAGGCCTTGTGGTGGCCGGCGCGGATCTGGCCGGCGAGGGCGGCCGTGAAGCGGGCTGGTGTGACCCCCGCGCGGCAATGCAACAGCACCTTCATTCCGCGTGAGCATCCCGCCGCTCGAGAGGTGAGTCAAGCAGCGCCGGCGGGGAGCCGCGGCCGCCGCCTCACGGCGTCCGGTCCGCTCGGAGCCACGGCGCCTCCCGCGCCGCCCGCCGCCCGGCCCAGACACCGAGTCGTCTCGAACATCCCCCCCGTCGCGGAGAGCTCCATCCTGGTCACACGGAGGTCGCCCGCCCGCCTCGCTCGTGGTCTCGGGTCGCCTCGGGTCGTCTCCCTGGGACCGGGCCCTTCGTCCCAGACGCGTCAGGATCGTGTCGCCAATCGCCCGAGATTATGAGGCAGGCACGGCGTGCTGCCGGCACCAGCCGGAGCCCTGCGGCGGCGACCGACGTGAGAGGTCTCACCGGGCTCGATGTGAGGGGGCCGCCGCCGGGACGTCCCAGGACTCCGCGAGCTCAAGGGCGCCCGGTCGTCAGAGGGCCGTCGCGTAAGCCCGTTCAATGTTGGTCAGCACGAGGCGCCTCCAGGGCCGGTAGTCCCCGTACGTCGACAGTCCCTGCTCGTACTTGGCCGCGAGGTGGTCGGGGACGCGCGCCTTGATCTCGTCCAGCGACGCGCCGCCCGCGGCCTCGCGGCGCACCGCCTCGATCAGCTCCGCGATGTAGCCCCGGAAGAACCGCAGCCACTCCTTCCCGGCAACGTCCCCGTGCCCCATGATCATGTGGGTGAAGTCGAGCTGCTCGAGCTTCTGGAGCGTTCGGACCCAGTCCTCCGGGTAGCCGTCGCCCATGAAGGGGGTCCAGCCGATTACCGCATCCCCGGTGACGACGACCTTCTCTCGAGGCAGGAACACGAACAGGTCACCGTCGGTGTGGGCTCGGCCGAGGTGGAGGAGCTCGATCTCGCGATCGCGCTTGATGAGCCGCATCGTCTGCTCAAAGGCCATCGTGGGGAGGGCCGGGCTGAGCCCCTTGACCTCCTCCAGGTAAGCCTCGGCCTGCTGGAGGTTCGCCTGAAGCTCGGCGCGCCGGCCCGCCGTCGGGGCGGCCGCCAACTCCGCCTTCAGCTTGGCGATCTCGCCGGGCATCGTCCGGATCTGATCCCGGATCCTGGGGACGCCCCTGCTCAGCAGCGCCTCGCGGGTGATCTCCGTCGTGATGACCTCGACGTTGGGATAGGCCGCCGGGTAGACCTCGTTGCCCTGCCAGTGATCAAAGTGGAAGTGCGTGTTCACCACGTACCGGACCGGCTTCGCGGTCATCTCCCCGAGCTCCTGGACCAGCGCGCGGGCCGCGGACGGTTTCGAGTGCGTATCAACGACGAGGAGCCCGTCCTCGTTCTCGATGATGGCCGCGTTCGAGTTTACCTTGTAGACGGGGGCCGCCGCCGCGAGGTATACCCCGTCAGCGACCCGCTTGATCTCGAACAGGCCTTTCCCGCCCCTGGCCGCGGCGCGCGAGACGCCGGGGGCCCCGCTGACCGTACTCGCGGCGATGCCTGCACTGACATTCCTGACGAAGGTCCGGCGCGTCATTCCACACCTCCCGGTGTCGCGTGACGGTCTCGATCAGAGCGCCAGGATCGGGCCCGGGCCCGATCGGACTCGCAGGACCGGGGGGGCCTGCTGGCAAAGCGGGAATCGGCGTCGAGATTCGGACTCCGTGAGGGGGGTCGGCGGAGCCGTGAGGCGCTCGTGCCCTCGCGCCACGCGGCGGAGAGTCGCTCAGAAGGCGCGGGACCATTCCTTTGGCCAGCGCTCGACGACGACCTTCTTCTGCGTGAAGAACTCCACCGCGTCCAACCCCTGCCCATGCAAGTCGCCGAAGAAGCTCTCCTTCCAGCCGCTGAACGGGAAGAAGGCAATCGGCGCCGCGATCCCGACGTTGATGCCCACGTTGCCGACCTCGGCCTCGTAGCGAAACCGGCGGGCCGCCGCCCCGTTCTGGGTGAACACGCACGCCATGTTGCCGTAGCGAGCCCCGTTCACCAACTCGATCGCCTCGTCGATCGTGTCGACGTGCATGAGGCCAAGGACCGGCCCGAAGATCTCGGTCCGCGCCACCTCGCTGCCCGGCGGCAGGCCCCGGAGGACGGTCGGGCGCACGAAGGACCCCGCCTCGTAGCCCGGGATGCGGGCCCCCCGGCCATCCACCAGAACCTCCGCACCCTCGCCGGCGCCCTGCCCGATCAGCTGCTCCACGCGTCGCTTGCTCTCGTGGCTGATCACCGGCCCCATCTGGACGCCTCCCGCCAGCCCATAGCCCACCACGCGAGTGGCGGCCGCCTCGGCGATCGCCTGGGTGAACGGCTTCTTCGCCTCACCGACCGTCACCGCCAGGGAGGCTGCGAGGCACCGCTGGCCCGCGCAGCCGAAGGCGCTGTCGGCGGTGATCCGCGTCGTCATGGGGAGGTCCGCGTCGGGGAGCACGACGATCGGATTCTTGGCGCCGCCCCCGCACTGGATCCGCTTGCCGTTCGCCGCCGCTCGCGCGTAGACGTACCTGGCCACCGCCGTCGAACCCACGAAGCTGATCGCCCGGACGGCCGGGTGGTCCAGGATCGCATCGGCCGCGGCCCGGGCGCCGTGCACCAAGCTCACCACGCCCCGAGGGAACCCGACCTGGTCCAGGAGCTGGAACACCCGTTGCATCGTGACCGGCACCCGCTCCGATGGCTTGACGATATAGGGGTTTCCGCAGGCCAGGGCGTAGGGCATGAACCAGAACGGGATCATGCTGGGGAAGTTGAACGGCGCGATCACGGCCGCTACCCCCACCGGCTGCCGGATCATGAACTCGTCGATCCCGCTCGCGATGTCCTCCGAGTTGTAGCCCTGCATCAGGGTCGGGATGCCGCAGGCGACCTCCACGTTCTCGATCGACCGGCGCATCTCCCCCCGCGCCTCGTCCAGGGTCTTGCCGCACTCCTCGGTGATCGTGCGGGACAGGTCCTCGAAGTGCTCTTCCAGGAGCCCCTTCAGCTTGAACAGGTACTGGGCGCGCTCGCTCGCGGGTATGCGGCGCCAGCCGTGGAAGGCGGCGGAGGCGGCGCGGGCGGCCTGATCCACCTCGGCCGCCGGCGACAGCGGCACTCGGCCGAGGACCTCGACCGTGGCGGGGTTGACGACGTCCAGATACTCGGCCGCGGACGACGGCCGCCATTCGCCGGCGATGTAGTTGAGGAGGCGATCACTTCCGGCCATGTCGACTCCCGAGAGCGTCGTGTCGTGAGCGTTTCATCCGCCCGCGCGTGTCCCCCACGAGGAGTCAGTTTTTACGTCCGCGCGAGCGTCAAGTCAACTACGATTTCGAGGCTACGATTTCGAGGCCGACGAGAGCCGGGATCTTCGAGAATCTCCCTGACCACACCGCGCGGGCGTGCGACGAAGACACCAGTGTTCTTCCGCCGCCTCGACCAGATCCCCCGACGGTTGGGCCCTCAGGTACCGAGTGTCCCGGCGCGGGGCCGCCGACGAAGATTCCCCCGGGAGGCGCCGGTAGCCGGCTCCTCTTGACGTGGGGCGTGTGTGCTCGCTGAGGACCCCGCCCCCGGCGGGCGGTAGGCCCATCGCCGGCTTCGATCGCTCGGGGCCCTCGGAACCCAGGACCCGCTCGACAGGCCCAGGACGGGGGCCAGCCTGGCGCATCCCTTTCTCCACGGCCGAGGGCCATGCCCCTATCCGCTCACGCGCTCGTCCTCACGCGCGACATCGCGTCGGTCTGAGCTGACCGCTCACTGGAGATGAGCCCTCGATGCAAAAGGAGGACTGGGTGCGCGGGGCATTTTGGAAAACGTCCCGCACTCCTTATAATCGCAGGGAGAACCACGTGAGAGCGGAGTTCGCCCGTCCTGCCGGTCCGCCGTCCTTCCCGGTTTCGAACCGTGGGACCGCCGTGCTCGAGACGGCCATCTCGCTCCCTGCGCCGCGGACACGGGAGGAGCGGACACGCCTCGGGCGTCGCGCGGCGTCTGCCGCATGACGCGGCGATCCCCGAACACGCGGAAGCGGTCCCCTCGCCAGGCAGCGCAGACGTCTCCGCCCTTGTCCGATTTCGGGCGGGCAGTGGAGGCCGCCACCGCTCTCGCCGAAGTGGGTCGGGAATTGGTCGGTACGCTCGATCCGGGCCGGGTCACCTACCTCATCGTCGACGCGGTGATGCGGCTTCTTCGCAGCCGGAGCGCGGCCCTCTATCAACTGGTCCCGGAGTCGGCCGCCCTCCGTTGCCTGGCCGTGGCCGGCGGCGGCGACGCGCGCCAGTGGGTCGGGAAGGTGCTTCCGGCCGGCCACGGCGTCGTCGGACGGGCCGTGAGCGAAGGACGGACCATCTGGTCGCCCGATTTCCTCGCTGAGCCCACCATTCCGGTGCCTGACTGGCTGCGCGAGCGTGCGCGGGAGACCGGCCACCGGTCCGTGGTCGGCGTGCCGCTGGTGGTCCGGGGCGCGACGATCGGTGCGCTGAGCCTTGGCGACGCTCCCGGCCGGGTCATGAGCGGCGCCGAACTCGATCTCCTCGGGGCCTTCGCCGACCAGGCGGCGCTGGCGCTGGAAAACGCGCGGCTCTTTGCCGAGAGCGAGCGTGGGCGTCGAACCGCGCAGGCGCTCGTGGAGGGGGCACGCGTCCTCGCCCAGGAACTGGACCCCGACCTCGTCAGTCAGCGAATCGCGGACAGCCTGCGCACGCTGATGGGCGCGCTCTCGGTGGCGCTGTATCGACTGGAGCCCGACTCCGGGGACCTCGCGTCGGTCGCCCTCTCCACCGGCGTGACCCCCGTGACCCGCTGGGTCCCGCAGCTGCCGCGGGGCACGGGCCTGGCCGGACTGGCTATCCGTGAGCGCCGGCCGCTGGCGACCCCGAATATCCTGCTGGATCCTCGGATCACTCTCACCCCCGAGACCAGGGACCGTCTGGCGCACGCGCCCCACCGCGCCGTGCTCGCCGTGCCGCTCTTAGCGGGGGACCAGGTGATTGGCGCCCTCGGCATCGGCGACCGGGAGGGGCGGCTCTTCACCGAGGAGGAGATTCGCCTGGCGCAAGCATTCGCCGACCAGGCGGCGCTCGCGTTCCGGAATGCGCGCCTCTTCGCACAGGAGCAGGCAGCCCGCGCAGAGGCGGAGGCCACCGCGGCCGCCCTGCAGGCGAGCGAGGAGCGGTACCGCGTGCTCGTCGAGGGGTCCCTCCAGGGCATGTACATCCACCAGGACCGCCTCGTTCAGTTCGCCAACGCACCGATGGCGCGGATCTTCGGCTACGCGAGCCCCGAGGACCTCATCGGCCAAGACTACCTGATCTTGATCGCGCCGCAGGAGCGCCGGCGCATCGAGGCCTATCGAGCCGCGCGGCTGCGGGGCGAGCCGGCCCCGACACGCTACGAGACCCAGGGGGTGGCGAAAGACGGCACGCCGATCTCGATCGAAGTGCTGGTGTCGATGATTCCCTGGCGCGGACGGCCCGCCATCCTCGGTACGTTTCTCGACATCACGGAGCGCAGGCGGGCGCAGGAGGCGCTGGAGCGGCTCAGCCGTCAGCACGAGCTGATCCTCACGTCTGCCGGTGAGGGAATCTTCGGCCAAGATCCGGAGGGCCTCGCCACGTTCGTCAACCCGGCGGCCGCGGCCCTGCTCGGATGGCCGCCCGAGGAACTCGTCGGCCGGCCGATGCACCCGCTGCTCCACCACTCGAGGCGCGACGGGACGCCCTACCCGCGGACGGAGTGTCCGATCTACGCCGCATTTCGCGAGGGCAAGATGCAGCGGAGGGAGCACGAAGTCTTTTGGAGGCGGGATGGCACGAGCTTCCCGGTCGAGTACACCTGCACGCCGGTCCGCGCCAAAGACGGGGAGCTGGTCGGGTCGGTCGTCACGTTCCGAGACGTCAGCGAGCGGGAGCAGCTCGAGGCTCAGATTCGTCAGGCGCAAAAGATGGAGGCGATCGGGCAACTCGCCGGCGGCGTCGCCCACGACTTCAACAACCTCCTGACCGTCATCAAGGGCCGCAGCGAGCTCCTCCGGCGCCGCCTCCGGCCCGACGCGATCCACTCGCGCGATTTCGACCTCATCAAGCGCACAGCCGACCGGGCCGCGGCGCTGGTCCGCCAGCTCCTGGCCTTCAGCCGCAAGCAGCGGCTTGAGCCGAGAACGCTCGATCTCAGCGCCGTCGTCGCCGAGATGTCGACGATGCTTCGCCGAATGATCGGCGAGCAGATCGAGCTAGAGACTCCGACCGATCCCGCCCCCGGACACGTGAAGGCCGATCTGGTGCAGATCGAGCAGGTGCTCGTGAACCTCGCCGTGAACGCCCGCGACGCGATGCCGGCAGGCGGCCGGCTCACGCTGCGGACGGCCAGCGTCGAGCTGGACGACGCGTTGACCCGGCAGCACCCCGGCCTGCGACCCGGGCCCTACGTCAGGCTGACGGTGAGCGATACGGGCATCGGCATGGACGCGGACACGCAGGGACGAGTGTTCGAGCCGTTCTTCACGACGAAGGGCCCTGGCCAGGGGAGCGGGTTGGGCCTGTCCACGGTGTACGGGATCGTCAAGCAGAGCAACGGCTCCATCGCGGTCGAGAGTGCCCCCGGGCGTGGGAGCACATTCACGATCCATCTGCCCCGCGTCGAGGAGGCGGTGGACTCGCGCGCCGCGGCCGGATCCGCGAGCCCGGCCGCGCCGCACCGGCCGGCGACCATCCTCGTGGTGGACGACGACGAGGCTGTCCGCGAAGTCGCGCGGGACCTCCTGGTCGAACACGGCTACTCCGTCTTGGAAGCCGCCGACGGGCCCGAAGCCGTGCGGCTCTGCGAGGCCTCTCAGGAGCCAATCGACCTTCTGCTGACGGATGTCGTGATGCCGGGCATGACCGGGATCGAGCTGGGCCGCCGGGTCACCTCGCTGCGCCCGGATGCCAAGGTGCTCCACATGTCCGGTCACATGGCGACCGAGCTCGCGCCAGACGACCTCCGGGACGCCGGCGGGGAGTTCCTCCCGAAGCCCTTCGCGCCGGACGCGCTCCTGACCAGGGTGCAGGCCGTGCTTGACGGCCGGAGCCGGCGGGCTCAGGTTCGCGACTGACCGGCGTCCTGACGTCCCTCATCCGAGCGCCGTCACTGGGCATCCCGCGCGGGCCGGGCGCCGCGGCCGACGGGTACTCACGGCGCTGGCGGCGCGAGCCGACGCACACGCGCGCGACGGAGTAACCCGGGTCCACTCTTCTTCGCCCCGGGCGCGTCGATCTCCCCCGGGGGCCGGGCGCGCCGGCTGCCTACCCGCCCCGCGCCTCCCGCGTCGACCCCGATCCCGCCCTCGATCGGACTGCCCCCGCCCGCGCAGGATCAGCCGTCGCCAGCCGTCACTCTCCGGCCCGGACCCCTACCTCGTCCAAGTGCGCCAGCAGGTCCGCGGGATCCTGGTAGACCCGGTAGGCGCCGGCACGCTCGAGCTCATCTTGGCCGTAGCCGCCCGACAGGAGACCGACGCCGAGCGCGCGGGCGCGGTGGGCGGCGAGGAGATCCCAGACGCTGTCGCCGACGACGACGGACGCGGCGATCGGTACTCCGAGACGCTCGGCGGCCGTCAGGAAGAGGTCTGGATCGGGCTTGGCGCGCTGCACCTGGTCCCGCGTGATCACGGGCACGTCCGCGCCCACCGCCAGCATCTCCAGCGTCGGGCGGGCGCTCTCGAGCCGTCCGCTCGTGGCGATGGCCCACGGCACTCTGAGCTGGGACAGGTGGGCCAGAAGGTCCCGCGCCCCCGGGAGGGGCCGAACCTGCGACACCTGGCGCGCGTAGGCTTCGGCGTGGCGTCGTTGCAGGCGAGCCGCCTCCTCGCCCGTGATGCGGCGCCCGGTCTCTCGCGCGAGGGCATTCACGAAGAGCCCCCCGCTCATCCCGATCCGGCGGTGGATGCGCCACACCGCCAGCTTGATGCCCGCCTCCTCCAACGCCTCCCGCCACGCGAGGACGTGTTGGTAGACGCTGTCCACGAGCGTGCCGTCGAGGTCGAACACGAAGGCCGGCCCGGCCCGGACCGCCCCTTCGGTCGTCGAGCCCTCACTCAGGCGGCCCATGGGCTCGTCCGCCTCGCGAGGAGCTCAAGCGCCGCCCGAGGCTCGCGGGGCGCTCAGGCCCAGGGCTGCATCTTCGGCCCATAGCCGCCGATCCGATCGACCTTGGTCCGCACGACCAACCGCTTCTCCCCGGGCTGGCGGAACGGATACTTGTCGACACCCAGGAAGCGCTTGGCCAGCTTGTCGATGTGCTGGTCTGCCCCGGCCTCGGTCACGCTGGCCTTTCCCTGGAGCAGCATGTAGGCCTGAGGATCGTTGTGGTCTTGCACGGAGATCATGACCCGAGGGTCGCGCCGCAGGTTCTTCGGCTTGAGCCGGCCCTCGGCGGTGTTGAAGAGGACCTCGTCGCCGTCGACGTCCAGCCAGACCATCGTCAGCTGCGGTTTTCCGTCGGCGTTGAAAGTGACGACATGCCCGTAGGCCTTGTCCTGCAGAACCTTCTTCACGGACTGCGGCAGTTTGATGGCCACCGGTTCTCCCTCCTCGATGACGGGTCTAGGGTCACTCGGGCTCTCGCCCACGCGGAGACGCCCCGATGGTACCCGGCGTCGACGGATTCGCCAATGGTAGTTCGTGGGCCCCGGGCCGGAAGAGGATCGTGCCGTCGCGCTCGACGAGATGGGCGCGTCGGCCTCCCCGAGCCGGCCCCGCTGACCCGTACGATGCTCGCCGCTACCGCCGGCGCGACAGATAATGCGCGAGGCCGAGCATGTCGCGGCCCGACATCCCGTGCAGGACGTCGATCATGGTGCCGTCGACGCCGGTGCGGTAATCCCGCGTGGCCTTGACCAGGTAGTCTTCGCGCTGGCCAGCCAGCCGCGGGATCTGGTTCGGCCCGGGGGCGGTGCACCCGCGGCGGGTTCTCTCCCTACGGAGTCCATGGTTTCGTCGTCGGGGCGACCTGCGTCCAGCCGCCGGGGCACGGTGAGACGTCCGGGGAGGAGCCCTTGGGCTTGCCGCAGGAATGCCAGGCCGGCTGCGCCGGCATCGGCGGTTGCGCGTGGACCTGAGCCGGAGACGCCGGCTGGACGACCACTGGCGGCCCGACGTACGGGTAGGGGTACCAGAACGGGCCTGGACCGATGAACACGTGCGGGCCCCAGTGACCATGCCAGTAGGCGTGGACGACCCCCCCCGCGTCGGCCGGCGCGACGCCCAGAGCCA
>Ga0066707_10000397_pt1 | contig 13328 bp, 13 predicted proteins | sample GraSoiAngelo_156_FD_66503 | JGI IMG/M metagenome (GOLD analysis project Ga0066707, IMG submission 66503) | Grasslands soil microbial communities from the Angelo Coastal Reserve, California, USA - 14_1009_13_40cm | ecosystem: Environmental > Terrestrial > Soil > Grasslands | place: USA... | reverse complement strand
TCTCGGGTCGGAGCCAGACGCGAGCGTGAAGGGACAGTACCACGCGCGACTGCCGTGCCGCGGCTGGCGAAGCCAGCGCGGCATGCGGGGTACGCGCCCGGCGCGCATCGCTCGATCGGCTCCTTTGATCATCCCCGTCTGGATCGCGCGGAATCTCGGCCTCGTCTGAGTGCCGTCACGCGCCGCGCCCCGCCAGCTGCTTTTCCGCGCGCGCCGTGCTAACGGACGGCCCGATGAGGCGCTGGTTCGCGCTCTCGGCGATCGGCCGCGACCGGCCGGGCATCGTCGCCGACCTCGCGGAGCTGATCTACGAGTGCGACTGCAACCTCGAGGACTCGAGCATGACGATCCTCGGGTCCGAGTTCGCCGTCCTCCTGCTCCTCTCGGGCGAAGGCGACGACGTCGAGCGACGTCTCACCGCGGGCTGCAAGCGGCTCGAGTGGGAGAAGCGGCTCACGGTGTTCTTTCGCCCGCTCGAGGAAACGGGACCACCGCGCCCTGCGGGTACACCCGGCAGCGCCATGGAGTGCGCCGTGACGGGCGTGGACAAGGCGGGCATTGTGGCCCGGGTCGCCCGCGTGCTCGCCGACCGGGGCGTCAACGTCACCGCGCTGAGCACGCAGTCGCGCCCCGAGCCGGAGACGGGAACGCCCATCTACACGATGCGGATCCGGATGGCCGTGCCGCGTGCGGTCGATCGCCGCGCGCTCCGCACCGAGCTCGAGCGGGTGGCCGCGGAGCTGCGCGTCGAGCTCACGCTCACCGAGCGCGACAGCGCCGAGTAGGCACACCGCCGCGTCGTTGTGCACGTGCTGCACAACGAAGGAGCAGCGCGGACCAGTCACGGGCCATCCCGTCTCGCGCCGGCGCGTGCCGTGCCGTGGTTGACGTTTTGCTTACCAGCGTCGGCGAGATGTCGCAGCGGCCGACGGACGCGGATGGAGCGACTGGCGCGCCACCGATGGGGACCGACATGAGGCCGATGGACGGCCGCGACGAGCATCCGGCGGTCATCGACGCCCGCCTCAGGGAAGCCGCCGAGCGCGGAGAGCCGCTTGAGCTCATCCTCGTGCTGCGCGGCAAGGTGCGGCCGGCGTGGGGCAAGGACCCCGGCCGCTGGCACCTCCGTATCCGCGGACAGCCCGTCTTTACGTTCCCCGCCGAGTCGGTGGTCGCGGCGACGCCGATCTCGACGCGCCGGAGGTAGCCAACCCGACACTGCGGTCTCGGATCGGCGTCAGCGTCGTCGTCGTGTTCGCCCCGCCGCGTGCCCGTCGCGGGCCGGACGGCGCTCGCGCGGAGGGTGATGGACGGGGTGCACGAGCATGTCGTCCTCGGGCACCTCGAACGGCAGCTTGAAGCCGATGTAGCGCTCGATCGGCTCGAGTCCTTCGACGTAGTCCTCGCACGCGAGGCTGATCGCGTGTCCCGACGCGCCCGCGCGCGCGGTGCGGCCGACGCGGTGAACGTAATCCTCGGGGTCGAGCGGCAGGTCGTAGTTGACGACGTGAGTGACGGCCTCGATGTGCAGGCCGCGTGACGCGACGTCCGTGGCCACGAGGATCGGGAGCCGCCCCTCCTTGAAGTCGCCCAGGACCTTCAGCCGGCGGCGCTGGTCGACGTCGCCGGTGATCGCCGCGGCGCTGCAGCCGTTGGCCTCGAGCGTGCGGACGATGCGCTCCGCCGAGCGGCGCATGTTCACGAAAACGAGCACGCGCGAGTCTTTTTCGCGGCGGAGGATCCCGATGAGCAGCGGCATCTTCTCGTGCACCCCCACGTGATAGACGAGGTGCTCGACCTTCTCGGCTGTCACCTGCTCGGGGGTCACCGCTACGCGCACGGCGTCGTTCATGAAGACGTATGCGAGCTCCATGACGTCGTGGGTGAGCGTCGCGGAGAAGAGCATCGACTGGCGGCGGTCGTAGGAAGGCAGCTGGCGCAAGATATAGCGCAGGTCCTTGATGAACCCCATGTCGAACATGCGGTCGGCCTCGTCGATCACGAGAATCTCGACGCTGCGCAGGTCGTAGACGCGCTGCTTGAAGTAGTCGATCAGGCGTCCCGGCGTGCCGATCAGCACGTCGACGCCGGACTGCACGTCGGCGCGCTGCTTGCGGTAGTCGATGCCGCCGTACACGGCGTGGATGGTGAACGGCGTCGCCTCGCCGAGGAGCCGCGCGTCGGCCGCGATCTGCACGACGAGCTCGCGCGTCGGCGCGATGACCAGCGCACGCGGCGCCGCCGGACGGCCGGGACGCTGCCGCGCGAGGAGGCGGGTGAAGATCGTGATGAGGAACGCAGCCGTCTTGCCGGTTCCCGTCTGCGCCTGTCCCGCCACGTCGCGCCCACCGAGCGTGAGCGGCAGCACCTTCTCCTGGATCGGCGTGCAGTGCGTGAACCCGGCGCGCTGGATGCCGGCGCGCACCTCGGGCGGAAGGTCGAAGCTGTCGAAGCGGCGACCCGCATGGGGGGAAACCCGGGACGCCGTCACGTCGCGACTCACGTGCCTCCCTGATGCCGATCGGTCCCGGGGTGTGTCAAGCGTCGACATGCTTGACGCTCGCCCGGGCCCCGTGGGAAAAGTTGCGCGGCTGGATCGTGATCGAGATGAGCGCGCCGCTTCGCATCATGCTCGGCTTCGTCGTGAGACGTTGCGCGGTGGCGCTCGGACATCCGCCCACTCCGGAGGAGCTCGCCGAGTGGGCGAACAACCAGCGCGACGCGCGGGGGCGCTATCGCATCTTCGGCCGCGCGATCAGCACCGCGGAGGCGCGAGTGATCCTCCGCCACCCCGGCAGGCTCGTCACGGTCCGGCTGGGGCCGCGATGGGCGACCGCGGCGGGCGCGGAACGCTAGGACCCAGCGAGCCGCGCCTACCGGTGCTCACCGGTCGGGCGTGGGCCTTCGCCGACGATCTCGCCGCCGCCGACATCCTGCCGGCCCGCTTCGCGGCGCTCGCCGCGGCGGAGACGGCGTGCCGGCTCTTCGCGGACCTCGACGGCACTCTCGCCGCGCGGATCGCGCGGGGTGACGTGCTCGTCGCCGGGGTGAACCTCGGGCGCGGCGCGGGCGGCCCGGCCGCCGCGGGCGCGCTCGCCGCGGCGGGCATGATCGCCGTCGTGGCCCGCACGTTCGCCGCCGGCTTCGCCGACGCCCTCCTCGCTGCGGGGCTTCCGCCGCTCGAAGTGGACGCGCCCGCGATGTTCCACACGGGGCAGCGCCTGCGTGTGAACCTCGAGGCGGGAGTGATCGCCAATCTGTCGAGCGGCGATCGCCTTCCAGTGCGCAACCTCACGGAGGACCTCCTCGCCGCGCTGCGCGCACGCCTCGGGCGCTGAGGGGCGTCTCCGAGTTTCTAGTGGCCATCCGCGGGCGTCACGTCCACTCGCAGCGGCGCGTCCAGCTGAGAGAGGACGCGGCGCTCGTCGCCGGCGTGGTAGGGAGTGAGGTTGAAGATGCGCAGCTGGAACTGGTAGCGGTCGGCGGGTAACCGCTCGACGTCGAGCCCGCGGTAGCCGACCAGCGGCACGCTGCCGGCGACGGCCTCCGGTGGCGCGTGGCGGTCGGCGTCGTCGACGTAGACGAGCTTCAGACGCACGGCACGCCGCAGGTTCTCGCTCATGCGGGTCACCATCATGAGCGCCTGCTCGCCGTGGGCGAGGACGAACCAGTCGCCCGTCGCGTCGAAGGTGCGCTCCGCGTCGTCCATGTGGCCGTCGACGTGAAAGCCTTCGGGCGGCGTGCCGGGGGCGTGGTACCGCCAGCCACGCAGGTCACGAAAATCGGCGCCCCCCAGCGCCGTGATGTCGCGGAACACCCACCCGGGCGACACCGGTAGCTTCATCGATCCCGGGCCGAAGACGTGCCGCGGGTAGAAATAGCTGTGTGCGCGGGCCGCCGTCAGATGGATGCCGAGGCCGATGCGCACCTCATGGAGCGAGCGGCGGACGACGCGCACGGGACCGGCCTTCCAGGCGACGAGCTGGTGCTCGCCCTGCTGCTCGTTCAGCTGCCAGTGCGCGAGGTCGGCGAGGAGCGTCGCGTCGGCGCGAAGGCGCAGGCCATCGAGCAGGTTCGGCCCGAAGCCGCCGTCGGATCCGACGGCGAAGTAGTTCGGCAGCGCGTTCACCATCCCGACGCGGTAGCGCGCCGTGGTGACGAGGTCACCGTGCGGCTCGTACGTGACGTACCGCGCCGCCGACGCCGGCGGCGAATCCGTCGCGACGAGGTACACGAACCCGGCCCGATGATCGACGGGATCGTCGAGGTGGATCTCGCGAGACAGCGCGCCGAGCTTCGCGACCTCTGCCGGCGCCGCGCGCTCGCCCGCGTCGCACGCCATGAACACGACGAGGTCGTCGGGACCGACCACGCCGAGATGCGCCGGGCGGGTCGGCTCGCTGCCCTCGGGCAGCGCGAGCTTGCGTCCGCTGCGCTGATCGACCTGGAAGGGGATCGGCCGGCCGTGGCCGCCCCGGAACGCGACGACCGCGAGACGCGCGATCGGCGTGCCTTTGAGGCCCGGCAGCTTGCTCGCCGCCACCTCGACCGGATCGTACGGCCGGTCGACCGGACCGCACGGGCCGAGCGCGTCCAGCCGCTCGGCGCCGACGCGGCTCGACAGGACGACGAGCAGAGCGAGCACGCATGCGCGGCGCATCGTGATGTCGCTTGTCACGCGGTCTGTGGACCCGCAATGCCGATCGCCCCGGGCGCTCGCTCGCGTCTCAGCCGCGCAGCACGGCGGTCACGCTCGCTGCCCCGAGCGCCCGTCGCCACGCCTCTTCCACCTCCTCCGGGTGCAACGAGGCGATCAGTCGCTCCGTCGCCACGAGCGACGGTTGGCCGCACGCGGCGCGCGCCGCGTGGCCGATCGCCCGCTCGAGGCGCGAGTCGGCGAGCCGCACGAACCGATAGCGGATCTTCTTCCGCGCCCGCGACAGCTCTTCCTCGGAGAAACCGGCGGCGGCATCGCGGCAGGTACGGTCGAGGGTCTGGCGAAGACGGTGCTCCTCGCCACGCGCAGCGCTCGCCGCAAGGACGGCGACCGCCCAGTCGGGTCCGTGCTCGACGGCCGCGCTCAGATCGTAGCCGAGCCCGAGGCGCTCGCGGATCTCCTGAAAGAGCCGCGCGTCCGGATCGGCGCCCATGATCTCGACCGCGAGCGACAGGGCGACGACCGCCCGCGGCTCGCTCGGCGCGGCGATCAGCCGGACGACGTAGGCCTGGGACAGCTCCCGACGGCGCAGGTGGAGCGTTCCGTTGCCATCGTTCCGGACGCGTGGCGAGCGGGCGCGCGGCGCGTTCCCGTCGGCGGGAAAGGCCCGGCGAAGTGCCCGTCGGATCCGGTCCGGCGACACGCCGCCGACCAGCGCGAGTACCATGTTCCCCGGCACGAAGTGGCGGCGGATGAAGGTGCGGATGGCATCGCGGGTCATCCGCCTGACGCTGGTGATCGTGCCGCACACCGGGTGGCCGAGCGGCTCGCCGAAGAAGCGTGCCCAGGCGCGTTCGTGGACGTAGTTGCCGGGGTCCTCGAACCGGCCGCGGATCTCGTCGATGACGACACGCTGCTCCTTGGCGAGGCGATCGGCGGGGACCGTCGAGTGGAAGCATTGCTCGGCGAAGAGCGCGAGCGCCTCCTCGACGTCGTCGTTGAAGACCTCGAAGTGCAGCGCCATGTCCTCGTAGCCCGTGTCGGCATCGTGCTCGCCGCCGAGCTCGCCGGCGCGGCGGTTGAGCGCGGCCTGGTCGAGCTGGCGCGTGCCCTGAAAGAGCATGTGCTCCGTCATGTGGGCGATGCCGGGGTGCGCGCCGTCGAAGCGCGAGCCGGCGCGCACCGCGAGCGCGATGGCGGTGAGCGGGCCCGGCACGGCATCGTAGAGCACCCGGAGCGCCCCGTGCCGGAAGCACGCGGGCTCACGCAGCCGCCAGCTCACACCGCCTCCCCGAGCACGGTGTCGCTCATAGCGCTGGTCGCCGCCGGACGGTAGGGGTGTTAGCCTCGGGCATGCTCGAGGGGTTGCACGCCGCGTGCCCGACCCTCGCCGTCGACACCGATCCGGCCGCCTGTGAGGCTGCGAGCCTCGACGCGCTCCGGCCGCTCCGCGGCCGTCCGGACTTCGGTCCGGTCGCCGGTCGCGCGCTCGCCGTGATCGTGCCGGCGCACGTGGGCGAGCTGTCCGCCGCCGTGCGCTGGGCGGCGGCCGCGGGTCTGCCGGTCGTCGCGCGCGGCGGCGGCAGCGGCCTCATGGGGGCCGCGGCCGTCCTCCGGCCCGCGCTCGTCGCCGACCTCCGACGGCTGAACACGATCGCCGTCGACGCCGAATCGTGCCTCGTGCGAGCCGGAGCCGGCGCGACCCTCGCCCGCGTCGAAGAGGCGCTCGCCGCGCACGGGCTGATGCTCGGCCACGACCCGTGGACGATCGGCGTCGCCACGGTGGGGGGCGTCATCGGCACCAACGGGCTCGGCTACCTCGGTGCGCGCGCTGGCAGCGTCGTGGCCCAGGTCCGTGCGCTCGAAGCGGTGCTCGCGGACGGCCGCGTGCTGCGTACGCGCGCGTCGCCGGCGCGTTCGGTCGGGCTCGATCCGGCGCGCCTGCTGATCGGTACCGAGGGCACGCTCGGCATCGTCACCGAGGCGACGCTCGTCGTGCTGCCGCGTCCCGAGGAGCGCATCGTGCGCGGCTACCGGATGCCGTCGTTCACGGCGGGCGTCACGGTCGCCGCGCGCTGCCGTCGCGCCGGCGTGCGCGCGAGCTGTCTCGAGCTGTCAGCGGACGAGCTGCCGCCAGCGCCTGCCTTCCTGCTCCTCGTGTTCGACGGCCTCCTCGGCGAGGCGGCGCTCCATGCGGGGCGGGCGGCGGACCTCGTGCGGGTGGCCGGCGGCGAAGCGACGAGCGCGAACGAGGCCGAGGAGCGATGGAGCGGCCGGCACGCGATCGCGGAGCGCTGGGCCGCCAGCCGCGATGCCCGCGCCGGCGACTGGCTCGCCGGTGGGCAGTTCGACTATGCGCACGTCGGCGTGCCGCTCGCCGCTCTCGAGGGCGTGCGGGCGGCGGCGCATGCGCTGATCCGGCACCACGGACTTCGTCTCATCGAAGAGGGCCTCTGGCACTGGCCGGAGCTGTACTCGGTGGCGCTCAGCGGATCGGCCGATGCCGCGGCCGCGGTGCGCGACACGATCGACGGCATCCTCCGCGCGGCGCAGGACGCCGGCGGGACGATGGAATACTGCCACGGCGTCGGATGGAAGCTTGCCCATCTGATGGAGCGCGAGCACGGCGCCGTAGGGCTGGACGTTCTGCGGCGGGTGAGGGCTGCGCTCGACCCGGCGGGGGTCCTGAACCCGGGGAAGGGTGGCCTCTGACCTACGGCCGCTCGTGCATGCCGATGAGGCCGCGGCGGAGCGCGTAGAGCGTCAGCTGGACGCGGTCGCGGACGCCGAGCTTCTGGAAGACGTTGTTCAGATGCGTCTTCACGGTGTCCTCCCTGATGGCGAGCCGCGTCGCCACCTCGGCGTTCCGGAGGCCGAGCGCGACGTGGCGCACGATCTCCCGCTCGCGCGCGGTGAGGGGCTCGAGCGCCGGCTCGACGGCCTCGGCGCCGTGCAGGGTCGGCATCACCCAGACACGACCGTCGGCCACCGTCCGGATCGCATCCACCAGCGTCTCGACGGCGAAGCGCTTGAAGACGACGCCGCTCGCGCCCGCGCGGATGGCCGCCAGCGCGTCTTCGGGGTGCTCGCTGGCCGTCACGACGATCACGCGCGTCTTCGATGCGAGCTGGCCGATGTCGGCGAGGGAGCTGCGGTCCATCTGGAGGTCGAGGAGCAGGACGTCACAGTCGACGTCGGCGAGCATCGGATGGAGGGCGTTCACCTGGTCCGCCTCGGCGACGACGGTCATCTCGGGCCGGAGGGTGAGCAGCGACCGCAGCCCCTGGCGGAAGAGGGCATGATCGTCGGCGATCGCCACCCGGATCGGCATCCAGGATGCGGCAGCAATCGCCATACCAGCCGACCCGCGACGCGCGCGGCGTCTGCCGGTCCGCGACGCGTCAAGAAAGTGGCGGCGTAACCGTTCGGCGGAGCTCCGCGAGCAGCGAGGCGATGACCGCGAAGCCGCGCTCCCAGAACGCCGCGTCGTCGACGTCGATGTCGAGGCGGCGGAGGAGCACGTCGGGCGCGTCGCTGCCCCCCGCGGCGAGCAGGTCGAGGTAGCGCGGCACGAAGGCGGCGCCGTCGTCCTGATAGCGCTGGTACAGCGCGAGGACGAGCAGCTCTCCGAACACGTATGCGTAGCAGTAGAACCGGCTGTGAACGAAGTGCGGGATGTAGCTCCATCCCCATCGATACGCCGGAATCATCTCGACGGCGTCGCCGTACAGGCGGGCATTCTCCTGCCACCACAGATCTCCGAGCTCGTCCGCGCCGAGCAACGACGACCGCCGGCGCTCGTGCGCCGCCATCTCGAAGCGCGTGAGTACGTTCTGACGGAACACCGTGCCGATGGTGTCCTCGAGCCGGGCACAGAGGAGCGCGCGGCGGACGGCGGGGTCCGACTCCTGCTCCAGCAGCGCATGGGTGAGCACCAGCTCCGCGAACGTCGACGCCGTCTCGGCGAGCGGCAGCGGGGGCTGATAGTTGATGGGTCGCTGGTGGCCGGCCAGCCGGTCGTGGAGGGCGTGGCCGAGCTCGTGCGCGAGCGTCGAGACGTCGCGCGGCGTGTCGTTGTAGCTGAGAAGCACGAAGGGGTTCGCCGACGGCCCGAGCGACGCACAGAAGGCGCCGAGCCGCTTGCTCGGCCGGGGCTCGGCGTCGATGCGCCGCTCGTCGAAGAAGGTGCGCGCGAGCGTGCCGAAGGCGGGCGCGAAGCCCTCGAACGCGCTCAAGACGAGCCGGCGCGCCTCTTCGAACGGGATCGTCCGCGGGGCGGCGTCGAGCGGCGCGTACACGTCGGTGTTCTTGAGGCGAGGCAGGCCGACCAGCGTCGCCTTCAGGCGGAAGTAGTCCTGGGCGAGGCCGTAGTGGCGCTCGGTGGCCACCATCATCGCCTCGACCGTCTCGGCCCGCACTTCGTTGTCGAGGTGCGTCGGGGTCACGGGGTCCGGGAAGCGACGGAGGTTGCACTCGAGCCGGTGATCCTGGAGGAGCGCGTTGAAGATACCGGTCAGCACGACGCCCTGAGCGGCGAAGCCCTCGAGGAGCACGGTGAAGGCGCGTTCGCGAAGCTCCGGCTCGGGCCGGTAGAGCAGCGCGAGGACGTCCGGCGCGGCGAGCTCGCGCTCGGCCCCGTCGACCACGAGGCGGAAGCGCAGCGACCCCGAGAGCTCGTCGAAGATGCGCGCCAGCGTGTCGCGTCCGGTCAGGTTCTTCTGGTTGATGACCCGCTCCTCCGGCTCGGACAGCGTGTGCGGCCGGAGCCGCCGGAGCCCGTCGATCCAGTGGCGGCAGTCGGCCAGGGCCGGCGAGGCGACGAGGACCGCATGACGTTCGTCGGGCAGGTCCTTCAGCTCGAGCTCGAAGAACGTGAGGCCGTTCACCACGTCCACCCACGCCTCGCGGGCGCGCTCGGAGAGCCGCTTCGCGGTCTCGTCGTGCGTGTCGGCGGCGAACAGCAGCGACGCGTAGAAGCTCGGCCGTCGGCCGCGCTCCTCGATCGCCTCGTACTCGGCGATCGCCACCGCCAGCTCGTCGGGTGCGAGGGTGGCGACGCGGCCGCGGTACCGGACCCCGAAGTCGTCGGCCGCCCGCTGCGCCTCGCGGAGGTCGGTCTCGAGAGACGGGTCGTCCGGTCCCGCGTAGAGCGTCGCGAGGTCCCAGCTGACGCCGGCGGCGCTCATCGCTCGACCTGCCCGCGGATGAAGCGCCGCATGCGCGCGATGCACCGATCCGCCGCCTCGCCGAGCGCCATTGGCGCCGTGACGCTTAGCGTTGAGGCGCTCACTCGGCAATGGCCGCGCTCGGCGACGCGCCATTTCCTTCGTTGACACCGCGTACGGGCCCGGAGGATGTTCGCGACATGAGCCGTCGAATTGCCTGGGCTGCGGCCGCCGTCGTGCTGACGCTCGGCGCGGTAACCACGGTGCGCGCGGGTGACGACACGCCCGCGGCTCCGGCGGGCAGTCGTATGAGGATCCATCTGGACGACCACGGGAAAGCCGTCGTGCCTCCGCCCTCGGCGCCCGCGGCTCCCGCGGCGCCGCCGCTTCGCACGCGGGCGGCGGTCCGGCCGGTGCCGGAGCCGGCGCCCGGCGGCGGCGAGATGATCCGCAACGGCCACGTCGCGTACAGCGTCGGCCACGTCGGCAAGGACGGTCGGCTGACGGCGGACTGCGTGCAGGGGGGAGCGGCCGGCCGGTGAGGTGGCTCTCCGGCGTGCTCCTGGCGAGCATGGTGGGCGTCGCGGGTGCGGTGCCGATCACGGTGAACTTCATGGACGGGGCGAACGAGGGATTCAACGACCCGACGCTCGGCGCCCAGCGGCAGGCGGCCTTCAACTACGCGGTAGGCGTCTGGTCCTCCGCCCTGATGGGCACGACGCCCGTCGTCGTCGACGCCACGATGGATCCCCTCGGCGGCACCGCGTCTGCCGCCATCCTCGGCTACGCGTATGCCACGACGCTCCACAGGAACTTCGCCGGCGCGCCGGTCGCGAACACCTGGTACGTCGGTGCCCTGGCGAACCAGCTGGCCGGGACGGACGTCAACGGCGCGATGTCGGAGATCGTCGCCGTGTTCAACAGCGACGTCGACAACGCCACCGTGCTCGGAGCCGTCGACTGGTACTACGGGACCGACGCAAACCCGCCCGAGAGCCCGCCGGGGTCGGGCCGCTTCGACACCGATTTCGTGAGCGTCGTCCTCCACGAGATCGGGCACGGCCTCGGCTTCACCTCCGAGGTCGACGGCGGCACGTGCGTCGGCGGCAGCACGCCCGGCGATTCCTGCGGAGTCACCGCGGATTGCAGCGGCGGCTCCTGCGATCTGTCGACGGTCGGCACGTGGGCGGACGGGTCTCCGAGCGCGTATGACCTGTTTCTCGTGCGCCCGGCGGCCTCGCCCCCGCGCTTCACCGACATGAGCGACGCGCAGCGGAAGTCGGCGACGACGTCCGGCAACGTCTTCTGGGACGGAGCCAACGTGGTGACGGCCCACGGCGGGAACGCGAAGATCTATGCGCCGAGCCCGTTCCAGCCCGGCTCGAGCATCTCCCACTGGGACACCTCGCTCACGCCCGACGAGCTGCACGAGCCCTTCTACACGGGGCCGAACCACAACCCCGGGCTCTCGCTGAACGCGTTCGCGGACGAAGGCTGGACCGTCGGGCCGACGACGACGACCTCGAGCAGCACGACCACCACGACCACCATCCCCTTCGGCGGCGACGACACGGGCTGCGTGCCCGACAGCAGGGACCGCCTGAAGTGCGGTGACGCGATCGGGAAGGCGTTCGGCAATGCGATTCGCGCCGTCATCAAGTGTCACAAGAAGCAGGCCGACGACCGGTTCAACGGCGTCAGCGACACCATCACCGGTCCGGCCGAGGACCTCTGCGCGAACGGGCCGAACGGGGGCAGGTCAGCCAAGGAGAAGCTCGACGCGGCGATCGGGAAGGTCTCGTTCCTCTGCTCGGCGTCGCAGCTCGCCGCGGCGGCGACGCAGGAGAGCACGCTGTTCGCCGGCCAGACCAACGCCGCGTCGCTCGACGCGCAGAACGGCGACGTCTACTGCGAGACCGGTACGGCCATCGACCCGAGCGGCGACGACGCGGGACAGATCCCGAGCACCAAGGACCGGCTCACGTGCGCCGACACGGTGGGATCGGAGCTCGGCAAGCTCGCGGCGGCGGTCATCAAGTGCCACCAGAAGCAGGCGGACGCGGTGTCCGCCGGGAAGACCTTCGACGAGAACGCGTGCGAGGAGCTCGATCCCGTGAAGCACAAGTCGGCGGTCGAGAAGTACGGCGCCGCGATGTCGAAGCTCGACACCAAGGGCATCTGCACTCAGACGTGTCTATCGCGCCCGAACCGCGACGCGCTCGGCGCCAACGTCCTGGCGCAGATCGAGGCCGCGAACCAGGTCGCGTATCCCTGCCCGTAGGTCGCGCTCCTAGGCGACGGTCAGCACCACCTTGCCGACGTTCTGCCGCTCCTGGATGTAGCGGTGGGCGGCGGCCGCTTCGGTGAGCGGGAACGTCTTGCCGACGATCGGCCGGATGCGCCCCGCCTGGTAGTCGTCGAGCAGGCCGAGCATCTCGCGCCGCAGCAGATCGATCCGGTCCCACAGGTGCCCGAGGTTCACGCCGATGACGGCCTTGTTGTCGTTCATCAGGCGGATCGGATGGAACCAGGGCAATGCGACGAGCTTCGGGATGACCGCGAGCCGGTTCGGCGCGAGGCCGGTGACCGCGGTCGAGAAGCCGAAGCAGACGAGGCGGCCGAGCGGCGCGAGCGTCCGGTAGCTCTTCCGGAACGCGCCCGTCGCGTCGAGCACCAGGTCGACGCCGCGGCCGCCGGTCAGCCGCTTCACCTCTTGCTCGAAGTCCTGCGTGCGGTAGTCGATCGCGTGGGCGACGCCGGCCTCGCGCAGCGCCGCGTGCTTCGCCGCCGACGCCGTGCCGATCACCTCGGCGCCGGCGATCCGGCAGAGCTGGATGGCCGCCATGCCGACGCCTCCGGCCGCCGCGTGCACGAGGACGCGGTCGCCCGCCCGGACGTTGCCGAAGTGGCGGAGCATCAGCACCGCCGTCAGGTAGTTCACCGGGATCGATGCCCCTTCCTCGAAGCTCATCGAGTCGGGCATCGGGAACACCTGCGCCACCGGGACGGCGACGGCCTCTGCGTACCCGCCGAAGCGGGTGAGCGCGATGACGCGGCGCCCGACCGCGAGGTCCCCGTCGACGCCCGCACCGAGACGGTCGATCGTGCCCGCGACTTCGTAGCCGACCACGCACGGGCGGGGGGGCGCATCGGGATAGAGGCCGAGGCGCGCCGACACGTCGGCGAAGTTGACGCCGGAGGCGCGGACGCGGACGACCACCTGGCCGGGCCCGGCGACCGGCTCCGGACCGTCGCGCACCTCGAGCACGTCGGGTGGCCCCGTGCGAGGAATCCAGACTGATCGCATGCGACACCTCCGATGGCGGCCCCCGGGGCTAGCGTGCAGCGCACCGGGGTGTCAATCGACGGGCCCGCGCGCGGCGCCCCTTGCGCCCGAGCCGGGTTTCTTGGTTCGTTGCGCCGATGAACCTCGCCCGCATCTTCGAGGCGCTCGCCGCCGCCTACCCCGACCGCGACGCGATCATCGCCCCGACGCGACGCCTCAC
>Ga0066707_10000396_pt1 | contig 13330 bp, 8 predicted proteins | sample GraSoiAngelo_156_FD_66503 | JGI IMG/M metagenome (GOLD analysis project Ga0066707, IMG submission 66503) | Grasslands soil microbial communities from the Angelo Coastal Reserve, California, USA - 14_1009_13_40cm | ecosystem: Environmental > Terrestrial > Soil > Grasslands | place: USA... | reverse complement strand
AGCCGCTCTCGGCCGTGGCCCGAACGTTCCGATAGAACCCTTCGCGGCGCGCGTCTGCGAGCGTCTGACCCACCTCGTAATCCGGGCGGTAGGACTCCGGCCTGGGGTCGGCTCGGTCGTCCCAGTACCGGTTGAGCAGCGGCCCGCCGTCCGAGAGCCGGACGACGCGGCGGTACGCCTGACCCGCCCCCGGTGCGAGACGCTCCGCTCCATTCATCCAATAGGCGTGCTCCGCTTCCAGCGCGTCGAGGTATGGCAGGACCTGCGTGGTATCCGTTGCCCGCGCGTACAGCCCGACCATGGCGGCGAAGAACGGTGGCTGACTGCGGCTGAGGTAGTACGTCCGGTTCCCGTTCGGGATGTGCCCGACCGTCCCGATCAGGTGGGCGAAGTTGTCGAGCATGCTTTTCACGAGATCGGTCCGACCGCTCGCAACGAGCCCGAGCATCGTGAAGTACGAGTCCCAGTAGTAGACCTCGCGGAAGCGGCCGCCGGGGACGACGTAGGGGTGCGGGAGCGGGATGAGCGACGAGTAGGCGTCAACGGTGTCGGGCGGGCGCGTCAGCACGGGCCACAGCGCACGAATGTGCTGCTCCATGGTCTGCGAGGTGTCCGTCCGGAAGCCTTCGCCGACCGGCCGAGGCACCTCGAAGGTCTGCGCCACGAAATCCCTCAGCATTCCCCGCCCCACCTTTATGCCGGTCGAGGCGGTGTACCGGGCGACAATTTCACTCGGCGCGACGAGCGGCCGCGCGTCGACGAAGGTCTTCGAGTCCGGGAAGATTCCCGAGAGCTGGACGTCCTGGAACAGGGCGCCGAGGTCGCGCGCGGGGTCGTAGAACGGAGGTTGGTGGAGGTTTGTGGAGGTTCTGCAGGTTGTGGAGGTTGTGGCGAGGTATGCCACCGCAAGCGCGAGCACACACCTCCACCAACCTCCACGGCCTCCACCATCCTCCACCGACCTCCGCGACGCGCTCATCGGAACACGATCCACAGCACCCCGATCGTAGCCGCGAGGACGAGAGAGAGCGCGACGTTGAGGCTCCGCGGGCCGGCAGGGACCGGGACCGCCGTGATCTCTGGTGCGCCGTACGTCAGCCCCGCCGTCCGGACGGCTCCAGGCGGGGCGGTCGCCAGGCTGACCGCGATGAGGATCCCCGAGCACAGCGCAAACAGCAGCGCCGCGAAGTGGAGGAAGTTGATCCCCGCGAACCACGCCCACACCGAGCCGCTGGCCAGGCTGGCCCGCGCGAGCTCGAGTACGAGTCGCGCCGTCCCGATCACGAGCCCGGTCCAGAGCGCGGCCAAGGCACCGGTTCCGTTCAGCCTCGGGTACAGCACACCAAGCAGGAAGCACGCCGCGATCGGTGGTGCGATGTAAGCCTGCACACTCTGCAGGTAGATGTAGATCTGCGGCGAGATGTACTTCATGAACGGGATCCACAAGAGACCCAGCCCGACCAGCAGTACGGTGGTGATGCGCCCCACCGCTACCAGCCGCTGCTCGCTCGCGTCGGGCCGGAGTTTGCGGTACACGTCCCACGTGAGCAGCGTCGAGCAGGAGTTGAACGCGGAGGCGAGCGAGCTCATCAGCGCGGCGAGCATGCCCGCCAGCACCAAGCCCTTGAACCCGGCCGGTAGGAGCCGCGTTACCAGCGCCGGGTACGCCGCATCGGCCGACCCGCCTCGGATGTCCGCGTACAACGCCGCCGCGATGATCCCCGGCAGCACGAAGATGAACACCGGCAGGATCTTCAGAAATCCGGCGAGGATGGTGCCCGTGCGGGCGGCGCTGACGTTCTTGGCCGCGAGCACCCGCTGCACGATGTGCTGGTCGGTGCACCAGTACCAGACGCCCAGGATCGGCGCCCCGAACACAATGCCCGTCCAGGGGAAGTTGGGGTGATTCATGGGCTTCCACATGGAGAAGAAGTCCGCCGGCACGCGCGCCTCGAGACCGCTCCACCCTCCCACCGCCTGCAACCCCAGCACCGCCATGGTCGCCGACCCGATGATCAGCACGACGGCCTGCATCACCTCCGTGTAGATCACGGCGCGCAAGCCGCCCAGGACCGTGTAGATGCCGGTGATGACGATCAGGATCACCGCGCTGGTCCAGACGCTGTACCCCGTCACCTCGCGCATCACGATGCCGCCGGCGAACAGGGTGACGCTGATCTTGGTCAGCACGTATCCGATGATCGACACCCACGTGAAGTAGGTGCGCGCGGCCGGATTGAAGCGGCGCTCAAGGAACTCCGGCATGGTATACACGCCGCTCCGCAGATAGAACGGCACGAACAGCCAGCCCAGGAGCAGCAGCATGAAGCACGCCAGCCATTCGAAGTGGCCCACCGCGAGCCCGCTCGCCGCCCCGGTGCCCGCGAGGCCGACGAGATGCTCGCTCCCGATATTCGAGGCGAACAGGCTCGCGCCCACTGCGAACCACCCTACATCCCGGCTCGCAAGGAAAAAGTCAGCGCTGACGTTCTTCTCACGGCGTGCCGCCCAGTACCCGATCCCGGCCAGCACGAGGAAGTATGCGGCGATGACGGCGATGTCGAATCCGTGCAGGTTGCTCATGGTGTTGGGTGGTTGAGGAGATATTGAACGGCGAGGTCGGTAAGGCTCCACAGCTGCACGTCCGAGCTGGTGCCGTAGCGCGACGGGACCAGCCGTCCGTTCTCGATGGTGTAGCTCCACAACTCCGCGTGCCGCAGTCCGGAACGATCCACGGCGTCTGAGATGCTGCGCAGCGCGTCATGTAGGGGCGCAGCATGCTGCGCCCCTACATCACCAGCGAGCTGTCGCGCCAGGCCCGCGAGCAGAACATTCACGTCCCGACCCCACACGACCGTCGGGGAGTGATACGGATCCCGGCGAAATCCCTCCCAGACCTCGCGCGTCGCGTAGGCGTCATTCGCCACCACGGGGCCGAGATCGTCCACGAACAGCCCCCAGGGGTACGGCTGCAGGATCGGCCCGATGAGCTCAAGCGTCCGGTCGCGGCTGAGCGAGTCGACGAGCAGCAGCATGGCGGGATCGGTGTTGACGATCGGGATCGGCCGCCCGGTGGCATCGAGCGAGAGGGCGAGAAACCGCAGCGTGTCCGCGAGGACCGCCGTCCGCTGCGCGACTCTGTTCCAGTACTCCCCTTCCGTCGGTGGCAGCCACCGCAACCGGGCCGCGACCCGGTCAACGACGGGCCTCCGCGCCAGCGCAACCCGGAAGTGGCGCTCGGCGCCCTTCCAGGTGGCCACCGCCCGTTGCAGTGCCGCGCGGTCGCGCGCGAACGCGGCGAGCGGCTCCTCGCGAATCACGGGGGTGACGCCGAGCTGTGTCAGCGCGTCGAGAATCGTCCCCACCGCCTCGAGGGCGTGCGGCACCCAGATGGCGTTCACGTCCATCGCGAAGCGGCCGCCCCCATAACCCGCGTGGCTGTCGCGCCAGCTCGCCGAGATCCAGCTGCCTCCCCCGTTGGGGGCGCGCGGGAAACTCACGAGCTTCGTCGCCACGGGGTCGCGGGCATACGGGGCCGCCTTCCGCGCGACGAACGCCAGGTTGGACACGAGTCGCGCCAGGTGCTGCTCCGCGCGCAGGAAGCCGCGCTTGCGATCCGCCGGCACGCGCGGGTCGGCGAGATAGCGTGCCGCGACCACCGGCAGCTGGAAGTCGTCGTCCACCATGATGTAGTTCTCGCGCGTGGCCGCGAGATGTGCGAGCAGCGCGCGCGCCCGCGCGAGCTGGCCCGCGGACACGAGGCGGTTGTACTCGGCGGCGTTCTCGCGGATCGCCTGGCCGCCCAGGGCCTCCTCGTGGCTCACATCCCCCGCAGGCGACAACTTGCCGAGGGCGCTCCCCACGACGTGCTCCGACGTGGCCGGCGCCCACACGGGCTGCATCAGCAGCGCGGTCATGAGCATGTCCCGGCCGAAATAGGTCGCGAAGTTCGGGAGCCCCGCCATGAGCTTCTCGCGGTAGCTCAGGAGCTCGACGCCTCGCACCTCGCGCTCGAGCCGCCGGAAGCGCAGCGGGTGGGCCGTGTCGGCGCGGACCTGAGCGGCGAAGCGGAGGAACTCGTCATTGAAGATCTCCGCCCGCGTGAGCGGCGTCAGCGCGGGCGCGTCCGTCGTCACCCGAACGGTCAGGCGCACCGGGCCCCCCGCTGGGCGCCGGACAGTGACGGTGCTCCCGGAGAGCGCGGGAACCGTTTCCCGAGCGTCGCCCTCGAGCGCGAGCCAGAGGTGATTTTTACCGTCGAAGCTGACCTGCTCGACGTGCACCGCCCACGTCGTATCGGCCCTCACCCCTTCGTCCCCCCTCTCCGCATTCCGGAGAGGGGGATGGGGGGTGAGGACGACGCGTGGGGTGAGTCGCGCGCGCAGCGCGTCAATCGTCTTCACGCCGAGCAATGAGAGGTGCCGCGCGCGCTCGGGCCCTTTCAACTTCGCGAGACGGTCGATCAGCTCCACCAGCTCGGCCTGTGGAAACGGGGTCGTGCCGAGGGGCAGCGAGTCCCGGGCCGCGTACTGGAAGTCCCGCTCCACTCGCATGGAGCCGAGCAGGAAGAGACCGATGGTGACCGAGGAGGGGAGCTCCAGGCCATAGGACACCGACCGCGTGCGGGCCGATCTCGCCACGACGGCCTCGGAAGGGCCCCACGCCAGCTCGGCCGGCTTGCCGCTCGAGTCGCGGGCGGTGAAGCCCGCGCTTTCGTTGGCGGCGTCGGCCCACAGCTGCACGACGCGGCCGGTCGAGCCTTTCAGGTAGACCTGGAACGCGTTGCCGCTCGCGTCCTGGTAGACGCGCGTCGTATAGCCTTCATACGCGGCGGGGTCATCGAGCCCGGCCTCGGGGAAAGCAAGGTAAGGCGGAACGGTGTCCGCTCGTGCGGCCGTCGCGGCCGCGAGCACGATGGCGAGCAGGCTCATGGGCGGCGGAATCGTACGGCATGACGTAGGATTCCGCCACCCGGGTGACGGCGCATACCACGCCGGCGGTGACGAGGAGAGGCAGAATCGAACGCGGAACGCGGAATAGCGATCCGAAACAGGTTTCCAGTTCCGCGTTCCGACTTCCGCGTTCCCACTTGCCGTTACCGCGCCGGCCGGATCCGGATCGCCTGGCCGCCGCCCGGAGCGAGCACGATGTGCAAGCGCGACGTCGCGTCCACCGCGCGCTTCGAGATGACGACGGGCAGCGGGTTCGTCAGCCAGTGGGCGCCCGGTCCGTCCGCGTAGATCTCGGCGACGTATTTGCGCCCCGGCGTGAGGAAGGAGAGGGGGACATCGAAGGTCCGCGCTTCCTCGTCGGTAATGGCGCCCAGGTACCAGGTCGGACCATTTCTCTCCCGCCGCGCAACGACGACGTAGTCGCCGATCTTGCCAGCGACCACGCGCGTCGTATCCCAGTCGACCGCTACGTCGCGGATGAACTGGAACGCCGGCTGGTGCTCGTAGTTCTCGGGCAGATCCGCCGCCATCTGGAGCGGGGAATAGAGCACGACGTACAGCGCCAGCTGTTTCGCGAGCGTCGTCCGGACGCGGGGCTCATCCGGCCGCCGCGGCCGTCCCGTACCCCGCTCGATCAGGATGTCGAAGATGCCCGGCGTGAAGTCCATCGGGCCGTCGAGCATGCGCGTGAAGAACAGGATCGTCTCGTGCTCGGGGGGATTGCCCCCTTCGGCGCTCCACGCGTTGTATTCCTGCCCCCGCGCGCCCTCGCGACTCATCATGTTCGGGTAGGTGCGGCGCTCGCCCGTATCGTGGATCGGCTCGTGGACGTCGAGCATGATGCCGTACTGGGCCGCCTTCTCGATCACGCGGCGGTGGTGCCGCACCATGTACTGGCCGTAGTGCGAGTGCCCCTCGCCTACGAAGTCCGTCACGTACCCCGACTTGATCGCGTCCAGCCCGAGCGAATGGTACAGCGCGAAGGCGCTGTCCATCTGGCGCTCGTAGTTCTCGATGCCCCCCGACGTCTCGTTGTGGACGATCAGCTTTACGCCCTTCTCGTGAGCGTAGCCGGCCAGCTCCGGGAGGTCGTAGTCGGGATAGGCTTTCGTGAACGAGAACGCGTTCCGGTTCTGGATCCAGTCGCCGTCCCAGCCGACGTTCCAGCCTTCGACGAGTACACCGCCCAACCCGTTGGCGGCCGCGAAGTCGATGTACCGCTTCGTATTCGCCGTGGTGGCGCCGTGTTTGGGCCCGGAGCTCCACGTCATCGTGCCGATGTGCATGCCCCACCAGATGCCCACGTATTTCATCGGCTTGATCCAGCTCGTGCTCTGGATGACGCTCGGCGGATTGAGGTTGAGGCCCAGCACTGACGGCGCTAGATCGGTCGCGCGGTCGGCCAGCTGGATCGTGCGCCACGGGGTGACGAACGGCGTGTGGCCGCGCACCTTGATCCCGTCCGCGTAGGGCGCCAGCGCCGCACGCAGCGTGCGAGACTGCATGCGAGGACCGGCCAGGAACATGCGCGCGTAATCGACCAGATTCGCCTCGTGAATGACGATGAACGTGCGGCCGTCCCGCGTCTCCATGGTGAGGGGCGTCTGCACGCTGTCGAGGACGCTCACCGGGGACGATGAAAACAGCATCTCCGAGCGGTCGAGGCGCGGGCGGTTGGAGGGAATCCACCAGGCACGGGCGTCGTCCGCCAGCGCGAACTCGGTCAATTCGTCGGTGATAACGAACGCTCCGAGGGCGGGCTGCTCGGGCAGCTCGTAGCGGAATCCCACTCCGTCGTTGAAGACCCGGAACACCACGACGAATCGCCGGCCGGGCGCCGCGACTTCGGCGACGGAGACCCGCAGCTCGTTGTGATGATCCCGCACGCGCGCCACTTCGCCCCACGGCTGCGGCCAGGTCTCGTCGAACGTGCTTCGGGCGGTATCCACCACGCGCAGGGCGTCGCGCAGCGGCTGGGCTCCGCGAAACTCGAAGCCCAGCAGCGACGGCAGCAGCAGGGCGCGCCCGTCCCGCTGGACGCCATAGTAAAGCCTGCCCTCGCGGATCTCGACCGTGACCCGGTTCCGGCCGTCGGGCGAGGCGACGCCGAACTGCGCCTGGGCGCGGACGTTGGCGGCGACGAGCATGCCGGCAGCGAGGCCAAGCGCGAGAGAGCGAGTCCGACAACGCAGCGTGTGCATCTCCGCCATCGAGTGGAAGGTGGGTTAATGTCGCTCCCGACCACCGGGTGGCGGAAGCCCATCGTCTGCAGCGCCGGTGATGCGGCCAAGCCGCGATCGGGATACCTTGTCACCGCCTTGACGCGATTCACGGTAGACACGTCGCCGTTTGGCACGACGCCCGCCGGGGACGCCGTGGAAGTCTTCACTGTCACCAACGCCCAAGGCGTCGCGGTGCGCGCCACGAGCTACGGCGCCATCATCGTGTCAATTCTGATCCCGGACAGGGCAGGCCGCCCGGGAGACGTGGTGCTCGGGTACGACACGCTCGACGAGTACCTGCGTGACTCCGCGTATCTCGGCGCCGTCGTCGGACGGTATGCCAACCGGATCGCGGGAGCCCGGTTCACCCTCGACGGGACGACGTACCGGCTGGCCGCCAACGACGGGCGGAACCACCTGCACGGCGGTCCCAAGGGCTTCGACAAGGTGGTGTGGCACGCCGTCCCGTTTCAGGCGCCGAGCGGCGCCGGCGTCGTGCTCAGCTATACGAGCCCCGACGGGGACGAGGGCTACCCGGGCACCCTGAATGCCCGGGTCACGTACACGCTCACCGACCGCAACGAGCTGATGGTCGACTACCTGGCGACCACCGATAAAGCCACGCCCGTCAACCTCACGCAGCACAGCTACTTCAATCTGGCGGGTGGCGGCGACATCCTCGCCCACGTGCTCCAGCTCAATGCTGATGCGATGACGCCTGTGGACGAGACGTTGATCCCGACGGGTGAGATCCTCCCCGTCGCGGGCGGGCCGTTCGACTTCCTTTCGCCCACGGCCATCGGCGCGCGAATCGCGACGGACGACCCGCAGCTCCGCCGGGGCCGTGGGTACGATCACAACTTCGTGTTGAACCGCCGCGGGCCGGGACTGGTGCTCGCGGCGCGGGTCTTGGATCCGGCCTCGGGCCTCACGCTGGCGGTCCATACCACCGAGCCGGGCGTACAGGTCTACTCGGGCGACCGCCGAGCCCTGTGCCTCGAGACCCAGCACTATCCCGATTCGCCGAACCAGGCGACCTTCCCGTCCACGATTCTCAGGCCCGGCGTGGAGTTCCGCTCGCGGACCGTCTTTGCCTTCGGCGTGGGAGGCTGACGTGGAGCGTATCAGTCTTGGCGCGATCGACTACACGATCCTGACCGTCTATTTCGCCTTCGTGCTCGGCATCGGCTGGACGCTGCGCCGGTTCGTCAGGAGCAGCGAGGACTTCTTCCTGTCGGGACGCTCGATCCCCGCGTGGATCGCGGGGCTGGCGTTCATCTCGGCGAACCTCGGCGCGCAGGAAGTGATCGGGATGGGAGCGTCGGGCGCCAAGTACGGGATGATGACCAGCCACTTCTACTGGGTCGGGGCGATTCCCGCGATGGTGTTCGTCGGAATCTTCATGATGCCGTTTTACTACGGATCCCGCGCCCGCTCCGTGCCGGAGTACTTGAAGCTGCGATTCGACGAGAAAACGCGGGGGTTCAACGCGATCACGTTCGCCGTGATGACCGTATTCTCCTCCGGGATCTCGATGTACGCGCTCGCTAAGCTCCTCGAGCTCGTGCTCGGCTGGAACTTTCACACCAGCGTCGTCCTCTCGGCGGTGATCGTGCTCGCCTACATCCTCTTGGGCGGACTGACCTCCGCGATCTACAACGAGGTGCTGCAGTTCTTCCTCATCGTTATGGGATTCCTGCCGCTGGTCCTCCTCGGCCTCAAGGACATGGGCGGATGGACGGGCTTGAAGGCGAAGCTCGCGACCGTCGCGACAAGCGCCGGCTACTCCGCCGGCGCGTGGTCCGACTCGTGGCATCACCTGAACGCCGCGAGCGCCAACCCGATGGGCGTCGAATGGTTCGGCATGGTCATGGGGTTGGGGTTCGTGCTGTCGTTCGGCTACTGGTGCACGGACTTTCTGGTCGTCCAGCGGGCCATGGCCGCCGACTCGATGACCGCGGCGCGCCGCACGCCCCTCCTCGCGGCCATCCCGAAGATGCTGTTCCCCGCCCTGGTGATCCTCCCGGGGATGATCGCCATCGCGCTGCACGTCACCCGCGGAGGCCTGCTGCCGATCGGCAGCGACGGAACGCCGAATTACAACCTCGCCGTCCCCGTGATGCTCGGGCACTACCTGCCGTCGGGCCTCCTGGGCCTCGGCCTCACGGCGCTCATGGCGTCGTTCATGTCCGGCATGGCCGGGAACGTGACGGCCTTCAACACCGTCTGGACTTACGACATCTACCAGTCGTACATCCGGCCGGGGCAGCCCGACGGGCACTATCTGCGGATGGGTCACGTGGCCACGGTGTTCGGGATCCTTCTCAGCGTCGCGGCGGCGTACGCGACGACGCGGTTCAACAACATCATGGACATGCTGCAGCTCGTCTTCGCGTTCGTGAACGCGCCGTTGTTCGCGACGTTCCTGCTGGGCATGTTCTGGCGTCGCACCACCGGCCACGGCGCGTTTTTCGGGCTGCTGATCGGGACGGCGGCCGCGGCGATCCACCACGGGCTGGTGCTGCCACACGGCGCGGCGCCCGGCCTCAAGGGCGCGTTCTTCGGTACGGTGCTGCACACCTACCCGAGCGAAATGGCGCAGAACTTCTGGACCGCCATGTTCGCGTGGACCGCCTGCTTCGTGGGGACGATCGCGATCTCGCTCGTGACGAGGCACGCCAAGTCCGACGACGAGCTCCGGGGCCTCGTGTACTCCCTGACCCCGCGCCTCACGGACCACGAGATGCTATGGTACAAGCGACCCGCCTCCCTTGCCGTCGTGGTCCTCGGACTCACAGTCGTGCTCAACATCATCTTCTGGTAGGAGCGCCATGAAACTCGACCTGCGACTGCCGATCGGCCTGATGTTCACGATCTTCGGCGCGGTGCTGACGGTGTACGGGCTCGTGTCGAACGAGACGATCTACGAGCGCTCCCTCGGCATCGACGTCAATCTGTGGTGGGGGCTCGTGCTGCTGGCGTTCGGCCTCGTGATGCTCACGTTCGCGGTCCGGACGGGGAGGAAGGTATGACAGGCAGCCTGCAGTTCGCGATCGCCGCGCTGCTCGTGACCACCTTCGGGTGCGGGCATCGTCGTGAGACCGCGGCGGCTCCCGAACAGCTACAACCTCATGCGGCTCGCGTCAGCGTGAACGTCACCAACAATTCCCAGAGCTCGATGGAGATCTTCGTCTTCGGAAACGGGACCTCCTACCACCTGGGATCGGTGGCCCCGGGAGTCCCGCGCAGCTTCGACCTCCCCCCGGGCATGGTGGCCGCCTGCGGTCACATACAATTCCTGGCGCAGGCGACCGGCGCCGGTCCCCGTGTCTCGACCGATGAGGTCCTGGTCGCACCCGGGGACGTCGTGGACTTCGAGATCACCACCAACCTGGTGGGCAGCCGCGCCACAGTGCGACCCTGAGGTGAGGGGTCGCACCTAGCTCCCGAAGCCCAAGGTGATCCACTCGACTTCCACACCATAGCGGCCCGCCCTGATCGCGACACCCTCCTCGCGCCGCAGCGAGAGCTGTAGTCGCTCCACCCGTTCGAGCCGCGGACGGTCGCCGCTACCGCCCCGCCCCGCTGCAGGTCCTACCCAGTAGTTCCACTCCCCGGGGAACCCCTCGGGAAGCAGGACGCCGCGCCCAAGCGTGAACCCGGCGAGGGGCAGTGCCTGCTCGCGCCACGTGCTGTCTACCGGCAGCGCCGCGGTCCAGCTCGTGCCGTCGTCCTCCATCAGGGTCACGTACAGGATCTGCTGGGACCCCAAGCCGCGCAGTCGAACGCGCAGCACGTCGGCACCGCCGATGGTCCCATGGCGGGCCGCGATCTTCTCCTTGACGACCAGCGACGCCGTATAATCGGCAGGGCTCCACCCGCTCGTGTCTGCGGGCAGCTCGAAGTGGAACACCGGCCGGCCCGTGACCGCGGACCAGGTCAGCCGGAAGAGCCCGCGGCGCCCCGCGTCCCCGATGCGCGTGAAGGCCATGCGGCCCGCGTCGGCATCGGGTGCGAACAGTCGCAGCGGCGTCCGAGCGCCGACCACGTCGAGCTTCCAGGACCCCCGGCCGTAGTAGTCCCAATCCGTCGGCAAGCGCCCGAGGCCTGTCGGCAAGGTCACCTTCGAGTCGCCGCGGAAGAGTGTGATGACGAACTCGTACGGTCCCTCCGGTAGCGCCTCCGCAGGCACGGAAGCGGCGTACTCGTAACCGCCGGCCGGCCGCATCCCGTAGCCGCGGTAGGACCCTCGAGCGGTCGGCTTGATGAAGAGCACGGCCGAGTCGGGTGCCGTCCGATCCACGACGCGTGCCCGCAGCTCCGCGGGTCGCCCGGCAAGGTATTCGGGGGCGGCCAGGGGCTGGACGGACGGTGGCAGAGAGTCGGCGGGAGGAGCATGGTACTCGGTAAACCCGATCTGGCCCACTCGCGCGGGGAGCGTCGCGGGATCCACTGGTCCGCTCGCGCTCAGCGCGTACACACCGGGAGTGACGGCGAACCGACCGGCTTCTGACCGCCCCACCGCCCGACCGCCGCCGTTCAATGGTTGCACCGCGAACTCGCTCCCCAGGTCCGGGAGCCTGACGGTCATGGGCCAGGCGCGGCTGATCGCGCGGGTCACGACCTTGTCGGGGTTCGGTGGCTCGAACGGGTCGCGCACGGGCACCGCATCGGGGTAGACCTCCAGGCGCCACAGGCCGAGGCGCACCTTGTCGAGGAAGTAGATGCCCTCCCCTTCGTACGTCACCACGGGCGACGACCCATACCCGGCCACGCGGCGCAGCGCGGTCGGCTCCGGCGGAGCCGAGTGCGTCGAGCCGGCGTACAGGAACGCGTCGTGGGCGACCAGCTCCCCCAGGTTGCTGTCGGGTGAGACGTGGAAGTCGCCGAATGTCGTGTTTCGCGGATAGGGGCCGTACGACTGCAGGCGCGCCAGGCGGCGCATCGCCTCGGCGGCGATGATCGCGCTCATCGCTTTGCGCGGCGTGTAGACCAGGTTCAAGTAATGCGTCTGCCAGCCGAGATTGCGCGAGGCCGTTTCCAGCATGTCGTAGGCGAACATGGCGGCGAACTGCGCGCCCACCGCGCGGAAGGTCCTCGCCATCGCCGGATACAGGTATCCCGTGCGCAGGTCGGGGCTGTCGAACTCGTACACGATGCGAGGGCGTAGAGCGAGCTCGGGACGCAGCATGTCGGGAAACGTGTCCACCGCACGCAGGTAGTTGCCTTCCAGCTCGTGGCCGGAGTTGAGGCCCGTGGGATACCACCCGAACGTCACACCCTGTGCCCGGCTGCGCCTGATCGCCTCCGCGATCCGGAAATCCTGACTCACGTTGTAGAAGATGAGCTTCTCGCAGCCGGTGCTGCGCACGGCGTCGGTGAGCGCGTTGATGTAGGCGATGGAGCCCTTGAGGTCCTCGGGGTGATGCCAGGGCTCGTTGACCAACTCGATGAACAGGATGGCGGGCTCGTCCTTGAGCGCCACGCCGGTGTAGCGGTTCACGTGATTCAAGATCTGGCGCAGGTAGTTCACCTGAGCCGCGATTGCAGCCGGGTCGGTGCCCATCCGGCCCTTGCCGAAGTGCCGGCCGAAGCCCGGCGCCGAGGTGTCGGAGAGCGCGTCGGGCCAGTTCGAGCCGTAGAGCTGGATCGGGCTGAAGAGCATGTAGATGCCGCGCTCGCGCGCGCGGGCGATGAGATAGTCTTGCAGATCCAGGTGATCGTTGCCGATCAAGTTCCCGGCTTTGTCCGAAGCCTCCCAGTCGCCCCAGAAGGTCAGCCGCAGGCCATCCCAGCCCATGCGGGCGAACTGCGCCATGTCCTCGTTGATCATCTTCTTGCGATCGGCGTGGAGGTAGCCGGCGGCGCGATAGTCGGAGGCGGTGGGCAACACGTAGTTCGCGCCGAAGAGGGTGACCTCCTGCCGGCTGCCGTTCCACCGCACCACGCCCTGGTCGTCGAGGTACAGGCCCTGGGCGTGGGCGGCGAGAAGTATGGCGAGCAGCATCACCGCACGATCACCGTGGCCGTCGCCTCGCGCAGTCCGTCCGCACGGGCGGTCACGCGGAGCGGCCCGCGCCCCACCGCGCGCAGGATCGCCAGGCCCCGCCCGTTGAACGCGTGACGATGGTCGGTCTGATACGGGTCGTGGTCCTG
>Ga0066707_10000378_pt1 | contig 13497 bp, 9 predicted proteins | sample GraSoiAngelo_156_FD_66503 | JGI IMG/M metagenome (GOLD analysis project Ga0066707, IMG submission 66503) | Grasslands soil microbial communities from the Angelo Coastal Reserve, California, USA - 14_1009_13_40cm | ecosystem: Environmental > Terrestrial > Soil > Grasslands | place: USA... | reverse complement strand
CGGTTGCCACCTTCGGGGAGGGCCTCAGACTGCGGAGAACTTCCGGAAGCGCTTCGTCTGCGGTCGCCAGGTCTGCCTCGACGGCGGGGACGTCCCCCGCGTCAGGGGACGACGTCGGTCCTACTGCCTCGGGCGCTGGCCTCCCATCGGAATCTGTCCGACCTCATTCACCTTCCGTGCGAGCTCCCCGGGGATCACTCGCAGAGTAATCCCAAGAGTCCGTGCATCAGGCGTGCCCGGGCTCGGACGGCATGATTTGCCAGCACCTTAGCCCGGCCTCGCCCGCCGCCCGGTGTCAGGATTCGGGAGGTCGAGTGTTCCCGCGCCGCCACCGCGCGGACCGCCAAGGGTCAGAACGGAAGGGCCCGCGCGGCCCCGCGAAGCAGGTACCCGGGCGCCCGGCCGAGCGTGGCGCGCCGGCTCGCGCGGCGTCCCCCCGGGGATCAGGCGCTTCGGAAGTTGGCGAACTGGAGCGCGACCCCGAGGTCTCGGTCCCGGAGCAGCGCGATGACGGCCTGGAGATCGTCGCGGTTCTTGCCGGACACGCGGACCTGGTCGGCCTGGATGGCGGCCTGGACCTTGAGCTTTGCGTCCTTGATGAGCCGCACGATCTCCTTGGCCTTGTCCTGCGGGATCCCCTGCTGGAGCGCGATCTTCTGGCGGAGGGCGCCGCCCGCGGCCGACTCGACCGTGCCGAAGCCGAGCGCCTTGAGCGGCACCCCCCGCTTGTGGAGCCGCGACTGGAGGATGTCGACGACGGCCCGGAGCTTCATGTCGTCGGGGGCGTGGACCGTGATGTCGGTCTTCTCGAGCGTGACCTCGCTCTTCGTCCCCTTGAGGTCGTAGCGCGTCTCGATCTCGCGCCGCGCCTGGTCCAGCGCGTTGGACACCTCCTGCAGGTCGATCTTGCAGACGATGTCGAACGAGTTCTCGGCCACGGTGCGATCCTAGTGCGCGTCGAGCGGGACCGTCGCCACGCCCTGGGGCGGCACGAAGGCGAACAGCCGGTCGGGCAGGCCCGCGTTCTCGACGATTCGCGTGAACCGCATCGTCACCGTGTTCTCGAACTGATCGTAGAGCTCGGCACTCCGCACGAGGTACTCGCGCGGATCGACCTCCAGCACGAGCCGGGTCAGGCTCGGCTGGGGCCGGCGCGGCCGGAGGTCGAGCATCCAGTGGCCGGCGTCGTTCGTCTTCCGGGCGGGGTTGAGGAAGCGCACGGTGAAGTGCTCGCGGAGGCGGCCGAGCCCGGCGAGGAAGCTCCCGGCGGGGCCCGCCAGGGCCCGCGGGGCCTCGCCGACGTTCACCTGGTTGAGCTCGGGCGTGTAGATCCAGATCGACTTGCCGTCGGACACGATCTGCTGGGGGGTCGGCGCCGTGTACTCCCAGCGCATCTTTCCCCCCTTCTTCAGGTAGACGACGCCCTCGGCGGGGATGGTCCGGTTCAGGCTCTTGTTGAACGCGGCCTGGGCGAAGGACGCCCGGAGGTCCTCGAGCGCGGTGTACCGCTCCTCGACGCGCCCGATGACCTCGTCGAGGGTCCTGTCCGCCGCGGACACCGCGGGATGCCCGAGGAGGGCCGCGGCCAGCAGCACGGCGAGCATGTCACTTCCCCCGCTTGGCGAGATACTCCGGTCCCACCAGGACCTCGCGCGGCTTGGCGCCGTCGCCCGGCCCGATGATCCGGTCCTGCTCCATCATATCGATGAATCGGGCCGCCTTGGGATAGCCGAGACGGAGGCGGCGTTGCAGGAAGGAGATCGACGCCTGCCGCTGGCCGATCACCAGCTGGACCGCGTCCCAGTAGACCTCGTCGCGCTCGGCGGCGCTCCCCTCGCCGTGCGGGCCGCCGTCGGCCGGGAGCGTGACCTCCTCGTACACCGCGGTGCCCTGGGTGCGGAGGAAGTCGCAGATCGCCTTGACCTCGTCGTCGGCGACCCAGGAGCCGTGCACGCGGGCCTGCCGATTGGCGCCCGGCGGCACGAAGATCATATCGCCCCGGCCCAGGAGCTGCTCGGCCCCGTTGCCGTCGAGCACCGTCCGCGAGTCGACCTTGGAGGCCACCTGGAAGGCGATGCGCGTCGGGAAGTTGGCTTTGATGAGTCCGGTCACCACGTCGACCGACGGCCGCTGGGTGGCGACGATCAGGTGGATCCCGACGGCGCGGGCGATCTGCGCGAGCCTGACGAGCGCGGTCTGCACCTCGCCCGCCGAGGCCATCATCAGGTCGGCCAGCTCGTCGACCACGACGACCCAGTACGGGAGCCGCTCGGCCGGCGACGCCACCCGGTTGAAGCCGTCGATGTTGCGCACCTGCCGGCCCTGGAGCAGCTTGTAGCGCTCGTCCATCTTCCCGACGATCCACCGCAGGCGCGTCGCGGCCTCCCGGGCGTCGGTGACGACCGGCGCCAGCAGGTGCGGGATGCCCTCGTAGACGCCGAGCTCCAGGCGCTTGGGGTCGATCATCAGGAAGCGGACGTCGGCGGGCGTCGACTTGTAGAGGACCGAGCAGATCATCGTGTTGAGCCCGACCGACTTGCCCGAGCCCGTCGCGCCGGCGATCAGGAGGTGCGGCATCGCGGCGAGGTCGGACACGACCGCCTGGCCGGTGACGTCCTTGCCCAGGGCCAGCGGCAGGCGGCCCTTGGCCGCGACGAAGTCCTGCGAGACGAGGATCTCCCGGAGGTAGACGATCGAGGGCTCCGGGTTCGGCACCTCGACGGCCACCGTGCCGCGCCCGGGGATCGGCCCGACGATCCGGACGCTCGCCGCCTTGAGCGACAGGGCGAGGTCGTCGGCCAGGTTCACGACCTGGCTGACCTTGACGCCGGCCGCGGGCTCGAACTCGTAGGAGGTGATGACGGGTCCGGGACTCACCTGGACGATGCGCCCCTCGACCTCGAAATCCTGGAGCTTCCGCCGGAGGACCTCGGCGTTGTCCTGGAGCACCTCCCGCGTCAGCCGGAGCTCGGCCGCGGGCGGGGCCTGCAGGAGGCCGACCGGCGGCAGCTGGAAGGACTGGGCCCCGCCGGTGCCGAAGTCGAACGTCTCCTGCCAGGCCAGCCCCTTCTCGACGAGGCCGCCGCGGGGCCGGGCCTGCTCGACGACGATCGGCGGCGGCGACGACAGAAACGTGTCCGGCCCGCCCTCGATCGCCAGCCGCGGCGGCTCGGGCTGGACGGGCGCGCGCCGGGCGCCGCGGCGCCACCGCGCGGCCAGGCGGCCGTGGAGGACCCGGGCGAGCGCCGCGTACGGCGTGTGCGTGACCAGCAGGAGTCCGATCGGGAAGGCGACGAGCAGGACGAGCCAGGTCCCGGCCGCACCGACCGATCGCCCGAGGAGCTCGACGACCGCCCAGCCGATCACCCCGCCGCGGTGGATCCGCGCCTCCACGAGCGCGTCCGAGGCGAGTGCCAGCACCCCGCTCGCGGCGACCGTCAGCACCGCGGCGCCCCCGAGGGCCGACGGGCGCCGCCGCGCGAGCGGTCGCACGAACGCCGAGACGCCGTAGAGGGCCAGGAGCGCGGGGAGCGCGTAGCCCGCGTCGCCGAGCGCGCCGAAGACGAACCAGCCGACCCATACGCCGACCGGTCCGACCGGGCCCGTCTGGTCCACGGGGGAGAGGCCCGGGTCGAACGCGCCGAGCGCCGTCAGGCCGAACGCCGCGAGCGCGAGCGCCAGGATTGCCTTCACCTCCCGCACCCACCGCCCGGACGGCTTCGGGGCGCTCCGGGCGCGCCGGCCCTGGACCACCGGAACTTTGTCGAGCGCCTTCGTCTCCGTCGGGGCCATCAGGGTGAGAGCATCGCGCGAGGCGCAGGGCTTCGGAAAGAAAATATCTCGTCGGGTCTCCGCGCGGCATGGAAGTGCCATTCTGTCCCGGACTCGAGAGCCGAGACACTTTGTCTTTCAGACAGTTGCACGTGGCACCGTCTGTGCTTGAACCATTGGCTCGTATGGCAATTCTGATCGTGGAGAACTCACCGCAGGACCGGGAGCACCTGACGTCGCTCCTGAGCGCCGAGGGCTACACGGAGGTGGTGACGGCGGGGTCCGCGCGCCACGCCTTCCAGTACCTCGGCCTCGAGGATCCGGCCCAGGCGGCGGCCGACGTCGACCTCATCCTGCTCGACATGGGCATCCCGGACAAGGGCGGCGTCGAGGCGTGCGCGCTCATCAGCGAGCGCGACCGGCTCCGCGACGTCCCGATCATCATGCTGGTGAGCGGCGCGGAGACGGACGAGCTCGAGGCCGCGTTCAAGGCCGGGGCCGTCGACTACGTCTCGAAACCCCCGAGGCGGGTCGAGCTCCTGGCGCGGGTGCGGGCGGGCCTCCGCATCAAGCGCGAGGTCGATCGGCGCCGGGCGTGCGAGAAGGAGTCGTTCGAGGTCACCCGGCTGCTCGACGCCGCCTACCAGCGGCTGCAGCGGATCTCCTTCCTCGACGGCCTGACCGAGATCGCCAACCGCCGCCGCTTCGACGAGTTCATCGACCACGAGTGGCGGCGCGCGCTCCGGAACTCGAGCCCGCTGTCGATGATCATGATCGACATCGACTTCTTCAAGGCCTTCAACGACACCTACGGCCACCAGCACGGCGACGACTGCCTCCGGCGGGTGGCCGGCGCCCTCAACGTCGGGCTCCACCGCCCCGGCGACCTGGCCGCCCGCTACGGCGGCGAGGAGTTCGCGGTGGTCCTCGCCGGCGCCAACCGGGCGGGCGCGGTCGTCGTCGCCGAGACGCTGCGCGCGAAGGTCGAGGCGCTCGCGATCCCGCACGCGGGCTCGCGGGTGAGCGACCGGATCACCATCAGCCTGGGTGTCGGCACGACGGTCCCCGCCGCCGAGTCCGCGCCGTCCGCGCTGATCGCGGTCGCCGACCGCGCCCTCTACCAGGCCAAGGCCGCGGGGCGGAATCGGGTCACGGCCGCCCAGGGCGCGTAGCCGTCAGCCGGGCGGCGGGACCTCGAGGATGATCGGCAGCACGATCGGCTTGCGCTGAAAGCGCTGGTGGATCAGCCGTCGCACGGCGCCCCGGACGAGGGCCGCGACGACCTCGCGGTCGAACGGCGCCGCCGGGTCCCGCTCCGCGAGCGCCTGGCTCACGGCGGCCTTGACCTCCGCGAGTAACTCCTCGGACTCCTTCACGTAGACGACCCCGCGCGAGGCGAGCTCGGGCCCCGCGACGACGGCGCCCGAGCGGTCGACGGCGAGGGACACGACGACCATCCCGCTCTCGGCGAGCAGCTGCCGATCCCGCAGGACCACGCTGCCGACGTCGCCGACGCCCGTGCCGTCGACGAGGACCCGCCCGGTCGGGAACCCGCCGAGCACGCGGGCGGAGGATCGGGTGAGCTCCACCCCGTCCCCGTCCTCGATCAGCAATACCCGCTCCGGAGGGAGCCCCGCGCTCGCCGCCAGCCGCGCGTGGCCGAGCAGATGACGGTACTCGCCGTGCACGGGGATGAAGTACCGCGGGCGCGTCAGGCTGAGCATCAGCTTCAGGTCCTCCTGGCTCGCGTGGCCGGAGACGTGGACGAAGGCGTTGTCCTCGTCGAGCACCTCGGCGCCCAGGCGGAAGAGCGCGTTGATGACCCGCCCCACCGTGCGCTCGTTGCCCGGGATCTTCCGCGCGGAGATGACGACGAGGTCGCCGCGCTCGATCCGGACGTGCTTGTGCTCGCCCGCCGCCAGCAGCGCGAGGGCCGAGTTCGGCTCGCCTTGGCTCCCGGTGGAGAGGATCACCTGCCGCCGGGCCGGCAGCGCGGCGACCTCCTCGAGCGGCAGCAGCACGCCGGCCGGGATCTGGAGATACCCGAGCTCGGCCGCGATCCGCACGTTCTTTTCCATGCTCATGCCGAGCAGCGCCGCCTTGCGGCCGACGCGCGCGGCCAGCTCGAGCACCTGCTGGATGCGGTGGATGTGGGAGGCGAAGGTCGCCAGGATGATCCGCCCGGTGGCCGCCGCGAATCGCGGGGCGAGCGCGGGACCGACCTCCGACTCGGATGGCGTGTGCCCGGGGCGGTCGACGTTGGTCGAGTCCGAGCAGAGGACCAGCACGCCCTGCTCCCCGAGTTCGGTGAACCGGGCGTAGTCCGGGGTCTGCCCGTCGATCGGGTGCGGATCGAGCCGAAAGTCCCCGGTGTGCACGATCGTGCCGGCCGGGGTCTCGATGGCGAGGCCGATGCCGTCGGCGATCGAGTGGGTGACGCGGATCGGCTCGATCCGGAACGGGCCCACCTCGAGCCGGTCGCGCGGCCTCACGGGCATGAGCCGCGCCTCCGCGCCGAGCCCGTGCTCGCGCAGTCGCTCGGCGGCGAGCGCCAGCGTCAGCGGCGTGCCGTAGACGGGGACCTTCGCCTGCCGGAGCAGGTAGGGCAGGGCGCCCACGTGGTCCTCGTGGCCGTGGGTGAGCAGGACCGCGAGGAAGCCCTGGCGCTTGGCGAGCGCGTAGGAGAAGTCGGGGATGACGTAGTCGATCCCCGGCATCTCGTCGTCGGGGAACATGAGGCCGCAGTCGATCGCGATGACCTGGTCGGCGTACTCGACGAGCATCATGTTGAGGCCGATCTCGCCGAGCCCGCCGAGCGGAATCAGGCGGACCGCCGGCCCGGCGCCACCCGCGGACGGTTGGTCGCTCGTCTCCACGAGCTCTTATATTAGCGGCGTCGGCTGCGGGCGCGCGCAGGGAGTGGCTCGGGGCGTCGCCCCGGCCCGGGCCGCGCGGCGCCGACGCGGGCCCCCGCCGCCGCTCCCGACGCCCGGCGCGCCCGGGTGACCGCTCCCGGCCGGCAGGGTGTCCGCTCCTTCAGAAGCCCGACGCGGCGAGCCGCGCGAACTCCTCGAGCGAGAGCGTCTCGGCCCGACGGCCGCCGTCGATGCCGGCGGCCTGAAGCCGCTCCCGGGCCGTCGAGGCTCGGACGTGGAGCCCGGCGGCGAGGGCGTTGGCGACGGCCTTGCGGCGCTGGCCGAACGCGGCGAGGACGACCCGCCGGAAGCGGTCCTCGTCGTCGACCGGCACCGCCGGTTGGCCCCGGGACCGTAGATGGAGGACGGCCGACTCGACCCGGGGCGGGGGCCGGAAGGCGCCAGGCGGTACCCTCAGCTCGAGCCGCACCGTCCAGTGGAGCTGAACCAGGACCGAGAGGCCGCCGTAGATCCGGCCCCCTGGCGGGGCCGCGACGCGCTCGGCGACCTCGCGCTGGAGCATCAGCGCCATCTCGGCGATCGTCCGGTGGGCGTCGCAGAGTCGCATGAGGATCGGCTTCGCCATGCTGTACGGGAGGTTGCCGGCCACGAGCACCCGCCCGCCGGGCGCCGACAGCTGGCGATAATCCCACGTCCGGGCGTCGGCGTGCCGGACGTCGAATCGGTCCGCGAGGCGCCGAGCGAGCCCGGCGTCGAGCTCGAGCCCGAGGAACCGACCGGCGCGAGCTGCCAGAGCGGGGGTGAGGGCGCCCTCCCCGGGCCCGATCTCGAGCACGAGGTCGGCGGGGGTGGGGGCCAGGAGGTCGGCGATCGAGCGGGCGACGCCTGGGTCCCGCAAGAAATGCTGGCCGAGCGCCCGCCGCTTACGAGCGTCGGGCATCGAGCTCTTGGCCGAGCGCCCGGCGGACCTCCCGCACCCGCGCCTCGGTGGCTGCCAGTTCACCCGAGTTGTCGATCAGGTAGTCGGCAAGCCGGGCCTTCTCGTCGAGCGGCATCTGGCTTCGGATCCGTCGCCTGGCGTCGTCCGCCCCGAGCCCGTCGCGCGCCTGCTGCCGCGCGACTTGGGCGGGCTCGTCGGCGGTGACGACCACGAGCCGGTCCACGTCGGGGGAGTCTCCGCTCTCGACCATCACCGGGGCGTCCAGGATGACGATGCCATCGAACCCGGCGGCCGTGAGCTCGGCGAGCCTGGCTCGGACCCGCGCCCGGATCGCGGGGTGAGTGATCGACTCGAGCCGCGCCCGAGCGGCCGGATCCGCGAAAACGACGGCGCCGAGGGCCTTTCGGTCGATCCCCCCGTCGGGACGGAGGACGCCGCGACCGAAGGCTGAGACGATCTGAGTGTGGGCGGGCTGGCCGGGCTCGACCACCTCCCGCGCCAGCCGGTCGGCGTCGATGATGAGGCAGCCGAGCGCGGCGAACATCGCTGAGACGGTACTCTTACCGGTCGCGACGCCCCCCGTGAGGCCGACGAGCAGGAAGCGACGGCCAGTCGCGCTCACCCCTTGCGCCTGAGCGGGCGAGCCCCGGCCGCCGGCTCAGATGCCGAGGAGTGCCAGGACCGGCGACGGCGGGGGTACGGTCTGGAACCGACACCGGAGGTCCGGGTGCTCCAGGATCTCCACGTAGGTTCCCATCACGCGCTCGTAATAATGATAGTGGCGCCCGAGGGGGCCGCCGTTGTACTCAGTCAGGGCTTCCTTGACGGTCGGCCTGCGGGCCAGGATGTCACGAAGGTAGGCCATCGCGAAGTGGGTACTGACGACAGGGTCGGCCAAGTCCCCGAGCTCCCGCCTGCCACTGGCGAGGGACGGCCTCCGGAACGGGCCGACGACAGGTTCGAGGACCGCCGCCGTGCTCGGCAGGATCTGGTAGAGACCGATCTCCCCGGCCGTGCCAACCGCGTCGGGTCTAAACTCCGATTCAACCTCGGCCTGAGCCAGGCCAAGGCAGTGGTCAATGTTGGTCTTCCTCGCTTCGGCGATGAGGGCATCCGGGTAGCGCCGGAGGGCGTCCACGGGTGCGTCCGGGTTCCTCTCGATCACGTAGTCGAGGATCGCCTGGTTGAGCCGCTCTGAGTCCTCCTCAGCGGCCACCGCCAGGACGTGCCGGGCCATCACGGCCCCGCCAACAACGAGAACCGCGAGGCCTATCGCCCCGACTACACCCGCCTTCATGAGTCTCATGACTCCCCCTTTTGCTGCGCACTTCCCTGAGCGAGCCGTGCCGGCCGCCGCCTGGAGGGACCAATTTGGCTGCGGGAGTATCGCACAGGGTGAAGGCTTTGCGCAAGCGGTCAGGACCGGGAGCCCGGGGACCCCAACGGGCTGGGTCGCGAGAGTCCTGAAGGCCGGAGGTTCTTCGCAACCTCCGACCTCTCTCTATCTCGGCCTCGAAAGCCGCTACGGCTGTTTTCGGGTCGCCCCGGCAAACCGGCGGGTCGCTGGGATCGCCTGCTCGGTCTGGTGGGAGAAGTTCGCTAAATCAAGCTGATACAGTGAGAGGCTGAATGCCTCTCGACCCGTGAACCAGGCCGGCGGGTCCACCTTCAGCCCCTGGAAGTTCAGAATCCAGCGATCGCTCACGCCCAGAGCGACCGCCCACGGAAGCCACCGATGCAGGGTGTCGCCGGGCAGGCGAGCCAGGCGATCCTTCTCGGCGCGGAGGAGGAACTCCTCGAAGCCCCGAACTCGCGCGAGGGCCTCCATGCCGGCCCGGGTGCGCCGCGGCATCAGCGGCGAGAACGCCAGGATGACCAGGCCGCTGCCGGCGAGCCCGGCCGGCGCGAGCCAGGGCGTCGGACCGAGCCACCCCGGCGCCCACGTGTAGAGGACCGCCGCCGCCGCACCGAGGCCCAGGCCGAGCTTGGCCCAGAGGATCCGCACCCTCTCGGGAGAGACGGCGAAGAACCCGTCGGCCACCATGGCCCGGTAGAGCTCCTCCCGGATGGGCGGGACCGTGGAGTCGTAGTCCCGCTTGACCTCCGAGAGGAGCCGGAGGTTCAGGGCCCAGTCGTCGCGAAAGAGCCGGGCGAGCGTCAGGGTCTCGAGCGGCTTCAGGTCGGGGTCGCCCGCGACCGGCTTGAGACGCTTGAAGAGGAAATCCGTCCCTCCGAAAGCATTCGTCACCTGCTCGATGCGCAGATAGCCGCGGACGGCCAGGTCCATGAGGGTCGCGATCACGTGGCGGGCCAGGGCGCGCTCGGCACCGAGCGCTCCCGCCTCGGCCGGGATGAGCCCCGGAGGCGGCTCGTATTCCGGCTTGACCGATTGACCCCTCGCCGGGCCGCGACCGTTTGCCCGGCGGAGCCCGAGCACCAGTAGGAGCGCGACCACGGGCAGGGCGAGCGGCCAGTTGTCGCCGAGGAGCCAGCGCGTCTCCCGCCAGGAAGAGGAGCGGGCGACGTAGCCCCGCGGCCACCCGACGACGATCCTCAGGCCCTCCCGGGGCCTGAGGGGACGCGTCGTCCTGAAGGCGACGAAGTGGTCCCCACGCTCCTCCGTGTAATCGCTGCCGCCCCCGCCGGGCGGCCCGGTATGGGCGATCGACCGGACGAGGTCCCCGGGCACCGCGCGGGGCACGGTCACGAACGCTTCCGCGACCCCGATGGGCACGTCCCACTCAGCGCCGGTCACATTCCAGTCGAGCTCGTCCACCTCGTCCCCCGCCACGAGCCCCTGTCGCACCCGGTAGAAGATCGTGAAAGTCCGGGTCGTGTTGGACGGGGCCGGCATCGAGGCCTCGATCCGGGCGTAGGGGCCGGGGTAGGACACCTCGGCGCGGAGAGGACGCATGGCCTCGTCGAAGACGTGGACATCGTCGAGCCTCCGGACCAGCTCGGCGCCGCCGCGGAGTTCCCGGACCCGGATCCTCCGGTCGATGCCCGCGAGGCTCCCGCGGGACGCGAACGTGATCGCCTCGCGGACGGCGAGGCTCCGGTCAGGGCGGATCTCGAGCGCGACGGCGAACCGGTCGATCGAGGAGGCGCGCCCCTGTCCGGCCGCCGGCGCGGCCATGGCGAGCAGGACCGCGAGCGTCGCGGGGAGGCGGCTCAGGCGGCCCCGCTCCCGAAGGAGACGCGCGGGACCTGGCGCTCCTCGGGACGGTCCAGCTCGAAGTACTGCCGTCGGACAAAGTGGCCGAACGACGCGATCGCGTTCGAGGGGAAGCTCTCGACCGCGGTGTTCAGGTCGCGCACGACGGCGTTGTAGTAACGCCGCGCGTTTTGAATAGCGTCCTCGATCTCGCCGAGCGAGGTCTGCAGCGACTGGAAGGTCTGGTTGGCCTTCAGATCGGGGTAGGCCTCGGCCAGCGCGAAGAGCTGGCGCAGGGCGCCCGTCAGCTGGTTCTCCGCCTCCGCGCGTGTCTCGGGCGTCCGGGCCGCCACCGCCGCGCCGCGGGCGCGAACCACCTCGTCCAGCGTGCCCCGCTCGTGCGCCGCGTAACCCTTGACGGTGTCGACGAGATTCGGCACCAGGTCCGTGCGGCGCTTGAGCTGAACGTCGATGTCCGACCACGCCTCCTCGGAGCGCTGGCGGAGCCCGACGAGGCGGTTATAGGTGAGGATCGCAAACCCGATGAGCACGGCCACGACCACGAAGAAGACCAGGCCACCAAGCGTCATCGGCGCCCTCCTGGCGTGCCAAACCGCCCCCGAGCCATAGTGTGGATGAACCGATTATAGCGTCGGCCCCTCCCTGGCCCGAGTTTCCGGGGGGGCGGACTGGGGCTTCGCCAAACCTCCCCGGCCGAGTCTCGGCCAGCCGGGCCGGCCACTCGTCTGGGTCCAGGGAGTGAGGCGGGCCCCCGCGCGCCTCTGAGGACGGACGCCAGCTGTCTGAGCAAATCCAGAATGATCTAACCCCGCAGCAAACCGACCCCCCGGTATGGATCCCCGCCTGGGAGCGGGTCCCCAGGACGCCCATCCGGCGGCGAGCAGGCCGATTGGGCTCGACCACAGCGCTCGCCCAGTCCCCACGACGAGCGCAGAAGCCGACAGAGCAGGCCAGGGGTTCCCCCCCGGTTCCAACTCCGGTATCCTCCTGCTTGTCCCCCCTGATTTCGATGGCTAGCGTCCCAGCAAGACCCCCAGGTCTCGAGCCGCATTGGAACGGAAGCCCTTGGCTAAGGGCCGGGGAGGGACCGCGATGACCAGAACCTCAGGGCGGCTAGGGCGGCTTGTCGCAGCCACGTTACTCGTCTCGTCAACGTGTCCAACTCTCGCGCCGGCCCGGACGGCGCCGACCCGGGCGGCCTCATTCATTGCCGAGAGAAGATTTGAGGCCGGCGCGAGCCCTGTGTCCGTCGCCGTGGGCGACTTTGACGGCGATGGCGCGCTGGATCTGGCGGTGGCCAACATGCAAGACAACACCGTCTCGGTGCTGCTCGGCCGCGGCGACGGGACCTTCGAGGCGCCGAGGAACTTCGCTGTCGGCGACTCTCCTGTCTCCGTTGCCGTGGGCGACTTCAATGGCGATGGCGTGCCCGACCTCGCGGTCGCCAACGCGGGGTCCAACGACGTCTCGGTGCTCCTCGGCACCGAGGACGGGACCTTCCGGACCCCCCTCGTCTTCGCCGTGGGCAGCGATCCGCAATCCCTCGCCGTCGGCGACTTCAATCGCGATGGGATTCCTGATCTGGCGGTAGCCAACGCAGGGTCCAATGACGTTTCCGTGCTCGTGGGTAACGGCGACGGGACCTTCCAGGCAGCACGGAACTTCGGCGCTGGCACCAATCCTCGATCCGTGGCCGTGGGCGACTTCAACCGCGATGGGGTGCCCGACCTGGCCGTGGCCAACTTCGGTTCCCATGCCGTCTCAGTGCTGCTGGGCCACGGCGATGGAAATTTTCAGACGCCTCGGAGCTCCGATACTGGCACGGGCTTTTCCGTCGTTGAGGCTTCCGTCGCGGTGGGCGACTTCAACGGCGACGGCAAGCCGGATCTGGCGGTCCTCGTCAGTACGGGCGTCGCAGTGCTGCTCGGCAACGGCGACGGTACCTTCCAGGCGGCGGGGAACGTCTTGATCGGCCCGGGTCCCAAGTCCGCCGTGGCCGTGGGCGACTTCAACAGCGATGGGGTGCTCGACCTGGCGGTGACCAGTCCCGGTGCCGCAATTCCCGGCAACGTCGCGGTCCTGCTGGGCAGCGGCGATGGGACCTTCCACTGGGCCGGTAAATTCGGTGTTGGCGATTCCCCGCTTTCGGTGGCCGTAGGCGACTTCAATGGCGACGGGGTGCCAGACCTGGCGATGGCCAGTCTTGGACGGGTCTCGGAACTCATGGGCAACGGCGATGGGACGTTTCAAGTGGCACGGACCGTCGCGGGCGGCGGGCAACCTTATTTCGTGGCCGTGGGCGACTTCAACGGCGATGGGGTGCCAGACGTGGTGGTGGCGAACCTGCCAATCCCACTTTGTATATATTATGACTGTGGCGTCTCGGTGCTGCTGGGCAACGGCGATGGGACCTTCCAGGCGCCACTGTTCTCGGTCGCTGGCCGGGAACCCTCTTTCGTGGCCGTCGGCGACTTCAACGGCGACGGCAGGCTGGATCTGGCGGTCGTCGTTGCGTCGGGCATCGCCGTGCTTCTGGGCAACGGCGATGGCACCTTCCAGGCGCCCCTGAAGGTCGCTCCCGGCGGCGCTCCTCGTTCCGTAGCCGTGGGCGACTTCAATGGTGACGGGGCGCCAGACCTGGCGGTGGCGAATTTTGGTCCGGGCAACGTGTCGGTGCTGCTGGGCAATGGCGACGGGACTTTCCGGGCGCCACTGAACTTCCTGTTGGGTCTACT
>Ga0066707_10000373_pt1 | contig 13533 bp, 11 predicted proteins | sample GraSoiAngelo_156_FD_66503 | JGI IMG/M metagenome (GOLD analysis project Ga0066707, IMG submission 66503) | Grasslands soil microbial communities from the Angelo Coastal Reserve, California, USA - 14_1009_13_40cm | ecosystem: Environmental > Terrestrial > Soil > Grasslands | place: USA... | reverse complement strand
GGCGCGGGCGTGGGCGGACAGCTGATCGACCGTTTTCCGATTCGTGACGTGATGCTTGCGGGCGCCGCTCTGCCCGCCGTCTCGGCGGTGCTGGTGCTCTGGGTCTTTCGCGGTTACACGATCGCCGACCATCACGTGCGCATCAACGCCGAAAACGCGGCGGGCGAGGAAAGCTCCCGCGCGGGGCCGAGCGTGACGCACGTGCTGGCGATCACCGCCACGCTGGCCCTTCTGATCCAGATCGGCCTGGGCGGCGAGCTCGCCCTGCTTCCGCTTCTGGTCACCAACCACCTGCAGCTTTCGGCCGCGGCGGCGGGCGCCGCCATGCTGGCGGTCGGCCTCATCGGTGGCGTGCTGCTGGTGCCTGGAGGCAACGCTTCCGACCGCTGGGGTCGCAGGCCGACGATGGTCACCGGCGCTGCAGTTTCTGCGCTCGGTTTTGTCGTCTATGCGCTGGCAGGCAACTTTGCGCTCGTGATCGTCGGCGCCGCCATCCGAGCCCTGGGGGCATCGCTGATCTGGCCCGCGGCGACGGCCTGGGTCGCGGAATCCATGCCGCGCCGCCGGCACGCCTTCTACATGGGACTGTTCGGCGAGTTCGAGAACATCGGTGTCACCGTGGGGCCGATCGTGGGAGGGGTGGTGTGGTCGATCGCGGGGATCCAGGCGGCCTTCTACGCCTACGCCGTCGCCGCCGTGCTTGCGGCCGTTGTGGCTGCGCTAGCCGTGCGCCCGGCGTCACGTGCCGCAACCCCCGAACCGGTGCTGCCCTAGCCGGCGCCTCGCCGCGGTGGCGCCGTGGTGTCGCGCACGACCAGCTCTGGCGCCAGCACGTGTCGCCGCGCCTGTGCGGATCGCTTTTCGATTCGCCGGATGACCGCTCGCATCGCCATCTCACCGATCTGGTTTCTCGGCTGATGGATCGTCGTGAGCGAGATGTGCCGCAGGGCGGCGAGCGCGGTGTGGTCATAGCCGACGAGTGAGGCGTGGCGCGGAACATGGATACTGGCGGGAACGTTCCCGTGGGAACGTTCCCACGACTTTGGCCTGGTGCCGTCCGGGCTGGGAGAAGAAGCTGCACGTTGGGCTCGTAGGTACCGGAAGGATCGGCATGCTGCATGCCCGCACCCTCAAGGGGAGTCCCCTGGTGTCGACGCTCACCCTCGTCGATGCCGACCAGGGTCGGGCCGCGGCGGTCGCCGCGCAGGTTGGCGCCGCGCAGGCCGAGAGTCCGCAGGCCCTCCTCTCGGCGGGCGTGGATGCGCTGGTCATCGCCGCGGCCACCCCGGTCCACGCCGAGCTGCTGCACATGGCGGCCGATGCCTCGGTCCCGACTTTTTGCGAAAAGCCCATCGCGCTCGACCTCGGGGCGACGGATGACGTCATCAGGCACGTCGAGCGCGTCCGGCTCTTCGTCCAGATCGGGTTTCAGCGCCGGTTCGACGCAGGCTATCGGGCGGCGCGCGAGGCATACGCTTCTGGAGCGCTCGGCGCCGTGCATGTCGTCCGGCTCGCCACCCATGATCCGGCTCCGCCCCCCGAGCAGTACATCGCGGATTCCGGCGGCATCTGGCGCGACCTCGCGATCCATGACTTCGACATCGCCGCCTGGGTTCTTGGACGCCCGGTCGTCGAGGTCTTCGCTGCCGGGCAGGCGAACTCACCGCTGTTTGCCAGGCATCACGATGTCGACGCCTCCTGCGCGACTCTGCGCTTCGAGGGCGGAATCGTCGGCGCGCTGACCGCGACGCGAAACGACCCCCGGGGCTACGACGTGCGCATGGAGCTGTTCGGCCTCCGCGACAGCGTGGCCGTGGGCTGGGACGGACGGACCCCGCTGCGGTCAGTCGAACCGGGTGTCGCCGCTCCACCTCAGCCCGGCTACAGAGATTTCCTCGAGCGTTTCGAAGCTGCGTATCGTGCGGAGCTGGAAGCATTCCTGGGCGCGGTCGAAGAGGGCGCTGAGAGTCCTTGCTCGGTGGCCGACGCGCGGCGGGCGCTCGTCGTCGCGCTGGCCGCGGATTCCTCGATGCGGGAACGCCGTCCGGTGAGGGTGGACGATTTTTCATGAAGGTCGCGGGTGCACCGATCTCCTGGGGCGTGAGCGAGCTCGAGCGCGAGGCGTCGGCGCTGGCGGCCTCGGGCGCGGAGGTGCTCGTCCCCGAAGATATGGAGACGTTTCTGGAAATGACGCAGGTCGACCTGTGTCTGGACACGGGCCACGTTTTCCTGGGGGGCGCGGATCCCGTCGCGATCGCTCGCGACGCGGGCGCCCGGGTGAGACACGTCCACCTCAAAGACGTCGACGCGGAGCTCGCCGAGCGGTTCCAGGCGAGGAAGATCTCCTATGCCGAGGCGGTGCGGCGCGGCCTCTACAGGCCGCTTGGCCTGGGCGACCTCGACATCGAGTCGGTTTACGGCCGGCTGCAAGCCGCCGGCCATCGGGGCTGGTACGTGCTCGAGCAGGACACGGCGCTTACTGCTGAGCCCGAACCGGGAGCGGGACCTGTCGCGGCGGCGCGGCAGAGCCTTGAGTATTTTCGTCACATTGCCAGCGCCAAGCTGTCCACCAGCGCATCCAAGGAGGAGTGAACGAGATGAGTCGGTTTCGGGTGGTCATCGGGTTGGCTGCCTTGTGCATTGTGGCCGCGGCATGCGAGAGCGGGACGCCCAGCTCCAACACGTCGCCGTCCGCAGCTGCATCCGGCAGCAGCTACCGCTTCTACTTCGTGACCCACGGTGACAACGGCACGTTCTGGTCGGTCGTGCAGAAAGGTGAGAGCCAGGCTGCCACTGACCTCGGCGTTTCGGTCAACTACCAGGGCAGCAACAACGACGACAACCAGGAATGCCAGTTCATCAGCGCCGCGGTGACCGCGAAGCCCGACGGCCTCGTCGTCTCTCCGCACAGCCAGACCGTCCTCGACTGCGCCAAGCAAGCCGCTGGACAGGGCATTCCGCTGATCTTGATCAACAACTGCGGCACGACAACCAGCGGCCAGAGCTACATCGCATACTCAGGTGCGCTCACCTGCGTCGGCCAGCCTGAAACGGCTGCGGGCCAGCAGGCTGGGATCAGGCTCAAGGCGGATGGCGGCCACAAGCTGCTGTGCGTGATCCACGAGGCCACGAGCACGAGCCTGCGCGACCGCTGCGCCGGCGCCAAGACCGGCTTCGGCGGCAGTGAATCGGACCTCGTCATCGACAACGCCAAGTCCAACGTCTCGTCGGCGACGGCCACCCTTCAGGCGAAGCTCAGCGCTGACAAATCGATCGACGCCATCCTCGCGCTCGACCCCGACGTCGCCAAGAACATCGTGGAGGCCGCCGTCACGGGCGCGAGCTCAACCGCGAAGATCGCGACCTTCGACATCAGCACCGGCGTCATCGCGGACATCCAGTCGGGCAAGATCGACTTCGCCGTCGACCAGCAGCAGTACCTGCAGGGTTACCTGCCGATCGTCTTCCTCAAGCTGTTCAAGCAGAATGCGAACACCGTCGGCGGTTTCGACACCGTCAAGAGCGGCCCGGGCATCGTGGACAAGAGCAATGCCGCCACCGTCGCCAGCCTTGCCGGCAAAGGCACTAGATAGACTGAATCGGAGCTGATCACCGGGCCGGTCGACTCCGGCCCGGTGACATCCGGGGAGCGCAAAAGATGAGCGTGGCAAGCACCCAGCCCCGTCCGAGTCCGGCCCCCCAACAGGCGGGCGCGGGGCGGGACGAGCGGCTGGCCGGCGTCAGCGTTCTGGTGCGCCTTCTGCAGCGCCCCGAGCTGGGGGCCCTGATCGGCGCCCTCGCGGTTTACCTGCTTTTCGCAAGCGTCGACGCCACGCCAGGACACCTGTTCACCTCGATCGCGGGCATGCAGAACTGGACCGACGCCGCCTCGACCTACGGCATCATGGCGGTCGCCGTCGCGCTCCTCATGATCGGCGGTGAGTTCGACCTGTCAGCGGGCGTCATGACCGGGACCAGCGGCCTGCTGCTCGGCATGCTCATCACGCGGCAGCAGGTCAACGTGTGGGTGGCCATAGTGGCCGTGGTGATCTTCGCCGGCATCATCGGGGCGGCGAACGGCATGCTCGTGGTGCGGACCAAGCTGCCGAGCTTCATCATCACCCTCGCCACGTTCTTCGTCCTCCGCGGGGTGGACGTCGGCGTCACTCGGCTGCTCACGAACACGGTGCGGTTCGACATCTCCGACCAGGCACCGGGCTTTGTCAGCGCTCAGTCGATCTTTGGCAGCACATTCCTCGCCCCCTACAACTTCCAGGATGCGGTGCTCTGGTGGATCGCCATCACCGTAATCGCCACCGTGGTGCTGACCCAGACCACTTTCGGAAACTGGATCTTCGCTGTCGGCGGAGACGCCAACGCCGCGCGCGCCGTCGGCGTTCCGGTCTCGCGCACGAAGGTGATCCTCTTCATGTACACGGCGATTTCGGCGGCCGTGGTCGGCATCATGGTTGCCCTTCGCTTCAAGGGGATCCAGTCGGGCCAGGGAGTTGGGCTCGAGTTCTTCTACATCATCGCCGCCGTGGTCGGAGGTTGCCTCCTGACCGGTGGATACGGTTCCGCAATCGGGGCCTCGCTGGGCGCGCTGATCATCGGATTTGCCCAGATCGGCATCATCTTCGCCAACTGGGACTCCAACTGGTACTACACGTTTCTGGGCGTGATCCTTTTCGTCGCCGTCGGTGTCAACACCCTCGTCAGACGGCGCGCCGCGAGCGCGCGCCGATGAGGGTCGCCGGATGAGCCAATCCAAGAACGGCGTGCCTCTCCTGGAGGTGCGCAACGTCAGCAAGTACTTCGGGAGCGTGATCGCGCTCCGCGACATCTCGATGCAGGTTCACGCCGGCGAGGTCACGTGCGTGCTCGGTGACAACGGCGCCGGCAAGTCGACGCTGATCAAGATCCTGTCCGGGGTCCACCCGCATGACGAAGGCGAGCTGCTCGTCGACGGCAAGAGCGTGCGCTTCGGGGGCCCACGCGAGGCCCGGGCCGCGGGCATCTCGGTTGTCTTTCAAGACCTGGCGACGGTGCCCCTGATGTCGATCTGGCGCAACTTCTTCCTCGGCTCCGAGCCGACTGTCGGTTTCGGTCCGGCGCGCAGGCTCGACACTGGCTTTGCCAAGCGCGTGATGCGCGAAGAGATGGGCAAGATGGGAATCGATGTCCGCGATCCCAATCAGGCGGTCGGCACTCTTTCCGGTGGCGAGCGGCAGGCTGTGGCCATCGCGCGTGCGGTGTACTTCGGGGCCAAAGTGCTGATCCTCGATGAGCCGACGTCCGCGCTCGGCGTGCGGCAGTCGGGCATCGTCTTGAAGTACGTCGTGCAGGCAAGGGAGCGCGGCCTGGGGGTGATCTTCATCACACACAACCCGCATCACGCGTATCCGGTGGGCGATCGGTTCGTGCTCCTGAACCGAGGCAAGCTCATGGGCGCGTATGCCAAGCACGAAACCTCGCTGGAGGAGCTGACCAGGATGATGGCAGGGGGAGAAGAGCTGGAGCGCCTTTCCAGGGAGCTGGAGAAGTTGGCGGCCGACCCGGAGATGAAGCAGGTCGCACGCGAGCTGCGGGAGGAAGCACGATGATCCGCAACCTGATCGGTTCCGATTGGCAGATGCCCGCCGACGGCGCGGTCTCCCTGCCCGTCTTCAACCCCGCCACGGGCGAGGTCATCGAGCAGGTTCCGCTCTCGGGGGCGCAGGAGGTGGATGCGGCGGTCAAGGCCGCGAGCGGGGCCTTCGCATCGTGGTCACGGACGGCGGTGATGGAGCGGGTGCGCCTGATGTTCCGCTACAAGGCCGTGCTCGAGGAGCATTTCGAGGAGCTCGCTTCGATCGTCACCCGCCACCACGGCAAGACCCTGGACGAGTCGCGTGGCGAGGTTCGGCGCGGGATCGAGGTCGTCGACTTCGCGTGCGGCGCGCCGACCCTGCTTCAAGGCCGCACGCTGCGCGACGTCTCGGGTGGCGTCGACCAGGACCTTTATCGCTATCCGGTCGGCGTGTGTGCGGGCATCCCGCCCTTCAACTTCCCGGTGATGATCCCGCTCTGGATGTTTCCGCTCGCCGTCGTCGCGGGCAACACGTTCGTGCTCAAGCCGTCCGAGCGGACGCCTTTGGGCGGCCAGCGGCTGGCCGAGCTCTTCCTGGAGGCCGGTTTTCCGGCGGGAGTGCTCAACGTCGTCCACGGCGCGGCCGGCGCTGTCGACGCATTGCTCGAAAACCCAGGGGTCAGCGCGATCTCATTTGTGGGCTCGGCGCCAGTCGCCAAGCACGTCTATACAGAGGCCGCTGCGCGCGGCAAGCGCGTCCAGGCGCTCGGCGGCGCCAAAAATCACATCGTGGTCATGCCTGACGCCGACCCTGAAATCACCGTCCCCGCGATTCTCAACTCGGCGTTCGGCAACGCGGGTGAGCGATGCCTGTCCGGCTCCGTCGCCGTCGCGGTGGGCAAGGCGGCCGACATCCTGCTCGACCCATTGCGCGACGCGGCCTCGAAGATGGTCGTCGGACCAGGCGACCAGCCTGGGGTGCAGGTCGGGCCGCTGATCCGGGCCGAGCATCGAGATCGAGTCGCCTCCTACGTCGAAAAGGGCACCGCCGAAGGCGCGCAGCTCGTGGTCGACGGCCGGGGCGAGATGTCGCGGCAAGGATTCTTTCTGGGGCCGACGATCCTGGACCGGGTCACGCCGCAGATGGCGGTCGGCCGCGAAGAGATCTTCGGACCCGTCTTGTCGGTCGCCCGCGCGGCGACGCTCGAGGACGCGATCGCACAAGCCAATGCGTCGTCGCTTGGCAACATGGCGACGATCTTCACGCAGTCCGGTCGCGCCGGGCGCGAGTTTCGGGAACGCGTCGAAGCCGGGATGACGGGCATCAATGTGCCCATCGCGCAGCCTTTCGCATTCTTTCCTTTCAGCGGATGGAAGGGTTCTTTCTTCGGAGATCTGCACGTCCATGGCACGGACGGAATCGAGTTCTATACCCGAAAGAAGGTCGTCGTCACGCGTTGGTGACACATGTAATGTGGAGACCGAGTTGACGGCCACAGATCCAGCGGTGGCGAGGGTGACGTACAAGAGCCGGCTGCATCAGATGACGCAGACGACGCCGACGATGCTGTGGAACGACTCGGCCGACATCGGCGAGCTCATCTACGCGATCGAGAACGGCGCCGTCGGAGCTACCTGCAACCCTGTCATCGCCGTCGGCATCCTGAAGAAGGAAATCGCTGTCTGGCGGCCTCGCATCGAGGCCCTGCTCCATGACCTCCCTGGCGCGACCGAGGATCGGATCGGGTGGACGCTGGTCGAAGAGATGTCGGTCAGAGCCGCGAAGCTTCTCGAGCCGGCGTTCGCGGCCCATGCCGGGCGCGACGGCCGCCTCTCCATCCAGACGGATCCGCGTTTTTTCCGCGACTCCGAAGCGATCCTCCAGCACGCCATGAGGTTCAGCCTCCTCGCGCCGAATGTGATCGTGAAGATCCCGGCGACGCGGGCCGGCGTCGTCGCCATCGAGGAGGCGACGTACCGCGGCCTGAGCGTGAACGCGACCGTCTGCTTCACCCTTCCCCAGTGCATCGCGGTCGCCGAGGCTGTCGAGCGAGGACTCCGGCGGCGTGAGAGCGAGGGCAAGGAGATCGCTTCGATGGGCCCGGTCTGCACGATCATGGTTGGCCGCCTCGACGACTGGCTGAAGGTCCTACTCGACAAGCGTGAGATCACCGTCGACCCCGGGATCCTCGAATGGGCGGGCGTCGCCGTTTTCAAGAAGACGTACGGCATCTTCCGCCAGCGGGGTTACCGGCTGCGGCTGCTGTCGGCGGCATTCCGGAACCACATGCACTGGAGCGAGCTGATTGGCGCCGACGCGGTCATCTCGCCCCCGTCGGCATGGCAGAAGCGATTCAACGCGGGTGACATCGAGGTGCGGCCGCGCATCGACGACCCGGTCGATCCCGAGGTGCTGGGCCAGCTCCTCTCGCACTTCCCGGATTTTCGGCGCGCGTACTCGGAGGACGGGCTCACCGTCGACGAATTCGACTCGTTTGCGCCGACCGTGCGCACGCTGCGTCAGTTCATCGCAGCCTGCACCGACCTTGCCGGGCTGGTGCGCGACGTGATGCTTCCAGAACCCGCGTAAGGTCGCGCCGTGAAGACGCTGAAGCTGACCATGGCGCAGGCGCTGGTGCGCTTTCTGGCGTCCCAGCATGTGGAGCGTGATGGCGTCGAGCACCGCTTCATAGGCGGCTGCTTCGGCATCTTCGGCCACGGCAACCTCACGGGGATCGGCCAGGCGCTGGCCCAGAATCCGGAGCTCCTCACCTACTACCAGGCGCGCAATGAGCAGGCCATGGTTCACACGGCAGCCGGCTTCGCGAAGATGCGCAACCGCCTTGCCGCCCTCGCCTGCACGACCTCGATCGGGCCTGGCGCGACGAACATGATCACCGGAGCCGCGGCGGCGACGGTGAATCGCCTTCCGGTCCTGCTTCTACCAGGCGACGTCTTTGCCTCCCGCCGGCCCGACCCCGTGCTGCAACAGCTGGAGTCGCCCTCGCGCGGCGACGTCAGCGTCAACGACGCGTTCATACCCGTGTCGCGGTACTTCGACCGGATCCAGCGTCCGGAACAGCTGATCCCCGCGGCGCTGTCGGCGATGCGAGTGCTGACCAGTCAGGTCGACACCGGCGCGGTCACGCTGGCGCTGCCCCAAGACGTGCAGACGGAAGCGTTCGACTATCCGGCCGAATTCTTCGAGAAGCGGACCTGGCGCCTTGCCCGTCCGCTGCCCGACGAACCTGCACTCGAGCGCGCAGCGGGCATCATCCGCGCCGCCCGGCGCCCGCTCCTTGTCGCGGGCGGAGGGGTCATCTACTCGGAGGCGACCGACGCCCTGCGGGGTCTGGTCAGGCGCACCGGGATGCCGGTGGCGGAGACCCAGGCAGGCAAGGGATCTCTGGCCTACGATCACGCGGGTGCGCTCGGCGGCGTCGGCGCGACGGGCACGCTTGCAGCCAACCGGATCGCGGCGAGCGCCGACGTGGTCATCGGCGTCGGGACGCGGTACACGGATTTCACGACCGCCTCCAAAACGGCGTTTCAAAATCCCGACGTCCGGTTTGTCAACATCAACATCGCGGAGCTGGACAGCCACAAGCTCGGGGGTGTTCCGCTGACCGGTGACGCTCGAGCGATCCTGGAGGCGCTCGACCGAAGGCTGCAGGGCTGGTCGGTGGCCGAGGCCTACCGGCGCGACTACGAGCAGCTTCGCGCCGAGTGGGATGCGGAGGTGTCCCGCCTTTACAACCTGGGCCACTCGCCGCTGCCCGCTCAGTCGGAGGTGCTGGGCGCGGTCAACGAGCTGTCGGCGCCGCGCGACGTCGTCGTGTGCGCGGCGGGCTCGATGCCCGGCGACCTGCACAAGCTGTGGCGCACGCGCGACGCCAAGGGCTACCACGTCGAGTACGGGTACTCGACGATGGGCTACGAGATCGCCGGCGGCCTGGGCGTCAGGCTTGCCGATCCCTCGCGCGAGGTCTACGTCATGGTCGGCGACGGGTCGTACTTGATGATGGCGCAGGAGATCGTGACCTCGATCCAGGAGCACGCCAAGCTCACCATCGTGCTCGTCGACAACGAAGGCTTTGCGTCGATCGGCGGCCTCTCGCGATCGAAAGGCAACGCTGGTTTCGGGACTCGGTACCGGTATCGCACCGGCGGATCGCTCGGCGACGACGCCGAGCACAGCAACGGCGAGAGGCTCCCGGTCGACCTCGGGATGAACGCCCAGGGGCTCGGCGCCCACGTCTACCGGGCACGCAACGTCGAAGAGCTCCGTGACGCGCTTGTCGCCGCGAAGAAGATCGATCGCACCGTGGTGATCCACGTGGCCGTTGATCGCTACGAAGGCGTGCCGAGCTACGAGAGCTGGTGGGAGGTGCCGGTGGCGGAGGTGTCGGAGTCGGCCGATGTCAAGAAGGCGCGTGAGGAGCACCGGCGCGGCTTGGCAAGGCGCCGCTGGCACGTATGACGGAGCTCGTCGTGCGCCGGACCAACAAGCCCGCCGGCGAAGGACCTGTGGCCATCGTCACCCCCGAATCCGCGGGCTGGTCCTATGTCGGCTTTGAGGTTTACGAGCTACGACGCGGTGACCGGATCCGGCAATCGACCGGGGCGAGAGAACTGTGCGCGGTGATGCTGGCGGGTCAGGCGGACTTCACGGTCGGATCGCACGCGTGGAAGGAGGTCGGGTCCCGGAGCAACGTATTCGAGGGCACGCCCGACTCGGTCTACGCGCCGCCAGGACAGCCGCTCGAGATCAGAGCCTCGAGCGAGAGCTGCGAGGTCGCACTCTGTTGGGCGCCCGCCTCGCGTGGCGCCGAGCCGGCCCTGATCCAGGCGGCCGAGATCAAACCGTTCAGACGTGGCTCAGGTCGCACCGAGCGCACGATCCACAACATCCTGATGGAGGATCGACCGGCCGAGGCGCTTCTCGTGACCGAGGTGTTGACGCCCGCCGGAAACTGGTCGAGCTATCCGCCGCACAAGCACGACACCGACGATCCCCCGCGCGAGACATACCTCGAGGAGACGTACTACCACCGCATGGCGCGGGCCGAGGGTTTTGCGGTGCAGCTCATCTACACGGATGACCGCTCGCTGGACGAGGCGATTCAGGTTCGCGACGGCGACCTGGTGCTGGTCCCGCGCGGATTTCACCCGGTCGCCGCGGGTCCTGGCTACGACCTCTACTACCTGAACGTGATGGCCGGGCCGACCCGGCGCTGGCTGGTCACGACCGACGCCGACCACCGCTGGCAGCTGGATTGAAATCCTGTAACGTTCCAAACTTGTGAGCGGGACGGTCCGAGCGGCCGTTATGACAGCCCCGGGGCATCTCGAGCTGAGGCATTTCCCGCGTCCCGACCCCGCGCCGGGCGCGGTCCTGATGAAGGTCACCTACTCGGGCATCTGCGGCACCGACAAGCACACGTATCGGGGCGAGTCGAAGCAGTACGCGGGCACCGACCATGAGCGCGAGATCACCTATCCGCTGATCTGCGGCCATGAGAATGTCGGCGTGATCGAAGCGATCGGAGGCGCCGATTCGATCCCCGACAGCGAGGGTCGGCCGTTGCGGCCCGGCGACCGTATCGTGCCCGCCGCGAATGTGCCCTGCGGGCGCTGCGTCTTCTGCCTCAACGACTATCCGTACTACTTCTGCGAAAACCTGCAGGACTACGGAAACAGCCTCCACGCCGGGATCCCCCCGCACCTGTTCGGCGGGTGGGCGGAGTACATGTACCTGCTGCCGGGCACGCCGCTGTTCAGAGTGCCGGACGGGCTGCCGGACGAGCTGGCGGCGCTGACCGAGATCATGGCGGTGACCCACGGCTTCGACCGCGCCCGCATGCTGAACGCGAGCTGGGGCGGAAGCGCGTTCGGCGAATCGGTGGCGATCGTCGGGGTCGGGCCGCTTGGCTTCTGCCACCTGGTCAAGGCGCGACTCATGGGTTGCGGCAAGCTGGTCGCCATCGACCGGATCGAGTCGCGACTCGAGCTCGCGCGGCGCTTCGGCGCGACGCTGACCGTCAACGCCGCCAAGACCAGCGAGAAAGAGCGGATCGAGCTCCTGCGCGAGCACACCCACACCGGGCCGGATATCGTCATCGACTGCACGGGCGTCGCGCAGTCGTTCCCCGAATGCCTGCACCTTGTGCGGTATGGAGGCACTGTCGTCGAAGCCGGCACTTTCGTCGACATGGGCCCGGTCGGTGTCAATCCGAACTCCGACATCTGCACGAAGAATGTGAGCGTCATCGGCGTTGGTGGCGAAACGGCAACCTCCTACGTTCCCGCCATGAACCTGCTGGTGCGCAACCTCGACCGGCTGCCTCTCAGCGAGATCGTCACCCATCGGATGCCGCTCGAGCGCGCGACCGAAGCGGTCGAGCTGTCGCAGCATGAGGGCACTATGAAGGTCCTGATGGACCCGGCGATGAAGGCCTGAACCCGTCCTCATGAGCCGAACCCCATTGCCTCCGATGGCCGTCCCTCACGATTCCGCGCCCGCGATGCGCCGGCACCCGACCATCCTTGACGTCGCCTCTCACGCGGGGGTTTCGAAATCGACGGTGTCCAACGTGGTGCGCGGACTGCCGGGCGTCTCGGAAGCAACGCGCCGGCAGGTGCGGACGGCGATCCGCGAGCTCGGCTACCGGCCCAACGTCCTCGCCCGCCAGCTCGTCCAGCAGCGCACCAGCATCCTGGGCGTGGTCGTGGGCGATCTCGCCAACCCGTTTTTCGCCGAGATGGCGAAGTCGGTCGAGCGCCAGGCTGCCGCGCGGGGGTACACCGCCATGTTCTGCAACACCGAAGGCGACAGCCAGAGTGAGCTCGCCGGCGTCGAGACCCTGCTGGAACACAGGGTCGCCGGCATCGTCTTCCTTGCGTTTTCCGGCGACTCCCGGACCATGCAGGAGACCCTGCAGCACCAGGTCCCGGCGGTCTTCGTCAGCTGCAGCGCCGGATGGGGCGACGTGGTTTCCGTGGATGACGCATTCGGAGGCCGTCTCGGGACGAGGCACCTGGTCGAGGCGGGCCACCGTCGCGTCGCCTACCTTTCGATTCCCGAGCTGGAAGACGCGTCAGACCACGCCCGCTGGGACGGTTACTGCGAGGCGCTCAAGGAAGCCGGCCTTGGGCCGCAGCTCAAGATCAGCTGGACGCCTCCGTCCGACCAGGCGGAGATCGACGGTGTGGAGCGGCCGCTTCTGGACGTCTTCACCGGTCCCGGTCGCGCGACCGCAGTGTTTGCGTCCAACGACGTCGCCGCGATCGCCCTGCAGGAGTTCGCCGATCGAGTCAGTCTCCATGTCCCGGGGGACGTCTCGATCGTCGGCTTCGACGACGTCCCCATGGCCGGGCTGGCGCGCATCGCTCTGACCACGGTCGCGCAGCCGCGCGACGAGCTGGCCAGGCTTGGCATCGCCACCATCGCCGACCGCATCGAGGGCAGGCTGAAAGGGCCGCCAAAGCGAACCATCGTCGACGTGAATCTGGTGGCCCGAAACTCAACCGCACCTCTGCGTCGCGCCTAGGCTCGCCAGCGCACGCCCCAGAGCGGGGGGCTTGACGGTCGGGCCAGCCGCCTAGAGAATTACGGAACGTTCCAGTGGAACGCTCCAAAGGTCGGCGAGGGGCGCAGCGGAGGAGTTGAGCATGGCGGTTGTGGGCACGCTCGGGCCGAGGCTGGACCGCGAAAGGTTCCAGTGGTCGAGCCTCCTCATGCTCGCGCCGGGCCTGGTCCTGCTCGTCGTGCTGTTTCTCGGCCCTGTGCTGTACGCCTTCTACATCGGCTTCACCAACCTGGCGCTCGTCGGTTCGCGCTCCCGTGATTACTCGTTCACCGGGCTGGAGAACGTCGCCCGGATGCTGGGCGACTACGTCTTCATCAAGTCTTCCTGGCTGACGATCCTCTTCGTCGTCGGTTCGGCGATCGTCGGCCAGTCCGT
>Ga0066707_10000366_pt1 | contig 13642 bp, 14 predicted proteins | sample GraSoiAngelo_156_FD_66503 | JGI IMG/M metagenome (GOLD analysis project Ga0066707, IMG submission 66503) | Grasslands soil microbial communities from the Angelo Coastal Reserve, California, USA - 14_1009_13_40cm | ecosystem: Environmental > Terrestrial > Soil > Grasslands | place: USA... | reverse complement strand
CCCCGCCGAGGATCCCGCGCCCATGATCCGCACGCTCGATGCGCGGCGAGGAATCGATGCCGTCGTGACGGCGCTCGAGCGGTCGCCCGAGACGGTGGCGCCCGAGATCCATCGGACGGTCGACGAGATCCTCGGTGCGGTGCGCGGCCGGGGCGATGCGGCGCTCTGCGAGTACACGGCGCGTCTCGATGGCTGGAGCCCCGCCGCCGCTGGGGAACTCGCGCTGACCGCCGCCGACTTCGAGACCGCCGAGCGTGGCATCGCCCCCGACGTGCGAGCCGCGCTCGAGTATGCCGCAGACCGCATCGAGCGCTACCACGCGGCTGCGACGCCCAAGTCGTGGCGCATGACCGACGAGCACGGATCCGTCCTGGGCCAGGAGATCCGCCCTCTCGACCGCGTCGGCGCCTACGTTCCGGGTGGGCGGGCGGCGTACCCCTCGACGGTGTTGATGACCGTCGTCCCGGCGCGCGTTGCCGGCGTGCGGGAGATCGTGCTCGTCACGCCCGCGGGACCCGGCGGCCGGATCGAGCCGGTGGTGCTCGCCGCCGCACGCATCGCCGGGGTCACCGAGGGCTACCGGATCGGTGGCGCGCAGGCGGTCGCCGCGCTCGCGTATGGCACGGCGATGATCCGCCGGGTCGACAAGATCGTCGGGCCGGGCAACATCTACGTCGCGCTCGCCAAGGCGCGCGTCTTCGGCGAAGTGGGCATCGACATGGTCGCCGGCCCCAGCGAGGTCGTGGTCGTCGCGGACGCGACCGCGGACCCCGAGTGGATCGCCGGGGACATGCTCGCCCAAGCCGAGCACGATCCCATGGCTCGCGCGGTCCTCATCACGGATGTCGGCGATCTCATCCCCCGCGTCACCGCGGCGCTCGAGCGACAGCTGGCGGCGCTGCCGCGCCGTGCGATCGCCGCGCAGGCGCTCCGGGCGAACGGCGCGCTGATCCGCGTCGCCAGCCTCGATGAGGCGCTGGTGCTCGCCAACCGCCTCGCCCCCGAGCACCTCGAGCTGCTGGTCGCGGTCCCGGCGGCGCTGCTGCCGCGGGTGCGGCACGCCGGCGCTGTGTTCATGGGCCGGCACACGCCCGAGGTCGTGGGGGACTACGTCGCGGGCCCCAACCACGTGCTGCCGACAGCGGGGACGGCCCGGTTCGCGTCGCCGCTGGGCACCGAGGATTTCGTGAAGCGCTCGAGCGTCATCGAGTACTCGCGGGGTGGGCTGCTCGCCGCCGCTCCCCACCTCAGGACGCTGACGCGCGTCGAGGGCCTCGCCGGGCACGGGAGCGCGGCGGCCCTGCGACTGGACAGGGATGGAGGGAGGGACGAATGAGCACGGAGACGACGGACCGCCAGACGCGCGTCGAGCGCAAGACGAAGGAGACGGAAATCACGCTCCATCTCAACCTCGACGGCACCGGCGCGTCGAAGGTGCAGACACCGATCCCGTTCTTCAGCCACATGCTGGAGGCGTGGTCCAAGCACGGGCTGATGGACCTCGCGATCGATGCGCAGGGCGACGTCGAGGTCGACCAGCACCACACCGTGGAGGACGTGGGCATCGTCCTCGGCCAGGCGCTCCGGCAGGCGCTCGGCGACAAGCGGGGCATCGTGCGCTACGGAACCGCGTACATCCCGATGGACGAGGCGCTGGTGTCGGCGTCCGTGGACCTGTCGGGCCGGCCCTTCCTCGTCTTCAGCGTGCCGGTGGCGCGCGCGCGCGTGTCGAACTTCGACCTCGACCTGCTCCAGGAATTTTTCCGCGCTTTCGCGTTCAACGCCGAGATGACGCTGCACGTGACCATGCACTACGGCCACAACCTCCACCACGTCACCGAGGCCGTGTTCAAGGCCGTGGCCCGGGCGCTCGCCGACGCGACCAGGCTCAATCCACGCATCGCCGGGGTCCTACCCTCGACGAAGGGAAAGTTGTGATCGCGATCATCGACTACGGGCGTGGAAACCTCGGATCCGTCGAGAAGGCTTTCCGCCGGGTCGGCAGCCCGGCGGTGATCACCGAGGATCCGCGTGTCGTCGACGATGCGCAGGCCGTGGTTCTACCCGGCGACGGCGCTTTTCACGACGCGATGGCGAATCTCGACCGGCTGGGCCTGCTTCCCGCGCTCCGCCGGGCGCTCGACGGCAGCCGGCCGTTTCTGGGGATCTGTCTCGGCTACCAGTTGCTGTGCTCCACGAGCGAGGAGCTCGGCGACGGACGAGGGCTCGACGTCGTCCCCGGTGCGGTGCGCCGTCTCCCCCCCGGGCGGAAGATTCCTCACATGGGGTGGAACCGCGTGGAGCACGCCGGAGACCTCGGGGTGTTCGAGGGCATCCCCTCGGGCGCCCACTTTTACTTTGTCCACTCGTATTATCCGGTTTTGGCGGGGACCTCGAGGCCGGCGTTGACCGAGGGTGGCCTGAGAAAGGCGCGCGTGGCTCCGGATGTGCCATCTTCCCTGTCGGAGGGGCGGGTGGCTCCGGACGCGCCATCTTCCTTTTCGCAGGGGCGGGTGGATGCGGTGCGGGCGGCGTGGTGCGACTACGGGGTCAGGTTCGCGGCGGCGATCGAGGTTGGCCGGATCTTCGCGACGCAGTTTCATCCAGAGAAGAGCCAGCGGTGGGGCCTCCGCCTGCTGGAGAATTTCGCCGCCGTCGTGAAGGCCGGGCGGTGATCGTCATTCCGGCGGTCGATCTCCGGAATGGGCTGTGTGTCCGCCTGCACCAGGGCCGGAGCGAACGAGAAACCGTGTTCTCGGACGATCCGGTCTCGGTCGCGCTCCAGTGGAAGAAGCTCGGAGCCGAGCGGCTCCATGTCGTGGACCTCGACGGCGCGTTCGCCGGCGAGCCGAAGCAGAGCGCCCTCGTCACGAAGATCGTGGCCGCCGTCGCGCCCGTTCCGGTCGAGGTCGGGGGCGGGCTGCGAGACCTTCGGGCTGTCGAGTCGGCTTTCGAGGCCGGCGCGCGGTGGGCGGTGGTCGGGACGCGCGCGGCGCTCGATCCCGCATTCCTGCGCGACGTCTGCCGACGCCACCCCGAGCGGATCATCGTCGCCGTCGATGCCCGCGGCTCGCGGGTGGCCGTCAAGGGCTGGACCGAGGTGGTGGACGACACCGTGGCGGAAGTCGGCGCGCGCGCGCGTGACGCGGGCGCCGCGGCGCTCCTCTACACCGATGTGAGCCGCGACGGCACCGAGATCGGCCCCAACGTCGAGGACACGGACGCGCTCGCGCGCCGGGTCGAGATGCCGATCCTCGCTTCGGGAGGGGTCGGCCGGGTCGAGGACCTGCGACGGCTGGCGGCCATTCCCGGCGTTGTCGGCGCCGTCGTCGGCCGCGCGCTCTATTCCGGTGCGATCGACCTCCGCCACCTGCTCGGGGACCCATCTATCTCGGGCCACCCTCCGACCGACCACCTGCTCGGGGACCCATCTATCTCGGGCCACCCTCCGACCGATCCGGGCTCAAGGCCCCCGCTACAATAGATGCTGGCCAAGCGCATCATCCCCTGCCTCGACGTGAAGGATGGTCGCGTCGTCAAGGGCGTGCGGTTCGTCGACCTGCGCGACGCCGGCGATCCGGTCGAGGCCGCCCTCGCGTACGACGTCCAGGGAGCCGACGAGCTGGTGTTCCTCGACATCACGGCCTCGCACGAGGCGCGGGACATCATGCTCGACGTCGTCCGCCGCACGGCGGAAGGGATCTATATGCCGCTGACGGTCGGCGGCGGGGTCCGCTCCGTCGACGACGTGCGACGGCTGCTCCGGGCCGGCGCCGACAAGGTCTCGCTGAACACGGCGGCTCTGGAGCGCCCCGTGGTGATCCGCGAGGCGGTCGAGCGGTTCGGGAGCCAGTGCATCGTCGTCGCCATCGACGCCCGGCGTGAACCGTCCCCCTCGGGTGTCCCCCCTCGTTGGGGCGTGTACACGCACGGCGGGCGCCGCCCGGCCGGACGCGACGCCCTCGAGTGGGCACGAGAGGCGGTGACGCTCGGCGCCGGTGAGATCCTCCTGACGAGCATGGATCGCGATGGGACCAAGGACGGCTACGATCTCGAGCTCACACGCGCGGTCTCGGAGGCCGTGTCCGTTCCCGTCATCGCCTCGGGCGGCGCGGGCTCGCTCGACCATCTCTACGAGGGGCTCGTGGAGGGGTGCGCCGACGCGGCGCTGGCCGCCTCGATCTTCCACTTCGGGACCCACACGATCGCCGAGGCGAAAGCCTATCTGCGCAGGCGTGGTGTCGAGATCCGGAGCGAGCCGTGACGCTCGACGAGCTCCGGTTCGATACCCAGGGCCTGATCCCCGCCGTGGTCCAGGAGGCCGACACCGGCGAGCTCCTCATGGTTGCCTGGATGGACCGAGCGGCCGTGGAAGCGACGTTGTCGAGCGGCATGACCCACTTCTGGTCGCGCGCGCGCGGCAAGCCGTGGACGAAGGGCGAGACGTCCGGGCACGTCCAGCACGTCCAGTCGCTCTACGCCGACTGTGACGGGGACACGCTGCTCGTGCTGGTCCACCAGGAGGGCGTCGCCTGCCACACGGGGCAGCGGACGTGCTTCTTCACGGCGCTCAAAGGCGGCCCCGCCGGCGGCGGCGCGCGGCCCGCGCCGGCTGGCATGCTCGAGCAGCTCGAGCGAACCATCCAGGAGCGGAAAGCGAGCCGGCCGGCGGGATCGTACGTCGCCGGGCTGCTGGCGTCCGGCGAGGCCGCCGTCTGCCGCAAGATTGGCGAGGAGGCGACCGAGGTGATCACGGCGGCGCTCGGCGGCCAGGGGGACCGGCGCGTCACGGAGGAGGTCGCCGACCTGTGGTTCCACACCCTCGTCCTGCTCGGCGCCCGCGGGATTCCGCTCCGCGAGGTGCTGAAGGAGCTGGCGCGACGCCACGCGGGACGGGCCACGCCGGGTCGGTAGCGGTCGCGTGCGCCGGGCGCCGCTGGCGCTCGTGCTCGGCGCGGTCGTCGCGCTGGCCGGATGCGGCGCCGGCCGGCGGATCGACAACGGCGTCTATCACTCGACCAAGGGCTACCGCGTCACCGTCCCGGGCGTCGACTGGGTCGTGGCCGAACAGAGCGAGGCCGACCTGGAGCTGCGACACCACGACGGGACGGCGGCGATGCTGGCGAACGCGCAGTGCGACGATCGGGCGAGGACCCGAGGGGCCGATCTGCTGCTGGGCCAGCTGTTGATCGGGATTCGTGACCGCGCGACCATCGAGCAGGAGGAGCTTTCGGTGAACGGGCAGCGCGCGGTTCGCCGAGTGCTCGACGGCCGGCTGGACCCCGACGACACCCCGACGCGGATCGAGGTGTACGTGCTGAAGGACGGGCGCTGCGTCTACGACTTCGTGTATGCTGCGCCGCCGACGTCGTTCGACGCGGGACGCGCCGAGTTTCGAAGGTTCGTCGAGAGCTTCGCGATGGAGCAGATAGAGTAATGGAAGCCTACCTCAGGCGTACCGCGGTCTGGTACGGCGGCGTCGGCCTGCTGACCGGCCTGGTGCTCCGGAGCCTCGCGTTGCCGCCCAAGTACTTCCGGCTCGTGGTCCACGAGATCGAGGTGATGGGTGTGCAATCGCTCGGCGTCGCGCTGACGGCCGCGATCTTCACGGGCATGGTTTTCACGATCCAGAGCGCGGTCAACATGGCCCGCTTCGGCGCGGAAAGCTACGTCGGCCCGCTCACCGCCCTGGCGATCCTGCGCGAGCTCGGGCCCGTCCTCACCGCCATCCTCGTCGGCGGAAAGGTCGCGTCCGGGATCACGGCCGAGCTCGGCTCGATGAAGGTGACCGAGCAGATCGATGCGCTCCGAACGCTCGGCGTGAACTACGTCAAGCGTCTCGTGGTCCCGCGGGTCCTGGCGGCGCTGATCGTGTTCCCGCTCCTGACGGTGCTCGCGGATGCGGTCGGCCTCCTCGGTGGGATGGCGATCATGTTCGTCGAACGCGGCGCCGACCTGTACGCGTACTGGAACGTCACGACCTACTGGGTCGTGCCGAAGGATTTCCTGACCGGCGTCGGCAAGTCCGTATTCTTCGGCGTCATCGTGACGCTGATCGGGTGCTACAACGGTCTCAGCACCGAGGGCGGCACCGAGGGCCTCGGTCGGGCGACGACGGCCACGGTCGTTCACGTGACCATGGGGGTCATCGTGTCCGACTTCTTCATCACCAAGCTGTTCCTGACGCTCTTCTACTGACGGCCATGGGGACGCCGGTCGTCGAGGCCATCGACCTGAGAAAGAGCTTCGACTCGAACGAGGTGCTGCGTGGCGTGTCGTTCGCGCTCGCCAAGGGCGAGACGCTGGTCGTCATGGGTGGCAGCGGCTCCGGCAAGACAGTGCTCCTCCGCCTCGTGGCGGGCCTGATCCGTCCCGACGGCGGGCAGCTGCGGGTCTTCGGGCGCTACATCGAGCGCCTCACGGAGGAGGAGCTGCTTCCGCTGCGGCGCCGGATGGGGTACGTCTTCCAGAGCGCGGCGCTGTTCGATTCGCTGTCGGTTCGAGAAAACGTCGCGTATCCTCTGCGCGAGCATACCAGCCTCGGGGAGGCGGAGATCGCCGAGCGCGTCGTTCGGAACCTGTCGGTCGTCGGCCTCTCCAGCGAAGTGCTGCCGCTGCTGCCGTCGGAGCTCTCGGGCGGCATGCGCAAGCGAGTCGGGATCGCGCGCGCGCTCTCCGTCGAGCCGGAGATTCTGCTGTTCGACGAGCCGACCGCTGGGCTCGATCCGACGAACTCCAAGCTCGTGGCCGAGCTGATCCTGCAGCTCCGGGGCGGCGTGTGCGACACGGCCATCGTCGTCACCCACGACGTCGAGCTCGCGAAGACGGTCGCCGACCGTGTGGCCGTCCTCATCGATGGTCGATTCGGCGCTCTCGGCCCCGCCGCCGAGGTCCTCAGCGGAGACGATCCAGCCGTCCAGGCCTTTCTGGCCGGAGCAGCAAGGTAATGGGAGACCGGCGCGAGACCGCGTTGAAGTTCCGCGTCGGCGTCTTTGTCCTGGTGGCGCTCGCCGCGTTCCTCGGGCTGGTGTACGCCCTCGGGGCCCGAGCCCGGCTGTTCGAGGCCCGGTACACGATTCACGCCGACTTCACCGAGGTGGGCGGCCTGGTGGAGGGCGCGACCGTCCGGCTCGCCGGTGTGCAGATCGGGCGCGTGACGGGCGTGCACCTCCCCGGCGAGCCGGGCGGCAAGGTCCGGGTCGACCTCAACATCGCCCGCCGCTACGCCGCGCGAATCCGAAAGAATTCCGTCGCCCGCATCGAGACTCAAGGGCTGCTCGGCGACAAGGTCGTGGAGATCACCGTCGGGACTGCCGCCGCTCCGGCACTGGCCGCCGGCGACGTGCTGGTCGCCCGCGATCCCGCGGACTTCGGTCGAGTGCTCGCCGCGGGTGCGGACACCGTGAAGGACGTCTCGGCGCTCGCCGCGGCCCTGCGCGAAACGGCGGAGACCGTGAACCAGTCGAAGGTGATCGAGGGCGCCGCGACGACTGTCAACAAGCTCGGACGTGTCGTCGACCAGGTCGAGCACGGCCGCGGGTGGGCTCACACGCTCCTCTACGAGGAACCGGTGGCGTTGCGCCGGATCAACGAGCTGATCGCGACGACGCAGGCCTTGGTCGAGCGTGTCGAGAAGGGGCAGGGAGCCGCCGGGGTCCTCGTTTCGCCCGAAGGGGGGGCCTCCGCGAAGCGCTTCGTTGCCGCGATGGACCGGATCAGCGCCATGGTCGAGCATCCCGAGCGCGAGCAGGGATTGCTGCCGGGCCTGCTCTTCGATCCGAAGTACAAGCCGATCCTCGAGGATCTCCGGACGGTCGCGCACAACCTCCGCGAGGTCTCCGACCGCCTGGCCGGCGGCCGCGGCACACTCGGCAGCCTGGTGGCCGACTCCGGGGGCGAGGGCGAGCTCGGCCTCACCCTCCAGGACCTGAGAGTCGCCGTCGCCAATCTCAAGGCGATCAGCGAGAAGATCAACGAGGGCGAGGGGACGGTGGGCCTGCTCATCGCGGATCCGACGATCTACGAGCGGCTCGTCGCCATCCTCGACGGCGCCCAACGGAGCTTCCTGCTGCGTTCGATGATCCGCGGCCTCGGTGACAAGGGGGCGAAGCCCAGAGATGACGGCGCGCGACGCTAGCGTCTACCGGTGCCAGGAGTGCGGGTTCGCCAGCCCCAAGCCTGGAACGTGTCCGGATTGTCGGCGCGCCGGCGGCAGCTGGGTTCAGCTCGTCGAGGAGCGGCCGCGCGCGTCGCGGACGACGCGGCGGGCCGGCGCGCCGGCCGCCCGCCCGCGCCCGCTGAAGGATATCTCCATGGAGCGGGACGACCGCGTGCGGACCGGGATCGGCGAGCTCGACCGAGTGCTCGGCGGGGGCGTGGTGCGTGGCTCGCTGGTGCTGATCGGCGGGGATCCGGGCGTGGGCAAGAGCACATTGCTGCTGCAGGCGGCGCGCGCGCTCGCGCAGGTCGCGCCGCCGGTGCTCTACGTCACCGCCGAGGAATCCGCCGCGCAGGTGAAGATGCGCGCCGACCGGCTCGGCATCTCGACCGACGGGTTGCTCTTGTGGCCGGAAACCGATCTGTCGGTCGTTCAAGCGCAGCTCGACGCCGTGAAGCCCCGCGGGCTCATCATCGACTCGATCCAGACCGTGTTCCTGCCCGAACTCGAGTCGGCGCCGGGCAGCGTCACGCAGGTCCGCGAGTGCGGGGCCCGCCTCATGACGCTCGCCAAGGGCCTCGGCATCGCCACGTTCCTGGTCGGCCACGTCACCAAAGAGGGAGCGCTGGCGGGGCCGCGCGTCCTCGAGCACCTCGTCGACACGGTGCTGTACTTCGAGGGGGAACGTCACCACGCGTACCGCGTCCTCCGGGCCGTGAAGAACCGGTTCGGCTCGACGAACGAGATCGGCGTCTTCGAGATGGCCGAGGGAGGACTGGTCGAGGTGAAGAACCCCTCCGGGTTCTTCCTGGCCGAACGCCCCGCGGAGGCGCCCGGCTCGGTCGTCGTTTCCAGTCTCGAGGGTACGCGGCCGGTGCTGCTCGAGCTTCAGGCCCTCGTGGCCCAGGCGGCCGTCGGGACACCACGGCGGACGGTGCTCGGCGCCGACTACAACCGTGTGTGCTTGTTGCTGGCGGTCCTCGAGAAGCGCGCCGGCGTGCCGTTGGGAAGCCAGGACGTGTTCGTCAACGTCGCGGGCGGTGGCCGCGTGACGGAGCCCGCCGCGGATCTGGGCATCGTCGTGGCCGCGGCCTCGAGCTACATGGATCGTGCGGTGCCGGGCGATGTGCTCGTCGTCGGCGAGGTCGGACTGACCGGGGAAGTCCGTGCGGTCGCCGGGCTCGAGCTCCGTCTGCGCGAGGCGGCCGCCCTCGGCTTTCGCCGCGCGATCGTGCCCCAGAGCAATGTCCTCGAGCCGACGAAGGCGTCGCTCGACGTCCGCGGCGTGGCCACGGTCGCCGAGGCCCTGGCCGCGTTGCTCGGCTGACGAGATGGATCCATGGCAGCCAGGGTAGCGGTCGTCATCCCCGCGGGCGGTGTGGGGGCGCGCTTCGGAGCCCGCATCCCGAAGCAGTTCGTCACGATCCAGCGCGTCCCCATCCTGACGATGACGGTCAGCCACTTCGCGCGCCATCCGGCGGTGGCCGCCATCGTGGTGGCCGCGCCGGAGTCCCACGTCGGGCGGACCCGCCGCGCGCTGTCCGTGATGGCCCGGCGCTCGCCGCTCTCGGTGGTGCCCGGCGGCCGGACGCGCCAGGATTCGGTGTGGCTCGCGATGCAGGGCGTGCCCGACGGCGCCGAGATCATCGTCGTCCACGACGCCGTCCGCCCGCTGATCACCCGTCGACTCATCGACGCCGTCGTGCAGGCCGCCGCGGAATCCGGCGCCGCGATCTGTGCCCTGCCGATCGCGGAGACCGTCAAGCGCGTGCGGGACGATGTCGTGCAGGAGACCCTCGACCGCTCGGAGCTCTGGGCGGTTCAGACGCCGCAGGCGTTCCGCGCCGACCTGCTGCGCGAGGCGCACGAGAAGGCGCGCCGGGACGGCGTCGTCGGGACCGACGACGCCATGCTGGTGGAGCGGCTCGGCCATCCGGTCCGGGTCGTGCGCGGGCTCGCCGAGAACGTGAAGATCACCACGCCGGAGGACCTCCGGCGCGCGCGCGGCGCGAGGGCGCGGTGACACGCGTCGGCCTCGGGTTCGACCTGCACTCGCTCGCGGCCGGCCGGCCGCTCGTGCTCGGCGGGGTCACCGTCGAGTCCGACCGCGGGCTCGCCGGCCACTCCGACGCCGACGTGCTGTCGCACGCGGTCGGCGAGGCGCTGCTCGGGGCGCTGGCCCTTGGGGACCTGGGTCGGCACTTCCCGGACACCGATGCGCGCTATCGCGGCATCTCGAGCCTCACGCTGCTCCGGCACGTCGTCGAGCTGGTGACCGCGCGCGGGGGCCGCCTCCTCAACGTGGACGCGACCGTGCTCGCCCAGGCCCCGCGCCTCGCGCCGCTGCTGCCGGAGATGGCCAAGCGGCTGGCGGACGTGCTGGGACTCGAGATCGACCGCGTGAGCGTGAAGGCGAAGAGCCCCGAGGGACTCGGCCTGCTCGGCCGGCAAGAAGGGATGGCGGCGATGGCGGTGGTGAGCGTCGAGGTGACGGGATGATCCGGATCTCCAACACGATGAGCCGAACGAAGGAGGACTTTGTTCCCCTCGCCTCCGGCGCCGTCCGCATGTACGTGTGCGGGGTGACCGTGTACGACTACTCGCACATCGGGCACGCCCGGAGCGCCATCGTCTTCGACGTGATCCGGCGCTACCTCGCCTTCAAGGGCTATCGGGTCACGTTCGTCAAGAACTACACCGACGTCGACGACCGGATCATCCGACGCGCCAACGAGGCGGGTGTTTCACCACGCGAATTCGCCGACCGGTATATCGCCGCCGAACACGAGGACATGGCCGCGCTCGGGGTCCTGGCACCCGACGTGGATCCGAAGGCGACGGAACACGTGCCGGAGATGATCGAGCTCATCGCACGGCTGATCGCCTCCGGTCACGCCTACCCGATCGACGGCGACGTCTACTTCGAGATCGGGCGCTTCGCCCCGTACGGCCGGCTGTCGGGGAAGAATCTCGACGAGCTGCTGGCGGGGGCTCGCGTCGAGGTGGACGAGCGGAAACGCGACCCGCGCGACTTCGCGCTCTGGAAGAGCTCGAAGCCGGGCGAGCCCGCGTGGGAGAGCCCGTGGGGCCCCGGTCGCCCCGGTTGGCACATCGAGTGCTCGGCGATGGCGATGCGATATCTCGGCGAGTCCTTCGACCTCCATGGGGGCGGCGAGGATCTGATCTTCCCGCATCACGAGTGCGAGATCGCCCAGTCCGAAGCGTGCACGGGCAAGCCCTTCGCCCGCTACTGGGTGCACAACGGCATGGTCAACATGGGCAAGGAGAAGATGTCGAAGTCGCTCGGCAACACGCTGAACATCCGGGAGATCGTCAAGCGCCACGACCCCGATGCACTCCGGCTCTGGATGCTCGGGACCCACTATCGCAACATGATCGAGTGGTCCGAGGAGCGTGTCGAGGAGAGCGCGCGGGCGCTCGACCGCCTCGCGCGCCTGCTCCACGACGCGGTCACCGTGCGCGCCGCCGGCGACGCCGCCTCGCTGCCCCCGGCCTTTGCCGAGTTCCGCACGCGCTTCGAGAAGGCGATGGACGACGACTTCAACACCCCGCAGGCGCTCGGCGTGCTCTTCGATTTCGGGCGCGCGCTGGCCGAGGCGCGCGACCGGCACGCGGGGGCGCCCGGGGCATTCGTCGCCGGCGTCGCGGAGCTGGCGCGGCTGGCGCGGGTGCTCGGGCTCTTCGGTCGCGGTGCGGCGGTGGATGGGCCGCCGGCCGACGTCGAACGCCTCGTCGCCGCGCGCGGCGAGGCGCGGGCGCGGCGCGACTTCAAGCGCGCGGACGAGTTGCGCGACGAGATCGCGCGGCTCGGCTGGCTCGTGGAGGACACGTCCGCGGGATCGCGGCTCACGCCGAAGGGGCGGTGATGGCCGAGGGCCGCGTCTACGGCCGCAACCCGGTGCTCGAGCTGTTGCGCGCGCGCGGGCGGCGCACCGACGAGGTCGCTGTTCTCGCCGGCGGGCGGGGGCCCCTGGCGGAGGTGGTCTCCCTCGCACGCCGTGCGGGTGTCAAAGTCTCCTATCGCACCCGCGACCAGCTCACCGCGATGGCCGGGTCCGACCGCCACCAGGGCGTCGTGGCGCGGGTGGCGTCGGCGGAGTACGTGGATCTGGCCGCGCTCCTCGAGATCCCCAAAGCGCGCGGCGAGACGGCCTTCTTCGTGGCAGTCGACCAGGTGCAGGACCCGAGGAACTTCGGCGCGCTTCTGAGATCGGCGGAGGCCTTCGGGGCGCATGGCGTCATCGTGCCGAAGCACCATCAGGTTGGCCTCACCGAGACGGCGGTTCGAGCGGCCATGGGGGCGGTCGAGTATCTGGCCGTCGCCCGCGAGACGAATCTGGTCTACGGTGTAGAAATCCTCAAGAAATCTGGCATTTGGGTCTTCGGCGGAACCGTGGGTGCCGGCGTTCCGGTGTGGGCGGCGGACCTGACCGGGCCGATCTGCCTGGTCCTGGGAAGCGAGGGTGAAGGGCTCAGGCCCAATGTCGCGCGAGCCTGCGACGTGCTCCTCACGATCCCGATGGCGGGGAGGGTGGGTTCACTGAACGTCGCGTCCGCCGCGGCCGTGCTCTGCTATGAAGTGGCGCGCCAGCGAAGCGCCAGAGGCAAAGAGCTTGACTTATCTAAAAGTCAAGCCTAACGTGGGATTTTGTCTGTGCTGGCGTAGCTCAGGGGCAGAGCAACTGCCTTGTAAGCAGTGGGTCGGGGGTTCAAATCCTCCCGCCAGCGCCAGCTTTTTCGAGGAGTTGCCAGGTGCGTGCCGGCGGATTCGGGGAGGTACCCAAGTGGCCAAAGGGGGCAGACTGTAAATCTGCTGGCGTACGCCTTCGGGGGTTCAAATCCTCCCCTCCCCACCATTGTAGCGAGTGCCATGAGGCCGCCGCAGGCCGAGGGTGGGCTGAGAAGGGCACGCGTGGCTCCGCAGGTGGGCGGGAATAGCTCAGTGGTAGAGCGCCAGCCTTCCAAGCTGGGGGTCGCGGGTTCGAATCCCGTTTCCCGCTCCAAGTCTCGCGCATGCGCCCATGTAGCTCAGTCGGCAGAGCGCGTCCTTGGTAAGGACGAGGTCTCCGGTTCAATCCCGGACATGGGCTCCAGTTTGACTGCTGAAATCGCTACCGCCAACGGGAGGGCGTGAGGAATGGCGAAGGCGAAGTACGAGCGGACGAAGCCGCACGTGAACGTGGGGACGATTGGGCACATCGATCACGGGAAGACGACGTTGACGGCGGCGATCACGAAGGTGCTGCACACGAAGAACGCGAAGATTGCGGTGCGGGAGTACGGGTCGATCGACAATGCGCCGGAGGAGCGGGAGCGGGGGATCACGATCGCGGTGGCGCACGTGGAGTACGAGACGGAGAAGCGGCACTACGCGCACATCGACTGTCCGGGGCACGCGGACTACATCAAGAACATGATCACGGGGGCGGCGCAGATGGACGGCGCCATTTTGGTGGTGGCGGC
>Ga0066707_10000365_pt1 | contig 13649 bp, 16 predicted proteins | sample GraSoiAngelo_156_FD_66503 | JGI IMG/M metagenome (GOLD analysis project Ga0066707, IMG submission 66503) | Grasslands soil microbial communities from the Angelo Coastal Reserve, California, USA - 14_1009_13_40cm | ecosystem: Environmental > Terrestrial > Soil > Grasslands | place: USA... | reverse complement strand
ACGGCGCGGGCCGCGACGCTCGCGCTGCTGCGCACGTTCGACGCCGAAGCGTGGCGCCGCCGCGGCACGGCGAGCGGCAAGCCGGTGAGCGTGCGCGCACTCGCGTTCATGATTCCGGGGCACGAGCGCCACCATGTCGAGACCCTGAGAACGCGGTACGGCGTGGGAGGCGTGGCATCGTCGTGAAAGTCGGCATCCTGGGCACCGGACAAGTCGGGCAGTCGCTCGCCGCAGGTTTCACGAAGTACGGCCACGAGGTGAAGCTCGGTCACCGCGATCCGAAACAGTCGTTCGCCGATGCCGCGAAATTCGGTGAGGTCGTCCTTCTCTGCACGGCGTGGGCCGGAACCGAGAGTGCGATCAAGCTCACCGACCCGAAGAATCTCGCGGGCAAAGTCGTAATCGACGTCACGAACCCTCTCAAGCCTACGGCGACGGACCCATTCGCGCTCGCCCTCGGGTTTGAGGACTCGGGCGGCGAACAGGTGCAGCGGTGGCTACCACAGTCACGCGTGGTGAAAGCGTTCAACATCGTGGGTAACTCATTGATGGTCGATCCGAAACTCCCCGGCGGACCACCGGATATGTTCATCGCCGGCAACGACGCCGCCGCGAAGCAAACCGTCACGCGGATCTGCACGCAATTCGGCTGGCTTGTCGTGGACATAGGCGGGATCGAACGTTCACGAGTCCTTGAACCCCTGGCGGTGTTGTGGTGCGTCGTTGGTTCCAAGTTCGACTGGCGGGAACAGGCGTGGACGCTGTTGCACAGGTAGATTGAGGGCGGGCTCAAACAAGGATTCCGTCGTGGTCATGACACTCGTTCTCGCGGCATTGATGCAGCAGCCGGCGGCACCCCCCGCACCGCCTCCAGGACCCGCAGCACTCGAAGTCGGCGCCGTCGCCCCCGACTTCGCGCTCCCCGGCGCCACGCGCTACGGGACGCTCAAGAACCCAGTGCGGCTCAGCGACTACAAGGGCAAGACGGTCGTACTCGCGTTCTTCTTCAAAGCGCGCACCAAGGGCTGAACGATTCAAATGAATGCGTACCGTGATAAGTACGCACAGGTCTTCAACGATGGGCGCAAGGTCGTCCTGATCGCCATCAGCGCTGACGTGGACACGGCACTCGCGTCATGGGCGCGGGATGCGGATTATCCGGTTCTGTTTGGGAGCGATACCGGCTCAGCGGTGGGAAAAGCGTATGGCGCCTACAATGCCCAGTACAAGCTCGACAACCGCAATCTGTTCGTCGTAGCACCAGACGGAAAAATCGCCTACCGGGCGACGCCGTTCCGGGAGATCGATCCGACCTCCTACACGGACCTCGGAGCCGCGATCAGCAAACTGATGCCTGCTGACTCAACGGCGCGGTAGGAGGCGGTAAAGGGGCGGTAGGTTACCGCCTCTTACCGCCCCCTACCGCCGTTTCAAGAGCAGATTCGATCTCCTGGTCTGCTCCGACGCCAGTGTAAACGACGCGACCCTTGGCATCAAGCACCACGACGTATGAAGTAGCGGGAGCGTCGAACGCTCTGACCGCCGCGCCATTACCATCCCACAAGAACGTGAACGGCATCGGATGCTTCTCGAGATGCCGGCGCACGGAATTCTTGCTCTGATTCACCGCGACCGCGACGACAAGAAACTCCGCGCGATCCCCAAACTTCTTCTGCGCCGCCTCCATCCGCGGCAGCAGCTCGGCGCAGATGGGGCACCACGTCGCCCAGAACTCCACGATGACCGGCTTCTTCCCGATCCATTGCGACAGCGCGACCGAATCGCCGGTGAGACTCTCGAGGGTAACCGGAGGAGGTGTTTCACCAACCGGGATGCCAATCACATCCTGCGCCCGCAGCACCGCGGGGGCAAGAAAAAGTAGTCCAGCGCACAGCGTACTGCGCACAGCGCACGCCGTCACCACACTTGCCCCGCTTTGACGAAGTAGTACTCAGCCATGAGCAGTAGAACCACGCCCGCCGCCCTTTTGATCCACACCATCCACGCGCCGGCACGCGGGAGTGCGGCGAGCGCACCCGAGAAGAATCCCACGACGACGAGCAGGACCGACATGCCCAGCGAGAACACGAACAGGTAGAGGAAGCCGAGCACCGCGCTGCGCGTCGTTGCCACCCAGGTGAGCACGGCGGCGAATGCCGGGGCGCCGCACGGCGCGGCGACGAGTCCCGACGTCGCACCCAGCAAGAAGACGGCCGGATAGGAGCCGCCGCCCAGGCTCCCCGCCCAGGCGGAAAGCCGCGCGGGCAGCCGCACCGGAATCACCTCGAGCATCGCGAGGGCGAAGACGAGCAGCAGGTTTCCGATGACGAGCCGAGCCCAGAAGCTTGCGCCGATTGTGCCGAACAACGACCCGGTCATCCCGGCGATCATGCCGAGCAGCGCGTAGAAGAGCGCGAGCCCGGCAACGTAGGTGAGCGTCAGGCCAAGCGTACGGCGGCGCGTTCGTCCGGGCGCGTTGACGCCGGCGAGCGTCCCGGCGGTGATCGGGATCATCGGGTAAATGCACGGATTGAGGCTCGTCACCACGCCGGCAGCGAACAGCAACCCCACGGCGAGGAGCGGTTGATTTTGCAACGCGTCGGAGATTCCCACGGCGGGATAATAACGCCGTATCTTCAAACTGCATCCTCAACGGAGTTCGTATGAAGACACGACACGCGTTCACCACAGCTCTGGTCCTCGCCGCTCTCGCGGTCGCGCCGCGGCTCGGTGTCGCACAGCAGTTCACGCGGCGGGCGCCCATCGCCACGGTGTCGGCGCCGGTCATCCTCGATACCACCGGCTTGTACCAGGAGCGCGCCGCCCGCGTCGGCGAAGACATGTTCGTCACCGGTCAACCGACCGAACGCGCGCTCCGCGCCCTGAAAGCGCAGGGGGTGACGACCGTCGTGAATTTGCGGACGCCGGAAGAGATGACCAGGAACGTCCCGTTCGACGAGGCGGCGCTCGTGGCGTCGCTCGGGATGCAATACATCTATCTGCCCGTGCGAGGGAACGACCAATACCCCTATTCTCCCGCAACCCTGACGAAGTTCGCGGATGCCGTCAGCAACGCGAAGGGCAAAGTGTTGCTGCATTGCACGGTCGCGTGGCGGGCGAGTCACCTGTGGGCCGCATACCTGATCAACCGTGGCATCCCGGTTGACTCGGCGCTCGCCAACGCGCGGGCGATCAATCTCATGGACGACCATCGCATGGGGTCGAACGGACGCCAACCGGTCGAGGACTTCCTCGACAAGGCGCTGCCCACGCTGGGCCACCCGCCGCGTTAAAGGGCGTGAGTCGCACGGCACTGCTGGCAGGCGCGACCGGGCTGGTCGGCAGTCACGTCCTCGAGCGTCTGCTCGCCGACGCTCGCTGGTCCCGCGTCGTGACGGTGGGCCGCCGCACGACGTCCCAGAAGCACGAGAAGCTCGAGCAACGCGTGCTGGACCTGGGGGAGCTCGAGATCGCGAGCGACCTGCCCCACGTCGACGACGTATTCTGTTGCCTGGGCACCACCATCAAGCGGGCAGGCTCGCAACCGGCGTTTCGGCTGGTCGATCACGACTTCGTTGTGGGATTGGCGCGCGCCGGGCTGCGCGCTGGGGCCACGCAGTTTCTCCTCGTCAGCGCAATCGGCGCCGATCCCGAGTCCCACGTCTTCTACAGTCGCGTCAAAGGCGAAACGGAGGCCGCGATCCGCAAGCTTCCCTACCGGGCCATCCAGATCTTCCGCCCTTCCCTCCTGCTCGGCGAGCGGCCCGAGTTTCGGCTTGGCGAGCGGATCGCCATGCTCGGCGCACCGGTGATGCCCGCGCTCCTCTTCGGCAGGCTGCGGCGCTATCGCCCGATCCAAGCCGCGACGGTCGCGCGGGCGATGGTCACAATTGCGCGCGAAGCGCCGCGCGGCCCGAATGTCTTTGAGTACGACGCGATGCGTGCCGCCACGGCATGACCAGCGATCCATTCCTCCCGGCGGCCATCGCCGAGGCAGAACAGGGTCTCCGCGAGGGCGGCATACCCATCGGATCCGTGATCGTGTCGCAGGGCAAGATCATCGGGCGCGGGCATAACGCCCGAGTGCAAAAAGGCAGCGCGGTGCTGCACGCCGAGATGGACGCACTCGAAAATGCCGGCCGGCAGCCGGCGTCAGTGTACCGCGAGGCAACGCTCTACACGACGCTGTCGCCGTGCGCGATGTGCAGCGGCGCGATTCTGCTGTATGGGATCCGGCGCGTCATCATTGGGGAGAACAAGACGTTTCTGGGTGAGGAGGCACTGCTCAAAAGCCGTGGAGTCTCACTCGAGGTGCGTCAGGATCCGACCTGCGTCCGCATGATGACCGAGTTCATCCGGATGCACCCCGAGCTGTGGAACGAGGATATCGGCGTCTAACGACTCCGTCGGACCTTCATCGGTCCGTTCGTCGTAACGACGCGAATCGGCGGCTCGGCTAGGGTAGCATGCTGCGCCCCTACAATACCCAGGCTACCTTTCGGGCCATGCGCCCAATCCTGCTGTCCCTCTTAGCTCTTGCACTAGCTACCCCGCTCCACGCTCAGAACAGGCGTCTCGACGCGGAAGTCGACGCCCGAGCCACGCAGGTCGCCGGCAAAGTCGTGGCCTGGCGGCGGGACATCCACGAGCATCCCGAGCTCTCCAACCGGGAGACCCGTACCGCCGATCTCGTCGCGCAGCACCTGCGCTCGCTGGGGTTGGAAGTCCGGACCGGAGTGGCACATACGGGCGTGATCGGTGTGCTGCGCGGTGGCAGGCCGGGTCCGGTCGTCGCCTTGCGCGCCGACATGGACGCCTTGCCGGTCACGGAAGAAGTGGACGTCCCCTTTGCATCTAGGGTGCGCACCACCTACAACGGCCAAGACGTCGGCGTCATGCACGCGTGCGGCCACGATACGCACGTCGCCATGCTGATGGGTGTCGCCGAAGTGCTGGCGGGAATGCGCAGCGAGCTGCCGGGCACGGTCAAGTTCATCTTCCAGCCCGCCGAGGAAGGCGCGCCGGCGGGTGAGCGTGGCGGCGCCGCGTTGATGATCGAAGAGGGCGCGCTCGACGATCCCAAGCCGAGCGCCATCTTCGGACTCCACGTCTTCCCCTATCCGGTCGGAGAGATTCGTTATCGCCCGGGCGGGATCATGGCGGGCGCCGACGCGTTCCGCATCGTCGTCCGGGGTCGCCAAACCCATGGCGCGCTGCCCTGGGCGGGCATCGACCCCGTCGTGGTGGCGTCGCAGATCGTGCTCGGCCTGCAGACAATCACGAGCCGGCAAGTGAATCTGACGGAGGCACCGGTCGTCGTGACGGTGGGAGCCATCAACGGCGGGGTGCGCTTCAACATCATCCCGGATAGCGTGGTGATGCTCGGGACGATCCGCACGTTCGACACGGCGATGCGGAGCGATATTCACCAACGGGTCCGCCGTACGGCAGAATCGATCGCGCAGAGCGCCGGCGCGACCGCCCAGGTCACCATCGATACGACCACCGCGGTGACATACAACGACCCCGCGTTGACTGAACGAATCTTGCCCACGCTCCGCGACGTCGCAGGCGCGAGCCATGTCACACTCGCGCCACCGATCACGGCGGCGGAGGATTTCTCACGCTATCAACAGCGTATTCCGGGCGTGTTCTTCTTCCTCGGCATCACGCCGCCGGGAACGGACCCGGCGAAAGCGGCGCCGAATCACTCGCCAAGGTTCTATGTCGATGAAGCGGCGTTGCCGGTGGGTGTGCGCGCCCTGGCGCACGTGGCCGTGGACTACCTCACGAGTCGTCAGTAGTCGGTTCTCTGTCATCAGCTGCTGCGTTTTTTTGATTCCTGGAGCAACGCTTCAGGTTAGGCTCAATAAATGCCGGGCGCCATTTTGTCCGCTACACCTTTACTGGGGGCGCCGTGCAGCCGTTTCGAAAGCTCCTCGTGTGGCAGAAAGCGCATCAGGTTACGCTCCGACTCTACAAGGAGACCGCGGATTTCCCGTCAGATGAACGCTACGGTTTGACGTCGCAGATTCGACGCTCCGCCGCGTCGATTTGTGCCAATCTTGCGGAGGGCTGCGGACGTCAAACCCGGCGCGATTTTGCCAGGTTCGCCTACATAGCTGTTGGATCGGCGAGCGAGTTAGAGTACCATCTGCTCTTGGCGACGGATCTTGGCATCATAGAACGTGATCGCTACTCGCTCCTGGAAAAGTCCGTTGTCGAGGTGAAGCGCATGCTTGCGGGCCTCATCCGAAAACTGATGACCGATGACAGATGACTGACAACTCAATGCGGCTGGACCGCTGGCTCTGGGCGGCACGCTTCTTCAAGACGCGCGCCCTCGCCTCCGCCGCGATCGCCGGGGGCAAAGCGCACGTGAATGGCACACGCGCGAAGTCCGCCAAGCAGCTGAAGGTCGGCGATGCATTGCGGGTACGCATCGGCCCTTACGAGTGGCTCGTGACGGTCCGGGCGCTTTCGGAGCGCCGGGGCCCGCCGAAAGAAGCACAGCTGCTCTATGATGAATCGTCTGAAGGTCGCGCCGCGCGCGAGCGGCTCGCGGAGGCTCATCGAATCGCGCCGACCCCTACCTATGAGGGCAAGGGTCGGCCTACAAAAAAGGATCGCCGGAAACTAGAGCTTCTGTAGGTGCACGTTCCCTGAACCGGTCTCGACCGAGACGCGCCCCTTCCCGTCCCCCAACGTTCCCGTGACATGATCGTGTTCGATGCGGCGCACCTGCAGCGTCAACCCGCCGAGATCGATGTCGCCGCTTCCCGTGTCGAGATCGACTTCCGCACCGACCGTAGGCGGCACTTTGAGCGTCACGTCGCCCGAGCCGGTCTCGATGTGCACGGAGCGGAACGTCGCGACGAGTGCGACATCGACGTCGCCGCTCCCCGTCTCGAACGACAGGTCGTCGCCTGACGACGCGGTCGCCTCGATGGTGCCCGATCCGGTCTCGACGTGCACGCTGGGAGACTTGGCGTCTGTCAACGTGACATCGCCCGAGCCGGTCTCGAGCTTGAGGCTCACACCGTCAACGCCCGAGACGGTGACGTCACCCGAGCCCGTCGCGAGGCTGATGTCGCCGGACGCAGTGCGCAGGTTCACGTCGCCCGAGCCGGTCTCGACGCGCAGCACGCCGCGGGTGCGATCGGCCGCCACATCCGCCGAGGCGACCCAGACGCGAATCACGCCTTCGACGTTCGAGACGAACGCTTTTCCGACGCCGAGGTACAGCGCGACGTTCTTGCCCTTCGGGACGCTCACGCGCAGATCGGCGTAGGCCTCGAGCCCGTCTCGGCTGCGCCCGCTGATCCGGACTTCGTGGCCGTCGCGGAACCAGCCACCGCGGTCGTGACGCCCATGTTCTTCACCGAACGTCCCGTCGTCGCGCACGCGCAGCGAGGTGTTCCAGCCGCGGCCCCAGGCGGGCATCACGATGTCGTCATCGGGATAGATGATCCGCAGCGTCTCGCGGCCGCGCAGCGGCCCCGTCTGCACGTCGAGCTTGGCTGCATCGGCGCCGCCGCGCTGGATCTCGACGGTGACATCGCTGCCGGAGCCGGCGTCGACGCGCAGCTCGCCGACGAGGTTGTAGATGGCGACGGAATCGCCTTTGAGGACCTGACGTGAGGTTTGTGCGGCAGCGGTCACGGACCAGAATGCAACGAGGGAACTGAGCAGCAGCGAGCGAGCGAGCATAGCGGCTCCACAAGGGGTTGGCACTCGTTGGATAGCGAAATGGGTCCAAGGGTTGCAGCTTTGAACCTTATGCAAGATTGGCTGATTTGGTTTCTCCTGGCGATCGGTCTCTTCGTCGGAGAAATGTTCACGGCGGGATTCTGGTTGGCGTGCCTGGCGGTCGGGGCGGCGGTGGCAGGGATTGTCGGCCTGGTCCCGGGGCTCGGGTTCGTCACGCAGGGCGTCGCGTTCGCAGTGTCCAGCATCGTCAGCATGGCGGGGTTACGCCCACGCCTCATGCATCTCCTCCAGCTCGGCCCGGGGTCGGAGCTGCGGACCGGCGTCGACGCGCTGCTCGGCAAGACAGGCATCGTGACCGAGCGCATCGGCCCGGGGTCAGCCGGACGGGTCAAGGTAGACGGCGAGGATTGGCGCGGTGCCTCGTCCGATGCCACGGTCATCGAGCCCGGCACCCAGGTCACGATCATTCAGGTAGACGGCACGACCCTCATGGTCGAGAAGGAGCTCTAGGCGATGGGTCCAGGTACGATACTCGTGGGCGGCCTCGTGTTTTTCGCCGTCGTCCTGATTTCGAAGAGCATCCGCGTCGTCCAGCAGGCGCAGACGATGATCATCGAACGGCTCGGTAAGTATCACAAGACACTTGCATCCGGGATCAATTTCGTCCTGCCGGTGATCGACCGCCCCCGCTCCGTCGATTGGCACCAGACGATCATCACGCCGGCGGGCGACAGCTACTCGCGCCGCTTCCGCACCGAGCGCATCGATCTGCGCGAAACGGTCTACGTGTTCCCGCGCCAGAACGTGATCACGAAAGACAACGTCGTCGTCGAAATCGACGCGCTGATCTATTCGCAGATCACCGACCCGGTCCGCGCAACCTATGAGATCGCCAATCTTCCCGATGCCATCGAGAAGCTGACGCAGACGACGCTCCGGAACGTGATCGGTGAAATGGAGCTCGATCATGTGCTGTCGTCGCGCGATACGATCAACGCCAAGCTGCGCGCGATCCTGGACGAAGCCACGCACAAATGGGGATCCAAGGTCAGCCGTGTCGAGCTCAAGGACATCAACCCACCGCGCGACATCCGCGACGCCATGGAAAAGCAGATGCGCGCCGAGCGGGAGCGGCGGGCGACGATCATCACGGCCGACGCCGAGCGGCAGTCGCGCATTCTCGCGGCGGAAGGCATCCGGCAGTCGGAGATCAACACGGCGGAGGGCGACAAGCAGGCCAAGATCCTGCACGCGGAAGCGGAAGCTGCGGCTCGGCTGAAGGTGGCGGAAGCCGAAGCGCAGGCGATCGAGCGCATCACCGCCGCGATCAAGGGCACCGGCGGCGATCCCGCGCAGTACCTGATCGCCATCCGCTACATCGAGACGCTGAAGGAAATGGTCTCTGGTCAGAACAACAAAGTCGTGTACATGCCTTACGAAGCGACGGGCGTGCTCGGGTCGCTCGGCGGAATTCGAGAGATGCTGGCGCTGGGGCCGTCCGACAAGAAGGGATGACCGCTCCACTCACGGTCCTCACCGAAGAAGAACGGATGTTTCAGGGCGCGGTGCGCGACTTCGCCGAGCGCGAGGTCCGCCCGCGCGTGCACGCGATGGAGCAGGCCGCACAGCTCGATCCTACTCTCATTCCGAAGTTCTTCGAGCTCGGTCTGATGGGGATCGAGATCCCCGAGAGCCACGGCGGCGCGGGCGGCAGCCTGTTCATGACGGTGCTCGCCGTGGAAGAGCTGTCCGCCGTAGACGCATCCGCCGCGATCTTCGTGGACGTCCAGAACACCCTCGTCAACGCGCTGCTCCTGAAGTGGGCGTCCGACGGCATCAAGCAGCGGTACTTGCCGCGTCTCGCCGCAGAGATCGCCGGCGCCTACGCGCTTTCGGAAGCGGGCTCGGGATCGGACGCGTTTGGACTCGCGACCAAAGCCACGAAGCAGGGCGACAAGTGGATCCTCGACGGCCGCAAACTCTGGATCACCAATGGGGCCGAAGCTCAGCTCTTTCTGGTGTTTGCTAATGTAGACATGAGTAAGGGTTATAAAGGAATCACGGCGTTCGCGGTGGAGCGCGGGTTCAAGGGATTCAGCGTCGGCAAGAAGGAGGACAAACTCGGCATCCGCGCGTCATCCACCGCCGAGCTGATCCTCGATCACTGCGAGGTTCCGGCTTGCAATCTCGTCGGCGAGGTGGGCAATGGGTACAAGGTGGCCATCGAGACGCTCAACACGGGCCGCATCGGCATCGGGGCACAGATGATCGGCGTGGCGCGCGGCGCGCTCGACGCGTCGCTCAAATACGTGAAGGAGCGCCAGCAGTTCAACAAGCCGATCGCCGAGTTTCAGGGCGTCCAGTTCCAGCTCGCGCAAGCCGCGACCGAGCTCGAAGCAGCGCGGCTCATGGTCTACAACGCCGCTCGGCTCGAAGACGCCGGAGCACCCTACACGAAAGAAGCGGCGATGGCGAAGCTGCTCTCCTCGCAAGTGGCCGAGCGTGTGACGTCATTGGCCGTCGAGCTGTTCGGGGGCTACGGCTATACGAAGGAGTATCCGGTCGAGAAGTTTTACCGCGACGCGAAGATCGGCACGATCTACGAAGGCACGAGCAACATGCAGTTGAATACGATCGCGAAGTTGCTGCTGAAGTGACCCGTCCCTCCATAGGAGGCTCGTCATGAAGCGCTCGTTGTTGTTTCTCGCTGGTCTCCTTATGCTCGCCGCAGCGCCCCCCCCGGTCGCTGCGCAGGGGCACGGTCACAAGAAAGAGTTCGAAGTCGCGCCGAGCCGCGCGGTGTCAGTGACACGCGAGGTGCTGGGGCGTCAGGGTTATGAAGTCATTCGCATCGAAACGATCGGCAATGACCAGGTCGTGTACTACCGCCGCGGCAACCGGGGACGCGGAAAGGGCAAGGGACCGCCGATGAAGATGATCATCCGACGCGTGGAGAACCGCGTGGTGTTTGTCGATACGCCGGATGCGATTCTGGTGGACATCAATGTGAGGCTGAAGCTGTAGCCGGCGGCTACGGCTGAATCACCCGCACCACGTTGTCCAGTTGGCTCGGCACGTACACGCGCCCTGTCGACGGATCGACTACGGCCGCCTTCGGGGTCTGGCCTACAACAAGCGTCGCGAAAACGTTGAGCTTGACGGCGTCGATGAGCGATAGCGAGCCGTCGCCGTAGTTCCCGACGTACACCACGCCACGATCGGAGTCGACCCCGAGCCCTTCGGGGTTGCGACCGACCTGTAAGCGGTCCACTTCTTTGAAGTCCACCGGGTTGATCACCGACACGTTGTTGTCGTCTCGGTTCGTCACATAGACGACATTTCCCCTGACATCCACCGCGACACCGTAGGTGCCCTTCCCGAGGTTCCGAACCTCGGTCACGACCCGCGCGGCACCGGGCTTGGGATCAATGACCACCACTTCCTGCAGGGTCGGGATCGCTACGTACACGAACCCGTCGTTCGGGTTGAACGCCACTCCGGAGCCCGCTGCAGGAAGCGCGACGACGTCCGTCAACACTGCCACGTTTTTCGAGCCGTCCACTGGCACGAGTGCCGGGCCGCCCTTCAGCGGATCGCTTGCAGCGACGTAGATGAAGTTGGTCCCCTCGTCCACAGCGACGCCCCTAGCTCCAGCCCCTACCGGAATGGGCGGGGGGAGGATGACGTCGGGCGTTCTGCTGCCGTCTATCACGACGAGGCCCGCGAGGCTCGACACGTAGACCTGGTTCGTCGTCGCATTGACCGCGACACCGAACGCCGTTTCGAAGCCCGCGAGTTGGGGTAACAGCTCCTTGTCGTCGAGCAGTACCGAGACCAGGCTCGATCCCGGCACGTAGATCTTCCTCGTACGGGAATTCAGCGCGCCCGCGACCGGTCCGAGTTGGGTGACTGGAATGGCCCCGATCACGCCGCCGATGTCGAACGTCGTGCTCGTCGCGCCTGTCAGGCTACCGGACGTGGCGTCGAGCCTGTAGCCGAGCCCCGCGGCGTCGACGACCAAACCGGGGAACGAGGCGACCCCGTTCACCGCGGCAGCGACGTTGGCCTGGAGATTGGCTGTGTTCGGCGTCAGCCCTAGCGACACGACGTCCTTCGCCGGCAGCGCGAGGTTGCCGTATAGGTCCTGGATCGCCACCTGGACGGTAGGTGCGATCGCATTGCCGGCCAGCCCGTGGGTGGGCTCGGTGACGAACGCGAGTTGAGCGGGCGCGCCGGCGACGCCAGTCGCGCTAAAGGTCACCGTTGGCAACGCGCCGGCAGTCGCCGCAACGGTGTTGGTCCCCACGAGGGAGCCGAGGATCCAGCTGCCCGTCGTCGCGAGCCCAAGGGCGTCGCTTGTGTCTTTCCCGGCACCGAGCGCCCCTCCGCCCGTGACAACGAAGTCAACGATGACACCAGCAACACCGTTACCGTATTGATCGACGACCTTGACGACCGGCGCCGCAACGCCGGTCGCCACGGTTCCGCTCTGTGGGTCGAGGGATTGCTTGACGAGCCGTGTCGCCGCGCCCGCGAGCGCGGTCGAGCTGAAGACTACCGGAGAGCCCGTCAGGCCGCCGACCGACGCAGTGGCGGTTTGGGCGCCGGCGCTCGTGCCGAGCGTCCGGACCGCGGTCGAGATCCCTGAGCCGTCGGTCGTGTCCAGCGCCGGCGTAATCACGCCGCCACCTGACGCCACCACCCAGCTCACCGGGACGCCGGCCACGGGTAACCCGATGGCATCCCTCACGACCACGGCGTACGCAGTCGCGAGGGCGGTGCCGACAGTGCCGGTTTGCCCGGTGCCGGCCTGAGGCGAGATCGACGACGCCAGAGACGCGATCCCGTCGGCGCTGAATGTCAGCGTCGGGAGACCGGTCGCGGTCGCGCTGAGCGTGTTCAAGCCGGCGAGGAGGCCCAGGGTCCACGTGGGCGACCTCGCGACGCCGGCCGTGTCAGTCGTGACGACCGCCGGAGTCCCGATGCTGCCGCCCCCGAGACTGACGGTGAAAGTGACCGGTACGCCGCCAACTGCGTTTCCATACTGATCGCTCACCCGCACCGCGGGGTTGATCGACACGGCGTTCCCAACGAGGGCCGACTGGCCGTCGCCCGCGAACGCCACCATTTGTGACGCAACGTCGACGAGACCCGTTGCCGTGAATGTGATCGGACTGCCGGCGAGTCCGGTCCCGTTCACAGTGACGGCGTTCGCGCCGACGAGAGTCCCGAGTCGCCAGCCCCCGACGCTCGCGACACCCGCCGAGTCCGACACCGGGGCGGAGTTCGTGATGCTCCCGCCTCCCGCGGCCACGGCTGCGTTGACCGTCCTGCCGGCGACTGGATTGCCGAACTGGTCCACGATCCTGACCTGCGGAGCGATGGGCACGATCGTGTTCACGATCGCCGACTGTAAGTCGCCCATGATCTTGACGATGGTCGTAGCCGATCCCGCCAGCCCAGTCGCCGTGAACACCACGGGCGTCACACCGGGTACGTTCGCCGTCAGCGTGTTCGGACCGGCAATGGTACCGAGCGTCCAACTGCCCACCGTCGCGATGCCGGTGGCGTTCGTGAGCTGACTGCCGCCCGTCAGACTGCCGCCGCCGCCGCTCACGGCGAACGTCACGCTCGCCCCCGCGACCGGGTTGCCGAGGGCATCCTTGAGCTGCACCGCGGGGCGAGTCAGCAGTGCGGTGGCCACAGTCGCGAGCTGCCCGAGACCCGCGATGGCGAGGAGCTGCGCGGCCGGTCCGGCGAGGGCGACGACGCCGAAGGTCACCGGGCTGCCGCTGAGTCCCGGGACCGTTGCCTCGAACGTCTGGCCTCCGAGCAGCCCGCCCAACGTGACGGTCGTGCGCGCGCGGCCGACGCTGTCTGTCACGACGACCGAGTCGGTCACGCTGCCCCCGCCGGTGAGCGCCCGGAAATGCACCGCG
>Ga0066707_10000363_pt1 | contig 13653 bp, 13 predicted proteins | sample GraSoiAngelo_156_FD_66503 | JGI IMG/M metagenome (GOLD analysis project Ga0066707, IMG submission 66503) | Grasslands soil microbial communities from the Angelo Coastal Reserve, California, USA - 14_1009_13_40cm | ecosystem: Environmental > Terrestrial > Soil > Grasslands | place: USA... | reverse complement strand
CTCGCGGCCTACTTCGCGGTCGGTCTCCAGGGTTTCGTGGTCGCCGCATTGCTGATCGCCCGCCAGGGCGGCGCATCGCTCGCCATCGGCCTCATCGCACCGACCGCGATCAGCCCGGGCGCGATCCTCGCGGCGACTGCCGGCGCGGCGCTCTTCGCCGGCCTCTATCCCTTCGTGCCGTGGCGCTACGAGCGCGCGCGTGCGACGGCCGCCGAGCGCGAGCCACTCCGTGGGCTGCTCGCGATGCCGGCAGGGGTCGCGGCATCGGTGATCCTCTTGCGAGTCCTTGGCGCGACGAGCATCGACCTCTCCACGCTCGGTCTGCCTTCCGCGCATCTCGCACCTCGGCTCGTGTTGCTCGCCCTCATCCTCGTCGTGTTCGCGGTGCGCGCGCGACGCCGCGGAAGGCCCTCGATCAGCGCAGCCGTTGTCACCCTCCTCGCGGCCGCGGTGCTGGCTGGATACGACGAGCTTCGCTGGAGCCATCTCGTGCTCGCGGCCGCCCTCTTCACCGTTCTCTACGCGGCTGCGGTCTCGCTCGCGCTGCCCGATCAGTGGGAGGTCGCCCGGCACGACGTCACCCTCGGCACACTCTGGGTCGCGCTCGCTGTTGGCACGCCGGTCGCGTTGGGGGCGGGTCTGTTCGTCCTCGTGGGCGCCGCCTTCGCCGCGCTCGCGGAAAGCGTGTGGATGCCGCCGCATCGCGCATACATCGCCACGCTGACCACGAGCGTCTGGACATTGGCCGGCGTGCTCGGCGTCGGACTCGGCGCGACGTCGGCTGCCGACCTCGCGACCGCGATCGGCGCGATCGTGGTCACGGGGATCGTGCTCGGACTTGAGCTCGCGCAGGCTGGTCGGCGTCTCGCGCTCGGCGAAGCGCCGCCGGCGCTTGACGTCGCCGCCGCGCTGGTGGCGCTCATCGGGACGGTGCTGCTCGCGACCATCCTGGCACTGCCGATCCCGGACGCGCTCGCTCAGCTGGGGCGCCCGCTCGAGAACGCGGATCCGCTCATTGGGGCGGCACTCGTCGTCGTCGCCACGATCCTCGCGATCAGCGCGCGTCTGGTACGTCCGCTGCTGCCCGATCTCGATGTCTTCGTCTCCCGGTTGCAGCGCATCGTGTGGGCCGCCGACCCCGTGCCCGCCGGTGTCGCGGGATTCGGCGTACTCGAGCGCGCGGTGACGGTCAGCTCCAGCGCCTTCGCGATCTTCGAACAGCGGGCCGGAGTCTGGCTCGCGACGGTCTTGATCGTCGCTCTCCTCATCTGGTCGACACGGCAGTGATCGCCCTGGGCATCGTCGCGCTCGCCACCCTCGCCGCGAACGGCTCGCGGCAGCTTCGCTATTCGGCGTTCGCGCTGCTCGGGGTTTCCCTTGCGGCGAACGCCGTGAGCGCGGGGCAGCTCACCATGTGGGAGCTCGCGGTCGAAGGCTGCGGGGCGCTCGTCGCTTTCGGCGTCCTTTACGTCGCGGCGCGCGATCGGACCTATGGCGAGGATCCCGGATGGCGCCTGTGGGTGGCGACGGTGGTTGCAGCCGCCGCCACGGCGGCGTGCTTCGCGACCCTTCGCACGGCCTCGAGCGAGCTCGTGACCGTTCCGCTGATCGGCGAGGATCCGAGCGGCGTGACCGCGCAGGTCGCGGCCTTCTGGCTGATCTCGTCGGGCATCGCGATCCTGGTCACGGCTCGTACCCCGGTGCGTGGCTCGCTCGGGGCGTTGCTCATGGTGACCGGCGTCGAGCTCCTCGTCCGCTTGCTGAACGTGCCGCAGCTTGGGTTGACGCTGCTCCTCGCGTGGATACAGGCTGTCATCGGACTCGCTGGAGCGTTCCTCATCGTGAACGAGCGGGTGGTGCGGGAGGCGTGATCATCGCCGCGGCGCCACTGATCCTGGCGGCCGCGGCGGGTTTCGCCTTCGCGTTCCGCAAACGACTCAACGTCGTGGGTCCCTTCTCGCTCATGTCGATCGTGGCTGCCTTCACGCTCGTGTCCGCGATGCCCGCGGACCTGACCGGAGCGCTCCTCGACCTGGAGCTCCGCGTAACGGATCTCGGCCGCCTCGCGTCGCTCGTCATCCTTGCGACCCTGTTTCTCCTGGTCATCGACGTGTGGCTCGACGAGCCCGCCTACAACTTCTTTCCCACCGCGCTCGCGGTTGGCGCCACCGCGCTCGGCGTGCTGGTGGTGACCGCGCCGCTCGCGATCTTCGGGCTCCTCGTCCTCGGGCTACTGGTGCCGGTCGGGTCGTTCACCTTCCAGGTGCAGCGCAATCGCAGCGTGGATGCCGCCTCGCGGCACTTCAGCTTCGTGGCTCTCGGCGGGTGTCTGGGCCTCAGCGCGCTGGCGCTCTCGGCGAGCCTTCCCCATGAGCAACCGGCCAACACGTTCGTACTCCTCGTCGTCGTGCTGGTCGTCGCGTTCGCGCTCCTGCTCGCGGCGATCCCGTTCCACACACACGCCGCGCTCCTCGCGAGCGAAGTGCCCGCCGCCGCGCTCGCGCTCTATTTCGGCGTGCTCGTGCCCACGACGTTCATCGCGTTCGCCGAGATCCTCACCCTTTCAGGCCTTCTGCCCGCGATCGTGCAGGTGGTCAAAGTGCAGGACCTCCTGCACGGGATCGGCCTCGTCTCCGCGGTCGGTGGGGCATTCCTGGCGAGCGGCGCGCCGGACCTGCGGAGACTCGTCGTCTACTCGGTGATCTCGAACCTGGGCGCAGCGCTGGTGGGGATGGCGACGCTTTCGGGACCAGGAATTATCGGGGCCCTCGCGAGCGTGATCGTGACCGGCACCTCAGCATCCGGCCAGCTCCTCGCCGCCGGGACGCTCGAGCGCCGCAGTGGACCCGACCGGCCGACGGCACGGCATGCGCCCATGGCGGCGCTGGCGTTCGTCGTTGGCGGCTTCGCGATGATCGGAGCGCCGCCGCTCCTGGGTTTCCCGGGACGTTTCTTCATGGAGCTCATCGCTTACCAGTTCGCACCGCTCACCGGTGCGGCCCTCGTCGTCGCGACGCTGCTGCTCATCGTCGGTCAGCTCCGCGCGGTCGTCGCGCTCTTCGGCGCCGGTCTCGAGCGCTGGACGATCGAGTCTCGGCCCGTGGCGGGGGTCATCGGGGCGGTCATCTTCATCGCGCTATTGATCGGCGGCATCCAGCCCGCCGGTTTCCTCCGCCCGATCGCCTCGTTCGCGGAGGAGTTCTTGAAGGCGCTACGTCCGCTCTAACCGACGCAAACGCGCGATGCCCCGCCACGTACCCCAGAGGGCGACGCCGATGCCGGCAACGCCCAACGCGAATATCGCAAGAGGCCTCGGCGCGACGCAGTTATAGGAGCTGGTCAGCGGCGGATGACCCGGAGGACACTCGGCCCCCGCACCAGGCATTGCGATCAGTACGAACGGAAGGCTGACCAGTGCGACGCCGAGCCACCAGCCGAGCGCGGGCGCCGGCTGACTCCGCGCGGCAACGACGCTCGCGAGGAAGATGATCAGCACGCCGAAGATCACGATGAGGTTCGGGGGCATGAGCCCCGCGGTGGTGAACATCGCCTGGGCCCCGTACCAGGTGACCAGTCCACCGGCAAGCTGGAGCAGAACGGCGAGCGTCAGAGTGAAGAGCTTCACCACTCAAAGACCTACCCGGGCGCCTAGGAGGGCGCTTTGTCTTCGCTCGTCCAGCGATCGATGTCGCGCGTGTACTCCACGACGCCGTCGGGGAACCAGAGCTTGATCTCGGCCGCGGCGGTCTCGGGAGCGTCGCTCGCGTGCACCAGATTGCGCAGCCCGACGAGCGCGTAGTCGCCGCGAATCGAACCCTCGGTGGCCTCCTGCGGACGGGTCGAGCCGACCATCGAACGGACCACCGCGATCGCGTTTGGTCCCTCGACCACCGCCGCCACGACCGGCGAGGCGGTAATGACCTTCACCAGGTCGTCGTAAAAGAACTTGCCCTTGTGCACCGCGTAGTGCTTCTCGGCCATCGCGCGATCGACCTTTAGCAAGCGCAGCGCCGTGAAACGTAGGCCACGCCGCTCAAACCGCGACAGGAGCTCGAACGCGATACCGCGCTGGATCGCATCGGGCTTGAGCACGATGAGCGTGCGCTCCGCGCTCAGGAAGCGATCCCGATGGCCAGCTCTCCACCCGCGGGCGCCGCGATCGCGGCAAGCGCGGTGCGTGGCCCGATGGCCGCGACATAGGCGAGCTCGGGTCGAAGGTACTCGCGAGCGACCCGCTGGATGTCGGCCGGTCCGATGCCGTCGATGATGGCGCTGACCTCTTCCACGGTGCGCACGCGGCCGAGGAAGAGCTCTTGCCCAGCGAGCCATGCCGAGACCCCGCGTGTGTCTTCGAGCCGTAGCTCGAGCCGGCCTTTGGCGAAGTCGCGGACCCGCTCGAGCTCACGATCCGGCACCGGCTCGTCGCGCAACTGCGCGATCTCGCGCAAGATCGCAGCGAGCACCTCGGCGCCGTTCTGCGGTGCGAACCCCGCATACACCACGAGATGCCCGGCATCGACGTAGTTGGCGTCATAGCTGTGCACGTCGTACGCGAGGCCACGCTTTTCCCGGAGCTCGAGGAAGAGGCGACTCGACATTCCCTCGCCCAGGACCGCGTTCAGCATGTCGACGATGAACTTGTCCGGATGGTCTGTGTGGACGGCGCGCCATCCGACGCAGAGGTTGGTCTGCTCGGCACGCTTTCCGACCAGCTTGGCGCGCACCTTTCCGGGGCGGGGCGCCGGGACCATTCGCGGAGGCTCGCGTGGTGCGAGCGCTCCGAGCGCACCTTCGACCGCGGCGATCGCCTCATCCGCGTGCAGCGGCCCGGCGAGCGCGACGACCGTCCGCGAGGGTGCGTATCCGCGTTCGATGAAGGCACGAAGCGCGTCGGTGGTCATCCCGAGGACGACCTCTTCGCGGCCCGCGACCTCCCAGCCGAGCGGGTGTTTCGGATAGAGCAGCTCGTCGAGCAGCGTATGCACACGGTCCTGCGGCTGATCGCGATACATTCGGAGCTCCTCGACGATCACGCGTCGCTCCGATTCGACGTCCGTGGGGCGCAGCATCGGTGCTCGGATCATGTCCGCCACCACGTCGAGCGCGACCAAATAGTGGCGTGCTGGCACGCGCGACCAGAAGACGGTGACCTCCTTATCGGTGGAGGCGTTCACCACTCCCCCACGGCTCTCGATCTCCTGGCTGATGTCCGCGGCCGTCGGCCGCTTCCCCGTCCCCTTGAACACCATGTGTTCGAGGAAATGGCTCGTGCCCGCGTCGCTCTTGCTCTCGACGCGCGATCCGACCCCCACGTAGATGGCCATCGAGACCGATCGTGTCTCGGGCATCTCCGCGACGAGGACACGCATGCCGTTAGGGAGCGTGACGCGGCGGTGCTCCAACGGCTTGAACGCTAGCAGCGATCGGGGCGCTTCGCCCCCGGCCCCCCGATCGATCCGACTACCTGCAGAACACCATCGTCATGTACATCGCGTCGGTCCCCATCACCGCGCCGACGCCCACGCGGCGGAAGCTCGCATCCATGATGTTCGTGCGGTGATTGATGGGCTCCCATGGCTCGACCATGAACTCGATGTGCAGCGCATCGACGTTGCCATTCCAGATCTTCCCGGTGTTCTCGCCGTACCAACCTGTTCCGCACACGGGCACATCACGTGACTGAGCCGTGCCGTCGGGCCCATCGTGATAGACGTAACGCACCTGCGCTTCCGCGGCGCTGTGGGCGCGAGCGGCGAGGGCGACGCCGCTATCCATCGCGAGCTCGGTGAGTCCCGCCCTGGCCCGCGACGCGTTCATCAGCTCGAGCATCCGCAGCTCCGCGGAGGCGGTCGTCACGGTGATGACCGGTGCGACCGGACGCGGGGCAGGCGGGCGAGGCGCGGGGGACGGTGAACTCGGCTCGGGCGTCGGACTCGGCTCGAGCGTCGGGCTCGGCTCCGGGGTCTGCTCGGGCTCGGGATCCTGCGCCACCGGCGGCTCCGCGATCGAATCCGCGACCCCCGACACGAGGTCGTCGCTCGGGCTCGGCGACGGCGCAGGCGTCGCCTGCCCCCGGTCGACGTCGCGGGGAGCGCGCGTCGCGCCGCGCGCCAGGACCTCGGCGCGCGCCGGCTCCGGGACGGCGCTCGCCACCGGGCCGGCCAGCTTCGAGGCAGCCGTCTCAGGCTTGACCAGGAAACTCGCCAGCACGAGGCCCGCGAGCATGGCGTAGAGGCCGACGCGCGCGCCGAGGTTCAGTGGAGACCGCTCCTCACGACTCGGCGACGCTGAAGGCACCGGACGAGATAACGAAGCTGGCGCCCGCGCGTCGCGCGGCGGCCAAATGTTCCCGCTCCGCCGCGGCCGGGTCGAGGGCGCCCTCGGTGGCTGCGACGAACGGCCCGTGCTCGTCGGCGGTGAAGTAGGACACAAGAGGCCGGCCCGCAAAGGTCGCCAGGCGCGCCACGATGTCGAGGCCGGGCGCCCCAGGCTTGACGACCACGGCGTCCGCGTCGTCGGCCATGTCGCCGCGCGCCCGAGCGACGGCGCCGGCGGCATCGTCCGCACCGATCAGCGGCACCGCCCGCTCGGCGATCGGAATGCCCTGCACCGCCGCGCGGTGCGTTACATAGAGGGCGCTCTCGAGCTTCACGACCGCCGCGACCGGCAGGTCATCGCGTCCCGCCGCGCCAAGTGCGGCGCGGAGGGCGCGCACCGATCCGTCGAGCATCCCGGACGGGATCAGTAGGTCAGCTCCGGCATCCGCGTGAACGCGCGCGATCGCGGCGAGCCGTTCGAGCGTCGCGTTCACGTCCGCGCCGCCGGCGCCGAAGAGCACACACTGCCCGTGCGCCGTGTACGCGCAGACGCAGACATCGGTGGCCACGGCGAGCTCGGGCACGGCCTCCTTGATGGCGCGGACCGCGCGCGGCACGACATGGTCGGGCTCGCTCGCGAGCATCGCGTGCTCGTCCTTGCGATCGGAGACCCCGAAGACGAGAAGCCCAGCGAGCCCCGCCGACGCGGCGGCGCGCGCCTCGCGCACGACCTCGGTGAGCGACAACCGCTCGAGCCACGGGGCGACATCGACCTTTTCGCGGTCCTCGACCGCGCTCGAGACGATGACCGGGAGGATCGTCCGTGGGGCGAGCTCGGTCGTGCCGAGCGCACGCGACCACACCGGATGCTCGGCGAGCCGCCCGCGGGTGAGAGTGGCCTCCCGCATGGCGGGCATGGTAGACATCGACGGGGGCGATGCTCCCTTTGGACCCCCCGTTGCTACCATTTCAAACCGATGAGGGGTCGACCGGCCGCTCTCCTCGTTCTGGGAGTGGGATGCGTGCTCACCGCTGGCGGCGCGGCGCTGGCCGCGGCGCCGGCCTTCCCCGTTCGCGCACCGGCGCTGATCGCACCGATATCGGAGGGCAGTTCGATCGCGTCCGTTGCGGCGCCGCAGGCGGCCCCCGTCGTCGAGGCGGCGCCGCTCGCTGCGCCTGCGCCCGAGCCGAAGGCGGCGCCAGCGTCCGCGGTGATCGCAGAGATGAACCACGTCTGGCAATCGCTGAACAACTGCGGTCCGGCCTCGGTCGTGATGGCGCTTTCGACCTTCGGGGTCGACGTGTCGCAGGAAACTGCCCGTCTTCCTCTGCGCGGTGCGAACATCCTCTCCGGCATGGGCCCGCAGAAGGTCGACGGTTGGGTGAACGATAACTTCGGTCTCCGGTCGGTGTGGCGGAACAACGGCACGAACGATCTGCTGCGCCGCCTGGTCGCCAACGGTTTCGCGCCGCTGGTCACGCAGTGGATGCAGGACCCACGGGTCTCGCGCATCGCACACTGGCGTGTCGTGCGCGGCTACGACGACGCGGCCGGCACCTTCTACGTGAACGATCCGATGCTTGGCCACATGGTGCCGCTTTCCTACGAGTGGTTCCAGAACAACTGGCAGCCTTTCAGCTACCGCTACATGGTCATCTACGACCCGAAGGACGAAGCAATGCTCAAGGCCATCGTCGGCGACGACTGGAACGACGCGAAGATGCGGAGGAACTTCTACGAGCGCACGAAGACCGAGGCGTACGCGCAGGACACCTCGGCGGCGTGGCTCGCGTACGGGGAAGCCTCGTACGGCTACGGGAGCTTCCGCGAAGCGGTGGCGGCGTTCGAGCGTGGCATGGCGCTCGGCTCGGTACAAGGCGTCTTCACGCTCCGCTCGAGCTATCCGCAGGCGTTGCGCGCGCTCGGCCGCCAGAGCGAGGCCGACGCCGTCGCGCAGAGACTCAGCACCTCGGCGTCGTCGTCGACCGTCGCGTCGCCCCCGGATCCCTTCGCGCTCTACCTGGCCTTCGCGCGTGAGCAGTCGGGTGACGGAGTGCAGCTCATCCCGTAGTACGCGGGTCTCAGGCCGTGATCAGGGCGGACGGGTTAGTTAAGAGATAGCGAGCTGGTCATCGTGCGCTCGAGGTTCGCCCTTTCCGGCTTTGCCATCGGGGAATCGCCTTACTGCGGATTCGCGCCGTTGATGGCGCTCTTCCGTGAGATCACGCTTGTCCCAAATGAGCCGCATGAAGGACGTGAACCGGCCGTTCGGGAGGTCCCGCGCACTCCGATAGCAATCCCGCGTGCCGTGCGTTCTCTAGACCCTCACGAACTCGTGCGGGCGGTCCGTGGTGTCACGCCGGACAAGCGCATCGATCCAGGACATTGATGGGGATACGCATTGAGAATTTGATCCGAGCGCATTAAGTGGAATGTTTCCTGCAGCGCGCAGGCAGGAGCTCGCTCGACAGCATTGGAAGCAACGCCACGTGCCAGGAGCGCGCATGGAGGAGACAAATGAGACGCATCGTCCTCGCATTTGCCCTGACCGTCGGGCTCGCGATCGGCACGGTCGTGCCGGCATCCGCACTCGACACCTCGGTGACCCTGAACTGCAGCGACGGCACGAGCGTGAAGCTGGTCGTAGACGCCAATACTCTCACCGGCCTGACCCAGGCGGTCCAGGCGATGATCGACTATCCCGCAGGGCTCTCCTGCACCCTCATTCAGAACCCACTCGGCGTGACGTTCGGCCAGATTGCGTCCGCCTCGACGGGTAGTAACCCATTCATCGTCGGTGGAGGCCGCTGGCAGGCGACGGTTTTTTGCTCGGACCTCCAACTGACGCCTCCGCCGCCGCCGCCCGCACTCGTCGGAGGCTCGACCGTGGCTCGTGTGCCGGGCAGCTGGTCGTACGATCCGAACGCGTCGCCACAGGAAACAGACGGGGCAACAACGATGATTTGGGTCAATATCGCGGTGAACGTTCACCAAATGGATGGCGGCACCGGCCCCTTCTTCGGCACGCTGAACGAGACGATTCCGACTCAGCAGAGCACCGCATGCGGCGGCACCGTAACTGAGCGGCACTTCACGTCGACGCCGACATGTCTCCAGACGTCGCTGGGCCCACCGCTAAGCGCGGCGGTAACTTCACTGGTTACTCAGATATCAGGCGATCCATTTCCCCATGCTACGGCGCTTGGCCAGAGCATCAACTTCTCATTCATCGACAATGGCAACCCGGGCGACGGCAATCCCCCGGACATGCTGCAGGGCCCGCCGGAGCCTGCGAATTCGGCATGTTCACTTCCGCCAGCATCTCCTCCGGACGGCACCCTTGTGAACGGGAATATCTCGATCAGGAATCCGAGCAGCTAATCATCGAGTCCTGGTGATTGGAGCGAGCGCGAGAGCGGCCGTCAGCGGCCGCTCTCGTCTACCTAGGCGCCACCCACCACATCGGTAAAGCGAACGACGGGCGTCTGCCGAAGGGTGCAGGTGAGGCCTGCAGGATCGTCGAGCATCCCTTGGACCGCGGCCTCCAGGCCGGTGAGCGTCTCCGTGTCCACGACAGCCGTCCACGACGTCCCGTCGTCGCAGGTGAGCGTCACCTGAGTCAGCCCGAGGGCCGAAATCGGCAGTGCGGTTCCGATCGCCAGCCCTGCGGCGATCGCGAGTACGAGGACGATGCGCCTCACGTCGCTCCTCCGGATCCGTGGCCGCAGGACACTAGAAAGGCGTGATCAGATGCACGGGGTTCCCACGCACGTTCACTTCCCAGGTCGTGACATCGGCCCCGGTGCCGAGCGTCGCGTACTCGATCTTCCACCAACCGGGACCGGGTTCTCCCGGCGGGGTTGGCGCTGTATAGCTCGGAGGGATCTGCACCGAGATCGTCACCCACTGGTTGTTGTAGTAGTTCGTCGTCGAGCTCGATGTCGTCAGCGTGGTCGTCGGACCGCCGCTCGTTGGCGCCCCACCCGAGCTACCGGTGGCCGTCCAGGTGAAGGTCGCGTACGAGAAGCCGGTCGCCGTCGGCACGCGGATCTTGAGCGCGGTGTTGCTGATGTCACCCGGGTCGAAAAGCTTGATCTCGAGCGTCTTCCCGGCATGCGCGGCCTCGACCTGAGCGAGATAGAAGACCGACGTGTTGTTCACGACGATGAACGCGCACATCCGGCTCTGCCCGTAGATCCGTGCCACCGGACCGCTCGTCGATGTGACCTCGAGCCCGAAGCCATTGATCGCGTTCTCGTTGTTGGTGCCGCTGCTCGTCACCACCTGCAGCCGGTACTGGCCTTCGCCGAGGCCGCTTGCGAGCCGCCACCAGCGGTTGTGGTATGGGCTCGACTGGCAATCCGCCGACGACGCCCCGTAGTACCCGGGGCCATAGCTGGTGTTGCCCCGGTAAACCGGGCCCTTATCGACGGCATTGGAGTTGGCGAAGAGCGCACCACTCGTGACCAAGAGCGTGTCGTCTGACGTGGCGTACGGGGTGCCGTTCATGTCCCAGAGGTTGTACACGGTGGTGATGCCGATCCCGCCGGTGCCCCCAGGGATCCAGTAATCGCCGACGCCGAGGCGAGCGGCAGTTGTGGTCTGCCCACCGGTCGCGCAGAACATCGGGTCGAAGAGCCATACGCTGCCGCCGGTCGTGCCCGCGGGAAGGTCGACGATGTACGAGTAGCCGTCCGCGTTGAATCCGGTGTTCAGCACTGGATTTCCGTTGTAGTAGGTCGAATAGGCATCGCCGCTCGTGCGATCGGTCCCCCGCGCCTCGACCCCGCCGAAGAAGCCGAGCGGGGCGAGATTGCCACTCCCATCGGCTGACGGGACCGGCGGGCAGGCGGGTGGGATGTCGCTGTTGCCGCACAGGACGTTGATGCCGTAGTAGTTCTGTGGACTCCCCATCGGCACCGGCAGAAGGAATTCGGCACGCGCGTTGCGGTGCGCCGTGAACGACGCGACCCCGAAGAGACGCGCGAAGAACGTCCGCACCGGGGCGCTGACGTTCACGTTGAGGACCGCGGCGTTCAGCACCTCGGGCGCCGCCGTCACCGTGACGCCGCTGACGCCGTTCATGAAGCCGTTCTTGGCCGCCTCGTTCTGCGCCGCGGTCACCGCACCGCTTGCGTTGCCCGGCAGATAGACGACTCCGGCGAGGGCCGCAGCGTCCGCGGCGCGCTGGACCCGGACCATGTTCAATTCGTACCAGCCGATATCCGCGACGAGTCCGACGAAACCAAAGAGCGCAGTCAGCGTGAGCGCCACGATGACCAGGGTCTGGCCGCGGTCGTCCCGCCAGTTAGCGCGTGACATTTTCGGACATCACCGTGTGCTCGGTGATCGTGAACTGATTGAAGACCGGCATGAGGAAGCGGAGCGGCGTGCGGGCGCGATACGTGTAGCTGACGGTCACGCCGATGGAATCCGCCGGGCTGACGTTGTTCCGCGTGCACGGCAGCCAGGGCTGACTTTGCTGCACGAAGTCGAGGTTGTCGCCATCGATGACGGGCCCGCCGTTCAGCTGGTACGTCCAGACGTTAACGAGTCCGGACGTCTCGCTCCCGCTCGAGGTCGACTTCCATAGGCGGATCTCGTTGACGTCCTGGAGGGCGACCCGCGTTCCCGTCCCGGTGAGGACACGCTCCACCGCCGCGACGATGTACGGGTCCACCGTCGCTGCGTTCGGCGACTGCCCGCTGCTGCAGCCGAGCGCACCGCCGCCATTGACGAGGGCGCCGCCGAGGCGCGCGCCTTCACGGCTCGCGGCGGACATCGTCATGGCGTCGGTCATCAGACCCGCGAGCTCGATGAGCCCGAAGACAATGACCAGCAGCAGGGGAGCGAGGAGCAGCGCTAGCTCGGTCGTGCTCTGCCCCTCGTCGGTGCGCGTGAACGCTCTCATAGCTGAGGCTCGACGCGCGTCGCGGTCGTCTCGGCGAACGTGATCCCCGAGCCGGTCAGTCTGGCGAAGGAGGTGAGCCACTGGTGCTCATAGGTGATCTGCACCCCGACCGTGTCGACTCCGGTGTGCGCTCCCCCGCACCCTGCGAGAACGTCGCAGCGCGTCGCCTCCAGGTAACCGGACGTGGTGAGCGTGTATGGCACCGAGAAGGTCGATCCGCCCAAGTCGCACGCGGTGGAGCCGCTGCGGTCGTAAACGTTCTTGAACGAGCCGATCTGGCCCCCGTTCTTGTCGGCCCAGTAGATCATCACCTCTTCCACCCTGACCGCCCTCGCCGGGGAGACGATGTCGCTTTCGATCCGCTGGAGCACCAGGCAGTCCGTGCCCAGGATGCTTCCGCCTTCGGCGGCGAGCATTGAGGCGTCGCGGCTCGCGAACTGCACGGTGTTCCGCGAGTTCCACACGAACGAGAACTCGATGATCCCCAGGATGAGTAGGAGCAGCAAGGGCAGCACGAGCGCGAACTCCACGAGCGCCTGCCCGAGCTCCTCCCTGCGTCGGAACAGCATGGCTGGACACGCTAGAGAGCAAGGCTGAATACGGCCTGAACGGGAGCGGGACCTTCGACGGAGGCCGTTCGGCCTAGGCGCTCGCCTCGGTGGAGTTGCCGGTCGCGAACCGATACCCGGTCCTGCGCACCGTCCGTATTTCGACGCCGCCGCCGGCTGCGGCGAGCTTGTGGCGGAGTCGCGCTACGAGGACCTCTGTCACATTCGAAGACACATCGGTGGCAGCGCGCCAGGGAAGCCGATCGAGCGCCGCACGCTGTGCGACCGCCGGATAGGCGCGCGCGAGCGTCGAAATGATCGCGCGCTCCCCGGCGGTGAGATCGAGGGCCTGCGTCCCGATCCACGCATCCCCGCCCACGAGGTGGACGCGGAGCGGGCCGATGCGGCGCACGAGCCGTTCATTGCCGCGCCTCCGGAGCAGCACGTGCACGCGAGCGATCAGCTCTTCCGGTTCGCACGGTCTCACGAGGCAGTCGTCGCAACCGAGCTCGAGCAGCCCGACCTTCGTGGCAACGTCGTGACTCCCCGTGAGAGCGAGGATCGGGACATCTTCAGTGCTGGGTAGCTCCCGTAAGCGCCTGCAGACGTTGGTGCCCGGTCCATCGTCGAGAAGGAGATCGAGAATGACCACGTCCGGGGTAGCCTCGGACGCTCTCCGAATGGCGTCGTGTTCGTTGTGCGCTTCGTGCACGAGGAACCCGGCGCGGGCGAGATGGCGCGCGACCACCCCGCTCGTGGTCGGGTCTTCCGCAAGGACGAGCGCTGATATGGTCGGAATCGCTGCCAACTCCACCTCCTGGCGGTCCTCCGTGGCAGGACTGAACCGAATGTGAACGGAGGTTAGGCTCGGCCTCG
>Ga0066707_10000331_pt1 | contig 14033 bp, 13 predicted proteins | sample GraSoiAngelo_156_FD_66503 | JGI IMG/M metagenome (GOLD analysis project Ga0066707, IMG submission 66503) | Grasslands soil microbial communities from the Angelo Coastal Reserve, California, USA - 14_1009_13_40cm | ecosystem: Environmental > Terrestrial > Soil > Grasslands | place: USA... | reverse complement strand
ACGGACGAGCTCGCCTCGCTCTGCGCGGTCGTCCGCGACAAAGGCGGCCTCTACGCGAGCCACATCCGCAACGAGGGCGCCAAGCTCCTCGACGCGGTCGAAGAGAACCTCGCGATCGGCCGGCGCAGCAAGGTGCGCGTCGAGCTGTCGCACCACAAGGCCTCGGGCCAGCGCAACTGGGGGAAAGTGAAGGACTCGACGGCGCTCATCGAGCGCGCGCGCAGGGAGGGCCTCGACGTCACGGCGGACCAGTACCCCTACACCGCGTCCTCCACCGGCCTCGCGGTGACGATCCCGAACTGGGTGCACGAAGGCGGCACGCAGAAGATGTGCGAGCGGCTCGCCGATCCCGCGATCCGTGCGCGCATCCGCGGCGAGGAGGTGGAGACGGGCCGCGCGTGGGACCGCATCGTGATCGCCCGTGCCCGCAAGCATCCGGACTGGGCCGGCAAGAGCGTCGAGCAGCTGGCGCGCGAGGCCGGGCGCGATCCGCTCGAATGGACCTGCGACGCGCTCGTCGAGCACGAGGGCGCCGTCGACATCGTCCACCACTCGATGAGCGAGGACGATGTCCGCTACGTCATGGCGAAGGACTGGGTCTGCATCGGCAGCGACTCGCGCGCGAACGCGCCGTACGGCCCGCTGTCGTTCGGAAAGCCGCATCCGCGGTCCTACGGGACCTTCGCGCGGGTGCTCGGCCGGTACGCTCGCGACGAGCAGGTCCTCACGCTCGCCGACGCCGTGCGCAAGATGACCTCGCTCACCGCGTCCCGGCTGCGCCTCGATGACCGGGGTGTCGTGCGTGAGGGCGCTCGCGCCGACCTGGTCGTCTTCGATCCCGCACGTGTCGTCGATACGGCGACGTACGACGATCCGCATCGGTACCCGATCGGGATCGAGCACGTCATCGTCAACGGCGGCCTCGCGATCGAGCACGGCGAGACCACGTCCGAGCGGCACGGTCGCTTCCTCCGCCTCGGGAGCGACCTGGGCGGCGCGTGACCCGGGGGCCGGGGGGCGTGAGCCGGGGGCCGGGGGGCAGAGCCCCCCGAGTGGCGATCCTCGCCGAGGGACAGTTCGCGCGCGCTACGGCGAAGACGGCGATCGGCGTGCTGCGCTACGCGCCGTTCGAGGTCGTCGCGGTCGTGGACTCGACGCGTGCCGGCACGGACGCGGCCGAGTGCGTCGGCGTTGGGAGGGGCGTCCCTGTCGTCGCGGACGTGCCGACGGCGCTCGCGCGCGGCGCGACGGTCCTCCTCATCGGGACCGCGGCCGCCGGCGGGCGCATCCCCGATGAGTACCGGCCGGCCCTCGCCGCCGCGCTCGAGCGCGGCGTCGCGGTATGGAACGGCCTCCACGAGCGCGTGCTCTCGGACCCCGCGCTGGCCGCCGCAGCGACGCGAGGCAGGGCGACGGTGCGCGAGCTGCGCGAGCCGCCGGCCGATCTCGAGATCGGCGGTCACCGGCGGCGCAGGACGGGCGCGCACGTCGTGCTCACCGTGGGCTCGGACGCGGCGGTGGGGAAGATGACGGCCGCGCTCGAGCTTGTCGCCGCGCTGCGCCGGGCGGGGGAGTGCGCCGCGTTCGTGGCGACCGGTCAGACGGGGATCGCGATCGCGGGGAGCGGGATCGCGGTGGACGCCGTCGTCTCCGACTTCGTCGCGGGCGCCGCCGAGCGCATCACGTGCGACGCCGCCGAGGAGGCCGATTGGGTCGTCGTGGAAGGCCAGGGCTCGCTCACGCACCCCGGCTTCTCGGGGGTCACCCTGGGACTCATCCACGGGAGCGCGCCCGACCTCATGGTGCTGTGCCACGACAGCACGCGCGCCGCGGTGAAGGCGCACGACGAGCTGCCGCTGCGGACGTTCGGCGAGCTCCTCCGCATCTACGAGGACGCCGCGCTCTGGTCGCGCCCGCCAGGCTCGCCGCGCATCCCGGTCGTCGCGGTCGCGCTCAATACGGCGGCGCTCGACGAGCGGTCCGCGGCGCGCGCCGTCGCGCAGGCCGCGGCCGAGACCGGCCTTCCCGCCGCGGACCCGATCCGCGAGGGCGCGGCCGGCGGAGACCGCCTCGCTCGGGCCCTGCTGGCGGCCGCTCGATGAACGCGACCGTCCGCACGGTCGAGCTGCACCTCACAGTGCCCTTCGCGATCTCGCGCGCCACGCTCACGACGAAGAAGGTGGTCCTCGTCGAGGCGCGCGAGGGGGAGCGTGTTTCGCGCGGGGAGGGCGTGCCGGACGCGTTCTTCGGTGAGGATGCCGACGCCGTCGCCCGCGCGGTCCGCGACAGCGTGGCGCTCATTCCGGACGACCCGCAGGACCTCGCGACGCTGAAGGCGCGCCTCGACGAGCGTTTCCCGCACGGCGGCGCCGCGTGCTGCGCGATCGACGTGCTCGCACACGACCGTGCGGCGCAGGCCGCGGGCGTGCCGCTCCGCGCGTTCCTCGGGCTCGCGCCGGCCGAGCCGCCACCGACCTCGTTCACCATCGGCCTTGCGGAGCCGGAGGTGATGGCCGAGCGCGCGGCCGCCGCCGCGGCGAAGGGCTTCTCGGTGCTCAAGGTGAAGCTCGGCGCCGGCGACGAGGTCGCGATCCTCCGAGCGATCCGGGAGCGGTACAACGGCGCGATCCGCGTCGACCCGAACGCCGCCTGGACGGCCGACGAGGCGCCGCGCCGCATCGACCGGCTCGTGCCGTTCGGCATCGAGTTCGTCGAGCAGCCGATCGCGCCGGACGACCTCGAGGGCCTGCTGCGCGTGCGGGAGCGCTCGCCGCTCCCGATCGTCGTCGACGAGGCCGCGGTGCGCGCTCGCGATGTCCCGCGCCTCGCCGGCGCCTGCGACGGGATCAACGTGAAGCTGCAGAAGTGCGGCGGCATCGGCGAGGCGCGCGCGATGATCGCGGCCGCGCACGAGCGCGGCCTCAAGGTCATGCTCGGCTGCCGCGCCGCCGAGACGAGCGTCGCCATCGCCGCGGCCGCGCACCTCGCCCCCGCGGTCGAGTGGGCGGACCTCGACGGCAATCTCCTCATCAGCGACGACCCCTTCCGCGCGGTCGCGGTCGAGCGCGGCCGGTTCGTCTTCCCCGACCGGCCCGGCCTCGGCGCGATCCCGGTGTGATCCGCCGCCTCGAGGTCACGATCTTCGCCGTCGCGTTCGCGCTCGCCGGTCTCGTCACGTTCGCGTTCCTCTGGAGTGGCGACGGTCCGTACGCCTGGCTCGCGAACGCGAATGGCGTGACGGGCATGACCTACGTGAGCCACGACCCGTGTCCTCCCCCGGCCGGGGGCTGCTTCGGCGGGGGACAGGTGTCCGTCGAAGTCATGCGCGCTTGGGATGCACAGTGGGTGGCCTACGTGACCGGAGCGCAAACGGATCCGCCCAGCAGCTTCGGCCGAGAGGTCTTCACGCGCGCCGAGTACGCGCACATGGCCGACGTGCGTCGCGTTTTCGACGGCGCGAAAGTAGTCCTCGCCGTCGCGGTCGTCGTGCTCGCGATCCGGCTCCAGCGCGCGTTGGTCCGCCGTGATGCGCTGCGCCTCGTACGCGACGGCGCGCTCGCGGCGACGATCGGCGTCCTCGTCGTCGGGGTCGTCGCCGCGGTCGCCTTCGATCCGCTCTTCCTGCTCTTCCACGAGGTGTTCTTTCCGCAGGGGAACTTCCTCTTCGATCCCGCGTCGAGCAACCTCATCCGCCTGTACCCGGATTGGTACTGGCAGGGCATAACGGGGCTCGTCGCCGGATCCGTCGTCGCGGTCGGAGGGGTCGTCGCCGGGACGTGCGCGCTCGCCTTACGTAGACTGCGGGCGCGATGAAGCGCGTCCTCCTCATCGAGGATCTTCCCCAGGTCGCACAGCACCTCCAGTCGATGCTCGCGCGCGAGCAGGAGGTGGAGGTCGCGGGCGTCCAGAGCCAGGCCGACCAGGCGATCGCGCAGGTCTCCACCGAGAAGCCCGACGTCGTCCTCATCGACGCGCTCCTGCAGGGGAAGGTGACGGGGTTCGACATCGCGAAGCGGATCCGCTCCGCGTCGCCGGGTACGCGCGTCGTGATCGTCACCGTGCCGCAGCGGCCGGTCGACCCGCGACCGGACGAGGGCATCGATGCGGTCTTCGTCCTGCCGGGCGGGGCGAACGAGCTCGCGGTCGCGCTCGGCGTCGGCGGCAAGGCCGCGACGCGCGTGCGCGGGAAGATGATCGCGGTGTACTCGCCGAAGGGCGGCTCCGGCAAGACCATGCTCTCGGTGAACCTCGCGTGCGTCCTCCGCCGACGCGGTCACGCCGTCGCGCTCATGGATGGCGTCATGCAGTTCGGCTCCGTACGCCACGTCCTGCAGGTCCCCCCGAACACGCGCTCGATCGTTGATCTCCCTACAGGGCAGGCGATGCGCACGTCGCTCTCGGAGATCCTCTGGGAGGGCCCGAGCGGTGTGGCGGTCCTGCTCGGCCCGCCGCGGCCCGAGGAGGCCGAGCTCATGCAGCCGCCGGACATCGCGACGGCGATGCAGCTGCTCGCGGAGAACCACGACTATGTAATCGTCGACTGTCCGTCGCGGCTGGCCGACGACACGCTCGCGATCCTCGATGCCGCGAACCTCATCCTGCTCGTCGTCACGTACATGGCGGCGTCGGTCAACAACGCGCGCGCCGCGATCGACACGTTCGAGGCGCTCGGCTACAAGGGCGCGAAGCCGATCCTCCTCGTCGTGAACCAGGCGGACACCGCGGCGGGGATGTCGAAGGGCGGGCTCGAGCACGCGCTCAACCTGCCGGTCGTCGCGGAGATCCCGACGGACTGGAAGACGGTGAGCGAGTCGCTCAACAAGCAGCAGCCGTTCGTGCTGTCGCAGCAGAACACGCCGATCGCTAAGGCGATGGACGCGTTCGCGAACGGGCTCGTCACCCAGCAGCGCAAATAGCAGCTCGCGCGGACGCGCCGATCGGCGTGTTCGACTCCGGGGTGGGCGGTCTCACCGTGCTCCGCGAGCTGCGGCGCCAGCTGCCCGACGAGGCGACCATCTATCTCGGCGACGAAGCGCGCATGCCGTACGGCCCGCGCGAGCCCGCGGAGGTCGTCAGCTTCACGCGCGAGGCCCTTCGTTGGTTCGGTCGGCACGGCTGCAAGCTTGTCGTCATCGCGTGCAACACGGCGACCGCGGTGGCGCTCGAGGCGGTGCGCGACGAGTCCGCGGTGCCGGTCATCGGCGTCGTGCGGCCGGGCGCGGCGGCGGCGCTCACGGCGACCGCCCGCCGCGCGGTGGGCGTCCTCGGCACCACGCTCACGGTGCGCTCCGGCGCGTACGTCCGCGCGCTGCGCGACCTGGACCCGCTCGTCGACGTGATCCAGCAGGCCTGCCCGCGGCTCGTCCCGCTCGTCGAGGCCGGCAAGGCCGATACCGACGAGGCCGAGGCCGCGGTGCGCGAGTACGTCGAGCCGCTCCTCACGGAGGGAGCGGTCGTGCGGCCCGCGGTCGACACGCTCCTCCTCGGCTGCACGCACTACCCGTTCCTGCGCGCGCGCATCGAGAAGGTCGCCGGCGCGGGCGTGCGGGTCGTCGATTCGGCGACCACGACCGCCCTCGCCGTCCGTGAGGTCCTCTCGTCGCATCGGCTCGTCCGCGGCGAGAAGGGCGCGCTCCACGAGGTGCACGCCACCGGCTCACGGGAGCGCTTCGCCGCGATCGCGCGCCGGCTCTTCGGCGAGGACGTACCGGTCCACGAGACGACGCTCTAGCCCTTGGGTCTCACCTCCGCGATCACCGGCCTGCCGTACGTCGGGAAGACGACGCTCTTCAACCTGCTCACCGGCGCGCACGCGGCGACCGGCGGCTTCGCGGGAGCCGAGGCCGAGACGAACGTCGGGGTCGCGAAGGTACCCGACGAGCGCGTCGACCGGCTCGCCCCGCTGTTCCAGCCGAAGAAGACGACGCACGCCGAGATCACGTACCGCGACCTCGGCCTCGCGAAGCCCGCCGCGCCCGGGCAGGCGATCTCCGCGCAGAAGCTCGGCGACCTCCGCACCGCCGACGCGCTCGTGCACGTCGTGCGCGCGTTCGCCGATGCCGCGGTCCCGCACGTCGAGGGCACGGTCGATCCGGCGCGCGACCTCGCCACCCTCGAGCTCGAGCTGCTCTTCGCGGACCACGCCGTCGTGGAGCGAAGGCTCGAGCGGCTCGAGCCGGAGCTCCGCTCGGCAAAGGGCGCCGAGCGCGACGCGAAGGAGCGCGAGAAGGCTGTCCTCGAGCACGCCCGGTCGGCACTCGACGCGGAGCGCCCGCTGCGCGACGTGGACTTCGACGCCGAGGAGCTCCGCGTCATGCGCGGGTTCCGCTTCCTCACGCTCATGCCGACCCTCGTCGCGGCGAACCTCGACGAGGCGGACGTGGGAAGGCCCGACACGGTCCTCGCACCCCTCCGCGCCGCGACCGGGAAGCACCGCGCGACCGCGGTCGTCCCGGTGTGCGCGAAGATCGAGAGCGAGATCGCCGAGCTCCCGCCCGACGAGGCCGCCGCGTTCCGGGCCGACCTCGGCCTCGCCGAGCCGGCGCTCGACCGGCTCATCCGCGCGACCTACGAGCTCCTCGGGCTCATCTCCTTCTTCACCGTCGGGCCGGACGAGGTCCGTGCCTGGACGATCCCCGCGGGGACGCGCGCCCAGCAGGCGGCCGGCGCGATCCACTCCGACCTCGAGCGCGGCTTCATCCGCGCCGAGGTCATCGAGTGGGAGAAGCTGCTGGCGGCGGGGTCGGAGGCCAACGCGAAGAAGCAAGGGATCATGCGGACGGAGGGGCGTGATTACCTCGTGAAGGACGGCGAAGTCTTCCACGTGCTTTTCAGCGTCTAGGCATGTACGACCTCGTCACGATCGGGCACGCGGCGCGCGACGAGTTCGCGGGCGATCCCGAGTGGCGCATCGGGGGCACCGCGGTCTATGCGGCCGCCGCCGCCGCGCGTTTCGGCGCGCGCGCCGCGCTCGTGACGCGCGTCGGCCCCCACGAGCGCGAGCGACTCGCGGACCGTTGCGCACGGCTTGGCATCACGCTCCACGCGCTGCAGAGCGAGGTGACGACGACCTTCGCCTTCCGCTACGTCGACGGCAAGCGCCAGCTGCGCCTCAAGGCGCGCGCCAAGGGCATCGCGGCGGAGGCGCTGCCGGCGGACGTCCGCGAGACGCGGAGCGTCGTCTTCGCGTCGATCGCGCACGAGCTCGACCGCTCGCTCTTCGGCGTGTTCGCGGGCGCGCCCCGGGTCCTCGTCGCGCAGGGCTATCTGCGGACGTGGGACGCCGACGGCACCGTGCGCCGCCGCGACTGGGACGAGGCGTCCGAGGTGCTCCCGCAAGTGAGCGTCGCGGTTCTGAGCGAGGAGGACCTGGGCGGCGACGTCGACACGGCGCGGCGCTGGTCCGCGGTCGCCCCGGTCATCGTGACGATCGCCGAGCGCGGGGCGCTCATCCTTCGCGACGGGCGCGACGTCGTCGTGCCGGGCTTTGCCGCGCACGCCGTCGTCGATCCGACGGGAGCAGGGGACGCGTTCGCCGCGGGGCTGGGGCTCGCGCTCGCGGACGGGCGCGACCTCGTCGAGGCGGCGCGCTTCGCGAACGCGGTCGCGTCGTTCGCGGTGGAGGCCGTCGGCATCGACGGGCTCGCCGACCGCGCGCGTGTCGAGCAGCGCATCAATGCGCAGTCGCCGGACTGACGCCCCTCAGGCGGCCTGGTCGCGCAGCTGGAGCTCCTGGACCTTCACCTGTGCGATGCGCGGCACGCGGCCGACCTCGAGACGCCGGGAGCCCTGCGACAGCGCGAAGCAGACGACGAAGTACACGAGCGAGACGAAGAGCAGCACCTCGATCGGGTTGAAGAACTGCGTGTAGATGGTCCGGCCCTGGCGGAGGAGCTCGAACACGCCGATGGTGCCGACGAGCGAGGTGTCCTTTATGACCGTCGTGAGCTGGCCCATCATCGCCGGCACCATGAGCCGCAGCGCCTGCGGCAGGATCACGTGCCGCAGGGACTGCGCATAGCTGAGCCCGAGCGCTCGCGCGGCCTCCGCCTGGCCTCGCGGCAGGCTGACGATCCCGGCGCGGATGATCTCGGCGAGCACGGCGCTCGTGTACAGGGAGAGGCCGAGGACGCCGGCCCAGAACCGCGGGAGGTCGAAGTCCGACCCGAAGAGCGGTCGGAAGAGGGTCGATCCCTTGATGCCGAAGTACACGATGAGGAGCAGGACAGGGAGCGCGCGGATCGCCTCGATGTACGCGATCGATGGCCAGCGGATCCACGCGCGCCGCGAGAGGCGTCCGAGCGCGAAGAGCAGGCCCGCGGGGAAGGAGAGGAGCGTCGACGCGGCCGCGATCGACAGCGTCTCGAGCAGGCCCTGACCAAAGAACCGCAGGATCGCCGGGTCGACGAACATGCCCCAGGTGTCGGGTCTCATCGCGCCACCAGGAGGCGCCGCTCGAGGTAGTTCACGGCAAGGCCGAGCGGGATCGTGAGGAGGAGGTAGAGGAGCGTCGCCGTCGCGAATGATTCCTCCGCACGGAAGGTGCGCGACTCGACGATCTCGGCCCCGAAGAGTAGCTCGGTGACGCCGATCGTCGATGCGAGCGAAGTGTTCTTCACGAGCGCGATCGCGATGTTCCCGACGGGTGGAACGACCGCGCGGAAGGTCTGTGGAAGCTGGACGTACCGCAGCATCTGGGCGTAGCTCAGGCCGAGCGAGCGCGCGGCCTCGATCTGGCCTTTGTCGACGCCAAGGAGCCCGCCGCGGACGACCTCGGCGACGTACGCGCCGTGGTACAGAGCCATGCCGGTCGCTGCCGCGCGGAAGATGCTTTCGAACGTGTCGCTCGAAAAGCGCAGGCCGACGAGCGGCAAGCCGAGGAAGAGGAAGAAGAGCTGGACGACGAGCGGCGTGTTGCGGAAGAACTCGACGTACGCGGCGCCCAGCCAGCGAAGCGGCTCGGCGGGTGAGATGCGCAGCAGCGCGACCGCGGTGCCGATGACGAGCGCACCGGCGAGCCCGAGCGCGGAGATCTGGATCGTGACCCAGAGGCCGCCGAAGAAAAGATCCGGGAACTGGAAGGCGATCGCGCCAGGCACTAGTCGGTGGCGCTTCGCGCCAGGGGCCCCTGCCCCTGCGCCTCCCGGCCCACCGCATGGCTGCCGCTCACGCGACGGCGGCCGGCCCCAAGCCGACCGCGCTGACAGCTCCGATTAGCCGGGGGGTGTGAGGGGGGCGGAGCCCCCATCAACCCTTTGGGCTGGTCTTCTTGTCGCCCGACACGGGCGTGATGTGCTTCTCGTAGAGCTTGCCCCAGGTCCCGTCCTGGATCATCCCGGCGAGCCAGGTGTTGACGAAGGGGACGAAGCCCTGGCGGTCGCCGTTCTGGTTCTTCTTGACGCCGATGCCGTACGGCTCGTCCGAGAACGGCTTCCCGACGATCTTGGTGTTCGGGTCCACCTTCACGAGGCCGAAAAGGATCGTCTCGTCGGTCGAGACCGCGTCCGCCTGGCCTTGCTGGAGGGCGAGGAGGCACGCGGGGTAGCTGTCGAGGAGCAGGACCTTCGCCGCCGGGTTCGCCTTCGTGATGTTCTGCTCGCTCGTCGATCCGCGCTGGGCGCAGACCGTCTTCGCGCCGAGGTCTGCGGCCTCCTTGATCGTGTCGTTGGACTTCTTCACGAGGATGCGCTGGCCGGTGACGAAGTAGACGTCGGAGAAGTCGATCTGGGTCTTGCGCTCCTCCGTGATCGTGAACGTCTTGATGATGACGTCCGCCTTGTTGTCGGTGAGCGAGGGGATCCGGGTCGCCGACACGACCGGCACCCATTCGATGAACTTGTCGATGTCGTCCTGCGTCCCGAAGATCGCCTTCGCGAGCTCGCGGCCGAAGTCGGCGTCGAACCCCTCCCATTTGCCGGTCGCCGGATTCTTCACGCTGAACGGTGGGTTGTCCTCCTGCGAGCCGATCCGCAGCTTGCCCTTCGTCTGGATCGCGTACTGGTACGTCGAGAGCTCGAACTTCGGCGCGCTCGCCTTGGCGCTCGCGGCGGGTTGCGACGCGGCCGGCGTGCTCGCGCCGCCGCAGGCCGCGGCGAAGACGATCGCCAGTGCGACCCCGACGGTGCGTGTGATGCCCCGCATGTGCCCCTCCTTCCGGCGATCAGTGCCGGATGACCTTGCTCAGGAACTGCTTCGCGCGCTCCTCCCGGGGCGCGGCGAAGAACTCCCGCGTCGGTGAGTCCTCAATGATGCGCCCTCCGTCCATGAACACGACCCGGTTCGAGGCCTCGCGCGCGAAACCGACCTCGTGGGTCACGACGAGCATCGTCATGCCCTCCCGCGCGAGGCCCCGCATCACGTCGAGCACCTCGCGGATCATCTCGGCGTCGAGCGCGCTCGTGGGCTCGTCGAACAGCATGATGCGGGGCTCCATGGCGAGGGCGCGGGCGATGGCGACGCGTTGCTGCTGGCCCCCGGACAGGCGCACCGGGGGGACGTCGGCCTTCTCCGGGATGCCGACCTTCTCGAGGAGCCGCATCGCCCGGTCGCGTGCCTCGGATCGCCCGAGCTTGCGGACCTTGAGCGGCGCGAGCATGACGTTCTCGATCGCCGTGAGGTGGGGGAAAAGGTTGAACGACTGGAAGACCATGCCGACGTCCTTGCGCAGGCGGTTCACGTCGACGTGCTCGGCGTGCACCGCGATCCCGTTGACCACGAGCGTCCCGCTCTCGATCGCCTCGAGCCCGTTGATCGTCCGGATGAGCGTGCTCTTCCCGGACCCCGATGGGCCGATGATCACCACCACCTCGCGCTCGGCGACGCTCAGGTCGATGCCGTTCAAGACGTGGAGCGGGCCGAAGTGTTTGTGGACGTCGCGGAACTCGATCACGTCTCGCAGAGGCTAGTACGCTCGCGCGCGTGACCGGTCGATCGGTCGGCGGCGATCCATTCGCGCCCGCGCGTGACGCGCTCCCGGCGATCCCGGGCATCGCCGGTGCCATCGCGCTCGCCGAGGACGGAACGGCCCTGTACGAGCACGCCGCGGACGACGAATTCCCTTCGGCGTCGGTCATCAAGGTCCCGCTCGTCATGGCGCTCTATGCCGACGCCGCCGAGGGGCGCATCGACCTCGGCGAGCGCGTCGCGGTGGGGGCGCTCGTCGACGGGAGCGGCGTGCTGCGGTACCTCGCCGACGTCCGCGAGATGACGCTCCGCGACCTCGCGATGCTCGCCATCATCGTCTCCGACAACACCGCGACGAACCGGCTCATCGACCGGTTCGGCCTCGAGCGCGTGAACGATCGTCTGGCGGCGTGGGGCTGCTCGCGGACACGCCTGCGGCGGAAGATGTACGACTTCGACGCCGCGGCGAAAGGGTCCGAGAACGTGACGACCCCTCGCGAGACCGCGGCGCTCCTGCTACGCCTGCTGCGCGGCGGATGCCGCGACCGAGCGACGAGCGACGCGGTCCTCGCGATCCTCGAGCGCTGCCAGGACAAGACGATGCTGCGGCGGTACCTGCCGCCGGCGGCGAAGGTCGCGCACAAGACGGGGACGCTCGACGAGTCGCGCAACGACGCGGCGATCGTCGCGGTCGATCGGCGGGTCGTCGTCAGCGGGTTCGTGCGCTCGCTCCGCGACCCGAACGCGGGCGCCGCCTGGCTCGGTCTCCTCGGGTGGTGCGCGTACCGCGCCGCGGGCGGTGCCGGCGGAGGGCTTCCCCCGGAGCGGTGGTCTCCCGCATGATGCGCGCGATGGGTCGACGAACGGCGCACGGGCGGCGACCGCGCCGATTCGCCCGCCTCGCCCGACAGATCGTGGCGCTCGGCGTGCTGAGCGCGGCGCTGCTGCTCGCGGCCGCGTTCGTCGGCATCACCGCCCAGGGCAACGCGCTCGCGCGCGAGATCGCCGCGCTCCGCGGCGACATCGCGACGGAACAGCTCCGCGGCGCTCAGCTCGACGCGACGATCAAGGAGCAGCAGACCGCGGACTACGTGCGTCAGCACGCGAAGGACTACGGGATCGTCGGGCCGAACGAGGCGCTCGTGCAGGTGCAACGGGACGGGCAGGCGAGCGGTCCGTCCGCGGCGGTCGTGAGCAGGGGGCCGTCAAGGCTGCAGCGGTGGATCGCATTCTTTTTCGGAGATCGCTGAAGCGCGACCGTAGGAGTAAGATGGTCATGCGGGGTGGAGCAGCGGTAGCTCGTTGGGCTCATAACCCAAAGGCCGGAAGTTCGAATCTTCCCCCCGCAACAGTGTTCTCGCGGTAGCGTTCCCTTTTTCTCGGTCTTATTGCCACGGGCGCGCCTGCCTGCTAGATGTTCGGCGTGCCCTACAACGGATCGCGATAGGCGCCGCGCCTATGCCCGCGACTGGATGCGGCGAAACCTCGACAAGGCGCGGCTCGCGATGCGGCGCTGGCGCGCAGAGCATCCGGAGGAGCATCGCGAGCGTCGACGCGACTGGGAAGCGCGAAGCCGCGAGATCCGTCGAACGATCTGGCAGCGGCGACGAGCGCGGATTCTCGGCGCCGAGGGCTCGTACACGGTCACCGAGTGGTTGGAGCTCGTCGCGAGTTGCGGCGGTCGCTGTGGCTACTGCGGCGCGCCGGGAGCGCTCGCGGTAGATCATCGGCTACCGATCGCCCGAGGCGGCACGAACCGGATTGAAAATCTGATCCCGGCCTGCAAGACGTGCAACTCGCGTAAGCACTTGATGACCGAGGAAGAATTTCGCGCCCGGCTCGCGCGCGAGCGCGGCGACGCCGCCTAAAATCGACCTAGCGACCAGGCTGGGTAGCTCAGTGGTTAGAGCGCGCGACTCATAACCGCGTGGTCGGCGGTCCGAATCCGCCCCCAGCCACCGGTGATCCCATCCGCGATCCGCAGCGCCGTCCGGGACTACATCCGCGCGCACGAGATCCTGCGGCCGGGACCGCTCCTCGTCGCGGTCTCCGGCGGTACCGACTCCACCGCGCTCCTCCTGCTCCTTGCCGACCTCGCAGACGAGCTCGGCCTCGTGCTTCACGTGGCGCACTTCGACCATCGGACCCGCCCGCGCCAGAGCGCGAAGGATGCGGACCAGGTGACGAAGCTCGCGAACCGGGTCGGGGCGCCGATCCGCATCGGGCGCGCCGGACATCCCGCGAAGAGCGAGGACGACGCCCGCCGCGCGCGCTACGAGTTCCTCCGCCGCGCTGCGCGCGAGATCGGCGCCGCCGCGATCGCGACCGGCCACACGCGCGACGACCAGGCGGAGACGGTCCTGCTGCATCTCGCGCGGGGGAGCGGCCTGGCAGGGCTCGCGGGCATGCGTCCCCTCCGCGACGGCATCGCACGTCCGCTGCTCTGCGTCGGCCGCGCCGAGACGGCGGCCGTCTGCAGGGCCGCGCGGATCCGCCCGCTGGCCGATCCCACGAATCGATCGCTTCGTTTCGCCCGCAATCGGGTCCGCCTGCGCGTGCTCCCCGAGTTGGCGAAGCTGAACCCGCGGGTGCGTGAGGCGATCGCGCGCCTCGCCGACGCCGCGGCGGAGCGCGAGGATCGCGGCGCGGACGCGGTCGCCACCGCGCTGGTGCGCGCCACCGAAGACGATGCCATCGCGCTCGACGCGTTTCCCGACGGCGTCCTCCGCGACGCCGCCATCGCCGCCGCCTGGCGCGAGGCGACCGGCCGCGCGCTCTCGGCGCGACACCGTGCCGCACTGGCGGGGCTCGCGAGCTCGCGCGACGGCACCCGATCGATCGATCTTCCGGGCGGCCGGGCCGTACGGGAGTACGCGAGGCTCCGGATCGTTCCCGCGACGGCGCCGCCGCCGCCGATCGACGGTCCGACCGTGCTCCGGCCCGATGGCGAGATCGTGTGGAACGGCTGGCGCTTCCGACTCGGCGCCGAGCCCGCCGAGGGCGCGCTCGTCGCGCACATGCCGGACGAGCTGGTGCGCGCGCTCGCGGTCCGCGCGCGGCTTCCCGGGGATCGCGAGCCGGGCGGACGCAAGCTCCAGGACCTCTTCACGGACGCGAAGGTGCCCCTCAGG
>Ga0066707_10000316_pt1 | contig 14156 bp, 8 predicted proteins | sample GraSoiAngelo_156_FD_66503 | JGI IMG/M metagenome (GOLD analysis project Ga0066707, IMG submission 66503) | Grasslands soil microbial communities from the Angelo Coastal Reserve, California, USA - 14_1009_13_40cm | ecosystem: Environmental > Terrestrial > Soil > Grasslands | place: USA... | reverse complement strand
GTCAGGGTGCCGCCCGTCGGCATGGCGTCCACCGCGTTCAAAATGAGATTGGTCAGCGCCTCCCGCAGCTCGGCGGGATCGCCCGCCACCGAGGGCAGGACCGCGAACGAGGTCTGCACCTCGACCGCCACCCCCCGGCTGCGCGTCTCCTCCCGCCAGCGCGATTGGGTGATCTCGAGCGCGCCGCTCACGACCTCGTTGAGGTCGACTGCGAAGAAGCGCTGCTGATCCCGGCGGGTCCGCGTGAACTCCTGCAGCCGGCGGACGGTCTGCGCGCCGTCCAGGGCAGCACGCTCGATGACCTGTATCCACGTGCGCAGCTGCGGATCTTTCAGGCGCTGGAGCGTGAGCTGGGCCCGGCCCAGGATCGACGCGAGCAGGTTGTTGAAGTCGTGGGCCACGCCCGAGGCCATCTCGCCGAGTGCGCGGAGTTTCTCCGTGCGCACAAGCTGATCCTGCGCCCCGGCCAGCTCGCCGTAGGCGCGCGTCCGCTCCTCGAAGAGCCGCGCGTTGCGCAACGCCAGCGCGGCGAGATGGGCGATGTTGGTCAGCAGGCGCTGATCGGCGTCGGCGAATGGCCGCTCGGGGCTGCGCAGGGTCAGCACGCCGATGACCGTGTCCGCCGCCCTCATCGGGACTCCGAGCCAGTGCCGCGCCCCCGCGAAGGTCGGTACCGGCTCGACGCCGCGTCGCGCGCACTCGGCGAAGTAGTCGTCGCTGCGAATCGCCTCGCCCGTCTCCAGCACGACGGACATGAGTCCCACCGACCGATCCGGGTACCGAAGCGGCGGCCGCATGTCGAGCGCGCCGTCGACGGTGCGGAGCACGACTTCGAGATCCCCCCGCACCTCGTCGCGGAGCACGATCGCCATGTTGGCGGCGTTGAGGATGCGGCCGACCTGCGCGCGAATCGCGTCGAGCAGTGCCGCTCGATCGAGCTGGCCGGTGACCGCGTGCGACAGCTCCAGCAGCACCGACAGCTCCTCGACCTGCCGCCGGTTCTGCTCGTACAGGCGCGCGTTCTCGAGCGCGATGGCGGCGCGGGCGGCGAAGCTCTCCAGGACGGCCAGGTCTTCGTCGAGGAACGGCGCGGCGTCCGGGCCGGTTCGATTCATCGCGATGACGCCGAGCACCCGGTCCTGCACGCACAGCGGGAACGCCATCGCGCGGCGCACTCCCATGTCGACCCACCTGCGCACGGCGAAGTGCGACGCCGCGTAGTCGTTGACGACGAGGCCCCGGCGCTGCTCGGCGCAGACCCCGACCACGCCGTGCCCGAAGGCGATCGTGACGTCCCCGAATCCGCCGCCCGGCGTCCAGGCGCGCGGCGCCAGCCCGCGACCCCCGTCCGCGAGGTAGATGACGCCGTGGGCATCGAAGAGCCGCGTGGCGCGCTCGACGACCAGGGTGAGGAGGCGGTCGGGGTCGAGCTCGGGGGCGAACTCGCGCTCGGCTTGAGCGAGGGCTGCGATTTGCCCCCGGCGGGCCGTCTCGAGCGAGAAGAGACGGGCGTTCTCCAGCGCGAGCGCCGCCTGGTCGCCGAAGGCCTGGAGCAGCCCGACCTCCGCCTCGGAAAAGACCCGGCCCGAGGCATCCCCCAGCGAGAGGGTGCCGATGATCCGGCCCTTCGCCCGGAGCGGCACGGCGAGCAGCGCGCCGTCGCCGGCGCGGCGCATCCTCTTCGCGACCTCTTCGCTGAGGACGATCGACGGGTCGTTGAAGGCGTCGGGCGACGTCACCGCTCGACCCTCGACGGCCGCTCGCCCGGACGCCCCGACGCCCGCGGGCAGCACGGCGCCGAGCGGCGACGCGCTGCGACGGCGCCCCCCGCTGGCCACGGTCACCAGCGATCCGTCGGGCTGCAGCAATCGCAGCACGGACGACCGCACCAGGAAGAGCGCGAGCACGCTCTCGGCGATCTGGTCACCGACCGCTCGCGGATCGAGGCTCTCGGTCAGCGTCCGCGCGAGCCGGGCCAGCTCCTCCGCTTCGAGCCGTCGGCGCCTCGCCTCCGTGTAGAGCCGCGCGTTCTCCAGCGCCAGCGCGGCCTGGTCGGCGAACGCCTGCGCCAGGCGAATCTCGGAGTCATCGAAGACGCGTCCGACGCGATCACTGACGGCGAGCGCGCCGAACATCCGTCCCTGCACCAGCAGCGGAACGGCGAGCAGGGAGCGGTCCGCTTCCAGCGCGATACGGGCGCGCATCTCATCCGTGAAGCTGATGCGCGCATCGACCAGCACGTCGGGCGAGGCGACGGACCGGCGCTGGCTCACGGCGAGCCCGGCGATCCCGATGCCCTTCGGCAGCACCGTATGCCACTGGAAGAGCTGGTCGGGATCCCTGGAGGTCGCGACCGCGACGAGGGTGTCCGAGGCCGGGTCGACCCGGTACAGGCACGAGGCGCGGGCACCAAGCAGCGAGCACACGCTGTCGGCGACGCGTTGTGCGGCGGGGTCGAAGTCGAGGGTCTCGGACACCAGACGCACCAGGTCGGTCAGCGCGCTCAGGCGCTGCGCCTGCCGGGTCGCTTCGCGATAGAGCTGGGCGTTGTTGATCGCGTTCGCCGCGTGCGAGGCGAGCGAGCCGAGGAGCTGCAGCTCGTCGGAGGTGTATTCGTGCCGGGCGCGGACGCCGATGGCCAGGGCGCCCAGCACCCGGTCGCCCAGCGGCAGTGGCACGATGCCGACGCTGACCACGTCGTCGGCGCGGACCCGCTCGACGTTACGCGCCCGGGGGTCTCGAAGCGGGTCGACCGCCGTCAGCGGCTCGCGGGTCGCCACGACCGTCCCGACGAGCCCCTCCCCGACTTGCAAGCGCTCGACGGCCTCCGACGGCTGGATCCCCGCGGCCGCCCGCCGCGAGACATGGCGGTCGTCGTCGTCCACCAGCCAGAGCTGCGCGGTGCTCGACCCGAACAGCTCGACCGCCGCATCGACCACGCGGCGAAACACCTCGTCGAGCGACAGCGTGGCGGTCAGCGTCTGCGCCAGACGCGCGAGCGTCTCGAGGCGGCGGCTCTTCTCCCGGCCCTCGGCCAGGAGCGCGGCGCGGGCCACCGCCTGTCCCACCTGGTGCGCGACCACCTGGAGCAGCGTCAGCTCGTCAGCATCGAAGGTCCGGGCCTCCCGCGTGATGAGCGCCATGACGCCCCACGTCTGGCCGTCGACCGGAATCGGCAGGGCGAGCTGGGTTCGGTAGCCGCCGACTCTCACGCGCTCGACGACGTCGGGCGTCAGCACGCGCGAGGCGGTGAGATCCGTGACGACCGGCCGACCGCTGCGGATCACTTCACCGACGTGGCTCTGGTCGAGCGACCGGACGCGCAAGCGCTCGATGTCATCGGGCAGAAGACCACGATGAGCGGTGAGGACGAGCGTCTGGGTCGCGCGGTCGAATCGGAACACGCCTCCGACGGTGATCCCGGCGATGCCGCACACGACCTCGAGCGTCCGCTCGGCGGTGAGAGCCAGACCGTCCCCGCTGCCGGTCGCGACCGCGACCGCGTGCAGCGCCTCGAGCTCCCGGCTCCGGCGGCTGGGCGCGCCCCTCACGCGCGGCGCTCGCCCACCCGATGGAGCTTCAGCAGATTCGTCGTTCCCCGGACCCACATGGGTGATCCGGAGATGATGACGATCACGTCGTTGGGACGCACCGAGCCGTCGTTCAGCAACGTCGCCTCGACCTCCTCGATCATCTCGTCGGTCGTCTCGACCTTCCTGATCAGACGGGAGATGACACCCCACGAAAGCGCGAGCCGCCGCTGGACCTCGACGAAGGGCGTCAGCGCGATGATCGGCACGCCCGGGCGGGCCTGGGAGATGAGGCGGGCCGAGAAGCCCGACTCGGTGAAGGCCACGATGGCGCGCGCGCCGAGCACGTGCGCCGCCGTCGCCGCCGCATCGGAGATGGCCTCCGGGAAGCTCCCGCCCGGGCGCCGCCGCCGCTCCCGTTCGACGGCCAGCACCGCGCCGTCGGCGCGCTCGGCGATCCGCGCCATGACGGAGACGGCCTCCCCGGGATACCGCCCGGTGGCGGTCTCGGCGGACAGCATGATCGCGTCGGCGCCGTCGAAGATCGCCGTCGAGACGTCCGAGACTTCGGCGCGCGTGGGCCGGATATGCGTGACCATCGACTCCAGCATCTGGGTCGCGACGATCACCGGGACCTTCGCGCCGCGCGCCTGTCGGATGATCTCCTTCTGGATATGGGGCACGTCCTCGATCGGTACGTCGACGCCGAGGTCGCCGCGCGCGACCATGACCGCGTCCACCGTGTTCAGGATGCCCGGGAGATTGGCGAGGATCTCGTGACGCTCGAGCTTCGCGACGATCGGCAGATCCCCCGCCGCCTCGGCGCGCAGGACGCTCCGCACCGCGTCGATGTCGTCGGCTGACCGGACGAACGAGACCGCGACGAAGTCAACCCCCTGGCGCAGGCCGAAGCGCAGGTCCTCGCAGTCCTTCGGCGTCAGGCAGGACACCGGCAGCGTGACTCGCGGGAGCGAGAGCCCCTTGTGATCGCTGATGCGTCCGCCGACGACCACGCGGCAGCGGACTTCGTCCGGCGACACCGCCTCGACGCGGAGCTGGATCATCCCGTCGTCCATCCAGATCTCGTCGTCGGGCCGCAGGTCTTTCAAATATTCGGGGTGGGTGAGCGACGCCCGTTCCACGGTGCCCACGACCGGCCGCGCACAGAGGGTGAACGTCCGACCTGCTTCGAGATCGACGCGCCCGCCCCCACCCGGGCCGAAGGTTCCCAGCCTGATCTTCGGTCCCTGGAGATCCTGGAGGATGGCCACCGGGCGGCCCCAGCGCGCCTCGCCCTCACGGATCCGCCGGATCACCTCCGCGTGCTCGTCGTGCGTGCCGTGGGAGAAGTTGAGACGCGCGACGTCCAGGCCGGCCCCGACCAAGCGATCGAGCTCGGCGGTGCTGCTGCTCGCGGGACCGATCGTGCAGACGATCTTGGTCCGCCGCATGCGTCAGGTGCCCGAGAGCAGGCGTCGCAGGAACTGCCCCGTGTACGTGCGCTCCGGGCGGCGGATGAGCTCCTCCGGCGTGCCGGTGGCCACCACGTGTCCGCCCTCGTCGCCGCCCTCGGGTCCGAGATCGATGACCCAGTCGGCGGTTTTGACGACGTCGAGGTTGTGCTCGATGATCACGACCGTGTTGCCTTGATCGACGAGCTTGTTCAGCACGTCGAGCAGACGCTGGATGTCGGCGAAGTGCAATCCGGTGGTCGGCTCATCGAGGATGTACAGCGTGCGTCCGGTCGCTCGTCGCGACAGCTCGGTCGCCAGCTTCACGCGCTGAGCTTCTCCCCCCGACAGCGTCGTCGCCGACTGACCCAAGCGGATGTAGTCGAGCCCGACGTCGTCGAGGGTCGCGAGCTTGGACTTGATCACGGGCACCGCGTCGAAGAACCCGAGCGCCTCGCGCACCGTCATGTCGAGGACCGCGGCGATGCTCATCCCCTTGTAGTGGACGTCGAGCGTCTCGCGGTTGTAACGGCGCCCCTTGCACACGTCGCACGTCACGTACACGTCGGGCAGGAAGTGCATCTCGATCTTGACGAGCCCATCGCCCTGGCACGCCTCGCAGCGCCCGCCCTTCACGTTGAAGGAGAAGCGGCCGGGCTGGTAGCCGCGCATCCGCGCCTCCGGTGTTCGCGCGAACAGCGTGCGGATGAACGTGAACACGCCGGTGTAGGTGGCGGGGTTCGAGCGCGGCGTGCGGCCAATGGGCGACTGATCGATGTCCACGACCTTGTCGATCCGCTGCGCGCCTTCGACGCGGTCGTGGGCGCCGGGGCGGTCCTGGGCTCGGTGGAGCATCTGCGCGAGCGCGCGATAGAGGATGTCGTTGACGAGCGTCGACTTGCCGGACCCGGACACGCCGGTGACGCAGGTGAACGTCCCGAGCGGGATCTTCACCGCCATGCCCTTGAGATTGTGCTCGCGCGGATTGTGGATCGTGATGAAGTGGCCGCTGCCCTTCCGGCGGGCCGTCGGCACCGGGATCGTGAGCGCGCGCGCGAGATAGCGCCCCGTCAGCGACGCGGCGTTCGCCATGATCTCGTCGGGCGTCCCGACCGCGACGAGGTGCCCGCCCAGCTCACCGGCGCCGGGGCCGAGGTCGATGACATAATCCGCCGATCGGATCGTCTCTTCGTCGTGTTCCACCACCAGCACGGTATTGCCGAGGTCCCGGAGGCGCTTGAGGGTTTCGAGCAGTCGTCGATTGTCGCGCTGGTGCAATCCGATGCTCGGCTCGTCGAGGATGTAGAGAACCCCGACAAGACTGGAGCCGATCTGCGTGGCCAGGCGGATCCGTTGCCCTTCGCCACCCGATAGGGTGCCGGCCGGCCGGTCGAGGGTCAGGTAGTCCAGGCCGACGTTCATCAGAAAGCCCAGGCGCTCACGGATCTCCTTGAGGACACGCCGGGCGATCGTGGCCTCGCGCTCGGTCAGCGCGAGACCGTCGAAGAACGCCGCCGCCGCCTTGATGGTCTGCCGCACGACATCCGCGATCGAGCGACCCGCGATCTTGACGCCGAGCGACTCGGGCCGCAGGCGCGAGCCCCGGCACGCCGGGCACGACCGCTCGGTCATGAACTGCTCGATCTCCGCTCGGGCCTCCTCGGACGAGGTCTCGCGGTACCGGCGCTCGAGCGTCTTGATGACGCCTTCGTAGCCGCCGTCGCGCTCGCCATGGAGGATCACGTCGCGCACCGCCTTCCGCAGCTCGGCCCACGGTGTCTCGAGGGAAAAGCGGTGTCGCTTCGCCAGCACCTGCAATGTCTGCCGGAAGTACGTGGTCTCGCGTCCCGCCCACGGGGCGAGCGCGCCGCCCCTGAGCGAGCGCGCGGAATTCGGTACGAGCCGCTCCCCGTCGATCTCGTCGCGCGAGCCGAGCCCGCCGCACTCCGGGCACGCGCCGTACGGGTTGTTGAACGAGAACATCCGCGGCGAGACCTCCGGGAAGGAAATGCCGCACTCTGCGCAGGCCAGCTTCTCGGAGAAGGTATTGGTCGCGGGGGTCGGTGTCGCGGAGGGTTTTGTCGCGGGAGTTGTTGTCGCGGGGTCCTTGAGCCCGGCGCGTACCGAGAGTGGCCTGCTCGAGATGCTCGGGGCTCCGGTTCCGCTGTCTTGGGACTCGACGGTTACGATGCCGTCGGCGAGGCGTAGGGCGGTCTCGAGCGAATCGGCCAAGCGTGAGCCGAGGTTCTCGCGCACGACCAGCCGGTCCACGACGACCTCGATCGTGTGCTTGCGCTTTCTGTCCAGCTCGATCTCGTCCCCGATCTCGCGGATCGCCCCGTTGACGCGGACCCGCGAATAGCCCTGGCGCTGCAGATCGAAAAAGAGCTTCTTGTACTCGCCCTTGCGCCCGCGCACGACCGGCGCCAGGACGAGGAGCCGCGTGCCGGGCGCCTGGGTGAGAACCCGATCGACCATCTGCTGGACGGTCTGCGCCGAGATCACGCGGCCGCAGCTCGGGCAGTGGGGCACGCCCACGCGCGCGAAGAGAACGCGGAGATAGTCGTAGATCTCGGTCACGGTGCCGACGGTCGAGCGCGGATTCTTGGACGTGGTTTTCTGCTCGATCGATATCGCGGGCGAGAGCCCCTCGATCGAGTCCACTTCCGGCTTCTCCATCTGCTCGAGGAACTGCCGGGCGTACGCCGACAACGACTCGACGTAGCGGCGCTGGCCCTCGGCGTAGATGGTGTCGAAGGCGAGCGAGGACTTCCCCGAGCCGGATAGCCCGGTGATCACGACCAGCTGGTCGCGGGGGATCTCGAGATCGATGTTCTTGAGATTGTGCTCGCGGGCGCCCCGGATGACGATCCGATCACTCGCCATGGCGATCTATTGTGTCAGTGTCGCGAGGCCGCGGCAACATTCCACGCTCGCGCGACTCCGGTCACTGGAAGGCTCGCCTCGTCCGTCGCACGGTCTCGGCTCGCGCACTCCGGTCATTGTAAGGCTCGCCTCGCCCGTCGCACGGTCTCGGCTCGCGCGACCACCCACGCGAGGGGCGCGGCGGCGAGCGCGGGGTATGTCCACACGACGTCAGCCCACGCCGGCAGGCGCCGGCCGAGGATGGCGAGACCGGCGAACGCGATCACGCCGACCAGCGAGCCCGCCAGACCGGCCCTCGGGCGGTCGCCGGCGAGACGGGGCGCGACGGCGGCGGACGCCGCCAGGCCGAGTCCGGCCATGAGGGCTCGCGACGCGTCGCCCGGCCACAGGCTGGCGAGGGACGCGGCGACGACGAGGAATGCCATGGCGGGGTCCCTCACCGAGCGGCGCGGCTGGGTCCCGCTCGACCGACCGGCCCTGACTTCGCCCCACGCTCTGCCGAGGACACCACGCAGCGCGAGCACGGTCGCCGAGAAGAGGAGCAGAAGCACGAGGGCACTCAGCACGACGATGGCGCTGCCCGCGGCTCCAGGGACGACGGCCGCTGGGACGTCGAAGACGGCCGCGAGCGCAGGCGAGCCGATGAAGAGCCCGGGTGCCGAGTAGGCGCCGTAAACGCCGAGGCAAAGGGCCCCGAGCACGAGCGCCACCACGAGCCCCGACGCGGTGGAGACGGCCCTGACGGTGAGCGCCTGCGCGGGCCTGAGGAGGGCGACCGCGCCAGCGACCAGCGTGAGCGCGGCGCCCAGCGCGTGCGCGACCGTCGAGAGGGAGCTCCGCTCCGGCGGATCGGCCCACGCGACGCCCGAGGCAGCTGCTCCCGGGACGCGCTTGCCGGCCTCGAACCTCAATCGTGCACCGGCGTCGATCACCAGATGATCGCCCGCACGGAGCGACAGCGATTCGCCGGCGCGAAGCTGCCATTCGCGGAACCGGCCGGGCTCGAAGACGCGGTAGGTGGCGAGGTTCAGGGCCGTGACGCGATGAGCCTCCGTGAACTCGAGCGTCGTCAACGCGGCGAGCGTCCGGCCGTCGGTCACCCACGGATTGCGCGCGTCGAACGTGAGCGCGGGCCGCGACGCGATATCCCGCCAGGCGTCCCATGGAGACACGGCGAGAGCCACAGCGACGATCGCGACCAGCGCCACGAACCCGAGCCCACTCATATAGAGGAGCGACCGGCCGATGCTCCCGAGGGTGGCCGGAACGAGGCGTGGCCCGGCTCCGACGACGCTGTCGCCGCGTAGCAGCGAGACAACGAGAAGGGTCACTCCGGCCGCGACGATGCTCGTGACCCAGCGCGGGACGCCGAACAAGCCAGCGACGTCGGCCAGCAGGAGGAAATTCGCCCAAAGGACCAATCCGACGCCACCGCTGATCGCCAGCGCCGCGACAACGTTCGGTCGACGCTTTCCGTTCGCCGCCGGACCGAGCAACGCGACCAGCGGCGCCACGAGGACGGCGAGCGTGATCGTCGGCGCCTCCGGCGCGCCCGTGAAAACGCGGGCGGCGACGAGGGCCAGGACCACCGGCGACGTCCACACCGCGATGGCCGCGGCACCGGCTTGGCCGGATTCGACCTCGGCGGACGCACGCCGAACGACGATCACCAGCAGAATCGCGGCGAGTGGCGCGGCGAGGGCCGCGTACCACCAGAGCAACCCGACTCCGGCGAGCCTGAGAGCCCCTGGATTCCCGGGCACGGGCAGCAGGATGATTGCGCCGGTGAGGAGGCCGAGCAGGCCCGCGATCCCCACCCGGCGCGGGGCGGCGATCGACATCACGTGATTATAGCTGTTCGCCCGGCGCGCCCAGAATCGGTATGCTGGAAGCGTTCATCAAAGGGCTGGGTCAAGACCTCTAAGGGTGAGTCAAGGCCCCAAAGGGTTGAGTCAAGGCACCTCAGGGTTGAGTCAAGGCACCACAGGGTTGAGTCAAGGCGCCACAGGGTTGGTTAAGGCATCTTGGGGTTGAGCGGGCGCTGCGGAGCCGCGCCGCATCTTTCTCAGGCCACCCCCGACCCGATGCGGCCTCACGGCCCCCGCTACAAAGGAGACGTCGTTGGCCGAGAAGATCGAGCGGGTCATGGTAGTGACGGCGCATCCCGACGACTCCGAGTTCGGAGCCGGCGGGACCATCGCCAGGTTGGTCAAGGAGGGCTGCGAGGTCACGTACGTGATCGTGACCAACGGTAACAAGGGCTCCGGCGATCGCGCGATGACGTCCGCGCGCCTGGCCGTGATCCGCGAGGAGGAGCAGCGAAACGCCGCCCGCACGCTCGGCGTCGCGCGCGTCGAGTTCCTGGGCTATCCCGACTGCGAGGTCGAGGACACGCGCGAGCTTCGACGTGACGTCACCCGAGAGATCCGCCGGTGGCGCCCGGACCTCGTCATCTCGATGAACCCGCACCGCACGTACAACCTCGGCGGCTCCCATCGTGACCACCGCATTGTTGCAGGGGTCGCCCTCGACTGCGTGTACCCGCTCGCGCGTGACCACCTGGCGTTCCCGGAGCTCATGCCCGACAACGAGCCGCACAAGGTGCTCGAAATCCATCTCATGCAGTGGGAGAACCCGCACCTCGTGGTCGACATCACCGAGGTCATGGATCTGAAGATCAAGGCGCTGGCCTGCCACGCGAGTCAGTTCGCGGATTTCCCGGGGGTCGAGAAGCGCATCCGCGAGCGCGCGGCCGAGCTCGGCAAGCCGAAGGGCTACGCGTACGCGGAGACGTTCGACCGGGTCGTCCTCGCGCGATGACCAGGTACTGGCCGGCGATGCTGAGCGTGGCCCTCTCGCTGGGCGCCCTCGCCGCCTACGTGTCCTTGCTGCGCGCGCCCGTCGTCCGCAACCATCCGGCGCTCTACCTCGCGGCCTTCGCCCTGGCGACGGCGATCGCGGCCATCGCGTCGTGGCGCGCCGCCCGCTGGCCCAACCTCGCGGCCCTCGTGATCTCGGCGGCCTTACTCCTTGTCGGCGGTTACTTCAACTTCGTCCTCGCGAGGATCCCGACGGCGGCGACCACCCTTCGCGTCGGTGAACCGGCGCCCGACTTCACGCTGCCGGACGCGGCGGGCGTCCCGGTCGTGCTCACGTCTTTTCGTAATCAAACGCCGGTGGTCCTGGTCTTCTACCGCGGCTACTGGTGACCGTTCTGCGTCTCGGAGCTCCAAGGCCTTGGAGCTGTCCTCACGGAGCTTGGCGACGCCGGCGTGCAGATCCTGGCGATCAGTCCCGATTCGAACGAGCGAAGCCAGGCGCTCGCCGAGCGGCTGCGCGCGCGCTACCGCTTCCTCACCGACCGCGACCTGACGGTGACGCGACGCTACGGTCTCGTCCACGCCCGCGGCGGTAACAAGGGGCAAGACGTCCCGAGACCGACGACCGTCGTCATCGACCGTCAGGGGATCGTCCGCTGGCTCTCGCTGGCCGACAACATTCAGGTGAGGCCCGACCCCGGAGACGTGGCGCGAGCCGTGCGCGGCCTCTGATGGCGGACGAGGCGACGAACCCCGCGCTGGGCCCGGGTGTCCGGCGGGTCCAGGAGGCGCTCGCCGCCGCGGGAGGCCGCCACACCGTGGTCGCCCTCGAGCGGCCGGCGCGGACCTCGGCCGAAGCCGCGCGCGCCGTCGGCTGCCGCGTCGACCAGATCGCCAAGTCGCTCGTGTTCCGGGGCGAGCACAGTCAGTGCGCGGTGCTGGTCATCACGAGCGGCGCGAACCGCGTCGACGAGCGCCGGGTCGCCGGGCTCGTCGCCGAGCCCGTGGCGCGGGCCGACGCCGACTTCGTGCGGGCCCGGACGGGTTTCGCGATCGGGGGCGTTGCTCCGGTCGCGCACGCCGAGCCGCTGACGATCTTGATCGACGACGATCTGATGCAGTGGCCGGAGATCTGGGCGGCGGCCGGTCACCCGAACACGGTCTTCAAGCTGACGCCTGCCGACCTCGTCCGGATGACCGGTGGCCGGGTGGCCTGCGTCAAGTCGCGAGGCTGACGCTCTGGAGTAAAATGCGCGTGTGACCCGCCGTCACGTCCTTCTCGTCTCCACGGTGTCCCTCCTGCTCGGCGCCGCCGGCGCGTTCGCGCGAGCCGCCGTCGTCCCACCGCCTGCCGAGCAGCTGGCCGAGGCCGTGAGCGCGCTGACCGCGCCCGAGATGGACGGCCGGCGCTCGGGCACCGCCGGGGGCGATCGCGCCGCGCGTCTGATCGCCGACACGCTGGCCGCCCAGGGGCTGCGTGGCGGCGGCGACCGGGGATCGTTCCTCCAGACGTTCCGCCTCGAGACCTCGTCGCGCATCGGGGCGGCGAGCAGCATGGAGCTCTCCGGTCCGACCCCGCGGCGGTTCGAGCGCGGGCGCGACTGGATCCCTCACGGCGGCTCGCTCGGCGGCGAGGTCGCCGGTGATGTCGTCTTCGTGGGCTACGGCGCCGACTTCCCCGAGCGCGGCTACGACGACTATTCGGGGGTGGACGTCCGCGGCAAGATCGCGCTCGCGCTGGACGGGGCGCCCCCCCATCTGGCCGGCGCGCGCGTGAGCCGGCTCGACAAGCTCATCGGCGCGAAGCGTCGCGGGGCCGTCGCGGTGCTGCTCGTGGGCACCGACCTACCGTCGCCGGACCAGACGGTGGCCCGGGTCGGGCTCGTGTCGGGGGCGCTCACGCGCGAAGCGGCCGATGCCGCGCTGGCCGCGGCGGGCCGCACGACGACCGAGGCGGCGAATGCTCTCGCCGCGGCACAGGCGCCCGGGTCGTTCGCGACAGGCGCGCGCGCGCGGATCCGGGTCGACATGGCGTCCGACGAAGTGCGCAGCGCGAACGTCGTGGGAATCCTGCCCGGCACCGACCCGGCGCTCGCCGACGAGGCCGTCGTCATCGGCGCCCACTACGATCATCTCGGTCGCGTCGATGGCGTCGTCTACCCCGGCGCGGACGACAACGCCTCCGGCACGGCCGTGGTCCTCGGTCTGGCGCGCGCGTTCGCGGCGGCTGGCGGCACGGGCCGCACGCTCGTCGTCGCGCTGTTCGGCGCCGAAGAGCTCGGCCTGATCGGCTCGCGTCACTACGTGGGCTGGCCCGTGGTGCCGCTCGCGCGGACCGTCGCGATGGTGAACTTCGACATGGTCGGGCGTCTCCAGGCCCGCCGCCTCAGCGTGAGCGGCGGCGATAGCGGCAGCAGCCTTCGGGCGCTTGTGAGCGAGGCGGCGCAGAACGAGGGGATCGGCATCGATTTCCGGGGCTCGCCCCACAGTCCCTCCGACCACAGCCGGTTCTACGAGGCCGGCGTGCCGGTCCTGTTCTTCCACACCGATACCCACGGCGATTACCACCGTCCGACCGATACCGCGGACAAGATCGACGCGGCCGGCATGGCTCGCGTGGCCGCGGTCGCGGTGCGCGTCATCGAGCGTCTCGCCACGGATGCCCGTCCGGTTTACGCGAAGGTCCCGCCGCCGACCCGGCGCCAGGGCGGCGCTCCCGATGGCGCGTTCCTCGGCATCGTCGCCCTTCCCCGCCCGGGAGCCGATGGCCTTCGGCTCTCGAGCGTCCTGCCTGGGACGGCGGCGGCGAAGGCGGGCCTGCGCGATGGCGACGTGATCGTCCGCCTCGCCGGAAGCCCCGTCGACGGCTTCGAGGATCTCAGAACCGCGATCGGCGCTCGCCGGCCCGGCGACACGGTCTCGGTGCTCTATCTGAGAGACGGCGAAGCGCACGCGACGTCGGCGACCCTCGGCACCCGTATTGACTAGCCGGCGGTCGGGAAACCCAGGAGGGGCGAATGGTCGACGATGACGTGAGAGCGGCCTCGACCCTCACGGAGATGATGCGGCGGCGCGTGACGCGCTCGCCGGATCGGCAATACTTTCGGCTCTTCGACGAGACCGTGACGTACGGGCGGCTGTGGGCGCAGAGCGCGCGGTATGGCGCCGGGCTCGCGCGGGCGGGCGTGGGCGCCGGCGACAAGGTCTGCCTCATCTATCCGACGTGCGCGGAGTTCTTCTACACGTTCTTCGGCGCGCTCCGGATCGGCGCGGTTCCGGTGCCGCTCTACCCCACGCTCGGCGTGGAGACGACGGCCAACATCTTCCGTGACTCCGAGGCGGTCGCGGTCGCGACCATCGGCTGGTTCCGCATGGGCGTGGACGAGAGTCGAGAGCTCGCGCCAAACGTGACCAACGTGCTGGAGCCGCCCGACCTCGACATCGATGCGCCCCTCCCCGCGGTGGCCCCG
>Ga0066707_10000301_pt1 | contig 14368 bp, 10 predicted proteins | sample GraSoiAngelo_156_FD_66503 | JGI IMG/M metagenome (GOLD analysis project Ga0066707, IMG submission 66503) | Grasslands soil microbial communities from the Angelo Coastal Reserve, California, USA - 14_1009_13_40cm | ecosystem: Environmental > Terrestrial > Soil > Grasslands | place: USA... | reverse complement strand
GGGGGGGCAGGGACGAAGGAGCCGGCGCGCGTCACGGCACACACAGCCCGAGGCAATTTCTCTCGCGATGGCAGGACGCCTGCCGGCGGCGCTGGACGTCGTACCGGCTCCTGCCGTATGTTCGGACACCATGAAGTTCGGGTGGATGACCCTGTCCTTGTCCCCGTCGGCCGCGGATGACCTGGCCTGCGTCCATGAGCAGCTCGAGCAGGGGGTGCTGGCCGAGGCGATGGGCTTCGATTACCTCTGGCTCACCGAGCACAACTTCACCGGCGAGTGCGCCTATGCCGACCCGATTCCATTCGCCGGCGCGCTCGCGGCGCGCACCTCGCGCGCGCGGCTGGGGTTCGCCGTCATCCAGATGGCGCTCCACCATCCCGTGCGCCTCGCCATCCAACTCGCCGTGCTCGACAACCTCAGCCGCGGGCGTCTGGAGGTCGGCATCGGCCGCGGCTCCAGCTACAACGAGTACGAGTACGTCGGCTTCGGCCTCCGGAGTGACGACAGTCGCGAGCGGATGGAGGAAGCGGTCGAGGTGCTCACGCGCGCCTGGACCGAGGAGCCGTTCGTCCACGAGGGGAAGTTCTTCTCGGTCCGGCTGCCCGCGGTCCGGCCGCGCCCCGTGCAGCGGCCGCATCCGCCGATCTGGCGCAGCGTGATCGCCGTCGAGTCGCTCGTCGAGTGCGGCCGGGCCGGCATCCCCGTGATGATGTCGCGCGTGCCGAACGCGAAGATCCCCGAGCGCCTCCAGCGCTACCGCGAGGGCCTCGAGGCCGGGGGATACGACGCGGCTACGCGGCGCCGTCTCCTCGGCGAGGCGTCGGTATGGCGCTTCCTCTACGTCGCCGACAGCGAGGCCCAGGCGGAGGACGACGTCCACGAAGCGACGCTGCACTACCGCCAGCACATGCACCACGTGCGCGAGGCCTACAACCCAGCCGACTTCCGCGTGAACGCGTCGGCGATAAATCCGTGGATGGATCCCGCTGTCTCCCATCCTGACGGCGTCCGCTTCGTCCTCGAGACTGGCGCGCTCTACGGAACGCCGAAGCACGTGGCCGAGCAAATCGCGGCGCTGCGCGACGTCGGCCTCGGCCACGTCATGTGCCAGGCGAGCTGGGGCGGGCTCGCTCACGACAAGGCCATGGCGTCGCTCCGCCGCTTCGGCGAGCACGTCGCCCCCGCGTTCCGCTAGGAGGTCACCATGCCACGCATGACGGGCAACCGGTATTTTGCCGAGGCGGTGCACGCCTACGGCATCAGCCACGTCTTTTTCGTTCCCACCATCATGCTGCCGGCCATGGCCGAGATGGAGGACCTGGATATCCGCCGCGTGGTGACGCATGGTGAGAAGGCGGCGGCGTATATGGCCGATGGCTACGCCCGGGCGGCTCACCGTCCCGGCCTCTGCCTGGCCCAGACCATCGGCTCCGCCAACCTCGCCGCCGGACTGCGGGACGCCTACATGGCGTGCTCGCCCGTCATCGCCCTGACCGGCGGCGTCGACGCCACGTCGCGGTACAAGCACGTCTACCAGGAGATCGAAGACTTCCCAATGTGGGAGCACGTCACCAAGGCGAACTTCCACGTGGACGCCCTGGATCGATTCCCGGACCTGCTGCGCCAGGCCTTCCGCGTCGCGACCAGCTCGGCACCGGGGCCGGTGCATCTGGAGATGTCGGGCACCCACGCCCAGGTCCTCGAGCGCGAGGCCGACCTGATCCCGTTCTGGGAGGAGCGCTTCATGAAGGTCCCGGCGTTTCGGCCCGAGCCGGAGCCCGCCGCGGTGCGGGCAGCGGCTCACGTGCTGGCCCAGGCCGAGCGGCCCGTCATCATCGCCGGAGGCGGCGTGATCTGGTCGGGCGCCGAACCTGAGCTCAGCAAGCTGGCCGAGCTTCTGCAGATCCCCGTCGCGACGTCGCTTAACGCGAAAGCTGCCCTGTCCGACGACCATCCGTTGAACGTCGGGGTTCCCGGGACCTACTCCCGCTGGTGCGCCAACCGGGTCGTCTCCGAGGCTGACCTGGTCTTCTTCATCGGCAGCCACGCCGGCGGACAGGTCACCACCAACTGGCAAGTCCCCAGGCCGGGGATCGCCGCGATCCAGCTCGACATCGATCCGGAAGAGCTGGGGCGCAATTATCCGCTGCAAGCGGCGCTGCTCGGTGACGCGAAGGTGACGCTGCAGAAGCTCATCGCCAGCGTGCAGCCGGCGCGGCCGCGGCGGGAGTGGCTCAGCCGGGTGCAGGGCCTGGTGCGGGAATACCGGGAAGAATCAGATCAGATCCGCAGCTCGGACGCGGTGCCCATTCGCCCGGAGCGGATCTGCAAGGAGATTTCGGATTGGCTGCCGGAGGGCGGCGTGGTGCTGTCGGACACCGGCCACTCCGGCATGTGGACCGGCCAGATGATCCGGCTCGGGAAGCCGGGGCAGCGTTTCCTCCGCTGCGCCGGCTCCCTGGGCTGGGGCTTTCCGGCTACGCTCGGCGCGAAGTGCGCGTTACCCGACAGGCCGGTGATCGGGTTCTGCGGGGATGGCGGCTTCTACTATCACCTCGCCGAGCTGGAGACCGCCGCCCGCTTCAACATCAACGCCATCATGCTGGTCAACAACAACTACGCGCTGAACCAGGAGAAGCACCTCTTCGACTCCGCGTACAAGGGCCAGCAGCGCGGCCGCGCGACCGAGATGTGGCACTTCAGCCACGAGGTGAACTTCGCCAAGGTGGCCGAGGCCATGGGCTGCGTCGGTATTCGCGTGGAGCGCCCCGAGGACATCAGGCCCGCGCTGGACAAAGCCCTGGCCTCGAATTGCCCGGCCGTCGTCGAGGTCATCAGCGACGTCGACGCGATGTCCAAGCGGGCGTGGCGACCATCGGCGACATGAAGCCGTTCCGCTTCGGGATCAATGTGCGGGACGGCACGTCGCGGGCCGACTGGCAAGACAAGGCGCGCAAGGTCGAGGCTCTCGGCTACTCCGTGCTCTTGGTGCCCGATCACCTGGCCGCCATGCTGGCGACCATACCGGCGGTGATGAGCGCCGCGGACGCGACGAGGAGCCTCAGGGTCGGCACGAATGTGCTCAACAACGACCTCCGCCATCCCGTGCTGCTCGCGCGTGAGGCGGCGACGATCGACATGCTGACGGATGGCCGGCTCGAGCTGGGGCTGGGCGCGGGGTACATGCGGATCGAATACGATCAGGCCGGGCTTCGCTTCGATCGAGGCGGGACCAGGGTCGAGCGGCTCGCCGAGTCGGTGGCCATCATCAAGGGCTTGCTCGGCGGGGCCGAAGTCGATTTCACCGGCCAGCACTACCGAGTCGCAGGCCACCGGATCCACCCGCTTCCCATCCAGCGACCCCATCCGCCCATCATCATCGGGGGCAATGGCCCTCGCCTCCTCGCGCTGGCGGCGAAAGAGGCCGATACCGTGAACCTCACGGGCATCACGTTCACTCGAGGCGGCACGGTGCCCGACATGTCTGGATGGAAGGTGGCGGGCATCGATGAGCGCATGCGGGTGGTGCGGGAAGCGGCCGGCCAGCGATTCGATCGTCTCGAGCTGAGCGTGCAGATCCAGCGAGTGATCGTGACGGATCGCCGGCGTCGGGCGGCCGAAGAGCTCCAGCAGAGCTGGAAGCAGCTCAGCGTCGAGGAGATCCTCGAGGCTCCCTACGTGTTGATCGGCACGGTGGACGAGATGGTCGAAGCCCTCCAAGCGCGCCGCGATCGCTGGGGTATCTCCTACTTCGTCACGTTCGAGCCCTACCTGGAAGTCCTCGCTCCCATCGTCGCGCGGCTCGCCGGCAAGTAGAGGGTGCGTCGAGGGTAGCAGAGGCAGGGGATCTGCTCACACCCATTCTGGAGATGGAAGGACTATCTTGTGTCACCGCCGCAGGAGGCCACTGCCTTGAGGCGCGGCTCGAACGCGGCGCAGCGGGGTGCCAGGTAGCCCCCGAGGCTCACGCCGCAGATGCCGACCCGCGTGCCGTCGACGTCGCCGCGGCCCCGCAGCCAGTCGATGGCGGCGGTGGCCGTGACCTCGAAGTCCACCCGCATCTTCATGCGGTACCACGTCTCTCCCTGCCCTGGGCCGTCGAGCGTGAGCGTGGCCAGGCCGCGCTGGAGAAAGAAGCGCTCGAACGTCGCGTGCTCCTCCTTGGCGGAATCGAGACCGGAGATGAACAGCACGACCGGCGGGGGGTGGACTGTAGACAGCGCCGCTCAGCGTGTCAAGCGCGCGGGTGCCCGGCGGCGTCGCCCCATCGGTTCCTTGCGCCCCGGCTTCGATTCCGGCGGCGCCAGTGTCACGTGGCCGACCCCATGGCCCAGCCGATGGACCCCGATTGAGCTGCGCGAGCCCTGCATCCAGACGGAGATCGCCGACGGGATCTCACCAGAAGGAGTACGCACGCCGACCGTCAGGGGGCGCACGAGCGGCGGCGCCCCGTCGCCTGTGACCGTCAGGCGCAATGCGCCATCATGCAGGTCGAGGTCAAAGGAATGCCCCACCGCGGTCGAGAGCTCACGAAGATCGATCAGCCGTCTGGCCCCGGCACTCTGCCACCGGTCGAGGCATCTGCCCAGCCAGTCAATGCCGCCAAGCGCGACATCGCGGTCGTGAAAGTACCCCACCACAGGCAGCCCGGCATCGAACCAGGCGGCATTCGGTTCGTCGAGGTACGGCGCGCACACGTGTTGCGTCCAGCAGAAACGATCGCCGTCGCGCAGCGCCAGGTAATAGCTGCTGACGAGGCGCAGCGCCAGGTCCAGCGCGACTTCCAGGACCCTGTTGGTCCACTGGTCGCCCGGGCAGATCAGCGTGGTCGGGCGTACGCCGAAATACTTGCGGAGCACGCCGAGCCCGAGAACGAGCGGATGGTGGTCGGATCGGCGAGCGGCGAGAGCCGCCTCCGCTGGGCTCCCGAGCTCGCGGTACCAGGATTCCGCCTCAAAGCGATCCGCGGCAGTCGCCCAGGAGGCGGTATCCGGGTGCATGTGAGTGTGACCATGCAGCTCGACGTCCCCTAACCCCGCTCGGCGGACAGCCTGGATGCCGCGAAACTCGCCCTCGTAGTCCTGCACCGCTCCCGCCGCCCTGTAGCCGGCTCGAGAGGGAGACTCGATTCGTGGCGAATACTTCACTCGCGGCGAGGAGTAAACGCGACCGGGGATCCGGCGGGGTACCTGCCCGCCCACTCTCAGAACGCCTCGCGCCGGATCGCCATCGTCGACCCAGCCTCCGACGTAGCCGAGCGCCATGCGGGCCTGTCGGCGCTTCAGATCGGCGGCGATCGCCGTCCAGTCAGCCTCGCGGAGCTTGGGATAGGACCATGATCGCAGGTGGACATTCTGCGACCCGCCGGGATCATCCATTCTGAGGACCAGGCTTCCCTCGAGGTCGATCCATGCCACTGGTGTCTGTGCGGCCCAGATCAGCAGGTGCTTCAACAAGGCGGTCACGGCGCCGTCGACGTCGCGCGCGACGCTCGGATGAAATGCGAGCGTCGCGACCATCCCCCGACCCACCGGTCGGGCCACCACGATGGGCGCGCCCTCGAGGGCCGCCCAGGACGACGCCGCGCGCGACAGCGTCAGGGCGCTCGCGGTAAGCGCCGCGCGGCAGTGCCAGGTGCGCGCCGGTCCCGGCCCGATCCAGGATAGCGATCGGCCCACCAGCTCGTCCGGCTCCCGAGCAGCGCCGGCCAAGCCGGCGAGCGCACTGTCGCGGCTGGCGGCGCGCCCGAGGACCAGGAGCGGCTCGACGGCGAGCCGAGACCCGAGGAACGCGACGAGGTCCGCTTCGAGAGAGTCGGGGTCACAGGCCAGGACCACGCATCGGCCACCGGCAGCAAACGCTTCCTGAAGACCGGCGCCGGACGGTCGGGCGACCGTCACACGCCAGCCCAACAGCCTCGACAAGGTCAACCAGTCGAGGGCCTCCCGCTCTTCAGGTGGGAGCCATCCGCCCGTGCCCCATACCCGGTGCGCCGCGGGCAGCGCCACATCCGAGGCTACCAGGATGACAGGGGTTCGCGCCCGCGTGGGCTCCCTATCCACTGCCTCCCCCCGAGAAACACCTGCGGAGCTCGACGGCGACGGCCGCTGGCGAGACGCGAGCTTCGGCGATCCGCCGCGCTGCCGGCCGCATCCGGGCCGTGACATCCGGGTACGTCAGCGCAAAGGAGAGCCGGGCTCCGAGCGCGGCGTCGTCGCCGGGCGGAAACAGCCAGCCGGTCAACCCGTCGACGACGAGCTCACCCACGCCGCCGACGCTCGAGGCCAGGACCGGCGTCCCGCATGCCATCGCTTCCCCGACGACGGTCGGAAACCCTTCGCTGCGCGACGGAAGCACCAGGCACTCGGCCGAGTTGTACAGCGCCGCCAGCGTCTCGGCTCCCGTGATCCAGCCGAGGAAGCGGACGCGGCCAGGTGCGAGCTCCGCCGCCAGTCGCCGTAGCCCCTGGCCGTCCGGTCCCTCACCCGCGACGAGGAGGTCGACGTCCGGATGGAGGGGCGCCAGCCCGGCAAAGCTCCGGATCAGCGCGCTGACACGCTTCACGGAATCGTCGAGCCGCCCCACGAACAGAACGTAGCGGCGATCCGGGTCGAGCCCCGCCAGACGCGTGGCCATCGCCCGCCCGAACGGTCGAAACGCGCTCGTGTCGATCGGGGTGAGAATGACGCTGATCCGCGCCGGAGCAACACGGAAGCGCTCGATCAGCATTTTCTTCTCGTCCTGACTGGAGACGACGAGTCGGTCGGCGCGTGGAATCGTCCACCGCTTTGCCGCGCGTCCGAGGTAGCGGTCCGGCCGACTTCCCGAGTGGTACGCGATCAGCCGAGCCCCGAGCGCGCGCGCAACCGCGAGCAGCACGTCGAAGCGGCCGCTCGAGTAGTCCTGGACGAAAAAGAAATCCGGGCGATCGCGTCGGATCGTCGCGAGGAACGATCGCGAGGCCAGCGAGACGTAAGACGCGACCGTCGCGTAGGGCGGATACGCGCGGCGCCAGCGCCAGGCCGCCGCCGGCAGATAGAACAGGCGCCAGAGGCGGCGGTGGAGCCACGACGATGGCAGGATCTTGATGCGGCAGCGCACGAGCTCATGCTGCGCCTCGGACAGCTGAGGCGCCAACGAGAAGGCATACCAGATGACGTCTCCGATTTCGCGCTGCAAAAGGGACACGAACGCGTGATTCCCTGTCCCCGCCCAGCGCGTCGCAAAATTCCGCTGGTCGATACCGTAGTGCGGGTAGAAGTCCTCGAACACGTCACAGTGGTCAAAGAACGCGATGAGCGGCCGCTCCCGGCGCAGGCGCATCACCCCACCCACGAAACACTCTCCATGGCACATGCGATCAACGCCGGGAGTACTTTGCGCGCGTCAAAGTATTCCTCGGCGATCTCGCGGGCGGCCCGGCAATGGCGGTCGTAGGCGCCGTCGATTTCGCCGATCCCGGCCACCGCCTCCGCCGGCGTATTGAAGGGAATGACGCCCGCTCCCGTCCGCAACCACCGGGAGAAGCCGGTATCCTGAAGCAGCACCGGGCGACCACTGGCGAGGTAGGTGACGCTTCGCTCGCTGAACCATCCGCTCCGGCTTATCACATACCCGTGCTTGGCCACCGCGAACTCGCCCTTGGACGCCTCCACGTATCGTTGATAGGTCCACGGGTCTCGGGTCGGCCCGCGCGGGTCACACACCGTCCACCCCTTCTGCCGCAGAAGGGTGCACGGTGCCGATGGGCTGCCGACCGCCAACTCGAAGACGCGTCCGGCCCGCTCGGGCAGGTCCAGGTAGGGCGCGAAGGAGTCGGACTTCATGCCGTACCGCACGCCGCGGTATTCGGGCGCCGCGTAGCTGTCCCACAGCATGACCGTCGTGAATTTGCCGGCCGGCCGTCCTGGTGTCACGGGCAACACGTCCAACGCCACGGGTTGACGGGTCGGCCGCCAGGGCAGCCCGTCGTCCGGAACGGCGCAGCCCGCGTGACCGATGTTCTCCCCGAACGAAAAGAAGGCCGTGTGGAGCAGGGCGCGCTCTCGAGCGCCGGGCTCCGTGAGGTGTCGTATCTGCGTGAAGGCCGGGTCTTCGTCGACCAGCGCCCTGACGGGGATCTCCATCAGCCAGGGCCGGAGCGGATTCGCTCCGCACAGATTGAGGAGGAGCTCGGCGCCAGCGCAGATGTCGAGGGCCCTGTCGGCGCACGGGCCGCGCCAGCGAGAGGTATGCGCATCGTGGTATGCCCACCGTCCGCCGAACCCGATCCGCTCGAAGGCGTCTCGGGCAAAGTCGAGCCCATAGCTGGGGTCGACGTCGACGGTATCCCTGATCGGGTCGTAGCACGACGGGTAGTCATCGCTATCCTCGACGAAATACACGTCGTGGCCGAGGCGGGCGAGGCCCATGAGGTACTGCAGGTTGCTCCACACCATCCCGCCGAGAGGCCCGCGCACGACATACCCCAGCACCACGATGCGTAGGCGTCCGCTGGCCAGACGGTCGACCTTCATCAGTCCAGCGCCTCCTCCAGCAGCCGGGAAAGCACTTTGCCGGAATCGAAGCAGGCCTCGGCGATCTCACGCGCCGCCCTGGCGTGACGGTCGTAGTCCGATTCCACCTCGCGAATGGCGTCCGCCGCCGCCTCGAGCGTGTCGAATGTCAAGATCCCCTGGCCGACCGGAAGGACCGTCCCCACCCCTGTGTCCTGGACGATCACGGGCTTCGCAGCAGCCAGATAACAGGCCGACCGGCCACTGAACCATCCGGGCCGGCCGACGACGTAGCCGTTCTTGGCGACGCTCCACTCCGCCAGTGACGACTGGATGTAGTCCCGGTAGCGGTCGACATCAGGGCAGACGCGCGCCGGATCGACGACGCGCCAGCCCTTGTGTGTCAGGAGTTCTCGAGGCGTACGCCGGGTCTTGCCGGGACCGACCGCGACTTCGAGAACGGTGGGCGAGACGAGGCCCGGGAGCTCGAGGAAGCGCATGAACTCGACGTCCTTCTGCCCGTAGCTCTGACCACCGTACGCCACCGAGCGGTAGCTGGTCCAATTCATGACGGTGGTGACGACGTTCCGCGGGGTGGCAGCGGGCCGCCATTCGGAAAGCACGATCGGCTGCCTGGTGGCGCGCCAACGGTGTCCCGTCCGAGGAATGCGATCGGACAGACACTCTCCGAAGCTGAAGTGGGCATCATGGGCATCAACCTGGGCAGCAAAGTCGCGCTGCCCGCGAGCCAGCTTGATCTGGGTGAAGACTGGGTCGGTGTCGATTAGAACGAGCCGCGACACCCGCCGGTAGCGTTCGCACCGCTCCAATGCGCAGGAAAGGTTGACGAGGAGGTCTGCCGATTCCACGACGGCCGCGCGGTCCAGGTCACTGAGGCCGAACCATTCGGATTTCCGGCGCGCCTTGTCGGCGAAACGGTAGGCCCACCGGTCGTCGAGTCCGAACCGCGACATCACTTTGGCCAGATAGCCCACGTTGTATGCGCAGTCGGCCCCCAGGGCCCCCGCAACGGGGTTGTACGGCCACTGCCCCGTATCCTCGAGGTAGTAGACGTCGTGGCCGAGGCGAGCGAATCCCAGGAGGTACTGCACGTAATCCCAGGTCACGCCACCGAGGGGGTACTGCGCGATCAGGCCCGTCACGATCACGCGAAGCCGTGATCTCATCGCCCTACCCCCGTGGAAATCGACACGGCGGCGTCCCCATGAACGAGTCGGCCGTCGGCGATGGCCAGGAGCGCGTCGCAGCCCCGTAACGTGCTCTGGCGGTGAGCGATGACGAAGGTCGTGTGGCCCCGCACGAGACGCTCGATCGCCTCCATGATCCCGGCCTCGGTGGCCGCGTCGACCGCACTGGTCGGCTCGTCCAGGATCAGGATCGGAGCATCCTTCAGGAACGCCCGGGCGAGCGCGATGCGCTGCCGTTCGCCTCCCGAGAGGCGCATGCCTCGCTCCCCGACCTGGGTCTCGTACCCGTCCGGAAGCCCGATGATGAACTGGTGCGCGTTGGCCAGCTCCGCCGCCGCCATGACTTCCCGCTGGCCGGCGCCGGGCCGCGCGTAGCCGATATTTTCGGCGATGCTGCTCGACAGCAGCACGGGGTCCTGGAGGACGATGGAGAACTGGTTCCGGAGGTCGGCGATTCTGAAATCGCGTAGATCGACGCCGTCGAGCAGGATCCGGCCGGCCGTCGGATCGTAGAACCGCGTGAGAAGACTCACCAGCGTCGTCTTCCCGGCCCCCGTAGTGCCCACGATGCCCACCCGCGTTCCCGGCCCGATCTCCAAGGAGATGTCGTGCAGCACCGCGTGATTCTTGTCGTACGCGAACGAGACATTCTGGAACGCGACGGCGCCCGATGCCCGCGAGATCGACCGAGCACCGGGACGTTCGGCCACGTCAGGCAGCTCGTCCAGCAGAGTGAACGCCCTTTCCGCGCTGGCTAACGACGCCTGGAGGTCCGCCATCTTCTTGGTGATGGTTTCCATCGGCCCGTAGAGCTGGGCCAGGTACGCCATCACCATCAGGAGTGCCCCCAGCGTGAGGGTGCCCGATTGCACGTGAAGGACGCCGATCACGAGCACGGCGGCCGTGCCCACGGCGATCGTCAGGCCGACCAGGAGATCGAAGCCACCCTCGAGAAAGGCCAGCTCCATCTGTCCCCGGACGCCTCGGCTCGCGTGCTGGAGAAAACGTTTCTGCTCCCGGTCCTCCTGTCCAAACGCCTTGACGACGCGCACGGCCGCCAGGACCTCCTGCACCACTGACATCGCCAGGCTTTGAACAGCCTTGACCTGATACCAGCGACTGCGAAGGCGGCGGCTCGACGCCCGGGCGAGCAAGAACAGGCCTGGTGACACCGCCAGCGCGACGAACGCCAGCTGGTCGTCGATCCTCGCCGTTACGACGATCATCCCGATGAGGGTGAGGGCCGCGGTGAGGAACGGCGTCACGCCATTGACCAGGACCCACTGGATCGCGGGAGCATCGTACTGGATGCGATAGGTGGAGTCGGTCGCACCCTTCGTGTCGTGGTACGAGAGGGAAAGCCGCTGCCCATGGCGGAAGAGTTCCCCTCGAAATTCCAGGACGAGCTTTTCGCCGGTGTAAGTCTCCAGTAACCAGCTCCCCAGCCCGCGCAGGCACATGAGCAGGGTGATGGCCACCAACAGCAGGGCGGCGGTCACGAGCACGGTGGCCCTTGACCTCGTGGCGGCCGCCGGCAGCAGCGCGGCCAGGAAGCCGGGAACCGGGTCCGCTCCAATGACACTGTCCACGACGATCTTCAGGGGCAATGGAGTCAGGAGCATGAGCGGGGGCGAGAGAAGACTCAGCAAGAAGATGCCGGCGATGTGTGGCCAGTAGGGCCGCGCCTGCTGAAGCAACCGCCGATAGAGCGTGAGGCTCGGGTACCGGGTCGTCGTCACAACGTTTTGGATGTCAGCCAGAGGCGGCTTCCCCGGACTCGTTCCCCCCCAGGTCCCTCGCCACCTCGGCGGTCGCCGATTGGACCGCGGCTTCCAGACGGTTCGCCTCGCGGATGGGCGCGATCCACAGAACGCTCAGGAGAGCGCCGACGACCGCGACGGGCACTCGGAGGCCGAGCGCACCCAGCGCGAGAGCCAGGCCGACGAGGGTCCCCTGGGCCCAGTACACCGTCCTCGGCAGCCGGATCGTGGCGGCGACTCGGCCAACTCGCCGGGGCCCGCCGTGATGCTCGACCACCATCCGGAGCTCCGCCTCCCCGAGCGCGCCTCGCCTCACCTTGAGGTCCCAGTTGTGCCAGTCCGCGTTCCAACCCACCGCGCAGCCCCGCGCTGCGAGTCTCTGGGTCAGGCGGTCCAGGAACGTAAACTTTTCCAACTCGACGCCGCCGCGAAAGGCCCAGCGCGGGCGGCGCCGGAACGGCTGAAGCCGTTCCCAGACATGACTGCCCCGAAGCCGAAGCCCGCCCTCCGGGAGCGCGCTCCGCCACGGCGTCAGCCCTCCGCTCAGGCGACCCCAGTCGCGGGCCAGCGGCTCGAGGAAGTGGAGCCACGCGATGGTCGCGCGCCAGCAGAGCCGCCGAAGCCACGTCGCCGGACCGTCCGCCGGTGCGAAGTCACTCAGCGTAGCGGCGGCCGCGCTGGCGACACAGTACCAGGCCGTGTACCCGAGCCCGAGACCCACGATGGCGAGGGCCCATGGGACGAAGACCCCGAGCAATGCGAGCGCGACGAGCGCGAAGTGGAACTCCATGGCCCGGGGTAGGAACGTCAGGATGCCCCCGCCGCCCGGGTCGTACATCGACTGGAATCCGGCCGACCCCCAGAGACCCTGATAAATCACCGGGCGGCTGAAGAGCCTGAAGAAAGGGTACGGCCCGTAGATGCGACCGGCCCAGAAGGTGTGGCCCCAGGGATTGAACTTGTGCGGGTGCTTCCGCTCCAGGAGGGCCTCGGACTCGCCGTATCCGACCTGCTGTCGCCAGTACGCGTGCACCGATGGGCGACGATGGTGCCAGACGACCGCCGACGGGCTGAAGCCGATCCGGTAGCCGCGCTCGAGCAGGCGCCAGCAGATGTCCACGTCGTCCGCCGCCTTCTTGAAGATCGGGTCGAACCCGCCGATTTCCTCCAGAGCGCACCTCCGGAACGCCATGTTGCAGCCCGGGATGTGCTCGGCCGATCGATCGTCGAGCATCACCTGCGTCGGGCCGCCCGGCGCTCGGTAGACGCACTTCGCGACCCAGCTGTCCTCCGGTGGCACCAGGTTCGGCCCGCCGACGCCGACGACGTCGGATTCCAGAAAGGTCGCGGCCAAGTAGGACAGCCAGTCCGAATCGGCCCGAGCGTCCGAGTCGATGTACGCGACGATCTCCCCGGTGGCGGCCCGCAGCCCCTCGTTGCGGGCGGCGCTCACGCCGCGGTTGGGCGTGGTAATCGAGCGGAACGGATACCGCCGGATGATATCCGCGGTCCCGTCCGTGGACCCGTCGTTGACGACGATGACCTCGTAGTCCGGATAATCGAGCTTCATCAGGGACCGAAGGCAATCGTCCAGGGTGCGGGCCGCGTTGTACGTGGCCACGACGACCGAGATCCGGGGAAGCCGTCGCTCGGTGGGGAATGGCACGCCGGTGAGGAAGCGGCGACGGACGGCCTCATACGCGAGCTTCGGCCAGCGCCCGGCGTCGACGAGCCCGAATCCCCACTCCTCGATGAGGCACCCGTCCTGGAAGAACGGGTCGGTCCAGCCGAAGATCACTGCCCCCGCCAGCCCATGATCGAAGATCTCCTCGATCTGCCAGTCGAGGAATGTCGCCTGCCCGTCGGCGCCGTGCCGGAAGCTGCACATCCCGAACTCGGTCAGCACGAGCGGCAGCTCACCGGCGACGTGCTGGAGCCGGGACAGGTACGCGCAGAGATCGCGCCGCTGGTGGAGGTAAAGATTAAAGGTGTAGACATCGACGAAAGGAAGCTCCAGGTGCTCGGTCGTCGGGAAGTTCGTGTACGTGACGAGGCTGTCGGGATCCGCGTCCTTGGCGACGTGATAGAGCTCACGCAGGAACGCCGCGACCCTTCGGGGTCCGTGCCAGCGGACGATGCCGGGAGGGATCTCCTTCCCCACGCAATACATGAGGACCGCGGGATGGGAGCGGCAGGCCGCTACGCCTTCCCGCACCTCGCGGCGCGCCCGCTCGCGGAACTCGCGTTGCTCGAGAAAACAGCGATACTCCATCCAGGGCGTAGTCACGATGACCCGCAGTCCGCGCTCCTGGGCCAGGTCCAGGAGCCAGCGCGGAGGTACCGTGTAGGTCAGGATCGCGTTGAGGCCCGCGTACCGCATGAGCGCGAAGTCGCGGGCCACGGTGGCTGGCTCCGGGAACTGATGACCCTCACCATTCGGCGGAAACGCGCCGTACGTCGCGCCCTTCACGAAGAACTTCTCGGATCCGAGGTGGAGGAACTTGCCTTCCACCCGTGGCCGCGTCACGACGGCTCCCTCGTCGACGGGGAAAGTGCGGTAGACGATCTTTTTGGAGGGAAGCCCGCGGCCCCGCTCCCCCTGCTCGACGCGCCGCCCAGACGCTGAGATCTTCCTGTCGATCATCGACCGGCGCTGTACTGCACTTCGAGTGCCAGTCGCGCCACGTGCGAAATCAGCGTGTTGGCGTGCGAGACGGAACTCGCGAGGCCTGACCGCGTACCAGGCTGACACCAGGGAAGGAAAAGTGACACGCCGTGCGTCGCGCAAAGGCCGCAGTGGGCGGAGCCGAGATTGGTGCATTCCTGGGCAAGTGGTTTCTCACGATTGAGAAGGGCGTGATGGGAGGGAGAAGAATGGAGTTCGTGGCCACCGAAGGGCGGTCCC
>Ga0066707_10000299_pt1 | contig 14405 bp, 14 predicted proteins | sample GraSoiAngelo_156_FD_66503 | JGI IMG/M metagenome (GOLD analysis project Ga0066707, IMG submission 66503) | Grasslands soil microbial communities from the Angelo Coastal Reserve, California, USA - 14_1009_13_40cm | ecosystem: Environmental > Terrestrial > Soil > Grasslands | place: USA... | reverse complement strand
CGGTGAAGAGCAGGAGGACGTTGCGGGCCAGGTCGCGGCGCACGCGCAGGGCCAGGAAGTAGGCGATCGGGTAGGCGAGCACGAGGCCGAGCACGGTGACGCCGGCCGCGACGACCAGGCTCCACTCGAGTACCGACAGCCGCACGCCGGCGAAGAACTCCGTGTAGGAAGCAAGCGTGAAGGCGGGCCGGATCCAGAATCCGGCCCGCTCCCAGAAGCTCCACACGAACATCAGGCCGAGCGGCACCAGCAGCGCGCCCGCCACGAAGGCGAGGGGCAGGGCCAGCAGCGCGTGGCGCGCCAGCACCGCCCCCCGCGAGGCCGCGCTCAGGCGGCCTTGAAGCGCGCCCACTCCGACTCGTACACCTCGACGTGCGTAGGCCAGCGGTTCTGCCAGGTGCCCCCGAATTGGAACTTCTTCCGCACGTTGGCGTCGATGGCGGCCACCTCCTCGGCCTCGGCCGGGCGGAACTCTCGGGGGTTGTTCCGCGCGTACGGCGCCGCCGCCGGATTCGTCATGTAGCCGCGGGAGAGGGTGATCTTCGCCCCGTACCAGCCGCCCAGCATGAAGTCGAGCAGCTCGTAGGCGGCCTTCTCCTGCTCCTTGGAGCGCCGGGGGTTCTTCACGACGTAGGCGCCCATGGTCCAGAGCAGGTAGCCCTCCAGGGGCGCCGCGTACACAGCGTTCACGCCCTTCTTCTTGGCCGCGAACACCATCGGTTCCCAGCAGTCGATCACGTAGACCTCGCGGCTCGTGATGAGGTTGACCGCCTGCTCGAAGCTCGACCAGATCACGCGGAACTGGCCGGCCTTCTTCTTCTCGATCAGGAAGTCGATCACGACCTTGATCTCGGCCGGCGTCATGTTGGCCGGATCCTTGATCGAGGCGAGCTTGTTCTTCTGCAGGTAGAGGGCCGTCTTCTGCCCGGTCGTGGTGAAGTTGTCCTCCAAGGCCACGTAGCCCTTCCACCGGGGATCGAAGTACGCGCCGTAGGAATCGAGCGGGCCCGTCTTCTCCGGCAGGAAGGCGAAGGAGTCGCCCTGCAGGACCGTGGGTACGCCGTAGACCTTGCCGGTGTAGCCGATGAAGTCGAAGCCGGGCTTGCCTGGGGAGAGGAACTCGCGGATATAGGTGTCCTTGCCCCAGTTCGGCAGGCGGGCGGTGTCGATCGCCTCGATCAGGTTGTTCTCGACGAGCGGCTTCTGCATGCCGCCCACGATGTTGACGATGTCGTAGATCTGCGTGCCGCCGCCGGCGATCAGCACGTTGAGGACAGTGGAGGGAGCGTTGCCGATGGCGACCAGCTTGACGTCCCAGCCCGTCGGCCCGCTGAACTTCGACCAGTCGCCGCCGGGGTCACCCACCCCGACATCGGCGAGGGTGACGGCGCCCTTCGCGGCCCACGCCGGCGCCCATCGCCCCGCCCCGCCGCCCGCCGCCGCGAGCCCGGCGCCGCCGGCCGCCGCGCGCCGGAGGAATTCCCTGCGAGTCACCCCTGTCCTGTCGTGCCCCATGGCGCGCACCCTCCTGGCTGGACGTCCGCGTCTGGCATTCCCAACGCCGCGACGCCGCATGGTGTCACCGGAGCCGAGGCGAAGTCAATCGCCGCAGTGCCCGCGCCGCGGCCAAGACCTCCGGCTCGATCGCAAACGCCGCGTCGACGCGCTCGACGTAGGCCCAGCGCACGATGCCTTCCCGATCGATCAGGAGCTGGCCCGCGTACTCAGCCCGGCCGGCGGCATCGGGCCCGCCAATTGTGCAGGAACACGAAAGGCAGCCCCGTGGTCCGGTCAGAAACGTCATCGGTCCGACCTTCTCGATCCTCTGACGCGCGGTGAGGGGGTCTGGGCTCGCGCCGGGCTCTGACGCGAGTCCGATTAGGATCGCCGCGCACGACTTCTAGCCGGGCCACGAAGCTTGACGGTTTCACATCGCCCGTGTGCGGCGGTGGGCCGCGCGGCTGGGCACGGTGGCCCAGCGACGGACGCGACCAGACCGTACGCTGGTGGTGGTGATGGAGCCCCACCGACCTGCGGGATCGTCGTCGCCCGCCCCCGGCCCTGGCGGCGGCACCTCACGTGGCCGTGGGCAGTTGCCTGCGAGCGCTTGGTGGGGCGTAGCGTGCCAACTGTCCTGAACTAGCCGAGGCCGCTGAGCAGCGTCTTCGCGGCCTGAAGATCGGCGGTGTCAAAGCCCTCAGTGAACCGCCGGTAGATCGGGGACAAGAGCTGACGCGCGGGGTCGGTCCGACCCTGTTGATGCCACAGCTGGGCGAGGCCGGTGGCGCAGCGCAGCTCCCAGGACAGCGCCTCTTGTCGGCGCGCCCACCGCAGCGCGTGCTGGAGGTGCTCTTCGGCGGTCGGGGCGGCGTCCGGGGCTCCCTCCAGCAGGACCAACTCGCCCTTGACGCGCAGGAGCTCCGCGATGCACCAATACTCCTCGTCACGCTCGGATCTGGCGAGCGCCTCGTCGATCGTCGCGAGTCCCTGGGCAATTTCCCCGTTGCCGGCCAGGCCCTGCGCCACGGTGCCGAGCAGGGCGGTGTGGTGCGGGACGAAGCCGGTCTCGCGGAGCTCGTCGAGGGCGTCGCGGAGAAGCGCGAGGCCGCCACGGACCTCGCCGCGCTTGATGAGCCGGACGCCGTTCAGGCAGCGACTCCGCGCATGCCAGACGGCGAGCGCGTGCCGGGCCGAATGGTCGAGCAGCATCGCCACGGCGCGCCCGGCGGCCGGCAGATCGCCGCTCCAGAGCGCGACCAGACACGCCGCCTCCAGCGCGTAGCACAGCGAGAGCGCGTGATCGATCGCCCGAGCGTCCTCGACGTTGCTCTGGGCGGTCCGCAGAGCCTGATCGGGGAATCCCTGCAGCCAGAGGATCCGCGCCAGTACCATGCGGCTCGCCACCCGCTGGTCGTATTGAAAGCGGACGGCGTGCGACCGGTGGGCCGGGGCGACATAGCCACGGAGCATGCGCTCGAGGTAACGCCGTGCGTTCGGCTGATCTCCCAGGTAGTGCAGGGTGACGCCCACCATCCGGTCGCCGACGGGCACGTCGGCCGGATTGGCCGTGCGGGCCACCCGGTCGCAGAAGCTCTCCGCCAGCGCCAGCGCGGCGCGGCACTCGCCGCGGCTGATGCGGAAATGCCACAGGCCCCAGAGCGCCCGCAGCTGATACTCGGTGTCGTCGACGCGCTCGGCGATCTCGAGCGCGGTCGTCCAGGCTGCCGAGGTATCGGGCGCGGGGCCCTTGGTCTGCATGAGCGACACGCCAAGGGCAGCGAAGAGCTGCATCTCGCGGCGCCCCCCTCGACCCGAGCCGGGTTCGAGACTGGCGAGGGCGCGTTCGACGCGGCCCCGGCATTCGACCATCAGTGAGTGCCGGAACCACAGGGGCACCGATGCGGCAGTGAGTGCCGCCCCGATCGACGCGTCGCCGCTCGGCGAAAACGCCCAGTCCAGCGCCGCCCGCACGTTGTCGATCTGGCGGCCGGACGCCGCGACCCATTCGACAGTGGCCCGCGTCTCCCATTCGGCCTCGGCCCGCTCGAAGAGGTCCCGGTAGTATTCGGCGTGGCGTCGGGCCACCTGGTCGAGCTCGCCGCTTTTGGTGAGCTTCTCCAGCGCGTAGGCCCGTGTCGTCTCGAGCAGCCGGTATCGCGTGACCGCGCCCGCGACCTCCACGACCACGAGCGACTTCGCGGCCAGGTTCGTCACGCTGTCAACGACCTCGGGCGCGCCGAGGTCGGCCGCCGTCGCGACGGCGCTCGCCGCCTCCAGCGTGAAACCGCCGGCGAAGATGGCCAGGCGATGCAGGACCGTGCGCTCGATCGCGGGGAGCAGCTCGTAGCTCCAGTCGAGCGTGGCCCGCAGCGTCTGGTGCCGCGGCAGCGCGGTCCGGTGGCCGCCGGTGAGCAGCCGAAACCGATCGTCCAGCCGGGCGGCGAGCTCTCCCACTCCGAGCGTGGCGGTCCGGGCCGCCGCGAGCTCGATCGCGAGTGGGATGCCGTCGAGGCGCCGGCAGATCGCGCCCGTGATCGCCACGGTGCGGGCGTCTGGCGAGAAGCGCACGGCCACCGCCTGTGCCCGCGCCACGAACAGCTTGACCGCGGCCGCGTCCAGCAGGTCGTCGCGATCCTCGGTTCCCTCCGCGGGCACCTCGAGCGAGAGCACTCCATAGACGTACTCCCCCGGCGCGCGCAGCGGCTCCCGGCTGGTCGCCAGCACGCGGGCGTGCGGATCGGCGCGCAGCAGCGCCTCGGCCATGCGCGCCGCCGCCTCGATCACGTGCTCGCAAATTGTCGAGGACGAGCAGGAGGCGCTTCCCGCCGAGCGCCGACGCCACCCGCTCGGGCGACTCCGCGGCGGCGGCGAGCGTGAGCCCGAGCGCGACCGCGACGGTGACCGGCACCAGCCCGGGATCGGAGAGCGGGGCGAGCTCGGCGACCCACACCCCGTCGGCGAAGCTCGGGAGTTGCTGCCGCGCGACCTCCAGGCCCAGCCGCGTCTTGCCGATGCCGCCGGCGCCGATCAGCGTGACGAGCCGGTGAGCTCCCAGCACCTCCGTCACCTCCGCGAGCGCAGTCGCGCGGCCGATCAGATCCGAGGTCGGCGCTGGGAGGTTCGTCGGTGGTGGGGCCTCCGGCGCCGGCACGGCCGCGGTGGACGGCAGATTCGCGATCGAGCCTGGCGCGGGGTCTCCGTTCGCCGGGCTGGGTACCTCGACCCGCGCGGCACGGGTAGGACGCGAGCGCAGGACCTCCTGGTACAGCTGGGTGGTTTCCGCCTCGGGCGGCGTGCTGAGCTCGCGCTTGAGCGTGTCCACGCAGAGTTGGTACTGGCGGAGCGCGGCCTCCCGGCGCCCGAGCCTGGTATAGAGGCGCATGACCGCGCGGTGGACGGGCTCCTGCAGGGGGTCGAGCGCGAGGAGGCGGAGGCCGGTCTGGACGGCCGGCTCGGCGGTGGCGGCCTGCTGCTGATGGGCGAGCAGGCGCCCCAGGGCCTGGATGGCCAGCTCGTGCAGGCGCTCCCGCTCGGACGTGAGCCATTCCTCGAACGGGCGCTCGGCCAGCGTCAGCCCGGCCAGGAGGTCGCCGCGGTAGAGGCCGGCGACCTGCTCGAGCGCCTCGGGGCGGCCATCGGCGACCAGCCGCTCGAAGCGCGCCACGTCCACCTCGACGATCGAGGGGTCCAGGGCCACGCTCGGGCCGTCGAAGACGAGGCCGGACCGGGCGCTTGGGGGCAGGAGCTTGCGGATTCTCGAGAGGGCGTGGCGCAGGTTGCCCCGGGCCTGGGCATCCTGCATGTCTCCCCAGAGCAGGGTCGCGAGCTTCTCGCGCGGGTGGGGCTGGCCGGGCGGGAGCGCCAGGTACGCCAGGAGGGCCTGAGCCTTCTTGGTGGGGAGCACGAGCGCCCGGCCCGGTTCGAGCTCTGCTTGAAATCCCCCCAGAACGGTAACCTTTAGACGTACCTCGGGCTTCAACACTCCTCCCAGACGGTCGACAAGAGGCGCCGCCGAGTATGCCATAGCCAACCCTCCCCCCTCCACCTCGTCCGCCGCCGCTCACGCTATTTTTCACGCTGCCGGGCACGATTCGGACACGGCCGCCCGCGTACAAGGGTCGCGAGAGGACCGACATGGGTCATGACAAAAGGAGCGAGGGGATGGAGCCGCCAGAGGATCTTGGCGAGTACACGACCCTCATCGTGCGCCTCCGGCACGACGACGCCGGCCGGCTGAGCGGTGTGGTGGAGCGCGCGCGGACGGGCGCGAAGGTCCGGTTCCACGGCCTCGAGACCCTGGGCCGCGCCGTGGCCGCGCTGCTCTCGACCCCCGGCGAAGGGAGCTGACGATGATGCCGACAGTGGGACCGCGTTCGGCCGGCCCCGCCCTGCCCGGATGCCGACTCAGGCGGGTGACCGAGTACATCCAGCAGAACCTCGACAGGGACCTCTCGCTCGCGGAGCTCGCGGCCGTGGTCTACATGAGTCCCTACCACTTTGCGCGTCTGTTCAAGGACAGCACGGGGGTGCCGCCCCACCGATTCGTGGTCCGGCAGCGGATCGCCCGCGCCCGCGGCGTCCTGGCCACGCGGGAGCTGTCGATCGCGCGGATCTCGCGGCTGGTCGGGTTTCGAACTCCGAGTCACTTCAGCACGGTGTTTCGGCGCGCCCTGGGCCTCACGCCGGGCGCCTATCGAGCGGCGGCCCTGCGGGGAGACGGGCCCGGCGGGGCAGGAGGGTAAGATGAGTTCCACCGAGATCGTGGCGGATCGGACCTTTCAGGCGTGCGGGGTGGTCGAGCCGCTTCTGGTCGTGTCTCGGACGGCCGGCGACCCGGACGGCGCCCTCGTGGCGCAGCTGCGTCGAGGGGACGCGGGGGCGGTGGAGGCCCTCGTGGGCGCCTACGGGGACCGCGTCTACCGGCTGGCCATTCGCATCACGGGCAACGCCTCGGACGCGGAGGAGGTGGTGCAAGACGCGCTGTGGACGGTCGTCCGCAAGATCGACACCTTCCGGGAAGCGGCCGCCTTCGGCTCCTGGGTGTACCGGATCACTGCGAACGCGGCCTACCAAAAGCTCCGGAGGCGTCGGAGCCAGCGGCACGAGGTGTCGTGGGACGACCTCGGCCCGGCCTTCGACGACACGGGTCAGCCCGCGGAGGTGGCGGTCGACTGGTCGAAGAGGCTCACCGACCCAGCGCTTGAAGCTGAGCTGAAGTCGGTGCTCCTGGGCGCCATTGATGAGCTCCCGTCAGACCACCGGACGGCCTTCCTCTTGCACGATGTGGAAGGGCTCTCGAACCCCGAGATCGCCGAGACGCTGGACCTCAAGCTGGGCACGATCAAGTCGCGGGTGCACCGGGCGCGGCTCTTCCTGCGGAGGCGCTTGGCAGACTACGTAGGCGTGTGTCTCGAGGGAGCTCGATCGTAGGCGCCTTCGACTTCAGCAGGGGCGGCGATGGTCAGCGGATTGGTGACCTCCCGTCGGGTCTGCCTCTCGCAATCGGGTGGCAGGAAGCCGCTCATGCCTGCCAGGGCAGCGACGCCCCAGCGTCACGACGAGGCAGAGGGAGCGATGGCAGCACGAGAGAGTTGACAGGCTGCCGAAAATTCGGGTGGAAGGGACAGATTCGCCAGTCTCAGCATCACTCACACGGTCAGAAGACCGGCGCCGGTACCGCGATTCTGGACGTGGGCGCGGGCACGGAATTGCCGAACTGCTTCGAGATGGCAGCGGCCTCTTGGTCGTGGTCTGCGAGACCCCGCGCGAGAACATTTCGTTCGGCCGCGGCCTGGCTCAACGTGCCCGAAGCTCAGACAGAGCGGCGTACGCCGACCAGATATGAGGAGAGCGCGATCGTGTCTTTGGTCGACGTCCATGTCGAATATCCGGCGACTCGTGTCAGCCGCTGACATACAATCCCGGGATAGAGCTCCCGGAACTCCGCCCGGACGACAGCTTGACGTCGCTTCTCTTGGACAGGAACCGGGCTCCCCACGAGGAGTGCGAGCTGACGGCCGCCTTTTGGGCCCGCAGCCTACCGGCTGAACCGCAGGCCGCTGCTTTGGTGTCGATGTGATCTCATTCATCATCCCCGCTTACAATGAGGAACGCCTGCTCCCGGCCACCCTGCTGGCCCTACACGTCGCGGCAAGGGCGATCGGGGAGCCGTATGAGGTCATCGTCGCGGATGACGCCTCCACCGATCGGACGGCCGCCGTGGCCAGGAGTCACGAAGCACGAGTAGTCCGGGTCGCCCACCGTCAGATCGCGGCAACCCGTAATGCCGGCGCGCGTGAGGCGAGAGGCGATCGACTGATCTTCGTCGATGCTGACACCATTGTTTCTGAGGCTGTTCTGCGCGCCGCGATTCGAGTGCTAGACCTCGGTGCGGTTGGTGGCGGGGCGACTGTCCGCTTCGATGGTCGCATCCCGTTGTACGCTCGGTTGCTGTTGTTCGTAGTTACATGGCTGTTTCGGGCCGCGCGGCTGGCGGCCGGCTGCTTCCTGTTCTGCACGCGTCGAGCCTTTGACGCCGTTGGCGGCTTTGACGAAGCTTTCTATGGAGCCGAAGAGATCGTCATGAGCAACTCGCTCAAGCGCCACGGCCGTTTCGTCGTCTTGCGGGAGGCTGTCGTGACATCGGGACGGAAGGTGCGGGCCCACTCCGGCTTCGAGGCTCTGCGCGCGCTCGGCGATCTGGTTCTGCATGGTCCGCGATCGCGGCGCGGGCTCGCCATCTGGTACGAGCAGCGACGCGAGGATCCGAAACGGGGCCCATGAAAGTCCGTTGACCGAGGGAACGCATCGACGGCCATCAACGGGCGGCCTCACGCGGCGATGAACGTGGCGCGACTTTCCGCCAGCGTTCGAGGCCGCCGTGCGCGTGTCACGCTAGACCGAGAAGCGCACTCATGTGTGGTCTCTGCGATTCCGCCGAAGCTCAGCGCCCTTGCGCTTGCTCGCCCCGGAGCGTCATGCACGTCGACGATGCCCGAGCCACGAGGTTCTGTTGCTCGTCGGTGATGTCGCATTCCAGAGGCCCACCGTCTTGCCGCTCTTGACGAGCCGCCCGATCGCGCGGAGCTTCGTCGTCCACACGGGCTTCAAGAAGTTGATCTTCAACTCGAGGGTCGCGAATGTCTCGGCCTCCGCCAGCGTGCTGGCGTAGGCGATGCCCATGGCGGCGTCGGCGATGTCGCACAGCACGCCTCCGTGGAGTGTGCCCATCGGATTGGCATGTTGGGGGCCGGCCGCGAGCTCGATCAGAGCCTCGCCGTGGGTGACCGCGGTGAGCGTGAATCCAATGAGATCCGCGATGGGCGGCGGCGGAGCCTTGCCGTCCACGAGCCGCCGCAGTCGCTCCAGAGGCGTTGGCATCGATCGTTGACTACTGCGCCATGATTCCGCCGTCGACCGTGGGCACCGTCCCGGTCGTCCGCGCGGCGTCATCCCACCAGAGATAGAGAGCGGCCTCGGTGATGTCGTCGGGGCCGCCGGGCCCACCGAGAGGGTACTGAGCCTCCATCACCTGTCGCGCCGCGGGGGCCTGCAGCCGTGGCTCGGTCAGCGGCGTCCGGGTGAGAACGGGCGCGACGGAGTTGCAGCGGAGGCCGTCCTTCGCGTGATGCACGGCGATCGTCTTCGTGAGCGTGGCCACGCCACCCTCCGCCGCGGCGTACGCGTGGACCGGACAGGCTCGGGAGGTCTTCGGACCGAGCACCGAGCCGAAGTTGACGATCGACCCGCCGCCCTGGCGCTGCATGGGGGGGACGACCGCCCGCCAGAACCAGAACACGCTCTGGAGGCACTCGTCCGTCACGCCGCCCCAGATGTCATCGGTTGTCGCGTACCGCGGGCAGCGCACACACGGTGCCCGGCGTGTTGACCCGCACGTCGACGCACCTACGGTGGTGCGTCTCGGTACGCCGCGTGATCCCGGCTGTGATCCCTCGTGGACCCACCTCTGTGAGACGTCGGTCGGACCCCTCGCGATTCGCGGCCACGATGGTGCACGCATTGATTATCATGTGGCTACATACAAAACTCTTGCCTGTCAAGGCCAGGGCTGGAGAAGATGGCGGTGAGTAACGGCCGCCCAACCGTCGTGCGTGTCCTTAGCCGGCCGCAGCAGGCGAGCTTCCGTCGACGGCCGCCCTGGGGTATGTTCCGACCGTGGTCGTTCAGCTCATCGACGGGACGTTCGAGCTGTTCCGCCACTTCTTCTCCCCGGCAGCGGCCTTCGACCGGACCGCTCCGGAGGAGCTGAGAGCGGTGCGCGGCGTCGTCGCATCGATCCTCCGGATGCTCGACGGCGGTGTCACGCACCTGGGCGTGGCCACCGATCATGTCATCGAATCCTTTCGCAACGCGCTCTGGCCCGGCTACAAGACGGGTGAGGGAATTGATCCGCTGCTCTCCGCCCAGTTCCAGCCGCTCGAGGATGCGCTGAGCGCGCTCGGCGTGGTCGTCTGGCCGATGGTCGAGTTCGAGGCCGACGACGCGCTGGCCGCCGCCGCGGCGCTGGCCGCCGCCGATGCGCGGGTCGAGCAGGTCGTCCTGTGCACGCCGGACAAGGACTTGGCGCAGTGCGTGCAGGGCGGCCGCATCGTCCAGCTCGATCGGCGCACGCGTGAGCTGCGCGACGAGTCGGCGGTGCGGAAGAAGTTCGGTGTCCCGCCGGCCTCGATTCCCGATTGGCTCGCGCTCGTGGGCGACAGCGCAGACGGTTACCCGGGTCTGCCGGGCTGGGGCGAGAAGTCCGCGGCGACGGTGCTCGCCCGCTACCAGCACCTGGAGCACATCCCGACGCTGGCCACGGAGTGGGACGTGTCCGTGCCCGGCGCGATGCGGCTGGCGCGGACGCTCACGGAGCAACGCGACCGCGCGCTGCTGTTTCGGGAACTCGCCACGCTGCGTGCCGACGCGCCCATCGGGGCCGAGGTGGACGAGCTGCGCTGGAGGGGACCGCGTGCTGACTTCTCGACCTGGTCAGAGCGGCTCGGCACGCCCGCGCTTCACGAGCGTGCCTCAAAGCTGGCGGCGGCCCGCGCGCGTCTCGCGCCCCCGTAGCCCGCGACGTACGGCAGGTCCCTCACCGTCGCCTCGATCGCCGCGCCACCTTCGACCAGGACCTGCGTCGGGTCCCACGTCCCGCCAACCAGCTGTCCTGCGGTGCTGGACGGCCACGAGTCCGAACGGCTGATCGACCACGTCGTCCGCGACGAGGGCGTCTCGAGCGAGCTGCTCGAGACGCGGCGTCGACACCGCGATCACGCCGCTCGCTGTGCCGTCCGCGCCCATCCGCGTCCCCGGCCGTCGGCTCGCTGCCGCGAACTAGAGCGCGCGCACAGCGCGACGGACGTCATCCGGGTCGGGTCGCACCTGGAAGTTCCGGCTGACCGAGAACCAGCGCACGACCCCGTCGCGGTCCAGCACAACCGTGGCGGGGCGCGGCACGTCCTGCCCGTTCGGTCCCCCGCCCGCATGCACCAGGCCATAGCGCCGCGTCACGGCGAGGTCGCGGTCGGCGAGGAACCGGTAACCGAGGCGCAAGCGTGCCGCGCCCTGCTGGCTCCGCTCGTTCGGATCGGGCGAGACGGCGACGATCTCGGTGCCGACCCGCTCGGCCTCGGACAACTGCGCTCCAAGCCCTTGGAGCTCCGCCATGCAGAACGGTCACCAGTAGCCGCGGTAGAAGAGGAGCACGACCGCCTTCTTGCCGCGGTACTCCGCGAGCGACACCGTCTGGCCGATCGCATCGGGCAGTGTGAAGTCGGGCGGGCGCTCGCCCACCCGCAGCGCCGTCGGGCTGTCCGGCACCCGCGCGACCACGAAGTTGAACCAGGCGCCGGCGACCAGCAGGAGGCTACAGAGCCCGAGCGCGAGCCACGCGCGCCACCGCCGCACCCGCGCGCGGGCCACGGCCAGCGACGCCAGCGCCGTCGCAAGCGCGAACGCGAACACGTAACCCTCCGGGTGGTTCCGGACGGCCGCGACCCGGAGGAGGAGCGCGTAGGACGCGACGGCACCGACGGCGACGGCGACGCTGAGCACGGCGAGACGTGTGGAGGCGGACACCCGAGGATTGTGCCACGCCCGAGCGCTCGATGACTATAAAAGGAGCATCCCCGAGCACGGGTTTGGTATCAAAGTAGGGAGATGGGCGCCGTGCTCGCCAGGACCCCGACCGCCGGACCGAAGGCCGCCATATCCGCCGCCGAGATGGGCGCCCGCCAGCGCGAGATCTCGGTTTCCGAGTTCTTCACCAAGAACCGCCACTTGCTCGGCTTCGACAGTCCGCGCAAGGCGCTCCTCACCTGCGTCAAGGAAGCCGTCGACAACGCGCTCGACGCGGCCGAGGAGGCCGGCATCCTGGCCGACGTCGTCGTCACGGTGGAGGTCGCGCCGAGCGGCGGGGCGGCGGCGCCGCCGGCCAGCCAGGCGACCCGCTTCCGCGTCACGGTCACGGACAACGGCCCCGGCATCGTCCGCCAGCAAATTCCGCCGATCTTCGCCAAGCTCCTCTACGGCTCGAAGTTCCACCGGCTGCGCATGAGCCGAGGTCAGCAGGGGATCGGCATCTCCGCGGCCGGCATGTACGCCCAACTGACGACGGGCAAGCCGGTGCAGATCATCTCGCGCACCGGCGCGCGGGCGGCGGCGAATTACTTCGAAGTCCAGATCGACACCAAGAAGAACGAGCCCAGGATCTTCGAGAGCAAGAAGATCGATTGGGAGCCCCCGCGCGGCACGCAGGTGACGCTTGAGATCGAGGGGCGCTATCAGAAAGGCCGCGCCTCGGTGGACGAGTATCTCGAGCAGACCGCCATCGCTAATCCGCACGTGAATCTCGTCTACCGCACGCCGGAGGGAGAGACCCGGGAGTACCCGCGGACGATTCACGAGCTGCCGCCTCAGCCCCGCGAGATCAAGCCGCATCCGTACGGCATCGAGTTCGGCGTGCTCCTCCGGATGCTCCACGATACCGAGAGCCACTCGCTCGCGGGGTTTCTCGCCGCCGATTTCAGCCGGGTCTCCTCCGCCGTCGCCCAGCAGATCTGCCGGACGGCGAAGCTTTCGCCGAGCGCGCGGCCGCGACAGATCCACGGCGCCGACCCGGAGGCGCTCTACAAGGCCATCCAATCGACCAAGATCATGGCGCCGCCGTCGAACTGCGTCTCGCCCATCGGCGAGAAGGCGATCCTCCACGGGCTGTACAAGCAGATCAAGGGAGATTTCTACACTGCGGTGACCCGGCCGCTCGCGGTGTACCGTGGGAATCCGTTCATCATCGAGGCGGGGCTCGCCTACGGCAAGGGACCGGACCCGGCGGCGGCGGCCCCGGACGCGCCCACGGTCCCGCTCGCCGAAGGCGAGCAGCCGGAGGACGACGATGAACTGGCCCGCGTCATTCGCTACGCCAACCGCGTACCGCTGCTCTACCAGCAGTCGGCCTGCGCGACCTTCAAGGCCGTGCTCGAGACGGCCTGGCGGAACTATGGCGTGGCGCAGTCCAAGGGCGCGCTCCCGGCCGGCCCGATGGCGGTGTTCGTCCACATGGCCTCAGTCTGGGTGCCGTTCACCAGCGAGTCCAAGGAGGCGATCGCCGACTACGACGAGATCCGCAAGGAAATCAAGCTCGCGCTGCAGGAATGCGGGCGCCGGCTCGGCGTGTTCTTGCGTCGGCGCGAGCGGGCCAAGAGCGAGTTCCGCCGGCGCAACATCTTCGAGCTCTACATCGAAGAGGTCGTCGAGGCCTGCGCCCGGCTGAAGGGCGGCAAGCTGCCCAAGGAAAAGCTCCGGACCCAGTTGCAGAAGATCGCCATGAAGCGGACCGGCGGGACCAGGACCGACGAGATCCTAGGCCACGACGCCGGCCCGGAAGGTCTCCCCCATTCGATCATCGTCACCCCCGAAGGGCCGGAAGGTGAGGCGCCGGCGTTGCCCGGCGCCGAGCGGAGCGATGGGACGCCGCCAGACGCGCCCAGACCGGAGGCTGACAGGCTCGCGCCGCCGCGACGCAAGGGCAAGGGGGCGGTCCGGCCCACCAACGCGGCCAAGGGCAACACCCAGGCGGCAAAGCACCAATTGACCACGGCGCCGAAGCGCAAGAAGAGATAGAGGGAAACATGGCGCGAGCAAGCGGGAACACTTCCGCAGCGGTCGAGAAGAAGCTCGTCGGCGTGGCCGACGCGGTGATCACGGCCGCGGAGCTGCGCCGGGACCCGACGCTGTCGATTCCCGTGCGCAGCCTCGCCAACATCAACTTCAACGAGAAGCGCGGCATCATCGAAATGGGCAAGCGGAAGCAGGCGCGCACCTTCTTCAACGTGGGCATGGCGAAGAAGTTCATGCAGACGGTGCTGGTGGCCGACGCCCTGGCCGAGCTGCAGCGGGCGAACCTCACGACCTCGCTGCGGGAGATCTACTACCGCACCAAGCACACGATGAAGGGCTCGCACGAGAACACGTTCGACGGCCAGAACGAGTCCGATCCGCTCATCGAAGACCTCGAGGTCGCGCTGGCGGCACTGCGCGAGGAGCTCCACGTGCGCGCGGAGAACGCCGGCAGCGTCGTGGGGCCGCTCGTGCTCGTCGACGACGGCGACCGGGTGGACTGCGCGCGCCTGGGCAAGGGCGGCTACTCGGTTCCGTCCATCGTCGAGCCGGAATACATCGAGATCCGCCGATGCACGGCGGACTTCGTCCTGCTCGTCGAGAAGGGCACCCAGTGGAACCGCCTCTCGGAAGACAAGTTCTGGCGCCGGTACAACTGCGTCCTCCTCACCGGCAACGGCCAGCCACCACGCGGCGTCCGGCGCCTGGCGCGTCGCCTGCACGATGAACACAAGCTGCCCGTCTATGTCCTCGTCGACAACGATCCGTGGGGCTACTACATCTAC
>Ga0066707_10000294_pt1 | contig 14488 bp, 18 predicted proteins | sample GraSoiAngelo_156_FD_66503 | JGI IMG/M metagenome (GOLD analysis project Ga0066707, IMG submission 66503) | Grasslands soil microbial communities from the Angelo Coastal Reserve, California, USA - 14_1009_13_40cm | ecosystem: Environmental > Terrestrial > Soil > Grasslands | place: USA... | reverse complement strand
CCCGGAGGCCGTCCAGCGCAGCCAGTGGCGGATGGCCTACGAGCGCTTCCGCGCACACCGGCCGGCGGTCGCGGCCGTCGTCGTGCTCGGTGCGCTGGCGGCGCTCTCGGCAGCGGCGCCGCTGGTCTCGCCGTACGACGCGACCAAGGTGACGCTCGCGGAGATCTACGAACGACCCTCGCTCGCCCATCCGTTCGGTACCGACGCGCTCGGGCGAGATCTCGCGACGCGCATCCTCTACGGCGGCCGGGTCTCGCTCGCGGTGGGGGTCCTCGCCGTGACCGTGGCGGTCACGGTCGGGACGCTCGTGGGCACGATGGCGGGGTATTACGGTCGCTGGGTCGATAGCGTCCTCATGCGCTTCGTCGACATGATGTATTCGTTCCCCCGCCTCTTCCTGCTGATCCTGTTCGGCGTGTTCTTCAAGGGCATGACGTTTGGCGTGATCATCCTCGTGCTCGGGCTCCTGTCGTGGATGACGACCTCGCGCCTCGTCCGCGCGTCGTTCCTGTCGCTGAAGCACCGGGAATTCGTCGAGGCCGCCCGCTGCGTCGGAGCGCGCGACCGGCGCATCATCTTCCGCCACATCCTTCCGAACTCGCTCGCGCCCATCATCGTCGCGGCAACGCTGGGAGTCGCGGGTGCGATCATCGCCGAGAGCACGCTCTCCTTTCTCGGTCTCGGGATCCAGCCGCCCACGCCCAGCTGGGGCAACATGCTGAAGGACGCGCCGACGGAGATGAACATCGCGCCGTGGACCGCGGTCTTCCCCGGGCTCTTCATTTTCCTCGCGGTCGTATCGATCAACTTCATCGGCGACGGCCTGCGCGACGCGCTCGACCCGCGACACGTCGTCAGCCGGAGGGGCTGAGTGGGCCGAGCCGGGATCGAGCAATACCTCTACCTGCTCGACGAAGCGTTCGGCGGCGACGACTGGCATTCGCTGCTCCGCAACCTGGCGGCTCTGTCCGTCGATGACTGGCTGTGGCTTCCACCGAACGGCGCGCGCCCGATCGCGGAGATGGTGGCGCACGTTGGGGCGCGCTGGCCGAGACCCGCTGGATCATCAGCGGGCTAGCGACCTCCGCCCGGCGGCGGTAGCCGCGCCGCCCAGAGGTGGCGCGCCAGATCGACCCGCGAGCCGACGAACCGCACACCCTCCCTGCGCAGGCGCGCGCGGTGCCGCGCGAACGCGGGCTCGCCGCTCGCGCGCACTACACGGTGACATGGGACCGTCTCATCGCCGCACGCTCGCATGACGTTCCCTACGGCGCGCGCCGCGCGCGGTCGGCCGGCGACGAGCGCGACGAGGCCGTAGCTCGCCACTCGACCCGGCGGGATCCGGCGCACGGTCGCGTAGACGCGCCTGGTCCACACGTCGGGCATCGGAAGCCATACTGCGCCGGTGAGCGACCCCCTCCAGGGTTACCTCGAGGCGAACAAACAGCGATTCGTACGTGAGCTCGTCGAGCTGTGCGCGATCCCGTCCGAAGCGTCCGATCCCACGGCGCTCGACGCCGCGGCGACGTGGTGCCGCGACCGGCTGGCGTCCGCGGGCTGCAGCGCCCGGATCCTCCGCGTCGTGGACGCGCCCGCGCTCGTGGTCGGCGAGACGGGCTCCGGCAAGCGGACCCTCGTCGGGGTGCAGCACTACGACGTGCAGCCGGCGGTGCCCCTCGCCCTCTGGCAGACGCCTCCGTACGAGCCGGCGGTGCGCGACGGCGCGGTGTACGCGCGCGGCGTCGACGACAACAAGGGACACCTGCTGCTCCGCATCCAGGCGATCGAAGCGCACCGCGCGGTGTTCGGCGAGCTGCCGATCAGGATCCGCTTCCTCATCGAAGGTGAGGAGGAGTCGGGGAGCTCGAACCTCGGGCGGCTCCTCGCGCTCCACCCGGGACTCACCGACGGCGACGGCGCGCTGAAGGAGGGCGGCGCGATCGACGCCGCGGGACGCCCGCAGCTCTCGCTGGGTGGCAAGGGCATCCTCTACTGCCACTTTCGCGTGCGCACGATGTCGCGCGACGCGCACTCCGGCGGCGCGACGCACTACCCGAACGCGGCCTGGCGGCTCGCGCATGCGCTCGCTTCGCTCATGGACGAGCGCGGGCGCGTCCGGATCGCGGGCTTCTACGACGACGTGCGCAGACCGACGGACGCGGAGCGCCGCATGGTCGCCGAGGCGCCGTTCGAGCCGCAGGCCATGAAGGAGATCCTCGGCATCGAGCGCTTCGCGTTCGGCCGCGGCGACGAGGACGTCCGGTACGCCGCCGTGTTCGAGCCCACCTGCAACGTCTGTGGCATCGAGTCGGGGTACAACGGGCCCGGGTCGAAGACGGTGATCCCGTGTGAGGCGACGGCGAAGGTCGACTTCCGCCTCGTGCCCGACCAGGACCCGATGAAGATCGCGACGCTCCTGCGCGCCCACCTCGACCGGAGCGGCTTCGACGACGTCGTCTTCAGCGCCGAAGAAGGCGAGCACCCCTACCGCGGCGCGGCGGACTCGCCACTGGTGCGCGCGGTGAAGGCGGTCGCCGAGCAGGAGTTCGGCAAGCCCGCGGTCCTCGTCCCGAACAGCGGCGGCACCTCGCCCATGTGGGTCGTGTGCAACGCGCGCAAGATGCCCAACGTCACGCTGGGCATGGGCCACCCAGGAGCGGGAGCCCACGCGCCGAACGAGCACATCCTTCTCGAGAACTACTGGCGCGCGCTGCGCGCGACGACGAAGCTCTACTCGCTCTTCGCCACGCAGGCGTGATCCGGGGACTGGTCTTCGATTTCGACGGGCTGATCCTCGAGACCGAGTCGCCCGCGTTCCAAGCCTGGGCGGAGCTCTTCCAGGAGCACGGAGTGAGCCTCGAGCTCGACTGGTGGTTCGACTACATCGGCCGCGAGTCGGGATGGATCGACGTCCATGGCCACCTCGAGACGCTGCTCGGACATGAGCTCGATCGGGCCGCGATCAAGGCGCGCCGCGATGCGCGAAAGGAAGAGCTCATCCACGCGCTCGACGTCATCGTCGGCGTTCGCGAGTGGGTAATGGAGGCGAAGTCGCGCGGGCTGCGGCTGGGGATCGCCTCGAGCTCACCGCGGAGCTGGGTCTGCGGTCACCTCGAGCGTCTCGCGTTCATGGAGCACTGGGATGCGGTTGTGTGCCGCGAGGACGTCGCGCGCGCCAAGCCGGAGCCGGATCTCTTCCTGCGCGCGGTCGAAAGGCTCGGCATCTCCCCGGGCGAGGCGATCGCCATCGAGGACTCGCCGAACGGCATCCGCGCCGCGAAAGCGGCCGGCCTCGCCTGCATCGCCGTACCGAATCAGCTCACCCGGCAACGCGATCTCGGCGAGGCCGACCTCCTGCTGGAGTCCTTGTCCGACCTGCCACTGGCGGACGCGCTCGCGAGGTTCGCTTAGGCGGCGAGTCCCCACTGCTTCGCCGTCGATGCGTCGAGCGCGGACACGCCGATCTCGAGCTTGACCTTGTCGCCGACGAGGACGCCGCTGGGCACCGGCTGGTTCCACACGAGGCCGAATTCCTTGCGGTCGATCGTGAACGTCGCGTCGGCGCCCAGACGCTGCTGGCCCTTGCCATCCTCGCCGATTCCCGCGACCTCGACGTCGGCGGTGACGACCTTCGTGACCCCACGGATCGTGAGCTCGCCGGTGATGGCGTAGTGGTCGTCGCCCTTTGGCTGGACCGAGGTGCTCCTGAAGCGGATCTCGGGGTGGTTCTGGGCATCGAAGAAGTCCGCCGAACGCAGATGCCCGTCGCGCTTCTCCTCGCCGGTGTTCACCGTATGAGCACCGACGATCGCCTCGATGCGCGTGCGGTCGGGCGACCTGGGGTCGTACTCGATCGTCCCGCGCAGCCCGGTGAAGCTACCGCGTACCGTCGCGACCATCATGTGCTTCACGCCGAAGGTCACGCTCGAGTGATGCGGATCGATGTACCACGTCATATGTTCTATTTCCTCCTGCCTCGATGGCGGTAGTTGCTGGTACAATCAACTGGTTGCCTGCGCAACTTATTCCAAAGGTCCGAAAGCGGCGGCTGAGCCAGGACGAGCTCGGCGCCTGGCGCGCGCTCGTGCGCGCCTACTCCGCGGTCACCCGGGCGCTGGACCGTGAGGCCGAAGCGACGGGCGGCCTCCCGCTCTCCTCGTACTGGGTGCTCCTCGTCCTCGCCGAGTCGCCCGCGCGGGGGATCCGGCTGTGCACCCTCGCCGACGAGGCGTTTCTCTCGAGAAGCGGGCTGACCCGTGCGCTCGATCGGCTCGAGGAACAGGGCCTCGTCGAACGCCGCGCCAGCGAGAACGATCGGCGCGGCCAGTACGCCACGCTGACGCCGCGCGGACGCCGCGCCCTCGTGCGGTCGACGCCGGCGCATCTACGAGGACTGGCCACGCATTTCGCGGACGAGCTCACAGACCGAGAGGCGGCCGTGATCCGGGCCGCGCTCGACCGCATCGGAGACAGGGCGCAGCGGCCCGGGGAGTCAGCGCCGGTCTAGTCTTTCGCCATGGCGACCATGACGCCGGCGGACGCGACCCTCCAGGTCCGCACCTTCCGCCGATCGCCGCTGTCGCGGGCGCGCGGTCACGTCGGCGCCCTCTGGCGACGGCCCCTCACGCAGGCGATCGCAAAGGCGGTCCTCACGATCTACGTGACGAGCACGATCACGTTCTTCCTCATCCGGCTCATGCCCGGCAGCCCCGTGGAGCTGAAGATCGACGAGCTCATGCAGAACGGCCAAATGTCCTACGCGGACGCCGCCGCGGCCGCCTCGGGTCTCTTCGACATCGATCTCAACGCGCCGGTCGGGCAGCAATATCTCGAGTACCTCGCCAACCTCGCGCGCGCCGACCTCGGCAACTCGTTCCTCTCGCAGGGCACGTCAGTGACGTCGATCGTCCTCGCGGTGCTCCCCTGGACGCTCTTCGCGGTGGGCACGGGACTCCTGCTCTCATTCGTGTCCGGGATCGGCCTCGGCCTCGTCGCGGCGTACCGGCGGAACAGCCCGCTCGACCACGTCGTCTCGACGGCCGGGTCGGTCATCAGCTCGGTGCCGGCGTACCTCATCGCGCTGCTCATCCTCCTCATCTTCGGCATCCAGCTGCGCTGGCTGCCGATCACGCAGATGCGCGGCGCGTTCTCACCCGGAATGACGCCCGGCTTCTCGCCGGCGTTCCTCGGCGACCTCTTCTTCCACGCCGCGCTGCCCATCAGCGTGTTCTTCCTGACCCACATCGGGCTCTGGATCCTCTCGATGCGCTCTGCGACGCTCGCCGCGCTCGAGGAGGACCACGTCACCGTCGCTCGCGCGCGTGGTCTTTCCGACGGCCGCATCACGACCGCGTACGTGGGCCGCAACGCGGTGCTTCCGCTCGTGTCGCAGTTCGCGATCGCAGCGGGCGCGGTCGTCGGGGGCGCGGTGATCATCGAGCAGATCTTCGTCTACCAGGGCGTGGGCCTGCGCCTCGTGAAGGCGGTCGACCAGCGCGACTACCCGGTCATGCAGGGGATCATCCTCATGACGACGGTCGCCGTCATCGTCGCGAATCTCGTCGCCGACCTGCTCTACAGCAGGCTCGATCCTCGCATTGGCCGCGCCGGGGGAGCCTCGGGGACGTGACCACGATCGCCGCGCCCGCCCGCCGCGAGCTCGCGCTCCCCGGACCGGTATCCGCGGTCATCGAGTTCCTGCGGGTGCTGTCGCGGAAGCCCGTGGGTCTCGCCGGCCTGTTCGGCGTGGTCTTCTTCCTCGCCCTGGCGTACCTCGCGCCGCTCGTCGTGCCCCTCCAGGATCGGGTCGACGTGACCGCGATCTACTCGGCCCCATCATTCGGGCATCCGCTCGGGACCGACTACCAGGGCCGCGACGTCCTGAATCAGATCGTCTACGGCGGCCAGGACATCATCACGACCGCGATCCTCGCGGCGCTCTTCTCGACGCTCATCGCCATCACCTTCGGCGCGATCGCGGCGACCCTGGGAGGCAGGGCCGACGTGCTCATCCTCGCGATCACGGACGTCGCGCTCACGATCCCGCAGCTCGTGCTGCTGATCGTGATCGCAGCGATCTTCCGTCCGACCTCCTTCATATCGCTCGCGATCATCCTCGCGCTGCTTCAGTGGCCGGCGCTCCTGCGGCAGATCCGCGCACAGGTGCTGTCCCTGAAGGAGCGCGACTTCGTCGAGGCGGCGCGCTCGCTCGACCTCGGGCTGCTCCACATCGTGTTCCGCGAGATGCTGCCGAACATGCGCAGCTACATCGCGATCAATTTCATCATCGCCATGACCTACGCGATCTACGCCCAGGCCGCGATCATGTTCCTCGGCCTCGTGCCGCTGTCGGGGAAGAGCTGGGCGATCATGCTGTACTTCGCGTACAACCAGGGCGCGCTCTTCTTCAAGGACAGCTTCTTCTACCTGATGGGCCCGATCATGGCGATCGCGCTCTTCCAGCTTTCTCTCGTGTGGCTCGCGTCGGGACTCGAGGACGTCTTCAACCCGCGTCTGCGCTCCTGAGCCGTATGCCCATCCTGTCGGTCCGCGGGCTCTCGATCGAGTACCGGACGCGCCGCGGTCCCATCCATGCGGTGCGCGACGTCTCGTTCGACCTCGAACAGGGCGAGACGCTCGCGATCATCGGCGAGTCGGGCTCCGGCAAAACGACCCTCGCCGTCGGCCTCGTTCGCCTCTCGCCGCGCAGCGCTCGGATCACCGGCGGCCAGATCGTGTATGACAGCGGGCGGGAGCGCGTTGCGGTCCTCGAGCTCGACAGCGAGGAGCTCCGTCGGTTCCGCTGGGCCGAGTGCGCGATGGTGTTCCAGGCCGCGCTGTCCGCGTTCAATCCCGTGATCACGATCTGGGAGCACTTCTTCGACACCGGCCGCGCGCACGGCATGCACGACCGCCATCGCGTGCACGACCGCGCGCGCGAGCTCCTCCACCTCGTGCACCTCGATCCCGATCGCATACTGAGCGCCTACGCGCACGAGCTCTCGGGCGGGATGCGCCAGCGCGTCCTCATCGCGATGGCGCTGCTCCTCGATCCGCGCATCGTCATCCTCGACGAGCCGACGACCGCCCTCGACATCCTCACGCAGCGCGCGATCATCGACCTTCTCCGCGAGCTCCGGCGAAAGCTTCACTTCGCGACGATCTTCATCTCGCACGACCTGTCGATGGCCGCCGAGCTCGCCGACCGCATGCTCACGATGTATGCGGGCCGGATCGTGGAGCGCGCAGGCGTCGACGACCTCTTTTATCGGCCGCGCCATCCGTATTCGATCGGCCTGCTGCGAGCGGTCCCGCGCGTGTCCGGCGCGCTCGGGTCGGTCGCGTCGATCCCCGGGTCGCCGCCGGACCTCATCCGCCTCCCGCGCGGCTGCACGTATTACCCGCGCTGCCCGTTCCACGTCGACGACTGCCGCGAAAGCGACCCGCCGCTTCTGCCCGTCGACACGCCGGGACACGAGGCCGCGTGCATCCGCTGGGAGGCCGTCGCCGCGAGGATCGGGTCCGCCGCCAAGCCGGTCGCGGAGAAGCTCGCCTAGTGGCCACGCTCATCGAGCTGGACGGCGTCTCGCGCAGGTACGCCACGCCCGGCGGGACGATCACCGCGGTCGACGACGTCTCGCTCGCGCTCGCCGCGGGCGACGCGCTCTGCATCGTCGGCGAGTCCGGCTGCGGCAAGACCACGACCGGCCGGATGCTCGCCGGGCTGCTGCGGCCGACGAGCGGCCGGCTCTTCTTCGAAGGACGCGACGTGTGGCGGACGAAAGGCGACGACCTCGCGCGCTTCCGCCGCGCGGTGCAGATCGTCCACCAGGACCCGTACGCCTCGCTCAATCCGAGCCGGACGATCGCGCAGACGCTCGCGGCCCCGCTCGGGAAGCACAAGAAGCTTCACGGCCGCGGCGCGCGCGCGGCGATGATCGCGCTCCTCGAGCGCGTCGGTCTGACCCCCGCCGAGGACCTGCTCGTGAAGTACCCCCACCAGCTTTCGGGCGGACAGCGCCAGCGCGTCTCGATCGCGCGCGCGCTGACGGTCGACCCGCGCGTGATCGTCGCGGACGAGGCGGTCTCCATGGTCGACGTTTCGATCCGCATCAGCCTGCTCGACCTGCTTCATTCGCTCTCGCGCGAGTTCCATGTCGCCACGGTGCTCATCACCCACGACCTCGCCGTCGCGCGGTACTTCGCGCGCGGCGGCCGGATCGCCGTCATGTACCTCGGCCGCGTGGTCGAGCTCGCGGAGACCGAGTCGCTGGTCGCCGATCCGGCCCATCCCTACGCGGTGGCGCTCATCGCCGCGATCCCCGAGGCCGACCCGACCATCACGAGGACGAAGGAGCACGTCACGCTGCGGAGCGCCGAGGTCCCGAGCCTGCTCGCGCTGCCGAGCGGCTGCACGTTCCATCCACGCTGCCCTCTCTCGGAGGCCGGACTCTGCGACGTCGTCGTGCCGGCGCTCGAAGACCTACCGGGCGGGCGCTCGGTCGCCTGCCACGTCGCGGTCCGCGAGCGGCGGCCCGCGGCGGAGCTGCTCGGAGTGCGGTAGATGGACCCGTTCGCGCTCCGCGCCGCGTTCCGGGTAGCGATCCTCGTCCTGATCGCCGCCCTCGTGATGCTCCCGTTCCAGCCGCCGGCCTCGGCCGAATTCGTCGTCACCGCGCTCGCCGCGTTCATCGGACTCGTCTTCGTCGGCGTCGTCGCGCTGTTGACGCGTCTGTCCGGTTCCAGACCGCCCAAAACGGTCGACAGGGCACGCGGGTTGCGTTCCAATGTGCGGAACGGACGCTCCGGGAGGGAAGAATGACCGAACCTGTCTTCAAATACGCAGCCAACCGTCGTCGGTTCCTGCGCGACGCGACCCTCACGACCGTCGGCATGATCGCCGCGGCGTGCGCGCCGGGGACCAGCCCGAGCGGCGGTGGCACGCAGGGCGGTCCGGCCGCGAAGGGCGGCGAGTTCCACGGCGCGTGGCCGTACGACCTGCCGCCAAAGGGGCACTACAACTACTTCGCCGCGAGCGGGATCATCCTGCAGAGCAGCATCTTCCTCGATCTCTTCCAGCCTGCGCTCGCGATGTGGCGATGGGCTGACGCGAAGCAGGAGTACTTGCTCGCCGAGTCCAGCAAGCTCGACGGGAACGTCTTCTCGGTGAAGCTGCGGCCGAACCTCAAGTGGTCCGATGGCTCGCCGTTCACCTCGAAGGACGTCGTGACGACGTTCACGGTCGGCCGGATGGACAACTTCACCATCTGGAACTACATCGACAAGGTCGAGGCCGACGGCGACCTGGGCGTGAAGTTCAACTACAAGACCGCGTCGAGCCTGGGCGAGCGCAACATCATGCGCGTCTCGATCCGGCCGGATTCGCTCTACGGCCCGTTCGCCAAGCGCGCCGCCGATCTCTTCGCGGCCGGTAAGAACAGCAGCTCCGACGAGGTCAAGGCGGTCCGGGCCGAGAAGGACGCCCTGCGGCCACCGCCCGTCTCGATCGGGCCCTACAAGATCGATCCCGCGAGCGTGACCGAGGCGCAGCTCACGATGGTCCGAAACAAGGGCGGCCTGTTCGAGGACAAGGTGAACTTCGACAAGGTCATCCTCTACCAGGGCGAGACCGCACAGGTGACGCCGCTCGTCCTCGCCGGGGACATCGACTACGCGACGCACGGCTTCCCGCTCGCGACGGACAAGGCGTTCGTCGACTCCGGCATCCGCGTCCTCCGCACCCCCGGCTACACCGGGCCGGCGATCTTCTTCCACTGGGAGAAAGCCGCGGCCTTCCAGGACAAGCGATTGCGCCAGGCGGTCGCGTACGCGATCAACAAGGAGGAGAGCGCGAAGGTCACCTACGGGGACTCGGCGAAGGCGCCGAAGTACATGGCCGGGTTCTCGGACAATCTCGTCCCGCTCTGGATCGGGCAGGCGGACCTCGCGAAGCTCAGCTCGTACGCGTACGACCTGAAGAAGGCCGCAGACCTCATGGCCGCCGCCGGCTACACCAAGGGCGGCGACGGGATCTACGCGAAGGACGGCAAGAAGCTCGAGTTCGAGCTCTACTTCCCGAGCGACTTCGCCGACTGGTCGTCCGCCGCCGACCACATGCAGAAGGCGCTCAACACCTTCGGCATCAAGATCACGCCGCGCGGCGCGATCCGCAGCCAGCAGCTTCCGGACGTGAACGGCGGGAACTTCCAGATCGCGCTCATGGGCTGGGGCATCGGCAACCCGCACCCGCAGGGCTCCTTTGTCCAGGGATTGCAGACGCACAACACGATCCCCGCGGGCGGCGGCATGCACTATCCGCTGAAGCAGGGGACCCTCGACTTCGAGGCGCTCATCAACCAGATGGGCAGCGGGTTCGACACGAACAAGCAGAAGGAGCCGGTGACCGCGGCGGCCCTGGCGTTCAACGACCTCCTGCCGGTGATCCCCCTCTGGGAGCGCTACGGCAACAACCCGGTGAACGACAAGAAGCGGGTGAAGGGCTGGCCCGCCGACGGCGACCCGATCTACAAGAACGCCTTCGGGCAGGACAGCTTCGTGACCCTGATGATCATGAACGGCACGCTCGGGAAGATCTGAGCGCACGTTTCCTCGGTGCGTGAAAGGAGGGCCCGCGAGGGTCCTCCTTCTCTTTTTGTCAGACTGAGCCCGTGCCCGTTGACGACTTCCCCGAGGTCGCCGTCGTCCTCGGCGGCGGCTTCGCGCCCGACGGTACGCCGACGGCGTCCACGCTCGCGCGTGCCCGTGCCGCGGCACAGCTCGCGCGTCAGCGACCGGAGCTCGCCGTGATCGTTTCGGGAGGCCATGGGGATGGTCCCGCGCCCGAGCGGAGCGAGGCCGCGGTGATGGCGGAGACGATCGCGGCTGCCGGCATCCCGCGCGAGCGCCTGTTCCTCGAGGAGCGCTCGCGCGAGACCCTGGGGAACGGCGTCGAGGTGGCGGTCGCGTACCTCGCGAAGATCTCGCCGCGGCCGCTCTTTCTGGTGACGTCCCCCTTCCACCTGGAGCGCGCGCTCGTCGTGTTCCGGAGCATCCTCGGGTTCGCCTGGCAGGTCCAGGCGGTGTCGGCCGAGGAGACGCCCGACGACCTCGCGAATGCGAATCGCGAGACCCGCTACCTCCAGGAGACCTTCGCCTTCTTCAAGGGCACCGAGCCGGGGGACCTCTCCGCGATCGAGAAGCGCTATCGCCAGCGTCAAGCCGCGTCCGAAGACAAGGGATGACGACGTCCTTCGGAGGCAGCCGTGGCGCAGCGCTCGATCGTCCTCGCGATCTCAGCCGACAACGCGGAGGCACTGCTCGACGGCAAGCGCCGCTTCGATCACCGGTCGGTGCGTCCGAAGGAGCTGCCGGCACGCGCGTATCTCGCGGTCTCCGGGACGGCGAGCATCGTGGGTGAATGCACGCTCGGCGAGCCGGAGCGGAAGACCGACAAGGGCTGGGCGCTCCCCGTGAGCGGCCCGCGGCGCTACCGCACGCCGCGCCCGATCGCCGAGCTCGGCCTGACGAAGGTGCCGCGCAGCTTCCGCTACGTGGAGAAGTAGCTAGTTCGCGGGCTTCCAGTCGAAGGTCACGTGCGTGATGAGGTCGCCGTCGGTCTCGAAGGTCCAGGTGGTGTAGTTCGCGAAGTGCCCCGGTGACCGCGTAAGGCCGCGCAGCGTCACGATGTTGCCGGCGACCTCCTCGTCTCGGACCAGCCGGACGAACGGCGGCGCCATCCGGATGAGCCGGCGGGCGCCCTCTTTCCCCTCGAGCTGGCTATCGCCCCCCGGAAGGACGATGGCGACGTCGTCCGCGCACACGGCGGCGGCCTTTTCGGCGTCATTCGTCTCAAGAGCGGCCATGAACGTCTTTGCCGCTGTCAGCGGGTCCGGCATCAGGCGATTATTGAGGACGTGCGGCACGTCCGAGGGCTGGTTCCGTACCTGGCCGTGGCGCTCCTCGTCGCGGTCGGTGCGAGCGCCATCGTCCTGACCTCGCTGGGAAGCGTCTCCACCGTCGGCGTCGCTCCGGCGGACATCGCGCGGCCGCAGGGTGGGCAGACGCTCTCCGCGACCGGTCGGATCGCGTACTTCAAGCAGGAGCAGAACGGCGACCTGACGCTGTGGGCGGCGAATTTCGACGGCACGCGTGCCCGTCCGCTCGCGACGCTCCCGCAGAGCGGCCCTCGTCCGTTCTCCAGCCGGTGGACCGCCGACGGCGGGGCGATCGCATTCATCAACAGCGGCATCGGCGTGAGCGCCATCCGCGTCGACGGCACCCGGCTCGACACCGTGCTCCCCGCCGACGTGCGCAGCGCCGGCTTCCGTATCACCGATCACCGCTGGTCGCCGTCGGGCAGGAGGGTCGCCGTGACCGCGGTGCGCTCCAACGACAACCGGAGCGAGGTCTTCATCGCGTCGGCGACGGCCCCGACGTTCGCCCGCGCGACCGATCTCGGCGACGCGTTCGTGGCGGACTGGCTCGACGAAGAGCAGGTCCTGGTGGAGTCGTCACGCGGCCTGCTCGGCACCGTGCGGTCGGGCTTTCCACTGAAGCGCCTCACGGAGCGTGCCGGTGCCTCCCCGGTCGTGTCGGAGGGCCGCATCTTTTTCCTGACCGGCAAGATCGGCGGACCCGGTGACGGGGCGCTCCCCTACGTGGGCGAGACGGTGGTCTGGAGCGTCGGCCCCGAAGGCGGCGAGGGACGGCTCGAGATGCGCCTCAGCCTCGGCAGCGAGATGCGCCTCGACGGGCGCTGGCCGGACGGACGGTACCTCGTGCATCTCGCGCGCGACCGGACGCAGTGGCTCGCGTCGACGCGGCTCGTCACCCTGGCGTCGGCCATCCCGCTGCAGCGCGTGATCGTGGGCGCGGATCGCAAGAGCGCGATCGGCCTGGCCGGCGCGCGCATCGTCCGCATCGACGTCGCGCGCGCGAACCTCGCTTCGCCGCCGCCGGAGGCGTTCGTCGTCCTGCTCGACGGCGTCATCGGCGCCGACGCCTGGGTGCCGCGCGGCTCCTGATCAATCTCCGAGCTCCGCTCGCGAGACACGCTCAGGGCCGCTCGTCGCTCAGCCGACTCCTAAGAAAAGAGGCCCTTCGCGTCGTCGCGGAAGCGGCGGAGCGTCGCGATGTGATCGTCGAGCGTGGCAAGCTTCGCGCCCAGCGTGCTGATCTCGAGATGCGTGAAACCGAGATCGCGGAACGCCTCGCCGGTCCGCACCCACTCGTCCGGACCCGCGAGGCGGGCGACGGTCACGCGGCCTTCGATCGGGAACGTCGTCGGGTCGCGACCCGCCTTGCGCAGAAAGCCGCGGAAGCGCTCGAGCTGCGCGAGGCCGGCCTCGGTCGGCTGGAGGTGCGTGAAGTAGCCGTCAGCGAGCCGCGCGATCCGCTCCATCGCGGGATCGGCGTTGCCGCCCATCCACACCGGGATCGGGCGCTGCACGGGCAACGGGTTCAGCCCCGCGCGGTCGACCCGATGCCAGCGTCCCTTGAAGTCCACGACCTCCTCGGTCCAGAGCCGGCGCAGGAGCGCGATCTGCTCCTCGATGCGCCTTCCGCGGTTCGTGAACTTCTCGCCGAGGGCCTCGTACTCGACGAAGTTCCAGCCGATGCCGACGCCGAGGCGGAGGCGTCCGCGGGTGAGGACGTCGACCTCTGCCGCCTGCTTGGCGACGAGCGCGGTCTGGCGCTGCGGCAGCACGATGACCGCGGTCCCGAGCTCGAGCTTCGTGAACGCGGCGAGCCATCCGAACAGCACGAGCGGCTCGTGGAAGAGCGAGCGCTCGTCGTAGGAGAAGCGGTCGCCGCCGGGGCGGTCGCGCGTCGCGCCGAGGACGTGATCGAACGCGACGAGGTGGCCGTAGCCCAGGCCTTCGACCGCCTCGACGTAGTGGCGGATGCGCGCGGGATCCGTGCCGATCTCTAGCTGAGGGAACACGACGCCGACGCGCACGCGCGAACGATATCGTCGCGACGTGGACGTCGAGCATCGTCGGCACGCCGGTCCCGCGGACGCCGCGGCGATCGAGACCGCGCTTAGGCGTGAGGCCCGTGACGTATATGCCTGGTCGAACGGCCCCGGCGACCGCTACGACGAGCACGAGCACCCGTACGCGAAGCTGCTGTACTGCACGCGAGGCTCGATCGACTTCATCCTCGCCGACGGCCGCCGGCTCGCGCTGCGACCCGGCGACCGGCTCGTGCTCCCGCCGCGCACCCGTCACTCCGCCGTTGTCGGGCCCGAAGGCTGCGCATGCGTCGAGGGGAAGCTCGCCAGCGGGCTGCGGCCCCCAGCCCCGGAGTAGGTCCGTACACTTCGCGTCTCCATGCGCCCGCTGGCCCCCCGGATGTCGCGCCTCGGGACGGAGACCGCCTTCGAGGTCCTCGCGCGGGCGCGGGCGCTCGAGGCGAAGGGCCGCGACATCGTCCATCTCGAGATCGGCGAGCCCGACTTCGACACGCCCCCGTCCATCGTGGCCGCCGG